>ERZ724509.222-NODE-222-length-27577-cov-5.028559_pt1 | contig 27577 bp, 13 predicted proteins | sample MGYA00376042_ERZ724509 | MGnify/ENA primary metagenome ERZ724509 (study PRJEB28724, sample SAMN07190887) | wastewater metagenome | isolation source: effluent of sewage treatment plant in Hong Hong | place: USA: Christiansburg, Virginia | collected 2016-03-01 ...
TATCTATTTAAATTACATAATTAAATGATTTATAATATTTTATGTATATGTTTATTTTTATAAATGTATAATTATGCCAATTTTATTGTATTAAATAATTGAATAATTGTTTGGCTTTAATTGAATTATATTTACCTTTGTATCATAACAAAACGCAAAAAATCATGTTAACACTTTTCGCAACTAAAAAATCAAAGGCTCACAAAAGTCATATAATGAACTTAGTTCAATTAGCTAAAGCCGACGGTAAAATTTCAAGATCAGAATCTGGTCTATTAATAAAAATTGGAGAACGCAATGGCGTTTCACCTGAAGAGGTGTTTGAAATGGTAGATGCTTCAGATGATTTCTTTTATAAGAAACCTGAAACAGATGCTCAACGATTCAATCAATTGTTTGATCTTGTTGAGATGATGCAAATTGATGGTGAGGTTAGTCCTAAGGAATTGACATATACCATTTCAATTGCAGAAAAAATGGGCGTACGTAAAGCAGTAGCTTGGATATTAGTTCAAGCCCTTGTTGATGGTATGGCTTTAGATTTATCTAAAGAAGAATTAAAAGCACGTGCTTCTGAATATCTTTTTATGTAATTTTTGTTTAAGTTTAATTAATGAAGGTCGAAAGCATTGCTTTCGGCCTTTTTTTATGTCTTTTTGTATTCTTTACCCTAAAAATCAATAAATCTGTGAATTAATTGTACAATCCAGTAAAAATTTGATGGAAAAAAGGCTGGTATTTTTAACTTTGTACTATGACTGAAAAAATATTAATCCTAGATTTTGGATCTCAATATACTCAATTGATTGCCAGAAGAGTAAGAGAATTAAATGTGTATTGCGAAATACTTCCCTATAATAAAGCTCCCAAATTGGATGAAACTGTTAAAGGTGTCATACTTTCTGGTAGTCCTTGCTCGGTTCGTGAAGCAGATGCTCCAGATCTTGACCTTTCTATGTATAGAGGGAAATTGCCATTACTTGGGGTATGTTATGGTGCGCAATTAATTGCTCATAAATCGGGTGGTGTCATTCAGCCTTCTACCATTCGTGAATATGGTAGAGCTCGTTTAAATAATGTTCATACTTCTGAGGAATTGTTTAAAGAAATTCTTCCTGATTCTCAAGTATGGATGTCTCACGGAGATACAATCGTTGAAATTCCTTCAAATTTTGAAATATTAAGTAGTACTGAAAACGTGCGTGTAGCTGCATATAAAGTGCAAGGCGAACAAACATATGGTATTCAGTTCCACCCAGAAGTAACACACTCCACTCAAGGAAAAGAAATATTACGAAATTTCCTTGTTCAGATTTGTGGCTGTTCTCAAGATTGGACGCCAGATGCATTTGTGGAGACTACAATTGCTGGATTAAAATCGAAATTAGGTTCAGATAAAGTTGTTTTGGGACTTTCTGGAGGTGTTGATTCATCTGTAGCTGCGGTATTAATTCATAAAGCAATTGGACCCAACCTAACGTGTATTTTTGTAGATAACGGTTTGCTTCGTAAAAATGAATACGACGAAGTGTTGAACTCATACAAACACATGGGTTTAAATGTTATCGGTGTTGATGCAAAAGAACAATTTTATTCTTCATTAGCAGGCTTAAGTGATCCAGAAGCGAAACGTAAAGCGATCGGTAAAGAATTTATAGAAGTATTTGACCAAGAATCTCACAAGATTGATAATGTGAAATGGTTGGGACAAGGTACAATTTACCCAGACATTATTGAATCTGTTTCTGTTAAAGGCCCATCTGCAACAATTAAGTCGCATCACAATGTGGGAGGCTTGCCAGAAACAATGAAACTTAAAGTTATTGAGCCTTTAAATACCTTGTTTAAGGATGAAGTAAGACGTGTTGGCAAAGCATTAAATATTGATGATGCTATTTTAAAAAGACATCCTTTCCCTGGTCCCGGTTTAGCAATTCGTATATTAGGTGATGTAACTGTTGAAAAAGTAAAAACACTTCAAGAGGTTGATTATATTTTCATTTCTAGATTAAAAGAAAAAGGCTTATATGATCAAGTATGGCAGGCGGGTGCAATTCTGCTGCCTGTAAAATCTGTTGGCGTAATGGGCGACGAGCGTACGTATGAAAACGTTGTAGCTTTACGTGCCGTGAGTAGTGTAGATGGTATGACTGCAGATTGGATACATTTGCCGTATGAGTTTTTGGCAGATATTTCGAATGAAATTATAAATCGTGTTAAAGGTGTAAACCGAGTTGTATATGATATCAGCTCTAAGCCACCTGCAACAATTGAATGGGAATAATATGAAAAAGTGGATACTCTTATTTCTTGCTGTGTGTTTAAACGTTACAGTATTATTTGCACAGCAAGATTGGAAGGGCGATTATGTGCGAGCAAAACAAATATTTGATTTGCAAAAATATGCAATTGCAATGGAGTATTTCCTTCCCTTAACTTCTCCTGATGCTGCTAATGATTACGCTTCGTATGCACAATATTATTATGCATTGTCTGCATTTAAAGTAGGTAAGTATAATGAAGCGCGACAAATGTTGTTGCAATTGACCAATAGAGATCCGAATTGGAAACAAATCAATGAAGCCCAATATTTGCTTGCATGTGTGTATTTTGAAATGAAGAATTATCGTTTTGCAATGACGTCATTGTCTCAAGTAAATGGTATGGAATCTTCTGTTTTAACATGTAAGCAATCGTATTATTCTCAAATAGCACCTATTGATACGTTGGTAAAGTTGCAACGCATTTACACCACGGATAAAGAATTGGCTAAAGCCCTATTTAATAAATTAGCAGCATATCCAATCAATTCCAAAAATAATATGTTGTATGAATACTTAGCACAAGAATTTAAGTTTGAGAAGATTAAGAAGTCTATCAATTATGTTAAAAAGCCAGAGTATCACGTAGCTGTTATTTTTCCTTTTAATTTGTCTGGACCCATATCAGAGCATGCTAGAAATAGTTATGTAGATGAAATGTATCAAGGTATATTGGTGGCTATTGATTCATTGAAAAAGCAAGGGCTAAAAGTGATTGTGCATCCCTATGATGTAGATAGAGATGTTTTGACAGTTCAGAAGATAATTGCTTATCCTGAGTTGAAATCAATGGACTTAATTATTGGACCTTTATTCCCAACTTTGATACCGTATGTAACAAGTTTTGGAGAGAAAAATAACATCCCTGTAATTAATCCTATCTCATTAAATTCGAGTATTGTTGAAAATACAACGCAAGTTTTGTTATTTCAACCAACCTTAGAATCTATCGCAGGAGAGGTTTCTACGTTTGCAAAAAATAATTTCGTCTATCGTAAAAATGATGAAAAAGATTCGGATACAAAACCGAAAAATGAAGTCGTTATTTTTTATACGAAGGATATAAAAGATTCTTTACAGGCCGTTTATTATAGAGATTCATTGCTAACAAAAGGATTTAAAGTATCTAAATTTGTTAAAATTACACGTTCTAAAATTTCGAATGTAGGCAAAATTATTGCCGACTCCATTTCATTAACACAAACGAGCCATATTTTTGTTTCATCCAGTGATGCAGCATTGGCTTCAAATGTGATTAGTGCATTAGAAATAACGCGCATGGGTATTCCTATTATTGCCAAAAGCGAATGGTTGGATATAAATAATCAGACCTATGAACAGTTTGAACGCAGAAAAGTATATTTCATTTATCCAGATTTTGTAGAATTTTATTCGAAATCGTATGCCGATTTTATGGCTGCCTATACGAAACGTTTTCAAACGTATCCTTCTAAATATACTGTTATTGGCTTTGAATTAATGTCACTAGTAGGGGAGTCAATGGAAGAATATGGAACGGGTTATTTAAATTATTTAAGAACGAGTACGTTTCATAAAGGTCATTTTATGGCAGGTTTTAATTTTAGTAAAGCTGCTTGCAATTCATATGTACCCGTTTATTATTTTAATAAACTTCAACTAACATTAGCCAATCCTATCAATGAAAAATAATACAAGTTCTGAATTATTTGAAAGAGCAAAACAGGTTATTCCAGGTGGTGTTAATTCTCCAGTACGTGCATTTAGAGCAGTAGGTGGCAATCCGATTTTTATTAAAAGAGCGAAAGGTGCTTATTTATTTGATGAAGATGATAATCAATATATAGAACTCATTAATTCATGGGGGCCTATGATTTTAGGTCATGCCCATGAACTCATTGAAAAAGCAGTTCGAGATGCCTTATCTAGCTCCTTATCTTTTGGCGCACCTTCTAGAAAAGAAGTAGAAATGGCGGAGTTGATTGTAAGCATGGTGCCATCCGTTGAAATGGTTCGAATGGTAAACTCTGGAACAGAAGCTACGATGTCTGCTATCCGTGTTGCTCGTGGATATACTGGTAGAGAAAAAATAATTAAATTTGAAGGATGTTATCACGGGCACGGCGATTCATTTTTAATTGCAGCCGGAAGTGGTGCTGTAACTTTAGGTGTGCCAGATAGTCCAGGCGTGCCTCAAGGCGTAGCAAATGATACCCTTACTGCACCTTATAATGATATCAATAGCGTAAAGGTATTGGTAGAGAATAATAAAAATAAAATTGCAGCTATAATTATAGAACCCGTTGCAGGGAATATGGGCTGCGTATTACCGAAACCTGGGTTTTTAGAAGCACTTCGAACCATTTGTGATGCTGAAGGTATTGTATTGATTTTCGATGAAGTAATGAGTGGATTTCGATTGTCTGCTTCAGGTGCACAAGGTATATTAGGCGTAAAGCCTGATATGACAACCATGGGTAAAATTATTGGTGGCGGTATGCCCGTAGGTGCATATGGCGGAAAGAAAGAAATTATGCAAAAAGTTTCTCCTGCTGGTCCTGTATATCAAGCAGGCACCTTGTCTGGAAACCCAATTGCAATGTCTGCTGGTTTAGCAATCTTGACGTACTTAAAAGAGCATCCTCAGGTTTATACACAGTTAAATAATCAAACAGAATATTTAATTCATGGTATGCGTAAAGCAAATAATCTATTGGGTTTAGATTATACGTTTAATCACATAGGTTCCATGTTTACCATGTTCTTTACCAATACTGCAGTGAGTGATTTTGATTCTGCAAAGAAATCTGATCTGGCTATGTTTGCAGCATACTTTCAATCCATGCTTGCGAAAGGAATATATATGGCACCTTCCCAATTTGAAAGTTTATTTATTTCAACTGAAATTAATAAAGAGCTTGCAGATACAATAATTTCGGCTCACGAAGCGAGCATGAGTGAAATTCATGCGAAATAATTTATAATTCATTCAAAAAAAGTTTATAATGAAAATTGCAATTTTAGGTGGTGGGAACATGGGGATGACGTATGCAAAAGCGTTTATCAGTAGAAAAATTGTTTCAAAGGATGAATTATTGATTATTGAAAAGCATGATGAAAAACGTGCACAACTCAAACTAGAAGGTGTTGCCTCTTTGTCTGCAGATATTGACGAATCCATTAAGAATTACGATATTTTAATTGTTGCAGTAAAGCCGCAAGATTTTCGAGTGCTTTCTGAAAAATTGAAAAGCTATTTATTAGAAAGCCAAATGGTTTTATCGATAATGGCAGGTATTCAAATTAGTCAAATTCAAGACTTATTAAATCATAAAAATGTTGTTCGTGCAATGCCCAATACACCTGCGCAATTGGGATTTGGTATTACTGCTTTTACCGTAGCAAAAGATGCATCATTTGAAAATATTAGTGTGGTTGATATGCTGTTGGAAACAACAGGCAAATCAATTTTCATGAAAGACGAATCATTATTGGATGCTGTTACTGCTTTAAGTGGTAGTGGTCCTGCATATTTTTATTATATCGTTCAGCATATGATTGAAGCAGGAAAACAAATGGGCGTAGAAGAAAATGTAGCTGCAATGTTGGTTAAAGAAACCATGATGGGAGCTTTTCAAATTCTGAATCATTCAAAATTGTCTATTGATGAGTTGATAGCCATGGTTGCTTCAAAAGGTGGTACTACAGAAGCCGCTTTAAATACCATGAAACAACGCGAAGTAGGTCCGCATATTATGGAAGCATTAAAAAATGCTGAAAATAGAGCAAAAGAACTTTCAGGAGGAGCATAACTCTTGTTTAATAATTCAATTTTTTGTATAATAGAAAACCTTAATCCTCTTTTTTCGTTTGAAGGAGAATGAAGATTTCTTTAAATCTAAAATCATTGTAAATGAAGCAATTATACTTTAAGTTATTAACTTTTGTTATAGCAAGCATCTGTTTTCAACACATTGGGGAAGCCCAAACATGGAAATATACAGTACCTACGGTAGGTGCGGGATATGTACAAGCAATGGATGTGGCAACAGATGTTTCTGATAATGTTTATACCGTTGGGAGTTATTACGATCAAATAACTTCTCCTGTCAGCATTTTTGGCGAATTAGCTTCAAATGGATATGTAATAAAAACGGACCCTACTGGAACAGAAGTCTTTTCCCTTAATATTAATGGAAATAGTGTTATCGGTAAGCGTGTTGCATTAGATGCTTCGGGAAATGTTTTTGTATCGGGTTCGTTATCGGGTTCTGCTGTTTATTTTGATGGATTTAAAGCGGAAGGTAGTTTAGGTGGCCCTAGTTCAACCTTATATGATGGATTTATTGCTAAATATTCTAGCACAGGTACGTTAATGTGGATACAAGCAATTGGTTCAAAAACTGCAGATGATCAAATACTAGACATGACGTTAGATGCCAACGGCGATATACTTGTTACAGGCTATATTGGTGGAGATGCTAAAGTCTATGGTAAAAATTATGGAGGCATTCAAGGTAATAGAGGAGACATATTTAGTCAAGGTGGAGCTACAAACTTTTTGGATGTTGTAGTTGCAAAATTTGGTAATGATGGTACTTTTAAATGGGGCTTTAGTTTAGGTAGTGTAATGGGTTCGGAGAAAGGGACTGCTATCACGACTGATGCTTCAAATAATGTATATGTTAGTGGTTTAATGTTTAATACAGTTGATTTTGATCCTGATTTAGTTTCGTCAACCTCAAGTTTAACAGGTTCTACACCTGGTAATGGGGATGCTTTTATTGCTAAATATGATAAAGATGGTAGTTATTTAAATGTCGGTCAAATTTCTGGAGCTGGATTGGAGCAAATCAATAGAATGCATATTGGAACTTCAGGTGTGTTAAATGTTGCAGGTACTTTTACAGGTTTTATTGATGCCGATCCTAGAAGTGGGAATGTTCAAAACATCACAGCTGCAGGAACTGGAAAGGACATTCTTTTTGCATCATACAATCTAAGTACCTTGGCTCCGGTTTTTGCGCAACGAATTGGTGCCAATAATGTGGATGACGAAGCCTTAGGAATAAAAGTAAATGCAAGCGGAGATATTTATTTAACAGGTTACTTTTCTGGTTCATCTGTAAATTTCAATCCATTAGGTACAGCATTAAATTTAACATCGATTGGAGGTACGGATGTCTTTATTTCTAAATACAATGCATCTGGTATAAATCAATGGGGATTTAAAGCGGGGAGTACAAGTGATGATCAAGGAAATGCGATGGCATTTAATGCTTCGTCTATGATTTATGCCTGTGGGTCATATAAAGGTGCATTTGGGGATTTAGATCCAGGTGCAGGAACCTCAACATTAGCAGCCCCTGTAAGTCAAGATTCTTATTTGAGTAAATATCAAGAATGTAGCGCTACTCCTGTAATTGTTACTCAACCGCTATCAAAAAGTTTATGTGCAGGCGCCACGCTTAATCTTTCTACTGTAGCAACAGGGTCGGGGATCTCCTATAAATGGAAAAATGGTAGTACAACTCTTGTAGATGGGGGTACTATTTCAGGGGCTACAACGCCTAATTTAATAATTACCTCAACACTTGCTTCTGATGCTGGAACATATACGTGCATTGCATCATCTTGTGGCAATTCTGTTACCTCTAGTGGTGCCATTGTACAAATTAATACTGCACCCGCTATTGTGACGCAACCTGTTGCACAATCCATCTGTGCAGGGGCAAATACATCATTTACTATTTTAGTTACAGGTACATTACCTTTATATCAATGGAAATTAAACGGGGTTGCAATTTCAAACAACGCTGTATATGCGGGCACTCAAGCTGCAACATTAAATATAATTGCTCCAACAGCACTACAAGCAGGTAATTACAGTTGCACGGTTACAGGTTCATGTGCACCAGGTATAACAAGTACAGCAGTTGCATTGACTATATCTTCAGGTATTATAATAACAGCACAACCCATTGCTACTGCAGCATGTTTAGGTGGCGCAGCTTCGTTTTCTGTTATGGCTACAGGCACAAGCTTAACATATCAATGGCAAAAAAATAATGTAGACCTAGTTAATGGGGGAACAATATCTGGTGCTAAAACTGCAAGTTTATCTATTTCTAGTGTTGTAGCTGGAGATGCAACAAATTATAAATGCATTATCACAAGTTCTTGTGGAAATGTTACTACTACGGCAGTTGTTTTAACATTAACGAATGCGCCTGCAATTTCTACACAACCTACCGCTACGCAAACTATTTGTGCAGGTCAAAATGCTTCCTTTTCAGTAATTGCTACAGGTGCTTCTAGTTACCAATGGAAAAAAGGGGGGACAAATTTGGTGAATGGTGGAAACGTAAGTGGAGCAACAGCTTCAACATTACAACTAACGACTGTGTCTGCAACAGATGCTGCATTATATACATGTGTAATAACTGGTGCTTGTGCGCCAACAGTTACTACAACCAATGCAACATTGGTCGTAAATGACTTACCTGTAATAACGACACAACCAACACCAATTACTATTTGTCAAGGATTAAACACCACATATAAAGTTGTTGCAACGGGTACCAATCTTATCTACAAATGGCAACGAAATAATGTTGACTTGGTTGATGGAGGCGGGGTCTTAGGAGCAACTACAAATACACTTTCTATTTCAGGTGTTACAAATGCGAATGCAGGGAATTATACCTGTATTGTTTCGGGGGCTTGTTCTCCAAGTGTTACGAGTTCAATAGCTTCTCTGACTGTAAACTCTACCGCTTCTATAGCGACAAATCCAACGGATAAAATTTCGTGTGTTGGACAAACAACAACATTTACTTTAGGTACCACAGGCAGCGGAATTACCTATCAATGGAAAAAAGGTGGAACGAATCTAGTGGATGGCGGAAATGTTAGTGGTGTAACGACATCTGTTTTGTCTATCACAAATACGGCTTTGGCAGATGCTGCTCAATATTCTTGTTCTATTACAAATAGCTGTTCTGGTACATTAAATTCTACAAGTGCAACATTAACAGTAAATACAGTACCAACAATTACGAGCCAACCAACGGATGTTACTATTTGTGGGTCGGCACCTGTGAGTTTTTCAGTAACCGCAACGGGAACAGGAATTACCTATCAATGGAAAAAAGGAGGAACGAACCTAAGTAATGGTGGAGGGATTTCTGGAGTAACTACTTCAAGTTTATCAATTGCTCTCGCTTCAGGTGCAGATGCAGGAGCTTATACGTGCGTTGTTTCTGGAACATGTAGCCCTGCAGTTACATCAAGTATTGCAAATTTAGCAGTGGGTTCATTAGCTACCATAATTACACAGCCCATTTCAAAGGCACTATGTTCAGGCATTGCAACTACTTTCAATATTGTAGTTTCTGGTACTGGTATTAGTTATCAATGGAAAAAGGATGGTGTCGCATTAACAAATACGGGTAATGTATCTGGAGCAACAACTGCAACACTGAATTTAGCTTCAATTACTTCTGCAGATGCTGCATCATATACCTGTGAAACAGGAAATACATGTAGTGGTTTTTTAACATCCGATCCTGCGATATTAACAATTAATACAAAACCAACTATAAGCACTCAGCCAGTAAGTAAATCTATTTGTGTTGGTGCAGCAGCTTCTTTTTCAGTTGTAGCATCAGGTTCAGGAATTGCCTATCAATGGAAAAAAGATGGAGCGATTTTGTCTGATGGTGGAGAGATTACAGGTTGTCAAACAACTATGTTGTCATTATCTAGTACTACAGCTGCTGATGCAGGTGTGTATGTGTGCGAAGTAAGTGGCACGTGTACTCCTGTAGCAATTTCAACTGGGGCAACATTATCATTAGCAGCAGGAAGTACAATTGTTTCACAGCCTGTATCTAAAATTATTTGTTCAGGCAATTCAACAGTATTTACCTGCAGTGCAACTGGTGGGTCACTTACCTATCAATGGAAAAAAGATGGTACGGCTTTGGTAGATGGTCCTGTTGTATCCGGTGCTGCTACTTTCAGCGTAACGTTAACAGGCGTTTCTATAGCTGATGCGGGTTCATATATATGCGAAGTTTCAAGTACGTGTTCTGCAGCGTTAACATCAAACGTGGCAACCTTGACGGTAAATAGTTCTACCAGTATTACAGCACAACCAAGCCCGGTAATAGGTTGCGAAGGTATCTCTGCTTCATTTTCTATAACAGCTAGCGGCTCAGGAATTACCTATCAATGGAAAAAAGACGGTTCAGCAATATCCGCTGCAACAAATGCAACATATAATATTGCTGCAATAGCATCTGTCGATGCGGGCTCGTATATCTGTGATGTAATAAGTGCGTGTGGTGTACTGCCAAGTGCAGCGGCATTGTTAACGGTGAATTCACCTGCTACAATCACTACACAGCCCATTGATATAAATGCTTGTCCAGGTGATAATGCAACACTTACCGTTGTAGCAGCTGGTAGTAATTTAACATTCAAATGGTTTAAAAATTCAGTTGCATTAATTGATGGTGGAAATATTTCTGATGCAACTACGAATGCATTAACGATAGCATCCGTAGCTGCTTCTGATGAAGATACGTATTCTGTTGAAATTACAGCTTTGTGTGGTACTCCTATAACAAGTACTTCTGCAGTACTTTCATTGTCTACAACACCAACAATTACAACACAACCTCAAAATACGTTGATTTGTACAGGACAGCCATTGGTTCTGAATATTGTAGTGTCTAGTGCAGGTACTACTTTGTATCAATGGAAAAAAGATGGAGCAGATATTGTTGATAATGGAACAACAATAAACGGAGCGACATCGGCAACATTAACAATCTCTAATACAACTGCAACAACTGAAGGAGCATATACCTGTAGCGTATCTACAATATGTTCTGCAGCTACATTAAGTAATGCTGCACTTGTTACCACGACAACATCTACACCGATAAGTAAACAACCGATTACATCTAGTGTATGTAGAACGCAACCCGTTTTGTTTACGGTTGAAATTGCGGGAAGCGGACTTATGTATCAATGGCAATTTAAGCCAAATGGTTCTTCCGTGTATGCGAATATATTGGATGCTGGGAAATATAGTGGCACTGCAACACACGATTTGGTAGTAACGGATGTGGATGTTTCAGAAGAAGGTGCGTATAGATGTATCATAACAGAACTTTGTGGAGCAGTTCAAAATTCAGCACCAGCGGCCTTGATTATTAATTCTCCAACAATTGTTCAACATCCATTCCCTCAATCGGTTTGTTTGGGTCAATTGATACAATTTAATGTTGTTGTAACTGGGAATAGCTTAGTGTATCAGTGGTCAAAAGATGGTCTTGTATTGACTAATGGGGGAAGAATTTCAGGAGCAGCAAGTTCGTCGTTGAAAATTACAGGATCTACAGTTTCTGATAATGGTGATTATACTTGTACTGTCAAAGGGATATGTACACCGGATGCTGTTTCGCAACCGGGTACCTTAACAGTAACTGTATGTACGGGAATTTCTGGTGCAGATTTAAATGGACAAATGATTACACTATATCCGAAGCCTGCAAATCAGTCAACAACAATTGAAATTTCAAATCAACAAAACAGTGTTGCTACTATTTCTTTATTTGATGTACAAGGATCGCTTGTTCAAGAAATAGAAACTCGTATTGAAACAGATTCTGAAAAAATATCTTTTGAAACAGCTCCATTTCCTCAAGGAATGTATTTTATGCATATTCGAATTGGAAATCAATTGTTTATAGATAAATTAGAAATCATTCATTAAATTTTACGTTCATTGCTTTTTTAACAAGTACTTATTATGAATAAAACGTTAAAACATCTTTTTTTAGCACTAGCATTATTTTGCTATGCACAGGTGCGTGCCCAAACAACCGATTTGATTTATCATTTAGGAAAGGCTTCATCTACGGTTAAAATTACTTCCGTAGCAACAGATGCTAGTGGAAATATATTTGTTTGCGGAAGCTTTACGGGTAATAGCGTAGAATTCAATCCTCTTGGTACATCAACTCCTGAAGATGCTCAAGCACTAGAGTCTGGTTTTATTGCTTCCTATACTACAAATGGAATACTTAGAAAAGTAATCGCATTTGGTACATCTTTAAATAATAAAGGATTGAAAGTTTATGTAGATCCTGCCAATCAGAATGTGTATTTGTTAGCAATTGTATCAGGTACAATAGATATGACAGGTGAAGGTGGGTTTGGTAGTACTGCTGTTCCTTCTAATTCAATGACACTCGTAAAGTATGATAAAATGTTAACTTTTAAAAATGTCAACTATATAAATAACGGTATCCCTAATGGCAATAATTTATTAGGTGATCTTACAACCTTCGGTACGAATATTTACATTACGGGTCAATTGGATGGTGCTAATTTTGAATTTAATCCAAAAGGTACGTCTAAAAAAATATCTTCTACAGGTGGTTCAGATATTTTTGTTGCGAAATACGATACAGCAACTTTTATTAATGGAATGGCTTATGCAATTGGTGGTATCAATAACGATGGTGGTACTGCTATTGATTTAGATAATTCAGGCAATATTTATTTAACAGGTTATTTCAGAGGTCAAAATATTGATATTGATCCAATAGGATCTATTTCTGTTTCTGAAGATGGTGGCGGTAACGCAACAGGTGATGCATTTGTAGCAAAATACAATGCTTCAATGGCTTGTCAGTGGGGTTTTAATATTGGTGCTTCTCAAACAGATCAGGGAAATGATATACTTGTTAACAGAACAAATGGAACAGTATATGTAGGTGGTTATGTAAAAAAAGATGCGAGGGTAGTTTACTTTGATCCATCAACAACGTCTTCATCCGGGTTTACTGGTGTAGGCTTGAATGATATTTTTGTAGCAAGTTATACTACTGCTGGTGCATATAATTGGCATCTTGCAACAGGAAGCACAGGAGAAGACGAATTAGCTTCATTGGGTTTTGATCAAGGTGGTAATATTGTTCTTGCAGGTTTTGCAAGTGGGGATGTTAATTTTGGTAATTCTAAAACGATAACAGGAAAAGGTGGTAAAGACGCATTTTTTGCTGTTGTTTCTGGAACATCAGGTATGGCTACTTCTGCATATAATCTTGGCGGAACAAACGATGAACAAGCAACAAGTACTGCTGTTGATGTAAATGGAAAAATTTTGGTCGTTGGAAATTATAAAGGTTCGGGAGATTATGATATCGGAGCTGCAAATACTACTCCATTGTCTGGTACACAAGATGGTTTTATAACAAGACATGTATTGTGCTTACCTCCATCAATCACAACTCAACCAGTAAATAAAATCAGTTGTGAAGGCCAAACTACTTCATTGTCTGTTGTGGCATCAAATGCTACCACATATCAGTGGAAAAAAGGTGCTGGAACTATTTCAGGTGCAACCAATGCTACGTACTCAATAAGCACAACAGCAATCGCTGATGCAGGCAATTATTCTGTAGTTGTAGGTAATGCATGCCAATCTATTGCTTCAACCACCATTACAGTGACAGTGAATCCAAAACCTTCTATAAATTCTGCTAGTACAAGTGCTTCTTGTAGTGGAAGCGGAGTTGGATATACGATAGGTAGTGCCGTTACATCTAATTATAGCTGGACAAGAGCTGCAGTTGCTAATATAAGCCCAAGTCCAGTGTCTGGATCAACAGCATCCATAAACGAATCCTTAGTGAATGGTGCAAACGCACCGATAGATGTTATTTATATCATCACACCTACTTCAACTGTTGGAACATGTGTTGGAAATCCGTTTTCATTAACAGTAACAGTGAACCCAAAACCTATTATTAATTCATCTGCAACCGGAACTATTTGTAGCGGTATTGCACAATCGTATTCAATTACGAGTCCGATTGCTTCAACCTATAAATGGTCTAGATCTGCAGTGGCTGGCATCACAAATACTGCAGTATCCAATCAGACTTCAAATCCAATTGTTGAAACATTAACAAATAATTCAGTAAATCCTGTTACGGTTGTTTATTCTATTACGCCAACATCGACATCAGGTACTTGTATAGGAAGTGTATTTTCGTATTCTGTAACTGTAAATCCTAGTGTGTCAAGTAGCGTAAGCATCGCTGCGGATAAAACAACAATTTGTGCGGGAGATTTATTAACATTAACTGCAACACCAGTGAATGGAGGGACGCCCCCTTTATACCAATGGAAAAAAGGTGGCGTAGCTATTAGCGAAGCTACAAACGCAACATATAAAACTTCAACAACTGCAAATGCAGATTCTTATACTGTTGAAATGAATAGTAGTTTAACCTGTGCTTCTGTTGTACCTGTTGTTTCAAGCCCATTGGTTATAACCGTTACTCCTGTTTCTAATACATCGCTTACCATGTCAGCTAGTAGTACAACTATTTGTGCAGGAACAAACATTGTATTTACTGCTGTAGCTACCAATGCAGGTGCTGCTACCTATCAATGGAAGATGAATAATGCTGTTATTTCAGGTGCAACTAATAGTACGTATAATACGAATGCTGCTACAAACGGAGATTACTTCTCTGTTGTGATGACAAGTCCTTTGGCATGCGCAAGTCCTAAGAGCATTCAATCGGATGACGTAACGATACTTTTAACTGCAGCTCCCGTTGCAAAGGTAACTGTGTCGGCTTCAAAAACAGAAATTTGTGCAAATGGTTCAATTGATTTCAGTACAACTGTAGAAAACGCTGGATTGACAGCTACATATCAATGGAAAAAAGGAACAGCGGATATTTTAGGCGCAACTAATAGTACCTACACCACAAGTGGTGCTTCTAACGGCGATACTTATTCTGTTGTGATGACAAGTTCTTTAACCTGTGTTAGTCCTAAGGTTGTTCAATCGACTGCTATTCCAATCACAGTAACACCTATTAAGATTCCTACGATTAGTTTTACTGCTTCTAAAACGACAATATGCGCTTCTGAACCTTTAACGTTAACGGCAAATAGTACGAATGGTGGTGGCAATCCATTGTACAAATGGAAACTTGGTTCTGGTTATATACCAGGTGCTACAAATTCAACTTATACAACAACTTCTACATTAAGTGGAGATTCTTATAGTGTTGAAATGACGAGTGATTTAAATTGTGCTGCACCAGCGACAAAAGTTTCTACTCCTATAGCAATAACTGTAAATCCTGTTACGATTACCACAGTAGCTGCTGTCGCTAGCAATACGACTATTTGTCCTGGGGAGAATATTGTATTTACTGCAACACCAGGCAATGGCGGAACACCTACATATCAATGGAAAAAAGGAACTACAGATATTTCTTTAGCTACAAATAATACCTATAATACTTCTAGTGCAGCAAATGGAGATACCTATTCTGTTGTTATGACAAGTTCATTAGCCTGCCCTAGTCCTAAAACAGTTCAGTCAACTGCTATACCAATATCCGTGACATCTTCATTTACACCTTCCGTAGCTATATCAGCAACTGAAACTGTAATTTGTGCTAATACATCCATTACCTTGACTGCTACACCTACCAATGGTGGTGCTGCAACGTATAAATGGAAGTTGGGTGCGAATTATATATCCGGTGCTACAAATGCAACGTATGTCACTACAACAGCAGCAAATAACGATAGCTATACTGTTGAGATGACAAACCCATCCAATTGTGCTAGTCCAAATACCGTGGTATCTAGTCCAATTGTCATAAAGGTTAATCCAATTTTAGTTCCAGTAGCTACGATTACATCGGCTTCTACAACGATCTGTGCAAGTGATTTGATTACCTTTAATTTAACTACTTCAAACGAAGGAGCAACTCCTAGTTATGAATGGTATAAAAATGGAGCTAAAATAATTCCTTCAGCTACAGGAATTTCCTATGCAACAACAAGTGCTGCTACAGGAGATAAATTTAAAGTTGCCTTAACAAGCAATGCATTATGTGCGAATACAAGTCCTGTATTTTCAAACGAATTAACCATAACAGTAAATCCATTACCTACAATTTCTGGTGTGGTTGATGTATGTGAAGGTTCCACTATTTCTTTAACAGGATCTGGTACTGCAAATTCAACTTTACCTTGGGTATCATCAAATACTGCCAATGCAAGTGTTACTAACCTTGGCATTGTTGCTGGAGTGTTAGTTGGAACGAGTACTATTACTTACACAAACAACAATGGTTGTAAAGTATCAACTACTATTAATGTAAATGCAAAGCCTACAATTACGGGAATACTTTCTGTATGTGCAGGATCTACTACACAGTTAACAGGTACAAATATTCCTGCAGCAACAAATGCTTGGGTTTCTGCATCAACAAGTGTTGCTACGATAAGTAATACAGGTTTAGTTTCAGGTCTTGTATCCGGTGTTAGTGTTATTACATATAAAACAATTGCTGGTTGTACGAATACAGTTACTATTACGGTGTTAAGTTTACCAACGATAACTGGAACTCCAAATGTATGTGTAGGCTCAACAACACAATTGATTGGATCTGGTTCACCAGCAGCAACAAATGCTTGGGTATCTGCAACAAATATTGTTGCTACAGTAAATAATAATGGACTTGTATCAGGTATTGCACCTGGTACAAGTATTATTTCTTATATAAATTCTAGTGGATGTCAAATCACTCAATTGATAACAGTGAATCCTACATTAGTACCAAGCGTTTCAATTTCTGCAAATAATTCAACCATTTGTGTTGGAACAAACGTTGCATTTACGGCTACACCTATTAATGGAGGAACGCCTACCTATAAATGGAAATTAGGAACGAATTATATTGCTGGTGCAACGAATAGCTCATACAATACAAGTGGAGCAACAAATGGTGAAAGTTATTCTGTTGAAATGACGAGTAATGCCTTATGTGCATCAACAACAACGGTTAATTCATCTCCAATCGTAATCACAGTAACTACAAGTGTGTTGCCAACGATTACGGCTGTTGCAAATCCTGTGAGCCCAATTTGTGATGGAACTTCTGTAACGTTTACGGCAACTCCAGGGAATGAAGGAACTGCTCCTACCTATCAATGGAAAAAAGGAGGTGTTGTAATTCCTAGTGCAACAAACAAAACATATGTGAGTTCTTCCATAGTAAATGGAGATAAAATATCGGTGGATATGGTAAGTAATTCAACGTGTGCAAGTACACCAAATGCAACTTCCAATATCATAACGATGGTTGTTACTCCTAATGTGAGCGCAAGCGTTATTGTAACATCTACCGAAACAGCAATATGTTCTGGAAAGGATGTTACTTTTACAGCTGCTCCTACAAATCAAGGTGCTGCTCCAATGTATGAATGGTTTGTGAACAATGTGTCACAAGGAGTAGCAAGTACTTCTCCAACATTCCATTCAACGACATTGATTAATAACAATACAGTGAAAGTTAAATTAACTTCCAATGCAACTTGCGTTACTACTCCAACCGTTCCATCTAATGATGTAACGATGACAGTAACAGCTAACGTAACTCCAACAATTGCAATTACTTCAGATAAATCTACCATTTGTACGGGTGAAACAGTAAACTTTACTGCTTCGTCAACTAATGCAGGGACTGTTCCAATTTATCAGTGGAAAATTAATGGTGTGAATTCTGGAATGCCATCTAGTTCTACTGCATTTTCCAGCTCAAGTTTAACAACTGGAAAAACAGTTACGGTTGAATTAACTTCTTCTGCAAGTTGTGTTACACAAAGCGTAGTAGTTTCAACTGGAATCCAAATAACCGTTCCTGTAACAACACAAATTGTCGCGCAACCTCAAGATCAATCCGTATGCGCTTTGGGTGATAATGTTACTTTTACAGTGAGTGCAGTAGGTGCAGGATTAACGTATCAGTGGAAAATTGGCGGAACAAGTCTTGCTAATAATACTACGTATACAGGAACTCTTACTAAAAGCTTAACCGTCTCGAATGTATCTAATTCAGATTTAGTTGGCTATACGGTAGATGTTACAGGTACATGTGGTAACGTAACATCAAGCGTTGCAAATCTAAATCAATCTGCAAGTTCAATTACTATTGTAACGCAACCAACTGCTCAATCCAAACAAGAAGGTGAGATGATTCAGTTGTCTGTATCTGCTACTGGCCCTACGTTATCCTATCAATGGAGAAAAAACAATGTGAATTTAGTAGATGACTCTAGAATATCTGGTGCGAATACATCATCGCTTCAAATATCGAATGCAGTAATGTCGGATGCTGGAAATACGTATACCTGTTTAATTAATAGTCCATGCGCTACGCAATTAATGTCTAATGCAGCTAAAGTAACTGTAACAGCACTTCCTACGTCTATTCAAGATGCACATGCTAAAGGATTTAGAATCGCACCAAATCCATCAAATGGCTTCTTTAATATTTCAAATAATTTCATGCCATTCAATGTAAATGAAATTGAAATAATTTCTATGCAAGGTGTTGTGGTAGCTGTCACGAAAGTTAAGGGTACAACAAGTTTAGATGAAGATATAAATGCCCAAGATTTACCTAAAGGTATGTATATGGTGCTTGTGAAAGGTGATTCAGATCAAGCCTTATTGAAAATTGTTATTGATAAGTAGGCATATAATCCAAACCTTATTGGTTATAAAAAAAACCTCCGAGATTTAATCTTGGAGGTTTTTTTATGACCAATAAAGGATTTTTATTTCACGCTTTCAGATTGTATTTCTTTTAAAAACATGCCGGCAACTTTGCAACATTTTTTTTCTAGTTCTTCGTAATCCGATTCTACAAATGCATTGATATCTGTATATTTCAACTTTACCATTCGTACGCCAAGTAATAACTCTACAAGAAATTCTGCATATTCAGTTTTGTTTATGCGCTTAAATTCTTTTGTCGATATGCCATGCTGAATGATAATTGAAACCATTTCAATTTCACTTTTATTAAAAGTGTCAAACGCTTTTGCAAAAACGGGTCTGCCATTTTGGAAAAAATCAGATCGTAGGTTGGAAAGATTTAATAAATGCCTGAAGTGTTGACTCCTTAATTTAACGTACTTTTTGAGTTGTAGCGTAGCCTCCATATTGGTATTGATGAATTTGTACATTTCATCAAAAAAGACCTGTTGTTCTTTCGTAATTACAGATTCAAACAACGTTTCTTTGTCTGGGAAATAATAGTACAAAGAGGCTTTACCCATGCCAACATCGGATGCAATTTCATTCATGGTTGTTTTAATCAAACCATAATGCGCAAATCTTTTCTGAGCGGCATTAATGATGGATTCTAATTTCCCATCTTCATTTTTATTTTTTAGTTCACTCATAGTAATGAAAGAATGCCCTATAGGTATACTATAGGGCAAGGGTTAAATTTTACGAGTGCTTTGGTAAATTGATATCCGTAGTTTGTTTTTTCTTGTATGCAATTTTTGAAATGACTACATATAATACTGGAACGAAGAAAATGGCTAAGCCAGTTGCTGCTAGCATACCGCCAAATACGGTCCATCCAATTGTTTGTCTGGATACAGCACCTGCTCCTGAAGAGAATACCAATGGCAATACACCTAAAATAAATGCCAGAGAAGTCATTAATATAGGTCTCAATCGTAATTGCACTGCTTCAATTGTAGCTGGAATTATTTCCATGCCTTTATCTACACGTTCTTTTGCAAACTCTACTATTAGAATTGCATTTTTAGCAGCTAATCCGATAAGTGTAATCAAACCTATTTGTGCGTACACGTTATTACTTAATTTGGGTAAGAAGTATAACGTTAAAATTGCTCCGAATGCGCCTAAAGGTACTGCAAGCATGACAGAGAATGGGACAGACCAACTTTCATACAATGCAGCAAGAAATAGGAATACAAATAGAATGGATAGACCAAATATATATATGGCACTTGAGCCAGATTTTATTTCCTCTCTACTTAAACCAGAAAATTCATATCCATATCCTGCAGGTAACACTTCTGCAGCAACTTCCATCAATGCTTTGTTTGCATCACCACTACTGTAACCTGGTTTAGGAGTACCGTTAAATTCAGCAGACCTAAATAAATTATAGTGCGAAATTAATGGAGCGTTTTCTATTGGTTCATAACTAATCAATGAACTTAAAGGTATCATGCTTCCACTTACATTTCGAACATAGAATTTAGTCATGTTTGAAATGTCTTTTCTAAATGCAGTATCAGCTTGTGTAACTACTCTAAAATTTCTACCATAAATAGAGAAGTCATTTATATATCTACTACCCATTAATGTTTGAATCGTACCAAACACATCTGCTGTGGATACACCCATGCGTTCACATTTTACACGATCTACATTGATTTTATAACCAGGTGCGCGAGCTGTAAAGAATGTAAATGCGCGTGCAATTTCTGGTCGTTTATTTGCTTCCATCATGAATTTTTTAACAACAGCTTCAAATCCTTTAATGTCATCGTTGCTCTGTTGTTGTTCAAGTACAAAGCTAAATCCAGAAGCTGTACCCATACCAGGAATTGGAGGAGGAGGTATTACAATAATATTTGCTTCTTTGATACTAGAAAATGCTTTTTGGAATTGAGCGACGATTGAATCTACTTGCATGGATGCAGCTTTTCGTTCCGCCCATGGTTTTAATTGACAAAATATGGTGCCACTGTTTGATTTAGATGTGAACGTAATCGCATTCAATCCGCCTAGTGCGGCAAAATGACCAACGGATGGATTCGCTTTTACAGTAGCCATCATTTTCTCCATCACTTCTAATGTTCGTGTGGTTGAAGCTCCATCAGGTAATTCAAATGCGATAATCAATCTTCCTTCATCTTCCGTTGGAATAAAGCCCGTAGGTTTTGCTTTAAACAATCCAAATGTTGCTACAAAAATACAGATCAATATAATTACAACCATTGGTGTTTTACGAATACAGTATTGTACACCTTTAGAATAGGAAGCAGTAACTCGAGCAAACCAAGCATTAAACTTGAAAAAGAATTTATTTATCCCTTTAGATTTTTCATCCAAATGCATGGGTTTTAATAGCAATGCACATAATGCGGGAGTTAAGGATAATGCTATGAATGCAGATAACAATACAGAAATTGCGATGGTGATTGCAAATTGTTGGTATAGTCTACCAACGATGCCAGGTATAAATCCTACTGGAACAAATACGGCAGCTAATATAAGTGCAATCGCAATTACAGGACCTGATATATCTTTCATCGCTTTTATAGTAGCTTCTTTCGCGGAAAGTTTTTCATGGTCAATATAATGTTGCGTTGCTTCAACAACAACAATAGCGTCATCTACAACAATACCAATGGCTAATACAAATCCAAACAAGGTTAAGGTATTCACAGTGAAACCAAGAGGGATAAAGAATATAAATGTACCAATAATGGATACAGGAATTGCTAAAATAGGGATTAAGGTTGCTCTCCAACTCTGTAAGAATAGGAATACAACTACAATTACAAGAAGTAGTGCTTCTATAAGTGTGTGCAATACTTCATTGATGGATACACTTACAACTGAAACGGATTCAAATGGAACAACATATTCAATATCTGCAGGGAACGATTTTTTTAATTCATCCATTGCTTTGTAAATACCTTCGGCAGTTTCTAGTGCGTTACTTCCGGGTGATTGATATACCAATAAATACGAAGACCGTTTTCCATCTACAAAGTTGTTACTTGCATAATTGAATTTACCAAGTTCTACTCGTGCTATGTCTTTTAAGTATACAATAGAGCCTTCATCTGGCTTCGTACGAACAACGATATTCTCAAAATCAGTAACTGTTTCAAGCATACCATTTACCTGTAAGGAATATTCAAATGCTTGATCCGGTGTTTGTGGAGACGAGCCTATAGAGCCAGCTGCTACTTGTACATTTTGCTGTTGTAATTTTGTTACTACTTCGGTAGCTGTCATTCCGTATTGTGCAAGCTTATCTGGATTCATCCAAATACGCATACTAAAGTTATCTGCACGTGTGAAAATATCACCCACACCTTTGACACGCAACAAAGCATCCTTGATATAGATGTTTGTATAGTTGTCCATGAATTTTATATCGTGTGTACTTTTGGGCGAATATATTGCCACCAACATTAATATTGTTGGGTTTCTCTTACGTACTGTTAAGCCTGTTTTCTTTACATCGTCTGGTAGTTGAGGTGTTGCGACACTTACTCTGTTTTGTATATCCAGCGTTGCAATATCGATATTTGTTCCTACGTCAAATGTAACATTCATCGTCATGGTACCATCATTGGTACTATTCGATTGTAAGAATGACATTCCAGGGCTACCATTTACTTGCGATTCAATCGGAGTTGCAATCGTACGCTCAACTGTTTGTGCGTCCGCTCCTGCAAAATTACCTGTTACTTGTACAATTGGTGGAGTGATATCCGGGTATTGACTTACTGGTAAATTCATCAACGAAAGTAAACCTACCAATGTTATTACAACCGATACTACTATCGCAGTAACAGGTCTTTTAATAAATATATCTGCAATCATAATGTTTTAGATGTTTATTTTTTTGGATTGCCGACCTGAACAGGAACGCCATCTCTTAATTTTTGAATTCCTTCTGTAACGATATGTTCGCCTTCTTTCAAGCCTGAAAGTATAATGATGTTTTTACCAACCACTTTACCAGGATGCACTTTGTGTTGTCTTGCAGTATCTTGATCTACCACATATACAAAATACTCACCCATCTGTTCCGTCATTGCTTTGTTTGGTATTACGATTACTTTCTCTGTGTATTTATTTTCTACACGCACATTGCAACTCATACCATCTTTAAGAGAACGATTTGGATTTGGAAATTCAAGTCTTACTTTTAACGTTCCTGTTTGCATATCAACTGCTCTGTCTAAGAATAATATTTTACCAGGGTAGGGGAACGTAGTCTTATTTGGTAGTGCTAACGTAAATAATGAATCTGTTTTTGTTTGTTTTTTATTTTCTAATTCTACAAATCGAGCAATCTCTTTTTCATTAATAACAAAGTCAATTGCTATCGGATTGTTGGATGATACTGTATTTAATTTTGTTTGTCCGGCTGTTACAAAAGCACCTTGTTTTACTTGTGATATCCCGATTGTTCCATCAAATGGAGCGGTTATTGTTGCATGTTGTAAATCTATTTGTGCTTTTTGAAGATTTGCTTTTGCAACGGCTACTTGGCTTTCAGCAGATTCTAAATCAGCTTCAGAATATTCAAGCTTTTGTTGGGTTGTCATACCTTTATCGCCAAGTTGTTTATAACGCTCTGCATCTTTACGTGTTATTCCATATTTGGATTGAGCCATTTTTAAAGAAGCTTCAGCGCTTGCATACGCTGCTTGATATTTGCTTTGTTCAATTTCGTACAGCTTTTGACCTTTACGAACCAGTTGTCCTTCTTGAAAATAAATTGCGCTAATGAAACCGCTCACTTCACAATTGAGATCAACCGTATTTAAAGCAATTACATTACCAGGATAGATATCATAATATGTAGGGTTTTGAAGTTTTACTGTATCTATTACTACGCCTGCAATAGGGGGCATGTTATTTTGTTTCGGTCCTCCGCATGATGTTACAAGGATTGGAAATAGTAAAGTGAAAATTCCTAATTGGATTAATCGATTCATATATGTAACTGTTAATTTCTTTTTATACTTATTTATTGATACTTCCAATTGCTTTTTCATAATCTGCTTTTGAAATTAAGGCTGTATATACAGCACGGTAATAATTTGTTTGCGCTTCAATTAAATCGGATTCTGCTGTTGTTACTTCTACGTTCAACGCAATGCCTGCTTGGTACTCCGCTCTTAGTACAGCTAGATTTTGTTTTGCAAGTGTCAAGTTTTCTCTTTGTATATTAAAGGATTGAATGCTGTTATGTAGATTTATAAGTGCTTGCTCAACTTCCAAGTTAATTTCATTGACCAATGACTTCTGGTTGTTTTCTGTGATTTTTAATTGAATCTGTTTTTGTTGTACTTTATAGTTTGTCGCAAAGCCAGAAAATATAGGAACTTGTATTCGAAGACCTAATGTTGAATAACTATACCAACGATCGGATTGTGTTAAATTAGAAAAATTACTTGCAGAAGGGTTATAACCAAAACTACCAATAGCCATTAAGCGAGGATAGTGTCCTGCTTTTGCACTTTTCAATAAATAGGTATTGTATTTTTGTTGACTTTGAATGATTGAATATTCAATTCTGTTAGAATAACTAGCTTCTTTTTTATCTACTAACAGTTTTTGAATATCATCCATCATAGTTGGATATAAACTATCTGTTAAAATGAGCGGATTTTTTTCTGATATATTCATTTGGTATCTTAATACAGAACGACTCATTGCAACCATTCGTATTATTTCTTGTTGCTGTTCTCTTACATTATTTAAACTTACTAAGGTTCTGCTAACATCTATATTTCTTGCCAAACCAGATTCGTAACGGGCAACCGTTTCTCTATAGGTAGAATCTAGACTGGTTAAATTTGCTTCTATAGATTGAAGTTGTTTTTCATTTACCAAAACCCCATAATAGGCTTTTGTTATATTGACTGTAACATCTATTTTACTTCGAACAATATTTTTTTGTGATATTTCCTCATTGGCTTTTGCAGCTCCCTGTGCAGCAAAAAAAGATTGATCATATAATACTTGCGATCCAAATACGTTTGGTGTGAAGACGTTTCGTAAGCCCAATTGAAATGCAATAGGTGTACCTTTTGGAAGTGTTGAGTTTTGTTGAAAACCAATACCACTTTCCGTAATGTTTTTCTGAACATCAAAACTATGCACTAAATCTGCATTAGCAGATATTTGAGGGAGTAAATTTGATCGAGCCTCTCCTTTTTGTGCGGTAGTTAGTTCACTTTGTAAGCTTGAATTTTTAATGCTGAAATTTTCAATTAAACCGTAATCGATTGCTTGATTTAATGAAAAATTGGTTGGTTCAGCATTTTGATCTTGCCCTTTAGCGCCAGAGCAAAAGATAATAAGGCAGAAAATAATACTTAATCGTTTCATCGTATTTTTTTATTTTTAACATGCAATAAGGTTTTGTAAGTCTTATTGTACTATCAAAAATAAACAAACTTTTCGACCAGAAAGTATTATTAGTCGAAAACTTTTAAAATAAATTAGCCCTTTATATTATTTTAGGAATAAATTTGATTATTCAAAGAAGGGTATTTGAAAAAAAAAACTCTTAGAGTATATCTAAGAGTTTTAACTTATTTTGAAGTGTTGTCTTTTACGTGAATTACAAGTTTTTTACATAGGTCTCGTATCATTTCTGCCATTTTGATATCTCCTGTTGCATTTTCAATTGAATCTGCCATTCCACCAATACCTTCTATAGCGAAACGTTTCATTTCTTCAACAGGCATTTCTTTTGTCCAAATATTAATTTGCATGGTATTCATTTGAGAATGATCCCACAAAGACAATGCGATCGCATCTGTTGGTAAAGGCTTATCAGACGGGCCGTCTGTTGCTTCCCATAGAATTGATTCTGGAACGTTTTTATCGTCAAGTTTAATGCTAAACTTTATTTCTGAATTTTTCATCTCTATTTAAAATATTTCTGCTAATTTCTTGATGATTTAACTCTAAAGCAAGTTATAAATTGTAATTTATCCGTATGAAAGGTCTTAATTTATTGTGCGTATTAAAACGTTTGAATTTCAATAACATAGCAGTTGTTATACTTGTAGTGTGTAATTTTTCCTGTTCTGTACCTTCTGAACGCATTCACAAACCCCATAAAACGAATGTATCTGTATGTAGAATCGGTTTTTATAATGCAGAAAACCTATTTGATACAGAAGATGATAAACATATAAATGACAATGATTTTCTTCCTGAAGGGAAACTTAAATGGACAGATGTGCGCTATAAACAAAAGTTAGAACATACGTATAGCGTTATTCAAGGCTTAAATGAAACTCAATCGCTTGCCTTGCTTGGATTGGCAGAAGTTGAAAATAAACAGGTATTAGAAGACTTATTACATACAGATTCTACGTTTGAAATCGTACATTTTAACTCTTCCGATACCCGTGGAATAGATGTAGCTTTATTATATAATCCTCAATTTTTCACTCCACTCACAACGTATTTATCAAGTGATAAAAAAACGGATGTTTTTTTACGCGAAGTACTTGTTGTAAAAGGTGTTTTGTGGAAAGATACTGTTCATATATTAGTCAATCATTGGCCTTCGCGCAGAGAAGGTGAACGTGAATCTGAACACAAACGTCTTGCGGCGGCAATATTAAATGTACGTTTAATGGATTCAATTTTAGCGATTAATCCAGACGCAGCAATTTTTGTAATGGGCGACTTTAACGATCAACCTAGTAATAAAAGTGTGGAAATGTTAACAAAACAACCTGTGATGAAATCGAAACAAAAGGATTCTGTATCTGCAATGATGAACCCTTTTAAAGCCTTACAACAAGATGGGGAGGGTACGTGTAAATATAAAAAAGATTGGCTCTTATTTGATCAAATAGTGGTTAGTAATTCTGTAATGGATAAAAAAGGTGTCCAATTTGTTACAGCTGAAATTTATGATCCTATTTGGTTGTATTATAAACAAGATTTAAATTCAGGACCGTTCAGAACATATGTAGGCAATAAATACGTAGGCGGTTACAGCGATCATTTTCCTGTATTTATTGAACTAAAAAAATAATTTATTTCAACAATAACCTACTCGTTATTTCATCTTTCTTTAATTGCTCAACGAGCGCTTCTAATCCATTGAATTTTTCCTCCTCGCGCATGAACGTATGTAATTCAAGACGAAGGGTTTTTCCATAGATTTCTTTATCGAAATCAAATATGTGCACTTCAATGGTTTTGCGTTTGTCGTTATTGATGGTTGGGCGCACACCAATATTTAGCATACCCTTGTAGCGTTCCCCTTCAAGATATACATGTACCGCATACACGCCATTTTTAGGTATGAGTTTATCTTGATCTTCAATAAATATATTGGCAGTTGGAAATCCAATTGTTCTGCCCAATCTATTGCCTTCAATTACAAATCCTCTAAGTAAATACGGGTAACCTAAATTTTGATTTGCTGTTTTGCTATCACCGTTTAATAAGGCTTTGCGAATTAGGGTAGAGGATATTGTTAACGATTCTATTTCTTGTTTGGGAATTTCAATGGCTTCAATGCCGAAACGATCTTTATGCGCATTCAAATAATCAATGCCACCTTCTCTGTTATTTCCAAAGCGATGATCATATCCTA
>ERZ724509.227-NODE-227-length-27381-cov-8.173278_pt1 | contig 27381 bp, 34 predicted proteins | sample MGYA00376042_ERZ724509 | MGnify/ENA primary metagenome ERZ724509 (study PRJEB28724, sample SAMN07190887) | wastewater metagenome | isolation source: effluent of sewage treatment plant in Hong Hong | place: USA: Christiansburg, Virginia | collected 2016-03-01 ...
AGAATATTATGAGAAACAAGAAAAGCGTTTTAATGACTTTAAAAGTCAATTACGATTATTTTAGCGGTGTCGGTTCTGGCATTGCTGGTAACTATTATATGTAAACATTACCAAAAATTGCTAGTAAAATATGCAATCTTTAATTAAAAAACCGAAAATATGAATTTAGAAAAGTGGATAAATAGATACAAAACTGATTGTGCAATGAAGTATAATAGTGATGCAACTAAAGATAATTATGCTTCTGGAGTTAAGTCTTTTTTGGTAAAGTTTGATAAATATTCCGAACCAAAGGAAATACCAACTCAGGAAATAAAGGAGTACTTATTGACTTTTAAAACTATTAATACGAGGAAACACAATATTTGTGCAATCAAATCATTCTATCAATTAACGGTTGGGATGCCTAATAAAATTGATAAAATTCCTTATCCAAAAGCAGACAAGAAGCTACCAATAATATTATCAGTTGATGAGATTCAAAAAATGTTCATGGTATGTGAGAATCTAAAGCATAAAGTGATACTCGCTTTACTTTATTCCTGTGGATTAAGGGTGAGTGAATTAATTAACTTAAAATGGAACCATATTGATAGATCACGAATGATAATTAATATTATCCAAGCCAAAGGTAAAAAAGATAGACAAGTAATGCTCACTCCAGAATTACTGCCATTACTTGAAAAGTATTATTTAGAATATAAGCCTAAAGAATATGTTTTAAATGGTCAAACTTCATTACATTATAGTGATAGAAGCGTTGGGGAAGTTATTAAGCAATTAGCTGAAAAGGCAGGGATAAACAAACGTGTTTACACCCACTTAATGCGCCATTGTTCTTTTACTCACATGGTGGAGCAAGGTGTTGATATTAACTTAATCCAAAAGTTGGCAGGTCACTCAAACATAAAAACGACTAATATTTATTTACATATTTCAGATAACCATATTAGTAAAATTCAAAGTCCACTATCAAATATCAAACTATAATGGCAAAGAAACCTATAAAACCAAAACAATGTAAGGTTTGCGAAAAACCATTTATTCCTACATTTTCAACTTTGCAGGTCGTTTGTGGAATACCTTGCTCAAGGAAATTTAACGAGGAAAAGGAGATAAAAAAGAGGGTTAAACAGATGAAAGTTGAAAGCCAAAAGTTATCAGATTTAGAAAGTGTTGCAAGGGTAATATTTCAGAAATACATAAGAGAAAGGGATAAAAAAGATAAATGTATTTCTTGTAATAGAACAGAAACTGAGCAATGGGACGGATCTCACTTATTTTCGGCAGAGCAATATTCTGGAGTTATTTTTAACGAAATGAATGTAAATAAAGCTTGTGTTTTCTGCAACAGGAATCTTTACGGAAACCTTTTAGAATATCGTAAAGGCTTTATTTTAAAGTATGGAGAGCAGGCCTACAATGACCTTGAAAAGTTGGCAAATGAAACAAGGACTTACAAATTCCAAAGAAGTGAGTTAATTGATATTGCTAATAAATACAAAATTAAACTTAAAGAATTAGGAGCAAAATGCTAAACTTTATAGCAAAAACAATAAAACACATTTTATCAATTCCTTTTTACTATATGATATTTGTGTTACTTTTAGAATTTATAGATTATTTACTTCATAGAAAACCTTAAAAATGAATTGGAAAAAATTAACAATCGGAATTACCATAGTGAATATATTTGCTTGGATTATGCTTGAGATTTATAGCAATAGATACTCTGGTACAAACGTAGAAATTGGAGCAGGCTTTTTAATATTTTGCCATATTTTAGCTTATTACATTATCGTTATTGCAAGCCGAACACCAAAAAAAGAGGAGGAAATAAAAATAACTCCTCAAAATTGTAAAGAACATGATTGGCAAAAGCATAAGTATTCACAAAGACAAGAAGAATGTGTTAGGTGTGGAGCTGAAAGAGGAATTTAAAACTAAAACCATGAACAAAAAAGAGCTAATCGAAAAGATTAAAAAAGGTCAAACAAAAGGAATGATCAACGCATACATTTGCGAGAACTTGCACAATATTTTAACAAAGAACATTGACAACGGTTTTATTCCCACTCAAATAAAGTGCCCACAATGTGAAAGCATTGCAAGCTCAATGATGTACCAAGTAAATCAAAACTTTGGACATACGGTTGAATGGTTTAAACCAACGGAAGCGGAGATGCAAAGCCACTCTTTGAGCCTTACAGAAAGCCAAATTCAATCCCACCGAGATTATGTTAAAAATGGAGGATTAGTTTCGAGAGTTGTGGAAGCAAAAAAAGAAGCTTAATTTTGGTTTATGAAAACAATATTTGTAAACAGACAAAAGGGGCAAAAAGACTGGACACTATCAACTTTTAATTCCGATGACAATTCTATAAAAGGAGTTGGGGTTGAGGATGAAAAGCGCGAAGTTAAAGTATTTGGAGAAACTCGCATCGGAGCAGGAACTTACGAACTAACTTTAACCTCCTCTCCTAAATTCTCAAAAGAGTATTTCCGAGATGAAAACGGTAACTTAATGCTTGCCAAGGATTGGAATTTAGCAAAGCCGGAAGTGAAAGCAGTTTTTAAATTTCCTCACGAATTAATAACAGTAAGCGGAGTCAAAAATTTCGATAGAATACTGTGGCATTGGGGAAATACCGACCTCGACACCCACGGTTGTTACATTGTTGGCTCAGTATTTGGAAAAACAAAAGGCAGGGACGGAGTGCTTAACTCTCGAAAAAAATACACTGAAATTTACCCTTTGATTTTCAGAGCAATTAAAAAAGGAAAGTTAAACGTAATATATACCGACAATGAATAATTTTTGGGAAAAGTTAGATTTAGAAATCAAAAACACAAAGGAATATTTGAAATATAATATTTCTCAAATAAATGAAAAACATTTGTTTCATCATCATTCAAAAGTGAAATTTACAAGTTATTCTTATTTTAATAGTGGAGATTCTTTATTAAAACAAAATCAATTATGTAAATTAGGAGTTGGAAATATATATTTTGAAACTGATAATTATTTTTTTACTCGTCAATTTAATGGCGTTTTATATTCAAAAAAAGAATATTTTGAAAATAAGGAACACAATAAAATGGTGTACGCAGGACTTTATAATAAACCATATTTTGGTAACAAGAAACTATTTAAAGAATTAAATAATGAATAGATATTTAAAAACAGGCTTGATATGGGCCTTTATTTTAGCTTTAATACTAATACCTACCTATTGTGGTTTAAAGCAGCTAAAAGAAACAGAAACCACAAAAACGATAATATATGATAATAGTGAGCAGATAAAAAACGAAAGCAGAAGTAATTTTGTTTTGGATTCCATTGCTCAAGTAAACAAAAGGCTTGCAATTTTAAATGATTCAATCCTAAAGCTAAAAATAAAGTACGTTAAAGGAAGGGACAGAGTTCACGATTCTTTGATTTATATTTCTGATTCCACTTGCAGACAAAGTTTAAATATTCTTTACTTCGAGTGCCAAAAAGTAGATTCTGTTAATAATTGGCTAATTTCAACCAAAAACGAACGGATCAAAAACGACAGTATTGAATCTCAGGAAAAGGAAAAGAAAATAATTGCAAAGCAAAAAAGGATTAACCGAGATAGCACCCGAATAGAACAATTAAACGACACCTTGCCAAAAGTCAAAAGGAAAGGATTTGTAAAGGGCTTTTTGATTGGCTTTGGTTCTGGAGCAGCTGCAAAACAGGGAGTTGATATTTTAACCCAAATAAAATAATGGATATTTACGAAACAAGAGTGTTTTTTGATTTAAAGCCCACGATTCAATTTGATGAAAAATGGGATAAATACAGAAAAGAAATGGACGAGTTAAATAAAATGTATAAAAGCGATATTGAGTTGTACAAAGGACTTCCAATGTTTCAACTCCAATTATCAAAGTATAGAATGGAAGATGAAAGACGTATTATTGATAAATATTTTAAATAATGAGAGATAAATTTATAGCCTTCATCGAAGCAAAAGAAACCCGAATAATTATCGGGTTTTCTATTTTAGTATTAATTTGGATTGCATTAACTAACAAATAAACCAAACGAAAATGAGTAAAGAATTAACTAAAGAGGAAATATTAAGTGCAAGAATAGGTACTTATGGATTTACTAAATTAGAATTAAGTAAACCTATTATATGTCCAATAGAGGCATTAGATGCCATGCAAGAATACTCCGATCAAAACACAAAGCCGTTGATTGACGAGATTAATAAACTAAAAGCTCAATTTGAGCAATCGGATAAAATGTATTCTGATTTATTAGCTAAAAAAGATTATTTTAAATTAAATTGGAAAAATTCAGAAGATAGAATAAAACAACTCCAATCAGATTTAAAAGCTGCGGAGAGTGTTAATGAGGGGTTGAGTAAATCACACGATGAACTTTTAAAGATAGCAAAGCACTATATTAAAAACCATGATTATATTGTTATTGCTAATGCTGATAAATTAACCCGAAATAACAAATAGTATGGAAAAGAAAATAGAAAAAGGAACGGTAATACAAATAACAGAATCTCATAAATGGGTTGGATGTTTAGCTGTTGTAAGTGAACCTAAAACTTTTGGATGTCAGGCTTATGTTGAAATCCCAGAAGAAGGTAGTGCATACATAAGATTAAATTTTGAAGATTTTGAAGTGATAGGAAAAGCAATACTAATTAAAGATTAACCTAACAGCTTTGGACGAGCTTAAGAAATCCGAGTAGAGATGAAACAGAATAAGAAAACCAAAGTAAAAGGATGCGCTTGTTATGGTGTTAATTCAATACACCCTTGTTTTTGCAGCCCATTTTCAAATAAAGAAATAAAAGTTAAACCCCAACAATTAACACATAAAAATAAGGTATGAAAACAGAACAACAAAAAATAGAAGAAATGTACGGCTCAAGCAAACCCAAAAAAGACTTATTCACAAGATTTTATTCCGCTTTCTTAGCGTTGAGTATTGGATATTCATTTGCCTTCTTGGTATTAAAAGCCTGCAAGCTTTACTTTGAGGATTATTCTTGGGGTTACTTTTTTATCCCTTTATTGGCTTATGTTTTAGCGTCAATTGGATATATTGTTATTATGCTTGCTATTCATAAGCTGACTAAAAAAGAGCAAAAGCAAACTTTCAGAAGGGAAAAGCTAACCAAACGAGCTATGTCAAATTGGGCCCTACCAACTCAGTTAAAAAGCCAAATGATAAAAGTTTTAGCTTTATTAGGAATGATAATACTCACTTATTTCATAATAGGATGCTCAAAAAAGGCACAAGAGAAGGTTTTACCTCTAGAGCCATACATTCAACCCTGTTTTAATTTTGAGCTCGCAAAAGGGGTTATTTGGCGTCCAATTTACAACGGATATGATTATCCCGGCTTTGACTCATTAGGTAATTATTTCGAGAACGGAACAATAAAGGCAAAATATACCTGGAATGGCTGCTCAATAGTTTCAGTTTCAAGTCAAACAAATGCTGCTTACAATTTCACGGTTGGCATTTCTAAACTAACAAGCGACTCTCTTTGGGTGGAAACCGCAAGGTATGGAGTTAAAAACTTTTATAAATAATGAAGTTAAAAGGCATAATTGCTTGTGAAGAAAGTCAGGCAGTAACAAAAGAATTTAGGAAATTAGGCCACGAAGTTTATAGTTGTGATTTAAAAGATTGTAGTGGGGGACATCCCGAATGGCATTTAAAAGGCTCAATTTTCGATATTGTAAAAAATTATGATTTTGATTTTTTAATTGGTCATCCTCCTTGTACTTTTTTAACTGTTACAGGAAACAAATGGATGAAGGATGAATATAAAGATAGGTTTCCTACAAGAAAACAAGATAGGGAGGATGCTGTTAATTTTTTTATGGGATTAGCTAACTTAGACATAAAACATATTTGTTTAGAAAATCCTGTTGGCATAATGAGTACAAGATATAAAAAAGCTGATCAATTAATTCATCCTTACTTTTTTGGAGATGAAGCAATGAAAGCTACTTGCCTATGGCTTAAAAATTTACCAAAATTAGTTCATCAAAAACAAGCAGATTTGTTTTCAGAACAAGTTACTCACGTATCTAAAGGAGAGCAAGTAACTTTTAAAAGTGGTAAAAAAATGGCTAAATGGTATGTTGATGCCACAAAGTTAAATTCTTATGATAGGGCCGAAGTAAGAAGTAAAACATTTAATGGAATTGCCGTTGCAATGGCTAATCAATGGAGCGAATATATTTTAAATTCTAAGTTATGAACCACAAAAAGTTAATTGAAATAAGCGAGGAAATTGTAATTCACGAAGCGGAGTTAAAAGCAATAAAAAAATACGCTAAAATTCTGCTCAATCAAAGGCACTTAGTTTTAAACATAAGGCTTCAAATGGAATTAGTGAACCTTGGAGTAAAGAAACCAGATTTGTTTTGCGAGGAGGTAAAAGAACAAGTAATAGTTATGCCAATATTCGGGTTTTCGGCTCAACAAATGGCTCAAGTACAACCAATAAAAAAAGATGAAGCAGTAATGTTTTCAGTAAACTATATGCCTCCAGATATAGCCTTGGTAATGTTTGAACACATGGCAAAGCACCACGAATACAGAATAAAGCTATTGGAAACCGAATACGCTCAATTAATATCAAAATCAATCCCTAACATCCAAAAACTAATTAATCAATAAAATCGTACATTTGCTCCGCGGATTATTCCAAATAGCATTTAAAATGCCCCAAGGTTTAAGGTTGTCAACTTATCCGCAAAAAATAACTCTCACTATAAATTAGTGGGAGTTTTTTATAAATTTACCAAAACAAAAACAATGGAATTATTCAACATCGAGAATCCTTATTACGAAGTATGGAAGGTTGGAAGGCCAAGCAACAAAGCTTTAGAAAAAAGAGCTTTATACTGGAAGCATGAAAAACTATTACTCGATAAGGCAAACTCTCCAAAGTGCGCGAACTATAAATTCAAGTCCTTAATCCCTAAAAAAGCATAATCGAAAATCCTCTCAGCAATGGGAGGATTTTTTTAGTTTGGGATTTTTCCTACATTTGCCTAAACAAGACACAAAAAAATATGGCAAAATTATCTTGGAAAACAGAACAGCGCTTCGTTAAAGATTTAATGATAGCTGAAATCAACCCTCGTAAAATCTCCCAAGAACAAAAAGAAGCTTTAACTAGAAGCTTAGAAAAGTTTAACCTCGCTGACATTCCTGTTCTAAACACCGACAATACAATTATCTCAGGAAACCAAAGGCTCCAAATCCTTTATGAATTAGGTAAGGGAGACGAGAAGATTGATGTTCGCGTTCCTAACAGAAAATTAAACGATGAGGAGCTGAAAGAGTATATGCTTATCGCTAATACTCACGCAGGGGTTTTTGACGTTGAGTTATTAGACGCACATTTTGAGGACGTTAATATTGACTTTGATATTCAATTAATAGACGAAAAAGGAAAAATAACTGTTAAGGAGCACCAAAGAAGCATCAGCCCAGAAGATTTTGGGACGGACTTCTCTTTGGCTTCTGGAGATAAATCTCCTTTTCAACAAATTACATTTACTTTGGCCGACATTCAAGCGGAGGAGATAAAAGAAATTGTTGCAGAAATGAAAAAGAGCGAAGGTTTTAAGGAGACTGATTTTTTCGGAAACGATAACCAGAACGGTAATGCTATTTATAAAATATGCAAAGAATGGGCAGAGCTAAAGAAATAATTGTAAAAGTCATTCCTGCTAGAAAACTAAAAACTAACTAAATGAGCGTAGTAAAAGAAATTCAATTAAAAGTTATTCCTTCAAGCATTGCAAATGCCTTTGTCAAAAAACACCATTACAGCGGAAAGGTAGTAAATATGTCGACCCTCCACTTTGGAGCCTTCTTAAACGGAAAGCTTCACGGAGTTTTAAGTTATGGGACTCCAATGGATAAGAGAAATGTTTTACCATTAGTTAATTCTGGAGAACAAGACTTAAATAAAAGGTGGAACGAGATGCTCGAATTGAACCGTATGGCTTTCGATGATCACTTACCAAAATATAGTGAAAGCCGTTGCATCGCCATTTCAATAAAGTTGATAAAAAAGAACGCGCCACAAATAAAATGGATTTTATCTTACTCCGATGCTACTCAATGTGGAGACGGAACTATTTACAGAGCCTCTGGTTTTAAATTAACTCAAATAAATAAAAACTCAACTATTTGGAAACTTGCAACCGGAGAAGTTGTAGCAAAAAGAGGAGATTCAAAATATAACTTTGACGGAGGGAAACCATTAACAGGCTTTCAGAATAGGTATATTTATTTAATAGATAAAACTTGCACATTAAATGTAAATGAGATTCCATTTAGTAAAATAGATGAATCAGGAGCAGGAATGTATAAGGGAAAAAAAATAAGCCTCGCTGAACGCAAGGCTTTATCTTTGAGCGATGAGGTGGTTACAAACCCCGACTCCAATCTGGAATGATTGGTGCTTTATTTTAAGCTACCATCGCACGACAAATATAGAACTTTATTTGAAACCAAAGAATAAAGCCTAAAAAAAATATTTTAATACATTTGTTTAATGAAGAAGGACCATAAGAAGTGGGCAGATTTAGTAATAAAAGGCATCAATGAAGTTGAGGCCTATTTGCGCGTATATCCAAACGCTTCTAAAAAAACAGCCTCAAACCAATTGGGTACTTTTAGGAAAAATGTGGGTTTGCAGGAATATATTGGGAAGCATACTAAAAGAATAGCCGAAATTATAGAAAATAAGCACGTTGAGGCACTTTCTAACGTTGAGTTAAGTAATATACTCACTTCGGCTCGAAAACGCGAGATATTGGCTAAAATCGTAAATGGAGAAATGGAGGTCGAGAAATATGTTACAGTTAAAGGTGAATTAAAGAAAGTAAAAGCAAAGCCTGATTTAAACGATATTATGAAAGCCATCGAATTAGACAACAAGATGGCCGGGGATAACGTACAAGCCAAGCCAAACCAAGTGGCAAAAGCCGAGGAAGTAACCAAGGTTGTTGTTGTTGAGGATGAAACAGAAAGCCCTAAAAAATGATAGGAACAATAATTGAAAAAATAGTAAAGATATTCAAGCCAAAGCCTCACTCTGGACAGTCCGAAATAATATCCAAGGCCAAGCGTTTCAATGTTATAGCAAATGGAAGAAGGTGGGGTAAAACAATCCTTGCGGTTAAGCTTTCAATGGAAACAATGTTAAAGGGACAGTATGTTGGTTATTTTGCTCCAGACCCTGCTTTGTTCGAAGATTTTTGGGAGGAGTTAAAAGAACGCCTGGAACCAATCACGATTTATAAATCAGAATCCAAGCATACAATCAGAATAAATACAGGTGGAGAGATAAAACTTTGGTCCCTGGAGAAAAAGAACGCGGGCCGTTCCAAAAAGTACCACCGAGTTATTGTCGATGAGGCTGCCTTTGCTAAAAACCTAAAATACCAATGGGAGAAATGTATAAGAGCAACCCTTACCGATTACCGTGGGGATGCCTTTTTCTTTTCCTCTCCTGCCTTTGGCACTTTCTTCCACGAGATATTTGACTATTTTAAAAAGTATTCAAACTGGGCCTCTTTTCAAATGCCAACATCAACAAATCCATATATATCAAGCGAGGAGTTAAAAGAGATTGAAGAAACAACCGACCCTTTAACTTGGGCTCAAGAATATCTTGCTCAGTTTGTTAATTTAACAGGCTTGGCCTTTATGTATACCTTCAAGCGTGACAAGCACGTTAAGGACTTTGGAGAGCTAAGGAACGACCTGCCTGTTTATTTATCCTTTGACTTTAACGTGAGCCCGATGACTTGTATTGCTTCTCAGCACCCGGATGATCACTCTTACATTTATACAAGGCACGAGTTCCGTTTAATGGACTCCGATATTTATGAAATGTGCAACGCTATTTTAACAATATTAGACGGTCATTATTTTATTGTAACAGGAGATGCCTCTGGAGAGAACAGAAGTGGCTTGGCAAAGAATGTCAATTATTATACGGTAATAAAGAATAAATTAAACTTAGAATCGCACCAATTCAGAGTCCCATCAAAGAACCCAGGAATAGAAAACAACCGGGTTTTATGTAATTCTATTTTGTACCGACACCCAAAAGTAATGATTCATCCCTCTTGTGAATATTTGATAAAGGATATGGAGCGCGTTCAAGTTCTTCAAAGCGGAGAGATAGATAAAAAAACGGACTCAACCCTTACCCATTTACTCGATACTTGGAGGTATTATATAAATGCTTATTTTAGGTCATTCATAAAGTTGAGATAAAAACAAGCTTTCCTTATTTTATTGGTATCGAGCCGATGGAGAAATCGCACCAAGTTTTTAAAAAGCACAATATTTTAATAAAATTATATACAGTATTTTGATGTAATTATATAATCAGTATATTTGTGCACCAATATGCCAATGTAGGTTAAGTTAAAAGTTTCTTTAAGGGTTACTTTTTAGTTAGTAAAAAAAGTCTTGCAGAAATGTGGGACTTTTTTTATTACATTTGTTTCATAAAACAAGACAAATGGAAACAAAGATTGACAACTCACAAAACATTAGCTTAAAGGAAGTTTATCAGGATGCTTTAGGCAATAAATGGTACTGCCATAACAACGTGTTAGAAATAAGTCCTGCAAGAGGATTATCGGCTGCAAGAGCGGACAGATATGTTGGTTTGAAAATAAGCGAAAACAATTTAAAGGACTTATTGAATGTTGCTATTGATGGTTTGAACAAGGACCAGGATATAGTTCAAGCAATTGCAATACTTCACGAATTAAAACACCGTCAAGAGTTCCTTTGTGAGGAGAATAGTATCTTAGATTTAGCAGGGATTTATTACTTCCTCCAAGATGAGAATCCAGACTTTCCAAGCGAGGTCCATAACCAAAAGAAACGCGAGATTTGGAGCAAAGATGAAATTTGCAGAGGTTTTTTTTTGAGCATGGGATTAGCTCTCACAACAAAGTTTTCGAATACGCCAGAGGAAGATTTACTTTCATTTTTAAAGAACCAGATGACTCAAGAGGTAAGCGAGAGAATATTCAAATTTATTCCTCGGTTGTAGATTCTGATTTTATGGAGTATTTGAGCAAGCTAACTTACAACTCTTGCTCAGGAGATGCCTCACAAATTGCAGCCTTGGAAAACAAAAAGCATTTTATTGACTTCTTAGATTTTTGCGACAATTATCTGGAGAAAGTAGACAGAATAAATAAACAAAACGACAAACTAAACAATAAATAGTATGGCACAAGGAATTGCAGAGGAAATATTTAGGCTTAAAGCCGACACCGACAGCATAATAAAAGGGTTGCAACAAGTAAAAGGGGTTTACAAAGAACTGACCGAGGAACAAGTAAAGCAAGTTGCAGAACTTACAATACTTGAGCAAAAGGAAAAGGAATTGTTAGCAGCCCGAAACAAATCAGCGAACCCTTCCACAAATATAAAATATAACAAGGAGCTAAACGATACGGTTAAGCAAATTGGAGCTCTAAAGGAAGCAACTGATAGACTCGGAGCCTCAAACGTAAGAGTTAAAAATGAAATTGAAGCGGTAAGCATTGCAACAAAAAACGCATTCAATGGAACTCAAGTAAATGCTGTAAAGAATGCAAAGGTTCAGTTCGACTCACTTGGAAATTCAGTTAATCAAATAAGCAGAGAGTTACCCGCTTTTGCTGTTTCTGCTAATGTCGGGTTTTTGGCTATCTCGAATAACTTGCCAATCTTCTTTGATGCCTTAAAAAAGGTAAAAGATGAAAATGCAGCCTTAGCAAAGGCAGGAGAAAAAACAACAAGCGTATTAACTCAATTAGGAGGTGCTTTATTTTCAGTTGGTTCTCTTTTGTCAATTGGAGTAACTTTATTAACACTCTACGGTGGAAAAATAATTGAATGGGCCACGGCTTTAGCAGATGGAGAACAACAGCTTAAATCAATTACCGACGCAAACGATGCTTTTAATAAAAGTATTGTAAAAACAAGCCAGGAGATAGTTGATTTAACTATTCGCTTAAAAGTTCAGCAAGGAGAATTAACTAAAACGGAAGGAGAGTTGTTGAGAAATGAAAACTCAAGAACAGCCGCTTTAAATGCAAATAAGGAATTAAGAAAAAAATCTCTCGATGATTTAAAAAAGGAGCTTGAAATATCGGATAAGCTTCTTGCAAATAATGGTAAAAAAAGAACCGTTGTTACCCAAGGAGGAGAGGTAAGAGAGATAAATGTTTTAAGTAACGCGGAGCAGGAAAGGGTTAATAAATTCTTAAAAGGCCAATCAGAAATAAACAATCTTTATAAAATAGAGAACGGTTACATAAATGAAAAGTTTAATTTACAAGGGAAGCTTGACAAATTGGAAGGTTCTGGAGGAACTAAAAAAGCAGCCAAGGTTAAGTTAAAAGAATTGGTTGATTTATCGGACAGAATTAGACAATTAGCGATTGAAGATATTAAAATTGCTCAAGAGCAGGAGAGAGAACAAGCGAAGTTTGATACTGAGCGAGCCATTCGTGACTTATCAAAAATAAATGCAACTGCAGAGCAAAAGAAGCAACTTGAAATAGCCTTAAAAAATGATTTGATTAATAAATTAGAGGCCATTGATAAAAAGTACCGAGATAAGCAAGACGAAGACGCTAGGAAGCAAGCAAGCGAAACAGGAGAGGCTTTAAATGCTATTATCGAGGATAACGCAACAACGGAAATATTCCTTCTTGAAAAGAAAATATCAAAGCTTAAAGCCCAAAATAAAAAAGCTAATGAAGATGAAATTAAAGCTTTAAAAGTTCAAGTATATGAAAAGAAAAAATTGTTACTTGACCTGCAGGAATCAGAAGCAATCGCTAATCTAAAACAAAATGAGCAAGGCCAAACAAACGAAGCTGAACGTTTCCAAATAGAAACAGAGTATGCAAACAAGCGTAAAAAATTAGAGTTTGATTTATTGGATTCTGTTACCGAGAAAACAAAAAAATCAAATAAGGACAGAATGCAAGATAACGTCAAGTATTTTGCTGACTTATTGAAGGCACTAATTGATGCCACTCAACAAATGTTGGCTATTAAAATAAAAGAAATTGATGTATTAATTAGTAATCAAGAGCGACAAGTAGATAAATATAAAGATTTAGCTGATAAAGGGAATGCTCAACAATTAGAGTTGGAGCAAGAAAGACTTGATAAGTTGAATAAACAGCGCGAAAAATATGTTCGACAACAACAAGGGCTTGCTGCGATTGAATTAGTTGCGAATACTGCAATCGCTGTTTCAAAAGCAGCTGCTCAAGGCGGGGTTGCTGCAGGAGTTACAATTGCAGCCGCTTTAATTGCATTAATAGCAGGTTTAGCAAGCGCAAGAAGTATCGCTTCTCAAGCAGCTTATTACGAGGGTGGTTATACTGGAGATGGTAATCCGAAAGATGAATCAATGGCAGTTGGAAAGCGTCCATATACTTACCATAAAGCAGAGTTTGTAATGGACCATAAAAAGACTCGTCAATTCAGAGATATTTTTGAGGATATTCACGGAGGGAAAATAAACCTAAAGGAATGGAAGCATAAAGTGCAAATGTTCGACAGTATGGGAGGCATGGCATTTAATACTTCAAACCCTTATACAATGAACCCTCAAATAAATAATATCATTGAACTTAAATCTCTGGAGGGTAAATTGGATAACTTAAACCAATCATTTAAAAGTTTAAGACTCGGACTTAATGTGGATGAAGATGGATTTACTACATTTGTGTCAAAGAGAATAGAACGAAATAATTTTATTAAAAATTTAGCAAAGTAGAGAATGAAAGTTTACTTAGATAATATTCCTGTAGTTAATGTTTCAGACGGTTTGAAAAAGCCGTCTTTTACGTTTAGGAGACAAGATGAAACAGGAGACAGAGCATTTTCATTTACTGGAGAGTTACAATTTACAGGAGTTGACTATGATTATTTATATGCTCAATTAGTAACAAGTATAAACGCTTTAGAAAATAAAGTTGTTTTAAAATTTGTTGACGATTGTTGCTCAACTCCTCTAATTCGAGAGTTTTACATAAACCACGAATCATTACTTTGGTGCGAGAACAGTTGCGATTTAACCGCTGCTGCAATTGAAAAAAGTCTTGCAAACGACCAATATACTTGTTTAAAAAATACTTTAATTTGGGATGATAGGTTTGGTTTCAAGTCAAAGCAACATCCAAGAATGAGTTATTGCAACGAATTACGCCCTAATTGGATGGGTGACTTGATGATAATTATCACTTTGGCGTTATATACTGCTTTCCTAACGATGGGGCCCGTATTGGCTCTTATTGCCTTAATTATTGACGGTATAAATCTTATAATTGGAATAAATAACCAAATAATAGGAATTATTAACGGGTTTCCTGGAGGACCTTTTATGGATGAGGTGGACCCAATTGATTTAGATGGCGACCCTTCAACAACAACTTTTCAACAGTTTTCAAATTGGATTGATAGTTTATTGGCTTTGGGTGTTGGGTGTGGTAGAAAGCACCCTTCTCCATTAGTGAGAGATTATGCGGAGAACGTTTGTAAGGTTTGCGGAATCAGTTTTGTTTCCTCAATATTAAACAACCCTGCAAACGAATACTATTATTTAGTTTATGTTAATGCTCCTGTTCATAAAGGAGTTCCAGAAGCCGACACAACAACTTATTGGGTTGATGAAAACGCTCCAATATTATCTGGCTTACAGTTCTTTGATCAACTTGCAATTGTTTTTAATGCAAAGTTTGAAGTGACTAATAACCAACTTGTATTTGAGAGAAAAGATTATTTTGTGCCTAAAACTCCGTGGTTAGATTTAACAACTTATCCTGGGGTTGTAAAAGTTTGTTGGAATTGGAGCCGTAAAAACCGTTATTCTTATGCCTCTTTGTATTATCAAAAAGATGCAATTAATACAGTAGGAAATGAGGCTGTTCCAAGATGGGGAGAAATAGTTGAGTGGAACCCTGCATCAAGTTACTCTCCGTTACAAAAAGGAGCTTATGAGCCATTGATTCCTTTTGCGGCTTGTCGTTTTAGAGATGACGGTATTGATAGGGATATTCTTACATTTTATGAAACTCAACCAACAATAAATACTTTAATTTTAAGGTATAAGGATTCAATGATAATGAATCAGCACACGAGTTACTTACCTATGTTAGTTATTTGGGACCCGGCAAGCGGAGTGGGTAATGCTTTTGCAAACAAATTTGTTAGTATATTTCACCCTTCTTTAATCGGAGTGGTAAATTTAAACCAATATTATAATTATCCAATGTGGTTTAAAGAGGGGGTAAGTGGTAATTTATTAGACAGATTTCACGCTATTGAAAACCCAAGATTAAGTAATTATCAAGGAAAAGAATTTGAAGCTGAGGTTACTTACGATTGTGATTTAAGAAATGCAATGGATATTGACGGAGTAGTAAAAACGGCATTAGGAGACTCTCAAGGCCCGTTAATAATAACAGAAAATACAGCAAACGGAACATTAATAATTAAAGGAACAATATAAAAAAATGGGACTATTAGATATACCAATTACAATTGTCGGAACAGCGGAGGAAACATTACTTCCAGACGGTTCCGTTTATCAAACTGGAGGCTTTGGAGATTACCCAAGAGCTATTGCAGAAAAAAAACGAATCATTTGGGAGTTCTCAACAACATACGCTCCAGGACTAGCCAATACTAATTGGTGGTTTTTTATTGGATTAGGGAAGCAAGGAGTTGTAACTTCAATCCTTAATAAGATTCCAATTTATCACTCTTGTTCAATAGGAGCGTCTTTTACTGCAGGAACTTATCCAATGGCAATGACTGTTCCTGTAGGAGCAAATCCTAATTTAAACAATAACTGTGAAGTTTCTTTAGTTGTTCTGACTTCAACAACTTTTAAAATAGTAGCAGAGTTTTGGTTAATTTATGATGAGACAACAATGCAAAATATCGCTTATCAGGATAATCATAGTAAGCTTTTAAAGGCAATGAAAACCTCCACAAGTGAATTAACTATTGGAACAATTGCAAACTTCTTTAACAGCGTTCAATCTCAATGGACTTTAAATTTATTAATTGAGAAGCCAAACCAAATACATGCACCTTCAACTTATTTATATACTGATTATGCTGCTCCTGTTCAAGCGATGCAATTAAGCGGAGGTTTTTATAATAGAGGGGCCGTTGATAGTGCTCCATACTTTGAGAACCCGGTATTTGAATTAACGCGTTCTGCAACTGCGGTAACAAACCTTTCTGCAACCGTTGATACTGATGTTTTATTTAAAATAGATAGTGCAACCCTTCCAACAAAAGTATTGGCTTGGATAATTCGAACAGATAAATTTGACAATAACGTCACAATGTTTGATAATTATGAAGCTAATTTTTGCGATATTTTAACGGGGGACCCAAGCATTGGAGTTGATAAAATCATTGGGCCGGTAATTGATATTGCTTTAGACTCTGGAACAACTTATAAGTGTGGATTTAGTTTAGATGCTAGTAAACTTACTAATTTAGGGAAGTATAGATTAATTGCAATCGTTTATGATACCACGACCATGAAAACGAACAGCTTTATTTCTGATGAATATTCGGTTGATTCTGAGCCCTGTTTTGATGGAGAAGGCTTTGATGCAATTGCTTCTTTAGATGATTATAATCAGCAATTTTTAGGAAATGACTTACAATGTGTTATTGAGGAAAGGATGCGATCAAAATTAAAATTATATTATCCATTCAATAAATGGAAAAATGATATTTTTAACCGATTAGGCTTAACTGTTGGAAATGACATCAGAAGGTATTTAACAAATGTAATTGTAACCATTTATGATACAACAGTTGATCCTACTTTTGGAATAATTCAAAATGTTTACGATTATAAAAGCTCGCTAAAATACGGGGTTAACTCTTATACAGCTCAAAGCGGATTAACTTTAAATTTTGGTAATACTTGGGCCGAGTTCGTTTACGAATGGAGAAACCGTTTTGAAACAAACATTCCTTGTATTGGAACTTTAGTTAATGGAGTCCCTGTAACTCCTCCACAATCTGACCAATATTGGGGAGGCAAAACTTTGACAATTGCTTGGAAACTTTACTTTACTTATGATGATTATTTTTCTCCTTTTACTGATGAGGTTGTATTTTTTCAACAAATAAGAGTAAAAGATTATAGCAATATTTCTATAAAGCATTACGGAGACGGAGCAAGAAGTAAGTTTGATGAGGTTGTGGATTTTTGCCAAGGTGAATCTCCTTGTTTTGCTTCACAAATAAATTCTGCTTTAAGCGACAGAAAATTAATAGTTAATATTGTGCCAGACGGAGCAAGCGTAAATGTTTTAAATGAAGCAGAGGCTTGGGTTGGAAACCAATTAACTCAATCAACAACTCCTTCAATTACAAACGAAGATGAAGATTATGTTATTGCAGGCTTGGTGACAAATGCAGATTTTTGTATTGACACATCAAAATTATCTGTAAATTCGTATCAAGTTTCTGCAATAGCTAAAAAATATGTTGATACAGGATTTAGAGTAACTGAAAAAGGCAATCCTTCTGTATTTGATGATAGAACAACAGAAGAAAATGATAAACGTATAACCGATAATATTTAAAAAAATGGACATTCAAATTCCTTTAATACCAACAACGGCACCGAGCCCAATTAACTTAAACGCTTATATTGAGGTAGCAGTTCCAGATGGAGCAAGTGCGACAGGATATACAACTTGCAAAGTTTTATTATCATCTTTAGGATTAACTCCTGGAAAAAAATATTTAGCAAATATTAAACAAACAGGAACATCAACTCCAACAAAAACAGAATTAATAAACGGAACAGGAATAACTCCAACGTTATCACGTCCAGGAGTTGGCTCTTATAAATATGAGTTCTTAGGCTTGTTCACAGATAGTGCTAAATTAAGCTTACACCCTTTTGTTAATGGAGAAGATGGTAAATTAACATTTATGCCTGTTTACAATGCAGGAGCAATTGTTGGATATTATACCGTTTATTATAACGATGTCGATGCAATATTGATTAAAACTTATGATGCTGCTTTTGTTGCTGCAGACATAAGCACTCTTTTAGGAGCGAATAATAATTTACCAATTGAATTTACAGTATATCCATAAAAAAAATGAGCTGCCAATATATTTATCCACTTCCAAGTGTAGCAGAAACAAATCACACCCTGATAGGAAAAACTCTTATCAGGGTTTTAGATTGTACAACCAATATGGATCCCAATGAGCTTTGTGGACTTTGGAATTACAATAAATGTCCAATAGATGCTGACTATTGCCAACCTTTTGTAAAAGGAGATGTAATTTATAGACAATTCTTTGTTCCTAAAAATTACTATTCTTATTTATTTTTGCATATTGTTGATGTTGCAACTGGAGAAGATATTGTTACCGTTCAAAACCCTTTAACAACTGAAAGCGGAGTAGCTCCAAACTTCAATAAATACAGTAACATTATTATTGATACGAGTAAGTTAGATAATATTGAGTGCTTTTATTTTTATTTTACAGGGTACACTTGCGTATTTGAAGGGGAGGAATTAATCGAGTTTAACGCTTGTGTCGCTGCTTTAGTTGCAGGAGGAAAAACAACAAATGAAGCAAGAGAGATTTGTTTAACTTCTTTTTGTCCGGAAGGAGAAGAAAAGTTTTACTCTGAGCCTTTCTGTAAAGTTAAATGTCAAAACACAATCTTAGTAGAAGGAGAATATCCGAATTACGATTGTTATGGCAACTTTTACGGTACTTTCACAAGTGGTTCAGTAACTAACTCGCATAAACCACAAGTGCGCTTATTTGGCTCAATTGAGAGTACTCAATTCGATGTTGAGGAAGTTGTAATAAACAAAAAAAGAAAGTCGGCTAAGAAATTAGAAACATTCCTGTTTAGAACAAAACGTATTCCGTATTATGTTGCTCAACAATTAAGTAATATATTTGCAAGTAAAACTATTACAGTAGATGGAGTTGAATATCAAAGGTCGTTAAATATTGCAAAAAATAACGATGAAGGAACAATGTGGATTGTTTCAACAACTTTGGTGCAAGAGTGCGATGAGATTGACTTTACTTGTGATAATTAAAATGTCTGTGATTAAAACCAATATATGCCCCAAAACCAATGTTTAACTTTAAAAATTTAAAACCATGAATTGTTTACCAAGCTGCGTAAGCGGAACAGCTCCTGTCGTGGGAGTATTCAACGGTTGTAAAATTAAGAAAGCAAAGGGGGGTATTCCTCGTTTGTTCTTTTTGATTTGTGACCCTGATTATGTGCATCCAGAAACGGTTGCAGAAGGTTTGAGTCCATGGTCAAGTTTAGTTAATATCCAAGCTGCAATGTGCGCGGGATTATTACACTTTACAGGGCCAGTATTAGGACAACAACCAAAAGCAAGTTTAACCAAAAAAAGAATGTCAAGTTGTGATCCTGAGGAAATTGTAGGTGGAAGCCAAACAATTACTTTCCAAGATTATAATACTGGCGAAAACTTAGAAGAATATGAATTTTGGGACTTCATTATGAAGAACTATAATTTAATGTCTTTCGGCTGGGTAACTTGCGATGATTTAATGTTTATGTATGACGGTTCTTTTGCTCCAGAGGTATCTCCGGTAACAGAAGCTACTAATGATGACAGCCGTTTCTTTGACGGTATTATCACGATGCAAACAGACGAAATCATCACTCCAATTAAAGTGGAAGGATTGTTAGATTTATTAAAATCTTTCAATGCAGTTACTAGTTGTTATTACTACTAAAAACTAAATATGAGCAAGGGAATAGTTATTATCGCATTAGGTTACCCGTTGTACGGAAACGCTGCCTTCAATTTGGCTTTAAGCTTAAAAAATACCTCACCCGAAATACCTATTGCACTTGTTTATGAACCTAACGCTATCAGTAAGCTCTCATCTCGAGAGCTTACTTATTTTGATGAGTTTATAAAATTGGATGAAAAGTTTTACACAATAAACGGCTCAAAACAATATCAACGTTCAAAGTTGTGCGTTAACTTAATCGGAAACAAATTAGGTTGGACAGAAACAATGTACATGGACGCGGATAATCTTTGGTTTGATAAACCAGTTTCGAGATTGTTCGAAATGCTAAAAGAAAAGGATTTTTATATTGGCTATAATGGAGAGTATAATGTCATCACAAAAAAAAGCAATGCCAAGCGTTATACTTATTGGGCTCAAAGAAACGAAAAGGACGTTTGTAAATATCACGGAATAACAAAAACACTTCCTCAAACAGTGAGTGGCTTTGTTTATTTTAAGAATGGCCAAGAAGCTGACGAGATTTTTAAATCAGCAAGAGAAGTTTACGATGACCCAAAAGCTCCAACAATAACTTGGGCAGGAGGAAAGCCAGACGAGTACTGCATGAATATCGCTCTCGGTTTGAGAGATTATAAACAAGAAATTAAACATATTTTCTACTTTGATAAAATTAATTTAAGCATCCGGGATGAAGCATTACCCAATTTATTTTGGGGTTTTGCAACTGGAGGAAATGCAGTTTCACATAAATTGCAACACATATTCAATAAAAGAGTAAATTTGTTATGTGAAAAACATAATATCCCAACAAGGCATTATCACGAGGATAAAAAAGATAGTATAAAAGAACGACAAAAATTTTAAGTTATGGCATTATCATACAACGACATTAAAAAATACGCTGCTAAAATCACAAAATTAGCACCTTATCCATTGGAAAAAGAGTTTAAAGAAGCCTTTGAGGAAATGGCAGTTCATACTCGCAAAAGAAAACCAAAGGAGTTATTGTTAGATAGAAGGCCAAACGAACCAAAGGACGTTTATGATTATCGTTTAAAAAATTATGAGCCAATTACATACGGTTCTATGAATCAAGCTTTTGATAACATTAACCGTATTTTAAATAAAGTAAGTTATTCTTTAACGGTTCCAGATGAAGAAGTAACAGCTTATACCAAATTGAAAAAGTTTAAAGCTTCCACATTTGACCAATACTTTCAAAAAATATATTTAAAAAGAATGATTGAGGATGCTAATGGCTTCCTTTTATGGCTTCCAGGAGGCAAAGGTTTAGAAGATAGTGGAACCGCTGTAATGCCATATCCTGAGTTAATGTTTTCTTTTAATTTAATTGATTGGGATGAAGAAGTTATTACTTTTTTGAGTGATAAAAAAAGCGAAATTAAGCAAGGAGAAACTTTTGTTAAGAGCGGCAAAATTTACTACATATTAACGAAAACAAACTTTTATACTTATACAGAATTAACAGGAGGACGCTTTGAATTAAAAGATGTTTATGCACACAATTTAGGAGAGATTCCTTATATAGTTTTAGGAGGAGATTTTAACGCTGATGGCCTTTATGAGTCCTTTTTTGCACCTTATTTAGCATTCGGAAACGAAGCAATAAGACAGTTTTCAGATTGGCAAGCAATAAGCACAACGGCATCTTTTCCAATTCGTGAGGAGTTTATGATGGAGTGCGATGTTCAAGAGGTTAAAAAATCAAAAGGCAAGCCAAATGACGATGATAATTTAACTTACTCTCGACAAGTCCAAGTAAAAGCAATTAATCGCTCACCACACGGCACTATTTTAAGAACTGCGCCAAATGATAGTCAAATCGGAGAAGGCCAACTTGCAGCTGAAATACCAAGTGTTCGTTTTATCTCTCCGGGAGTTGAGTATGTGAAAAATGCTCAAGAGTCTTATACTGCTTTATTAACAAGTGCGGAGGATGCTTTACATTTGCATTTGGGACAAGGAGATTTGTCAGGATATGCAAAAGAATTAGATTTACAAAGTCACGAAGATATGCTTGGTAAAATTGCAAGCCAATTGTTATCAGCAAAGCAGGAGTCTTTGAGATTTATTACTGCTTATATTAAAAACGTACCATACGAGGAAACAAATGTAAAGCTCGTTAAACCTACCACGTTTAGAGTAAAAACAGAAGTTGAGTTAATAGACGAGCTGACTAAATTGAAGGCCGCAAACGCACCCTCAATGATTATTTCGGCAGTTGCACGCGAGTTAGCTTCATTACGTTTCTCTGGAGATGAGATAAACCAAAAAATATTTGAAACTATTGCAACTTATGATCCTTTGTTTATTTTCTCTGTTTCTGAAAAGCAAAGTAAAATATTAGGAGGAACTGCAACTAAAAATGATGTAATTAAATCCGATTATTTTTATTCTACTTTATTGAATTTAAGCAAGGAGAAGGGAGATGTTGTATTTTTAGAATATCCTAACTCAACTTTAAACGAAATGGTGGATGCTTTTATAAAACCATTTTTAGTTACAAATACTCAAATGGTTGATGCTAACGGAAACCCTGTTCAATAATGGCTAAAATACAGTCAATAATAAATAAAGGAGATAAGATTTTACTCAATGGAAGTTCCGATTTAGTTAACGGAATGTACTCAATTGAGCTGCTAGTTTATGCTGCCTTAATGGAAATATTCGACACCGTTGATATAACAAACGGAAAACTAGCAACAAACCCCAAAGCAGAGGAGTTTCTGACTTTGCTTGATTACAAAATTTACCAAACATTAAAAAAATCAGGTTACCCTGCTTTAGTTTCTGACTTTATAGGAAACTATGATAAAATTACCGAGAATGTAAGGGACTTGCACCAATCTTTAGGGAATGGAATAATAAATACAAAAGACATTAATTCGGTTAAGCGATTAGAAGTACAAAAAACTATTCAAAACTTAACTCAACAAGGAATGTATAAAGACTTTATCGCGCCTGTACGTGAGGGACTTTATAGAAATATTATGTTTGGCGCTACTATTGGAGAAACAGAGGAGTTTATAAAATCTCAAGTAGTTTCAACCAAAAAAAAGAACAGCGTTTTAACGAGATACGTGGGCCAAGTTGCAACTGACGCGCTTCATCAATATGACGGTTCAGTTAATCAAGTTGCTAAAAATACACTTGGTTTAAATGCTACTCAATACGTTGGTTCTCTTATTGAAGATTCACGCGCTCAATGTATGAAGTGGGTTGGAATGTCAATAATTAAAGATGAAGATTTAAAAGAAGAAATTGATTGGGCTTTAAATGGAGGCCGATATTCTAATAAAAAAGCTTCTGGAATGATTGAAGGAACTAATCCCGATAACTTTTGTATTAACAGGGGAGGCTGGAGGTGTCGCCATCGTGCTTTCCCAATACTAGTAAAATAGCCTATTTTTATTTTTCCGTTGCCCACTTTTTTATTATATTTGTGTAAAAAAAATATGATAGAAATATGGAAACCTATAACTGTATATTTAGAATATCAAGTTAGTAATTTAGCTAGAATAAAGTCAAAATCAGGAAAGCCTATGTCATTGATAACCGATAGCAAAGGTTATTATAAAGTAAATTTATGGCAAAACTCCAAAAGGAAAACTTGTAGAGTCCATAGATTAATGGCCATTGAGTTTATAGATAATCCAAATAACTTGCCTTTTATAAATCATATTAATGGAATTAAAACTGATAACCGAATTGAGAATTTAGAGTGGTGCACTCATTCCCAAAATTCAGCTCACTCTCACTATATTTTAAATAATAATGAAAACAGTAATTTTATAGGAGCCAAAGGAATTAAAAGTTTGCTTAGTAAAAAAGTATATCAATATTCTCTTGATGGTAAATTAATAGCGAAATTTGATGGAGTAAGGGAAGCAGGAAGAATAACTGGAATTGAATCTGGCACAATCGGAAAAGTTGCAAAAGGTAATACCATAAGAAAAACGGCAGGAGGTTATGTTTGGCGTTACGAATAATTTAGTAAATTTGTTTTATAAATTAACCTTAAAAAACAGATTATGCAAAAACCAGATTCACACAAGTACATTGGCCGCAAAGACGGCAGAGTTATTTACTTCTCCTCGGAGGGTAAGAAACAGTTTGAAAAAACAAAACGTATCAATGATTTTAAATATGTTGGTACAGTTACGGATGCAGAGCGTCAAAAAGAAGTTGCTGATTCAGCAAACAATAAGCCAGTATCATTCGAGCAAGGCAAAAAAGACAACAAGGTATTAGTTGAAAAAGTAAAGGCTCCGATAAAAGAGTTAACTAAAGAGGAGGTTGCTGATTTAGAGGAAAAAACAACGACTGTTGATGTTGAAGAAGAATTGACTCCGGCTCAAAAAAAGAAGTTAGAAAAGGATAAAGCAAAACTAGCTGAGAAAAATGGCAAAGAAGCATAATATCGAAAACGAGGAAAGCACCTCGAATATTGAAGTTACTACAAAGGATGAAATTTCAGTAAGTAAAAAAGCCGATGTTATTCCTGCAAAAGAGGAAAAACCAGATCAATCAATTTTAAATAAGCCTGCTCCAAAAAGAGGTATCTCTTTAAAAGAATCTTGGGGCCATAAAAAACACTTAAAAAATGCCAGATAATTTCTTAGAACAAATTAAAGCTGAAAGAAAGCAAACTCAAAAAGAATTTGATTTATTGGTAATTAAGAGGTTTAAAGAAATGGCTGAGGAAAGCTCAGACCCAACTATGTTTGAGAATCTTAATGAAGATATTGAAAAATTAAAAGAAACAAGAAAATTAACAAACTAAAAACAAGTAAATGACAAGAGCTCAAAACGTAAAAATGTTAACCGACTTAGGTTATCCAAAAGCAATTGCTGAAAAGATGAGTGCTAACATTCCAACGGATGCACCCGAAACTCCAGAGGATGAAATTACAACGGCTGTTGAGGCTGTTGTTTCGCACCAAAGAGAATTATATACTAATTCAGATGATTATAAAACAACTCTAAAAGGCATTAATGATGCTAAACTTGCAGAGGTTTCAAAGAAGTTTGAAAAGAAAATAATCTCTTTGGCTCAATTAACTTCTGATGAGGTTAAGGATAAGAAAGCCGATGAAATTCTCGAACTAGCATGGAGCAAAGCCGCAAAGATGGGAGATAAAACCACGGAGCAAGTGCAAGCGGAGTTAATTAAAAAGGATGCTGAGTTAAAGCGTTTGCAAGAGGAGGAAATCCCTCGTATTAAATCAGAAGTTGAAACTCAAATATTAAACTTTAAATCAGAGGCTGCTTTGATGAAATCTTTATCAGGTGTTAAAATCAGAAAAGGATTTAATCAAGAAGATGTTTTGGATATGCTTAAAATAAAAGCAAACAAAGCAGGCTATAAAGTTACTGTATCTGAAAAAGGAGAATTAATTTATACTACTCAAGAGGGTGGTAAAATTATGACAGAGGATAAAAAGGGGTTCTTAGATGCCGCAACAATCAATTCTAAATTCTTAGAAGGCTTTATCGAAAAGTCAAATGCTGACGATGTTGATGCAGGAAAAGGAAAAACAACGGTTGTTGTTCCAGAAGGAGAGAAAAAAGAAAGGAAACAAGGAGAGTCTGTTAATGCTGCTAGTTCAAAAGCAGAAGCTCACGCCAAAAGATTAGCCGAAGAAGCTGCAAGCAAGTCTTAATTTTTTCTTGTTTTTTAAATTAGGATGTAAAGAACCTCTCAATAAATTGGGAGGTTTTTTTGTTTTATTAAAAATAATACTACATTTGTATCAGAAACGGTTACTTTATTCCGATACAAAAAATAATTTGAGGTTATGTTATTCCTTTCTAAAAATAATTGAGGTGCTCTCCTTTCGAGCAAAAATCAGCATAAAAAGGCTTTTTAATCACAGAAAATTAAATCAGTCTATTATCAATTTTAAAATCAATTATTATTAAACTTCAATTATGAAAAAGATTAAAACCTTGCTTTCATTATTCTCAATGTTATCAATGACATTAGTAGTAAGCGCCATCGGAGGCGTAGCAACATCCGCTTTAGTAGGACACATTGAATTTGCTCCGTTTATCGGATTAGGTATTTATTCAATTGCATTAACTACTAATTTTGTAACAAACAAAAATTTCGCTTTCTCATCTCCTTTTGAATTTACAGCAGGTATTTGTGCGAATATTCAAACAAGCTTAAACCAATTAATGGGCCCAAACAGTCCAGAGATGAAGCGTACACCTGTTGGATATTTACAAGCAATTACAAGCCCAACAAATACGGCAGGATTAGAGGTTATTCCAGTTGATACAAATGACGGTAAAAAACATAAAGTTACTGTTGTTTATGGTAAGCGTGGAACTGAGAGCGATATTCAAGACACTTATAACAACGGTTGTACGGCTGATACTTCTGACGTTCCTTATGAGGACGAAGTTGAAATTACAGACGTTCAATCAACTTTAGGTATTGCTTTCTCTGAAACCGAGATGCGTAAATTATGCGAGGCTGACCAAACTTGGATTGCTCGTAAAATTAACTCAAAATTAGATCCTTTTATGGTTGCTTTGAATAAAAAGCTAATCACTTTACAAGCTGCTAATTTCGGTAAGTTTGCAGATGGTACAAGTACTGTAAAATCTCGTCAATTAATCGAGTCAAGCGATAACTCGGCTGTTTATTATGGCGAAAACCAAATCTTAAATGACTTTGAAGATATTGATGCGGTTGGCCGTCCGATTTTAATTGGCTCAGGAAAATTACGTGACTATACTCGTTTAGCAAATATCGGATGTTGCAACAACCAGGGTATCAATATGGGAGATGCAGGACAGTTTGATTATTTCAATGACCGTCACGTTGGTACTATTTTAGGAGATGCTGATGAGTTCATTGGTATCGCTCCAGGTAATGTCCAATTATTGACTTACAACAAGTACAAAGGAACTTACCGCAGACCATTCAATGGAAACTATGCAAAAACAACTATTATTGACCCATTCACAGGCTTAGAGCTTGATATGCGTTGGAAATATGATGATTGTGAAGAAATGTGGATTTTAACGTTCTCTTTATGGTATAACTTATGGTTCTTACCAACTGATGCGTTCGAAACTTCTGATGCTTTAAGTGGTGTTAATTACACGTTAAACTACAAAGCAACTGCAGCTTAGTATTAATTAAAGGGGTTGCCACTCGGTAACCCCTTTTTATCTTTTAAATTATGGAGTGCCTAAATGCGATACTTTGTGGAGATTATAGTCTTGTAGGAATACGAGACTTTGTTAATTGTGCCCACCCCGAAACAATACTTTATGTTAATGATATTCCTGGAATAACTTTAAAAAATGCTTCTGCAATCGCAAATGATGAGCAAAGAACAGGGTATAATTTATTGAATGATAAAATTAAATTAGCTACTCGAAAAGTATTTAATAAATTTTCAACAATGGTTTCTGATAATTTTGATTTTAATTCAATTATCGAATCAAGAGAA
>ERZ724509.229-NODE-229-length-27255-cov-6.285000_pt1 | contig 27255 bp, 39 predicted proteins | sample MGYA00376042_ERZ724509 | MGnify/ENA primary metagenome ERZ724509 (study PRJEB28724, sample SAMN07190887) | wastewater metagenome | isolation source: effluent of sewage treatment plant in Hong Hong | place: USA: Christiansburg, Virginia | collected 2016-03-01 ...
ATTTCGAGATGCTGCTCCTGGCTCTTGATCAGGTCATTGTACGGCTTGACCAACCCCTCTTGCACGGCTTTTCTCGCGGCTTCGATCGCGACGACAATCTCACCATAGTTGGGCGGTTTCTTGCGCGCGAAATCGTCAGCCAGATCGTCGAGTTCCCGCATTGCTGCGTTGACGGCCTGCACTTGTGGTGGAATATCCGCAAATCGATCGGATATATTGGCAATCTTTTTGGCGGCGTCTTCACCGCGCTCCGCCAGAACTGCGGCGGCGTTGGCGCTGTTATCTTTTTTCGCTTTGCGGGGGGTAAGAAGCAGGGCTTTGTCTTCTTTTGTGCCCAGCCCCTTGAGCATGCGCTCGGTGGCCTCATTTATCTTGACGTTCTGTAGTTCAATACCAAGCGCTGTCACAGATGCGGCAGCGGTGGCAAATTCTTCTGCCGTCAGCCGCCCGGCCTTTTGCAGTGACGATAACTGGTCAACTGCCGTTTTCGCATCAAGATCGCCTGACAATATCTGCTGAGACAGAACGCCCAACGATCCCGCGGACCTTCGACGAATACTAAAACCACCCCCAATCCCGCCTGAAAATTCAGTGGTTGGGTTCTGCAAGTCCTGTACAGCACCCCGCGCAGCCTGCGCGCGGGCGGATGCCATAAGAGCGGCCACCTTGGCTTGAGCGATACCCAGCGCGATAAGCTCCTCGCGCTGCACCTTCATCTTGCCGGTGGCTGTGTCCATCACGGTGCCAAGGATGCTTTGAGCATTACTCAGGTCAGACGATGAGAATTTGACCTTGCCCAGCGCATCAGCGGTTTCGCCGGCCGCGCGGCTCGCCGACATGAGTGAGGACACCAGCGGCCCAGCCAGCGCAACGGCGGCCAGCACGATGGCGCCCTGCCACCCCGCCATGAAGCTCGCCAGCCTGCCTACGGCTCCACCCATGCCCGTCAGGGCATACGCGGCCTGCGACCCCTGCTGTGCAAGGATGACAAAGGCGTTCGTGCCCATCTGGGCCTGAATAACGACGTCCTGTAGCTGCTGGCCGAGCTGAACCGATGCGAAGCGGGTTTGGCGGGTCGAAGTGGCGTTGCGGCCCATCTCCGCCGAGAGGAAGGCCATACGACTCGCATATTGTGCAGCGGTAATATCGCCGCGCTTCATCGCCTCTGACGCGACAGCGGATTCCTGTGCGAACCTCGCCTGCGCAATGGACGCAGGATCGACCTGCGCCTTCAATTCAGCAAGGGCTATTTGATATTGCCGCGCCGCCTGCTCCGCCCGGTCCATCTCGGCGGCCAGAGCGGTGTATCCAGCCCCGCCCGAGGAGGCGCTGCGCGTCAGACCGGGAGCTGCCAGAGAATTGATATTTTCCTGAGAGCGGCGCGCGGCCACTTCCTGCTGTGCCGCCTTTACCTGTTCGGCAAATAATTCGCGGTAAGATTGCGCGAGGGCACCGTTTTTCGACGTCATCCCGTCCAGCTCCTGTTGGAGCCGGGAATATGTCGTTACCTGCGCCTCTGCCGCACGGGTGGCAGAACCGGCCTCAATCGCCTGCGCGGAGAGTGCCTGAATATAGGTGCGTGTAGCCTGACTGGTATCGCCGACACGGGTAGCCAGTTCGGATGCCGCTGTCTGCATAAGGCGCAGAGACTGCTCATAGGCGCGCGCCTCTGCCGCGGCCTGCCGGAATTGGCCGACATTGAGATCAAGACCGCCACCAGATGTAAGCCCGCCAGTGAGTGACTTGGCGATGACGCGGCCGATCTCATCGAAACTGGCTGCGAATTGACGAGCCTTACCCTCAACCTGTCCGAAAGACTGGCTCGCGGCGCGTTCGAACGCAGGGAATCCGCCGCTTGACGCATTATATTCGATCGAGAGGAAGGCGGGGAACTGACTGGGTGCGCTCAACCTCTCGTTCCTTCCATAGCGTTATACCAATATGATTTGAGAGACGCCTGCTCGCGCCGGAACTCGGCAGGAGCGTCGACGCGCGCGGCGCGCGACGTGCGAGGAATGCCGATGAAACAGACGATGAACTGCTTTTCGCGCTGCCCCTTACGAAGCCTACCGTTCTTGCCGAGTGCCTTGGCAGAGTGAGGTTTGCCGCCCGCATTGACCGATGCGCCGGTAACGACGAGCAGCGGATTGCCATTGACTGAACGGATGTAGGTCAGCGGCCCAATCTTGCGGTCGAATCCCCGCGCAACATATCGCTCAGGTGTCATGCGGGCGCGGCCGGCGCGTGCCGGTATTTCGTCGGTCGCGATCCACAACCAGCCTTTTCCTTTGCGCGGCAGAATGTCAGCGCCCTCGGTATAGGCCGTAATTGCGCCCAAGGTCCGCTCTGACTTCGTTCGCAGGTTGATCCACCCTGACGTGCGGAAGCCGTTGGCGCCTATCCGGTGGACGCGGCCCGATTTCCGCATGTCCGACCCTGCATCCACCGCGAAGCCGAGGCGGCCGAGGCCGCCGCCGGACATCTGCCGCCGTACACCATTCTTGCCGCCAAAGGCCGCGCGATCGGTGGCGATAAGCGCCGCCGTCTCGGAGCGCTGGATCAATCCGCGCTCATATTCTCGGAAGGCGCCCAACCGAGGACGGCGAATGACAGGACGAATCACGGCTTCTTCGCCATAGCGGCGCCGATCACATTAAATGCCTGCACCAGCTTACATGGCTGGTCGAGCAGGGAGCCGCCATCCGGCCACACCCTTCCCGACATCCCCATGTCGCACTGATGAAAAACACGCACGAGCGCCATATCCTCTTCGTCGATCAGGTCGCGAGGGTTTCGGTCGAACTCGACGCCATCGACGATCCAGCCTCCACTTCCTTCCCAACCTTCTTCGAAGTGGGAGGGGTTTTTGCTGACAGCGATGGCGATGAGGAGTTTTTTTCCTCATCCTTGCCAAGCGAGAACATGCCGATGGCGCGGGTGACAAGCTGCATGAAGGCGATGCCAGGCGCGATAACACCCTCGACCTTGTCCTCCATCGCCTTCTCTTCAACTTTGACCAGAGCCGCGCGCACGGCATCGAGGCATTCCATCGTCACCACGCCGTCCTCGCGGCCATAGGAAGCATCAATGCCTGACCAGCCGGCGATGACCACAGACGCGATCAATTTGGGCCAGACGTCGTCGAACTCGGCATTGTCGGCTATCATGCTGGCCAGCGGATCCCAAACCTTGAACACGCGGTTCGATAGCTCATCCATTGCTTTCTGATCGGGATGCTCGAACGGAGGCGGGTTCTCTGCCCCGGAAAACTCTTGCTCGTACTGATCCGTCGCGTCCCAATAGGAGCGCAGACGGCCCTCATATGCAAGTAATGTATCCTCGCTCCACATCTCGCGAAGCCCGTTTATCATCTCCTCGCGCATATCCGGGGCAGAATGGCGCACAAGGCGATTTTTATGGATCAGTTTGCGGATGGTGCGCCGATCGCGCTCTGTTGCGGGGCGCAACCGGAACACGCAGGGAGAGGCAATATTGGCGAGGGAGTCGGGTGTGTATTCCACGATCTCCCCTGCCTCATAGGCATATTTTGTCACGATGTTTCTCCGGTTTCAGGCTTAGAATGGGAAGATGATGTTCACAGCCTTCGACGTGTCATCAATCAGCACATCAAGAGTCTGGCTGACGAATTCGCTGCCATTGTCGACATTCGGGTAAGACAAGCGGCCGTTGGGAATGACGAAGCTCACCATATTGCCAGCCGTATATCCGTACTGCGCCCACACCGATTGCTGCGTCTGGGCAAGCGCGATGGCGCGGAAATCGACGGTGGCTTTCAGGTTATGGTTGAGCGTGATGCTGGCCGTCCGCTTTGTCGACGTGATCTGTGCCGCATCATTACCTGCTGCCTTGTTCGGGTTGGGCGGGAAGCCGACCTGAATACCCATGTCGACCGAGAAAGCCGAGCCACCAAGCGCCTTGTTCGATACCCAGAAATCACCATCCTTGAACACAGGGATGGCGCCAAGCGCCGTGATGGGGGTAGCATCCTCGTCCGCCCAGCCATAGACGTCGCCTTCAAGCGTCAGGTCCATCATGGGATATTCGGTCGTATTGCGGTTCGAAACCGGGAACGAGAATTTCAAGCCCGACACCGTCATGTTGATCAGGTCGTAGCGGACCTTTTCATACCAGACAGAAATCGACAGGACTGGCGCTGCGCCGGAAGCCCCGCTTTGATAGGCAAGCTGTTTGGGTATCTGGTAGTTTGCGGCAGGCGCAAGGCCAAGAGTTTCCGGGATGCTTGCAAGTTTAGCCGCCGTATAATCCTTGATCACTGCCATCTGCCGGTTATAGCCGGTGCCGTTGTCCGAAACGGAAAGCGCCAAGCCTTTATAAAGCTGGGCGGTGCCGACAGCAGATGTGCCCAGCTTTACCGCCGTTGTCGTCGAGCCGGAGCCAATAGCTTCGGGAGCAACCGGAACAGCGGCGGAAAGAATATTTTCGGTCCATCCCGCGGCCCGCAGAAAGCGTCCCGGGATAAAAGCGCCGGCGGCAGGCGGCGAAGCGCCGCCGGGCGGACGGATCGGGATCGAGAGGGTGATCGACACCTTTTCGCCGAGCAAAAATTCACCCGGCTTGTCGACCGTGCCCAGATATTCCGGGTTTTCAGCCAGAATCGATTCGAAATTTGGTTTTACGTTGGCGCACGGGAACAAGTCGGCGACGCCGGGCGATGCCCATGTGTCGACGGCCGACTGCACCGCGACGGCAACAGAAGTATATTGAGAGCGAAATGCCATGACGGTGTCTCCTTACGCAGCGCTTGCCGGAGTGGGGGACTCGGGCGCGGGGGGGGTGGCGGGTAGTTCGGAGTCAGGGATGATCGTCGCTTTTTCGACGGCCTCAGGATCGCCCTTGGCGACCAATCCGTGCAGCTTGTTGAAATCGACGCAGCCAGCAGGCAGCGCCGGAGCAATCTCCGGTGCAGAAGGCATATGCAGTTTCCTTTATGTGATTGTCAGAAGTGGACGCCGGCCTGACCGACGAGGGTGTAGGGATCATCACGAGAGACAAAGAAGATGACCTCGATCTCCAGGATGGCGCAGCCGACATCAGCCCCATCCTGTTCGGAGCCAGACACAGCCATCGCTTCGCAGGATTGCAGGCGTCCGCCCAAAAGCCTGTCGGAAGCAATGGCGGCCAGGATAGCTGTTATACTGGCCTGATTTTCCTGATCGATCGTCTCGGAAAGCGACCCGGAACTATGGCAATCGAAATGAAATGTGGCCCGGCACAAGTCCATGCCTTGCGAGGCATAGTTTTCGAACACCATTGACGGCACCCGAATGATGGTGGCTGGCCGCTCCGCATCAGAAAGCGGCTCGTCGTCGCTGCGGTCAATATAGACCGATAAGGCCGGGTCGAGCAGCGCCTTGAACGCTACCAGAACCTTGCGGATAGGAGCGTCAGGCACTTTTTATCTCCTTGACGCCAAATTCCCATCGCAGACCGCTCGCATCCCGCTTGACATCACGCGGCGCGTAGATGTGCCCGGCGATGCGCGCGAAGGTGATGCGCCATGTTCCATCCGGCTTGCCGGTCAGCAGCGACATATCCACATCGATGGACGCATCCTGCACGTTCGACGCGCTCAGTCCGAAATCCTGCCTCTGGTCGCCGATCATGGCATGAACCTTGATCGTTACAGGCGCGGCCGATGGCGGCGTGATCGTAACTGTGTCGCCAAGCACGGTATCAGCGGTATGGAAAAGCGCTGGTGTCAGGCTTTCCAGATCGGGAATGGTCATCAGATCGGTGGCAGATCGGCTTGGTCGGATGATGCACTTTCGGCAGCATATTTTTCAGCCAGGCCATCGATATAAGCCTGAGCCGCCGCCTTATTGCCTTTGAAAATGTGGCCGTCCTCAAGCCCGGGTCCGATGATTTCCCATTTGCCGAAAGGTTTGTAGGTCATCAAAAACAGGGGGGCACCACCAGCGATGGGCGACATGGCGCCATGAAAGAGTTCGGCACCATCTATCTGCACACCCTCTCCGGTTCCAGCCAGCGGCGCGTCCGTTACGAGAGTGGAGGCAACGCTGGATGCATCGGACTCCCATACGCAATCAACAAACTCTATAATTCCGTCATCGCGGCGAAGGATGGCGCGATCATAGGGAAGGATCCCTTCGTCGCCGTTCTTGATGATGTCACCGTTAGCGTCACGCTTGGGGCCATTGAGAACAATCATGCCGGTCGGCGTGAACTCGGTGAAGCCGCTTAAGGCCCGAACCCTGATAAATTCCATTGCTTTACCTCTCTATCCGCTTGAGCAGCAGGCGGGCGAGATAGTCCCGCCCGCCTGTCAGCATCAGGTATTCTTGCCGCGCAGCAGCACCTCGGGACGGGTGCAGATATGGAACGGGTACGAATAGATTTCCGGCTGGACCCACATATTGCGCTTGTCGTCGCGCACCAGCATGGAATAGATCGGGCGACCGATCGTGTTGACCGTCTCAATAGTCTCGCCGGGGCCATTGATCCGGCGGAAAAGGCCAGGGGCGCCTTCGACGAAGAACTTGACCTTGGTGGCGCCGATCGCAACCGTAGAGTTGTCATCCGTGCCCTTGTAGTTGACCCAATCGACATCAGCGAAGTGGAAGCGCTTGAACGCCGTTCCTTCGCGCAAGGAGGAAGCCGCCTCCCAATTCTTGTAGGTAACGCGCACGTCGCTGTGATTGACGAACTGGTCATAGAAGGTGTCACCACACAGCGCTGTGATCTTGCACATCGGGGTCCAGCCCAAGCCCAGCGCGCGCTGGATCGGACGCATGACGCTGTTGCTGATCAGGGTGCGCAGAACACCCTCCGCCGGATTGACCGCATCCAGATCAAAGTCGATTTCAGCGGGCTGGCTGATGCCGAACTCGTTGAAGAAGTTGTACAGGGTCGAGCCGTCGCTATCGAGCAAAATGCCCTGGAGCGCACCGAGGCGATGGAACTCCATCGTAAGCGCGTGTTCGGTGAACAGCTTCTGTTGCTTCTGCGCAACCAGCTTCATGACGGTCAAAAGCTCGCTTTCGGTGCCAAATTCGCGGACACCCTGGACTTCGCGGGCATAGACCTGATCGCCCTTGGCGACGCGCGGAATGCTGAAAATGCGGAGCTGGCCCTTATCCGTCTTGCCCATCGGGATCTCAGATCCACGAGGTGAGGTCGGGATCAGTTCAAGGGTCTGGCCGCGCTGCTCGATCGACACGCTGTCTGTCGTCACACCTTCGCCACTACCAAAGATGCCGAGGTCGCCAAGAAAACTTGGAACGCTCGGGAATTTTTCAACAGCCGCCGTCATGTTGACGAGGCTGAATGCGTCGTTGTTGAAAATGTCCATGTGAGCCATGGAGAAAATCCTTTCGATAACAAGGCTCCATTCCGGCAATCATGGTGATTGCCGGTCAGAAAGCCGGAATGTTTGTTGAATTCTTAGAGCGCGCGGATTCCGCGAGCGAGCAACGCGCGTTTCGCCGTATCCTTCTGGGCCGTGGTCAGGCCCGTTTTCCAGACGAGGTCGTTGCTATTGACGATGCCGGGACCGCGAGATGCGACGACGCCGATGGTATCGGCAGATGTCGCATTGGTCGCCGGGATAAGAATGCCGCGCACAATCTGGGCACCATTGGTAGCGGCGGGATCGTATTCGACGATCTTTTCCGCGAGCGCTGAGACAGTGATGTCAAAACCATCGCCGACAACAAAGTCGGTTGCGCCGTCCGTCAGGACACCTTTGATCTGCTCCGAAATCGTGACGCTGTTGCCAGCGCCTGCGGGGATGATGATGTCGCCAAGGACAATTCCATCCGGGCGCTCAAGGCGGAACACGCCGCCATTGGTTACAGCCGTGACGCAGCGCAGGGTATAAACCCCCTCGATCACGCGGGGCTGTGCCGGTGCGGTTGCGTCGACAACGAATGTGCCATTGCCGGTATTGCCGCCAGCCTTCGCCGCAGATGCGACCGTAGCCGATGGCACGGATCCAACGACCGCGTTTGCCGACAGATTCTGTCCGGAGAGGACCGTCACCTTGTCGTTGTGGTATGCAGGACCAAGAGCAAATTCGCCAAGGGCTTCGCCTGCATGCATTCCTTCGGTAAGAGTAGGCATGTCTGAACCTTTCTAGTCAGATGGGGGATGGGAGGATTAGCCCGCGACGGACTTGACCGCCTGCGCCCAGAGATCGTTCGTTGCGGCGGCGTCGGGTTTGCCGCCATCGTTCGCATCGATGTTGCTGTTTTTAGCGCCAGAGGCGAGAGCGTCTTTCATCACTTCGCGGCCCGCGGCTTCCGCAGCGGCGCGTTGCTCTTCCTCACTCAACCCCTTCTTGTCCGCCTTCGGAGTGTCGGCGAGCACGTCGATAATATCCTCAGCGCTCATACCGGGCTTGCTCAGCAATTTTGCTGCCATGGCTTCACGTCCGGCATAATGCTCGCTTGCGAAAACCGTGTTCATACGATCATTGGCCGCCTTGAAACCGGCGTCATGTCCTTCTTTCTTCGCCGCGCCAAGAGCGGCTGCATTCTGTTCATCACTCATGTCGTGATCCTTTTTTTTGCATTTCGGGTTGGTGGGATCGTCAGGAGTATTTTCATCGTCCTGATCGTTTTCGTCGCTCGAAACGGCAGCGAGCCGTCTGGAAAGATCATGGAATCGGCTCATGGTCCGCTTCTCCTTTTGCGTTTGATGCGATCGCATTCTTCTTCGAGCCGTGACCATGCTTCACGTTCGCTGGTCACCGCGTCGAGCAGGCCGAGGCTGACAGCCTCATCGCCCTCAAAACAGTCCGCCTCGGTGGCGAGAACATCCTTGACGGGTATGCCGCGGCCGAGAGAAACCAGTGCGGCAAACCGCTTGCGGCATTCGTCGACGGACTGCTGAAACTTGGTGATCGTAGGGTCGTCCAGCGCCTCGTACATATTGCCACGACACTTACGGTCGCCTGCCCGGATAACCCTGACGGAGACGCCGTTTTCTTCCAGCGCCGCCGAAATTTCCGTATGCACAATCACGGCGCCGATCGAGCCGACCATTGCATCCTGAGGACCATAAACCTTGTCGCATACACTGGCGATCGCATAAGCCGCAGAGCAGGCCATTTCATTGACCCACGCATAGATCGGCTTGCCGCCATCGCCCTGCGTCGAAAGTGCCAGTTCTTCAACAAAGGCGAACAGCCCGGCAACAGAGCCGCCCGGAGAATCAATATCAAGCCAGATGCCGTAGACATCGGGATCACGCATCGCATCACGCAGCTTGATCGACAGCCCGTCATAGCCGGTGAAACCAGATACAGGATCCAGCCAGCCATATTTGTGAACGAGAACGCCGTCGACAGGAATGACCGCAATGTCGCCGTCGACATGAAACGTCTTGCCGGTTGACCGGTCCCGCACGGCATCACGCGCCATCGCCGCCCGGTCCACCATCGCCTTGGCATCAAGCGTGACACCATCGATCGTGTCCATACTGATGATACCGAGCTTCTGTTGAAGCGCGCATATCAGCACCTCGGCCTTATGGGGCAATACGAGCAGCGGGCGATCAAGCAATTGCTGGGCGATATGCGGGAAGGACTTAGGGCTGTTGCCGGTCGTTCTCATGTCGCTGGGCCATTGTTACCGGGCGCAGGTTCCCCGGATGTGTCTGCGCTGCCCGCATCTGCGGTTCCGTCAGGTTTGACGTTATGATTGGGCGCATCCAGTCCGCGCTTTTCTCGCTCGGTCAAATACCACATCTCCTCAGCCAGCACGTCCGATGGATCGCGCCCTGTTTCCAAAATGCATTCAACAGTCGATTTTCTGCCGGCCGCCGTGTCGAGGTTGTTGGCGTTTGCTTCCTTGGCCGGATCGACCGAACCGCGCCCCGGGCCGATCCATTCCGCCATGCAGATTGCCGTCTTGTTGCGATAGAAATTTGCTGGGCCGCCGGGTATTTTAACCGTCCCGAGTGCGACTTCCATTTCCAGCCACGCCGCATAGATTGGTGTCAGGAAATGCTGCGTAAAGAAATGGCGGTCTTCAAGGAATGAGCGCCACAACTCATTCAGTAATGCGCGGGCAGAACTGTAGTTGATGCCGGACCAGTCCTGTGAAATCTGCGGATAGCTGATACCAATCGACCCTGCAATTTTTTGCAGGATGAAGCGGGCGAATTCAGGATAATTGCTGTTGGGACTGTCGCGCGGCGGGACTACAACATCCTCATCCGGCAACAGATGATTGACCTGAGCCCCATCAACACTGACGGGCTTGGTTTTCCGATAGTCCAGATACGCCGCAATCCATGGATCGATCTGGTTGCCTTCACCACTGACCGGAGCCAACGCAGATTCCAGGTCCTCAGTGGTGCCGGGTGATTTGATGAACAGCGAGTAGATCGCAGACTTAAGCGCTGCGTTGACCTCAGCCCGGTCGACCCGATCGAGCATCTTGGCTGGAACCATGATCTCGGCAAGACGTGATACACCCCTGTTCTGTTCGACCCGACGCGGCGAGAATATATGAACGAACTTGGCTCTGCCGGTCGGGCCGCGCGCGGGTATTCTGACCCATCGCAGGATATTCTGACCCGGCGTAGGATCAGATGGATTGCCAGAACGCACCCAATAGGCGGTCGCAGCGCCATTTGCATCATACTCGATACCCCGGCGAAAAGCCGGGCTTTCCATGATACTGCGATCTTGCGGCGTCGATATGCGTTCTGGCTCGACAAGCAGGATATTGGTCGTGTTGGCCAGCCCGCGTTCGCTATCCCTGATCTCGGCCGCCGCCTCACCATCGCGTGAGTAGGTCAGATAGGCGAGCTTCGCCAGCGCACCGAAACTTAAATTCTGCCGCGCGTCGCACCTGCGCTCGATGTCGCTGCCCCAGACCCGGAACCTTGACTGGACATCTCCGGTCCATCCCATGCGCCAGTCATAGTCGCGATTAAGCAGTTCATGCACTGGCTGCGCGCTCAGGCGTATCTGGCCGCCAATGACGGATTCGACGCGGCGATCAAGGCCACCGTTGATCCATCCGTTATTCTGGTCGAGGTCGCGCGCGCGGCCTGTCGTCGTACTCCATTCGCCGTACAGATCGGAACCCGAAAAGCCGAGCGGCGGATGCCATCCAAAAAGCTCAGGGATGTCATGGCGGGCGGAGTCGCGGCGGCCTGTCGACGAAATGGATGCGGACCTTGTGCCGCCATTAAGAATAGAACGTATCCCGCTGATCACGCCCATTTCAGTTCATCCAAGTCAGGTTGATCGGGCGACGGCGCGGATTTTCATCCAACTCGCTGGTTTTGCGAGCGATCTCAGCTTCAAGAAAACGAACATATTCAGTCAAATCTGCAAGATTCGACTTGCCGTAGGTGACACGGCGCCCGTCGCGCCACACCTCGACGACAGACTGTCCCATTGCCAGAGCATGACGCGCGACCTCAGCCTCGCTCAACCATGTCTGCAATTGCGTGAGATCAGCCAATATTCTTCCTCTTTCTAACCAAGTTCATCGAATGCTTCGAATATGTTTTTCGGCTTCGGCGGTGGCTTTCCAGGCTCGGGAGATGCCGCCACCTCATTCGCAACCGCAAGATCACCTCCCTTCACGTCGACGGGAACAGGGGTCGCCCATGGGGGGCGCTTTCCCTCGCTCCATTTGATGTCTTTGCGGTCGGGGCGCAGCATAAGCCGCACCGCCTCCTCATAGCCAAAACAGTCGAGCGATTCGTTGGGGCCGTACCTGACCCACTTGCCGTCGATCAGGCGCTCGTTGAAATATTCCTCGAAATAGTTCGATCCGATTCCTTGCGCGAACATGCATTGCCCGGGACCGCCATCGCTGACACCCAAACGCTCCTGTGCGAGTTCCTTGAGCTTGTGGACGCCAAGGGTATATTCCAGCACCACAGGCTCCACCACACGGCCCAACTCATCCCGACTGATCTTGCGCGGTGCATCTGGCAGTTCAGGCGTCTTTGGGCTGGGCGAGCCCTGAATCAGCCTGACGCGCGACCATGGATTGTTTGGAGTGCCCCAATAGTGCCCCGCTACCAGCGCACGACGCGAAAACTCGCGACCCTTCCATGTGACGTTGCCATCGCTAACGTCGACCGCCACCGCCGCTACTGGCATCACCAACCCGGGTCGACCGATTATAGGAAACTTCCGCAGGATGACCTGATCTATCAGGACATCCCAATCCTCAATTCGCTCCCGGGTACGGATGTCCCGAAACCTGCCATCGGGCCACAGGCGTTGCCGTATCGTAAGGCGATCAAGCCACCACGACCTGCCTTCCAGATCCCATCCGCGAAAGCTGACGTCAAACTTGCCGGCGCCAACGTCGGCCGCCGCAGTGATGAACATCACCTCGGGCGGGCATTCACCAATCTGGAAAACCTGCGGACGATCTTCGCCGCCCATATCCGTTTCGCCGTTTGACCGTCGCAACAGCACGGCACCATTCACTTCTGTGTTGCCGGCTGTGCCCTCGAACACCTGTCCGAACACTTTGGCCAGAACTTCCCGAAGCTGCTCAACCTTGCGGGTACGCTCGTAGACGATCGTCGCCGTCTCAAGATCACGCGCCAGTTCGGCATTCGTGACCATCATACTCATCAGGCCGTGTATCCAGAAACCCATGGATGGATTGTCATCGATCGTTCCAACTGGACCTGCGCTGACATCCAGAGTTTGCCCTCGATGCAGCCACTGGCCCTTGATCGACATTGCTTTGCGCTGACTGTCATCCAGCATCGATCCACAATGCGGGCATTGCATCGCTGCTGTATCCACCGCCTTTGCGATCCTTTCGTCCCGTCCGGCGTCCGGTAGCTTCACATAGAATAATTCTGTGCGCGCCACGTCCGGCCAGTAGCTTGTCGGCCATGGCGACGACCACATCTCGCATTCGGGACATGCCCAGACATAAATGCCGCGCGAACTGTCGATCCAGGCAGAGGCGATGCCGTCGGTCCACCCTGCATCCGGGTGCGACGTCATCGCTACCTTGCGCCTGCGCCCCAGCGCGCGGCCACGAATCCGGGACTGTTGCAGGAAAGACGCCCGTATCCGCTTCGGAAATGTGTCGATTTCGTCGCCGACCATATAGCCGAACTGGCGACCCGTGATCGTCTTGTTGCTGGCGGCAAGATATTCGATGAAGCGTCCCGCCACGCGCTTCTTCGATATGTTGTTGTCGGATTTACCTGATCCAATTTTCACCGCGATCTCGGGATGATCCTCGAACATCGGTGTGACTTGCTTGTCGCAGTAGGACTTTACTTCGTCAGGGCCGCCCAGATACCAGCCCACATCCGTCATCGGCCCAAAGCGCAAACGCTTGAACAGATGGTTTTCAAAAGCCATCGTCCCGCCGGTTCGACCCGGCTTTGGTATGATGACTTCTGCCACATTAATGTCATCGAGCGCATCCTGCGGCCCGGCGAGATATGGCGTCAGCTCCAGCGACCATGGAACATGCCCAGAACCTTCGCTCGCCCTGATCTTGCGATATCGCTGCGCGCACTCTGTCGTTGAAATATCTTCTGGAGGTGTCAGCAGTTCCAGAAGATCAATTGCGATCGCGATGGCATCAGCACAACACCCATCGCCCGCAAGGCTATCCAGATCCTTGCGTACCTCATTGAGTACCTGCTGCACGAATAGCCCTCAGTTCCCTTTCACAAGCCGCCTTGACGGTCAGGAGGACATTCTTGAGCATATCCTCGACACTTTTGCGCAGCGACGGCTCCCATGCTCCTGCGGGATCCATTTTCGTCGATATGGCGAGCGTTTCGGTTTGCATCGTCGACATGATTGTCGCCACCACGCGATCATGGTCGGCCGCGAGAACATATTCTCCTTGCATCTGCTTGAGCCGGTGCGTTGTCATCTGAGCTTGCGCCAAAGCATTGAGAGCGCGGCTGTGAGCAGCAAGATCGACAGCGCTGTCAACAGAACTGCCCGAATGGTCGTATGCTTCCGGCACTTCGATCGGATCGCCGCCAATGCCGGCAAGGCGCGCAGTTCGCTTTTCCCGCGCCTTCCTCTCAGCCTGCAATCTCTCTGTGTCTGCAATCATGTAATCGAGGACAGACACGGCCTCGAATGTCCATGGCTTGCCGTTGGCTCCGCGCTCAATGACAGGAAACGATCTGTCACGCACGATCCGCGCCTTGAGGATGCGCCAGGTAAGACCCATCATCGCTGCGATCTCGGTTCCCTGCACAACGCATGCGGTCTTGAGTTTACGCCGGGATGCCTTCATGACCGGAAGATACCGGGCAATGTCCGTGTTTATGCGGGGCATGAATATGCTTTCGGTTCTCCCATGGCCGGTGCCAGCGCTGCACGCGGTCGAGATCAATCAGCGGTTGCTTGCAAAGGTGAGCACTGCCCGGCCACAGGAGATGCACGCGAAACGAAAAAGCGACCCGGACATTTCCCGAGTCGCTTTATGTATTCCGCAGTTTTATGGGGTTTTTGGCAGAGACAATTTCCACCAGTTACGCAGGTGTATGATTCGAGTTTCCCGAATTGTCAAATATTTTTCTTCTGCCCCATTCTTACAAGGCGATGGGAAATGCCACCATGGAGATCATAAACCGCCGCGAGAAATGCAGCACGCGCATTGCGGAACCGGCATTTCGCAAGTCTGGCTGCATCCGTAATAGTGATGTCATAAAGCACGACGCACTCGAACAGGGATATCATGTCAGGCTTGATAAATTCGCGCGCCCAGCGATAATCATCCCGCGCCTCAGCGCCCCATTCGGTGCGCGGCAGGTGGCCGTAAATAGCATCCCCGCGGATTGTTTCACCATAACTTGAGACGCCAGCCGAAGGCTCCATTTCCGCAGCCTCATGTCGATCCTTGTACCACCGGCAGGCGCTGAACATATCATCGTCGAGTACGCCATGGCTGTAGAGGTATGTGATCTGCGAAATATGCTTTTTTCTGACCGTTCTGATTGTTCGCACAGTCCCGTCTTCGCCTCGCGGCGTATAGGCGATCACACCATCCGGCTTTGCCTTATCCAGCCACTCCTGTGTCGGCGGAACAACGGTATCCTCTATATTATAAAACTCGCCATTTTCGACCTGGGCGTCCGCTATCTTCCGGCGCATATCAGCTTCCCGGCCAGAAATATCGCGAGCGATCAGCGCCTGGACCCGCTTCTGCTCAGCCATCATGCGCTCAGCAACCATTCTCACCCGATCGGCTGCATCCTTGGCTATAGTGACAAATTCCTCCATAGCGCATGAAATATTTTCTGCTTCCGAAATCATATTGGCCTCCGTTTACCATGCACCTTTTCGGCCAGGATTTCGAGCTGCTTTCGGTCAGCCCAGCTATTCAGCCAGGCAGGATTAATCAGGATCAACCCGCTCTCATGATAAGCGCGCCTTGCCTTCTCTCGCGCCGCCGCAGGATCAGGTTCGCGCATTGAATTCGCATATGGTGCAAGAGCTGACCTCATGTCACCCTCCTCACCGGCTCGCCGAATGGGTTGGCATGATACCCATCCTTGTAACGCTGCCTCGCCAGTTCCAATCGACTCTCTACCCATTCAAAACTGGAGTTGAGACGGTCTACCGCGCGACGCGTCTTTTCTGGAGATAATCCCGCCTGAATTTCAAGATCGGATGCGGCCATCAGCCACCCGACTTTAAGCTTGACTGAGGGCGGCCATCCTTCGGTTTGGTTGGCATCCAGAAAAGGTTTCGCTATTTCCAGTTTACTCATGACACTGGCGGATATGCGGCGCAATTGATTAAACAAACTGTCATCCATATCGCGCGAAGCCATCAGGTTATCGTATTGGTTTTTGGCAATATCGATTGCCGCCAGCCCTATATCGTTCCACCTCCCCACATATGGGAAATCGAACCTCTTGGCCCAGGTAGGCGCGTTCCATGGCGCGATCGGAATATCGTTGGCTGAGCGAAACATCTCAATAATACCGTCGCCGGACTGAACCAAATATCTAAAAGCCACATCTGCCGGGTCTGTTATCTGACTCATGATCCTACTCCCTGCGTTGGCGATAACTCTGCCGCCAGCGCGGCTAATTCATCCGCCGTTGGTGTTCGAAGATTACTGTAATCTTTCCGCTTCCCATCATTGGCCGAAATCCCGGCCTTAGCCTGCAATTCCGCCACAAGGGCGGCCACCTCTGCGGGGTCAGCAGGATCGTCATTAGTCAATTTCTTCGCTGCGATCTCTTCGGCTTCCTTGGCCAATTTGCGAAGGTTGTAGGCGCGGCGCGAGCGGGTGTTTTCAGCAGCGAGAATATATGGACGAAACTCGGAATATCCGGCGGGAAAAAACTTGTTCTTCGCGGCGTAGGCCAGAGCAGCCTCTCGCACGACTTCGGTTGCATGGCGGCGACAATCATCGCGCAGCAACCGGAACCTGCCACGCGCTTCATCACCGCTCTCGTTGCGCGGGATCGTCCGCAATCGCATCTCGCCAAGGATGAAGTCGAGCGGGTCGTCGAACATCCGCTTGGTCTGGCCATCAACCAGCCTTTCGCCAAGGAACCTGCGCTCGGGGAAGTCGTGAAGGCTGTCCATGAACCGTTCGGCGGCCGCGCGAAGTTGGCGCGGGCCATTTTCGGGGATGATCTGGGGCAACGAGTACCGCTCAGGTTCGAACAGATCGTTCCCAAGCCAGTCAGGCACGAGTGCCAAAAGCGATGTCATCGAGTACGGGGTCACGAAACCCGTCGCGATATTGGTTTCCTGCCGAACTGCGATTTCCTGACCCATTCTTTCGATCCTTAAGTTCAAACACACCTGACCATGAATTCATCGTTGACTGATCCAACACCTCGCCGGGCGGGTATCCATCGCGCTTGAGCTTTTCGAGTTTGCTGACGATCCCTTGCCGGGCTCGGTCTGTCATCGGCTTACGGATGCGACGGCGCATTTCCTCGAACCCGTCCCATGCGTCGGCAGGTATCCATGTGGGTAGTGATGCCTTCGCCTGCTTGAGCGCAGGTTGTGAAGAAGCTTTAGCTTCTGAACTGGTTAACTGGTTATCTGGTTTATCTTGTTGTTCTGTGCCTTGCCCCTGCCTTGCCCCTGCCTCGGCTGCTGCCTCATTCACTGCCTCACTATTTTTTTGCAAAGACTGATATTTCTCGTAATTACAGATAGTTATTACAGCCACCCCTGCCTCATTACCCACCTCAATCATTGCCTCGTTTTTTAGGCGCTTCCACAATCTTTCGATCCACGCCTTGTCGCGATCCAAGGCATTAGCCATGTCTCTTTGGGACACGCTGAGCTGACCGCGGGCGAGTGACAGGGTGCGCTCCTTGTAGCGAACGCGAGTATCCCTCCACGATGCTTTGATCACCATCCATGCAAATGCCATCGCCTCCGCATCATTGCGAAAGACCGGGTGGCCCAAGAGGGTTCGGTGAATGACAGCAAACCCGCTCATGCCGGATTATCTCCTCGCGATTTCGAGTATCGATCACGATGGATTGCTGAACGAATATTACCCCGCGTGTCGACACACAGGAACCCCGGCATCGACCCGCAAGTTGGGCACATGACATAAACAGCGGCGCGGCGGCGGCTGTCTTTCATGGGGAGAATGTTTCTCACCTCTCCCCCCTCACCGCATGAAGCACGGTGCTATGATCTCGTTGGAGCAGGCGCCCGATACGCTTGCTCGACCAGTTGCGCTCGTGGAGATGCAGGATAACATCCCGGCGCGCGGCATAGGTGCGCGCATCACGCTTGCGCGACAGAACATCACTGACAGGGACACCATGCCAGAGCGCCACCTGTTCAATAAATATGGCCGGGAAAAACGGTTGCGTCACAGTGCCCCATTCCTCCACGCCTTCACCTCCGATGAGCTGGCGCCGACATAAGCCGCAGCCATGGCATCAAGGGCATGATCGGCCATAACAACGCCCTTACTCTTCGCCTCATCCTGCTTGCGCTGACGGTAGCTCAGGGCTGTCGTGCGCTGCCATTCGCGGTTACGGTTCATACATCCACCGCCTTGCATGATATGGAGGCTAAGCCGATATCTGCGAGCTTTGCCATATAGGTCAGGACGGGTTCGCCGCGCTTGGTGGAGGCGATCACGATACTGGCGGGTATCTTCACCTTACCCGACGTCTGTTGACGTATGTGCCCTTCTATAATCGCTTCACAAAGCATGACGGCCGATGTGCACTGGTCGGTCCGGTCCAACTCATAAAACAGATAGTCCCAGGCTGCATCGCTCAATGTCAGACAAATCTTGTCCTTAACGCCGTCCTCAACCGGTTCTGGCAGCGGTGATAGTGCTGGCGCTCCTATGTCCTTAATGATCTCGGTATAGAGAACTGGCGTGGCCGCACATTCTTTCGCTGGTGATATCCCCTTTGTGCTTTCTGTCCCGTGCCGCGCCATCGGGAGGGGTAAGGGGCGCTCCAGCGGTTCCTTCGCCTTGTGGTGGCCCTTAAGGATCATGACAGCAGGGCGCTCACCACCAATGTCTACGCGGATCAATCCCACCTTCTCCAAGCGGTCGAGGCAGTTCAAAACGATCGCGCGGTCCTCGATATCGAGCGCATTGCTATATGCAGACACGGAAAGGCCAGCCTGGCCATCTCTCGCCCTTTGGTGCATGATCTTGAACATGCGGATGGCGTTGAAATTGAGGCCGGTCATAAGGACTCTCCGTTAAGTATTTTTGTTTGTCGATCGTAATATTCCGCCTCACTGATCCGGCCAGCGGGCAGGTAGATGCGGCCCGGGTCCATGATGGGACCGTTGGCGATTGCGCGCAGATCATCAGGCGAAAGATCGCCTAGCGCAGCGATGGCGCGACGACGATCTTCGGGCGTCATCGCGCCAAACTCAGCGGCGGGCGCAGGACTTCATCGCGGCGCCAGGGTGGCACGATGCCCTCCATCTCGCACATATAGTCCAATACGCCGAGTGCTTCGGCTTCGTCATGCTTGGCGGGTCGGAAACCGAGTTGGATGCAACGCTCCATCGCATACGCCTTCCACTGCACAGTCTTGGTTCCACGCTTCATCGATCCTATAAAATGCCTTCGCCATGTCGTCTGGTTGACGCACCGATATTTACGCACCCGCTTGGCTTCGCAGAACGAATCGACGTGAACGGCAAGCCCAATCAGCAGGAACGTCGTATCCGCGTTCGTCACCAGCTTGCTGCTGTCGAGGTTGAGAGGGCTTTCGTAGATCACGGTGTCGAACGGGCTGACCGAGTAGAGGTCATTCAATCTCTGGTGCAGATTTATGCACGCCTGCCCGGTCGTGGTCATCGAACTGCCGAGCAGCCATGTGCCGCTAACCGGCCTCGACGCTGCGGTATCCCACAAGGCGAAGCCGGTTGACGACTTACTCAGATCCAACGCAAGGATCGTCGACATCCCTAGTTAACCGTCACCAGAGAAACCGGGGCTTTCTCAATCTTCGGCATCGTCGGCGCATCGCCATCCGCCATCTGGTCGACGAGATCGGCGCTGATGCCGATCTTGAGTTCTTGCATCAAACCATAGAGCGACCGTAGAAAATCGTCGCGCTTGTCATCTTCCATTTCGTTGAGCTTGAACGCCATTTTTGCCGCAGCGGGATTGACGTGCGCCCGCTTCTTTATGGCTTTGTACGCAGTGGATTGCTCCTGCGCGAACTCGCCCACCTTGGCCTGCGCCGGGCGAATATCCTCGCGGTAGTATTTGACGGCCAATTTGAAGTCCGGCTTGATGACTTGATCCTGTTTGGCTGCTTTCGCCATATCATGTCCTTTCATGGTTTTGCCGATCAGTTCGTAAGTCTCTGGTGGCGGCGGATCGGCGGCGTCGCTTCCGAGGGTAAGTCGTGCTTCATTGATGCCGATGCCTGCATAGGCCGCCGCGTTCTCCAGCCCGTATCCATCGCGGATCGCGATACGAAATCGCCGCAGTTGCAACGAGCCATGCGACATCAGGAGGCACCTCCAAAAAGTCCGGCGGAGAGTGATTGACCAGCATGGTTGTCACTGTCGCGAGCGACGGGCGAGGAGACTGGCCCCCATGCTCCCTCTGGTTGAAGCGGTGTTGCGCCCCGCATCACTCCTTTTTCGGCGCCGCCGGACGCCGGGAAAAACTTGCGCGCCTCGCGCTCTGCTCGCACCTCAGCGGCTATTGCCTCGCGCGGGCGCATAGGTTCGGTCACACGACCCATCTTCGCGGCATTGGCGAGTGCAATCAGGCGATCGGCTCTGGCCTTGATGTGCGCCGCCTTTTTTGCGCGCTCACTCTCGATCCTGCGTGCAATCACGACATCAATAGGGCGGCGGGATTGGTTGCGGAACAGGACGCGGGCGAGAATATTCATGCAGCATCCTTCATGGAAAAAGCGGCACGGATACGCGCAATCGCCGTCGCGAAATGGACAGGATTATGCTCGATGCCGGTGAAAATCTTACCCGCCTTGATGGCCGCGACACCCGCGCTGCCCGTGCCCATGAAGCTGTCACAAACCGTCGTGGCCTGCACATTGCGCATGATCTTGTCCATGACGCGGTCAGGCTTGACCGTAGGGTGCCCAAACTCCTTGGAGCGGCCTACAGGAGCGCTGACATGGCGGTGCATGTCGTGGTGTTCACCTACAGGCTCATATCCCCGATTCCAGCAATGGAAATAGTCCTCAATATCGGCGAGGTAATTCTTGTTCCGGTGCGGGGCGGGGTTATCCTTGATCCAGTGGCAAAGTACCTGCCTGTGAAAACTGCCCTTGAGGTAGCCCAGCAGGTCGAGAAACTGGTTAGGGTGGCAAAAAACCACGCAGGAGCCGCACTGCAACGGATTGATGATGCTGTGGTCAAAGCCCTTGTCCAGACCCTCGGCGCCGATCTGGTCGCTGGCACCGCGCGCCTTGCGCCATGCCCCACCGCCTGAGCTGTCGAACTCATAGGGCGGGTCGAGAACGTCCACATCGAACCATCCCAGCGTTGGCCTGATCTGGTACGCATCGCCCAGATATAGCTTGTGCGGGCCTATGATGACCGGATCAGGGATCATCCCCGCGCCGCCTTCATCGCCTTACGGGTCCGGTTCCCCTTCGCTACCGCCGCCGACCGCTTGGCGCGAGCCTCTTCCTCGTCCAGTCGGATTTCTTCCAGGCGACAGGACATGCGGTAGTTGCTCGCACTCAATCCCTCATTCTCTTCCGTCAGCGCCTTGAGCATCTGCACCGCAACCGCCGTCCCAATGACCAGCGCCACAGCAAGACTGACCGAGAGCAGGGACAGCACTATGGTAACTGCGTTCATAAACCCTCCTGTTTTTTCAGCCCCCGCTCGCGCTCAATGTCATCAAGCGCATCAATAAGCTTCTGCACTGTGACCGGATTCGGACTGGCCGTAAGACCCTTTTCCCAGCGCCAGAATGTCGGCTTTGCCACACCAGCGCGAACAAAAAGGTCTTTCATGCGCGTGTGAGCCTTGACAGCCCTTACTCGTATTTGCTGCGGTGTGATGTTTTCCATAACGCACATATGCCCGAAAAAAAAGTTTCGTCAAGTATCAAATTATGGTTGTGTTAAGTTTCTGATCGTATAAGGTGGCTACAGCAAACGACGATAGGACGAACGATGACACAGACTTTCGTGCAGAACGACACTCACACCCCGAGCGACACCGAGTGCCCTGACGGCAATGTCATGCCGTCGATCTGGGGCGACATCTGTGCCTTTGGTATCGCGATCTTCCTGTCGATTGCGATCCCTATGTTAATCGGGGCATGGCTGTGAGGTCGGGGGCAGAGGCGCTACTCGCCTTTATCGTGGCGCTCACGGCGCTCATTTTCTTGATACTCATCACGCCCGAGCTGAAAGCCTTGGCCGTCATCCTCTGGGATGCATGGCTATGAGCCTCTACGACCGCGAAGATCCGCAGCATCAGGCATATGCGGATTATTGGAAGCACATGATGCCCATGCCAAAACCGCTGGAGCGTGGCGGCATGACCGACGTTGAGCGCGTGATGGCGCGGACCGGGATGTCTGAAATGCAGGCCATCAACCATTTGAAACAGAGAGAGAAACTTCGCCTCCGTTCGCGGCATCGCAGCACGGGGGCTGGATCGTGACAGGCGCCGCAATCATCTCGAACGGCAGAGAATTTATTGATGGCGGAGCGCCCTTGTTTCCGTCGGTCATCACCATTGATCTCTTCGACCGAGAGTTTCCATTGATGCACGGATCCTCGGTATATGTGCAGCCGGTTCTGGAATTTTCAGGCGTAGTCGTCGCCCTCGGACACCCGGAAATGCAGCACGGTCTATTTCTTGGTGTTTCGCCCGATCTGGCGCGCAACATAGCGGCATGGCTGCTTAATGCCGCCAACGCAATTGACGGCGGGAGAGGTGCGCAATGACCGTTCCGCCATCATCAGAATCCGTCGAGCGCCCCCACCTCGACGGAGAGGGGGAGGTAAGCGCAGAACGCCTCCCCCTCATCACTAGGCCGGGGGCTTATGACGGCATCTCAAATGAAGATTATCACGGCACGGAAATCTGTCCCGCCCCCTCAATCAGTTCATCCGGCTTGAAACTGATCAACGCCCGCTCGCCAGCACATTATTGGTGGCAGTCCCCCATGAACCCAGCCCGTCCAGATCGTAAGCAGAAGGCTCACTTCAATCTTGGCGCAGCGCTGCATGATGTCTTGCTGCTCGGCGATGGGCGCTTCGAGAAGCACTACTACGTCCTGCCCGAAGGCTTCGACCCGCGCGCTACCCGTGTCTGGGCTGATTATATCGAGGCGCGCGACTATGCGATCAGGAAGGGCCGCATGGTTCTGACGAAGGCGCAGTTCGACACGATGCAGGCGATGGCCGAGGCGGTGTCCAAGCATGAACTGGCCGGCGCGTTGCTGACCGCAGGAACGCCGGAAATGACGCTGGCCGCGATCGACCCGGAAACCGGATGCTGGCTGCGCGCCCGCCCTGACAATCTGCCGTTCAACATGGAAATCATCCCCGACATCAAGACTGCTGCCGACGCCTCGCTCGACGTGTACGAGCGTGCGGCTACTAGGTTCGGCTATTTCATGTCGGCGGCCCATTATCTCGACGTCATCGACCTGATTTACGGCGAGGCGAAGCGCAGTTTCGTGCTTATCACGATTGAGAAAGACCCGCCCTACGTCGTGACGATCGACGAACTAGACGCGGTCGACATCGACATGGCCCGGCTTCGCAATCGCGCTGCCCTCAATAGGTTCGCGGACTGCCTGAAAACGGGTGTCTGGCACGCTTACAACCCGCCGGGCAAGCCCATCCGACTCCTGCAAATGACCAACTTCGAGCGCGCAATGATCAACCAGGCGATTGATCGCGGGGAGATGTCATACTGATGGCTGGTCGTAAACCCATACCTATAGGCGTCCAGTTTGGTGATTGGTTGGTCGTCAAGGCGGTGCATGTTGCCTATTCTGGGCAACTTCGCCACATGGCGCTGTGCTTGTGCAAATGCGGCACCGAACGCCTTGTTAATCCGACATATCTGCGCTCTGGTAAAGCTGTCAGATGCCAAGATTGCGCCAGCCGAGAAAAGAGGCGCACCACACCAGCCCTTACGCACGGCGGCTATTATACGCGCCTCTACGGAATTTGGTCGAAGATGCGAGCGCGGTGCTCAAATCCGTCGCTCCCGGATTTTCAACGTTATGGTGGGCGCGGCATCGCTGTCTGTGATGCTTGGCAAGATTTCGCCACATTCCGAACGTGGGCAGAGGCTAACGGCTACCGTGATGATCTGACGATTGATCGACGCGACAACGACCGCGGTTACGAGCCTGAAAATTGCCGCTGGGCGACATTGACGCAGCAGGCGCGGAATAAGCGAAATACCAAGCGCTATACCTTCAATGGCGAACTTCTGCTGCTTTCCGAGATTTCAGAGCGCACCGGATTTCCCCTCCCCCTTCTCGCGCAGAGAGTCCGCCGTGACGGCCTCGATGTTGAGCGCGCGCTGTCTACACCAAAACGTAAATGGCCACCACAATCCTCAATGGGAGAATAAAATGATTTTAGGTTATGACTCAGAAACCACAGGTATCTGCCTCTGGAATGACCCCTCAGATGACCCCCGTCAACCGCACGTTCTCCAGCTTGCAATGATCCTCCAAGACACGGAGGGTAATGAAGTTGATCGCTTTGCGAGCATCATCAAGCCTGGCGCCGGGGCCGTAATGGCGCCGGAGGCGTTCGAGGCTCACGGCATCACTCTTGAGCGAGCGATGGATGAGGGGATTGAGCCGGGCGAGGCAGTTGACCAATTCATAGAGTGGGCCGGTCGTGCTCAATTGCTGGTTGGTCACAACGAAAGTTTCGACCGTCGCATCATGCGGATCGCCGCGGCACGACATAGAGGGTTTAAATGGGAACCGGCGTGCCCAAGCTTTTGCACCATGTGGAAGTCGAAGTTCATCATAAACCTGCCGCCGACGCAGCGCATGATTGAAACCGGGATGCCGGGGCCGAAAGCGCCGAAACTGGAAGAGGCCTACCAGCATTTCTTCGGTGAGCCGCTGGTTGGCGCGCATGATGCTCTTGTAGATATTTCTGCGACGCTCAGGGTCTTTCGACACCTGATCGACGAGTGCGGGGTTGCCATGTTCAAGGCAGGAAGCGCCCGCCCGCGCGTATCGGACAAGGCCATCCGTGGCACCGGCCATGCAGCCGATCCCTTCGCCGCGGCCGCCGCCGCTCTTGGCGGTGCCAAGTGAGCAACGTCACCCCCAACGCCATCATGCGCCAGTCCCGACAGGAACCTGCCAGTCAGGCTACCAGCATCGAAATGTCGCGCGCCGTCGCTGAGGTGCAGGCCGCCGTTACTGTTGCCCAGGCGCGGCCTCGCGACGAAAGCTACGCGCTCAAGCGGGCGGTGGAAAGTTGCCGGACATGGGAGGTTGCGGAAGGCGCTTTCTTCCGGTTCCCACGCGGCGGTGAAACCGTCTCTGGCGAAAGCATCCATCTCGCGGTCGAACTGGCCCGGTGCTGGGGCAATATCGACTATGGCATCATGGAACTGGACCGTGACGACACCAATGCGGTTTCCGAGATGCTGGCCTTCGCATGGGATCTGGAGACGAACACAAAATCGCGCATGACATTTCTCGTGCCGCACCGCCGGGATACGCGCAGCGGGCCGAAGATGCTCACCGATATGCGCGACATTTACGAGAACAATGCCAACAATGGCGCCCGTCGCCTGCGCGAGTGCATTTTTCGTGTTCTGCCCCCTTATCTTAAGGAGCAGGCGAAGCAGGCATGCCGTGAAACGCTGGAGAACGGCCAGGGCGACAAGCCGCTACAGGTCCGCATCGCAGAAGCGATCGGCGCATTCGAGAAGATCGGGATCAATGTCGACCGGATCGAAGCAAAGCTGGGCAAGTCGGGCAAGTGGACCGCCGTTGATGTCGCCAATCTGCAAGTATCCTATCGGTCTATCAACCGTCAGGAAGTCTCTGCCGACGATGAATTCCCCCGGATCGGGACGGAAGAAACCGTCCAGAAGGCGCGCAAGATCGCCGACAAGGTAAAGGAGCAATCCGGGCCCGAAACCGGCCGCGCTGATGAAGAACATGGCGATCAACACGACGATACCGACGGGAACCCCGCCGAGCGTAAAACCGCTGAGTTGATGAAGTTGGCGAACGATGCTGCCGACATGACCGCCTTGGAAGCTGCTCAAGCCCAAGCCGACCTCCATTTTCCGGCGCTACCGGATGACGCGCAGGTTGCCGTCAATGCCGCGCTCGACGGTGCCCTTAAGCGCATTGAGCGCAATCTTGCAACCGGAGGAGAAGTATAATGGCCCAACGCGCCGTCCGCGTAGCTGACGAACAGCCCGAACTTATCGCCGCCGAACTCGACATCATCAAAGAGGTTGAGGATAATCCTGTCGTCGCCCTGACCGATCAAGCCAAATTCGATGCCTATTACGCGGCGATCGAAGCGCAGGCGCTGGCTGTGCCGATCGACCTTGATACCAGCACAGGCCGGGACCGCATCAAGTCCGCTGCCGCGCAAGTGGCCCGCAAGAAAACAGCCATCGACAATGCCGGCAAAAGCGCGACCGAGGACTGGCGGAAGCTGACCAATGCGGTCAATTCGGCTCGCAACGTCGTCAAGGAACGACTCGACGATCTGCGTGACCGGGTACGCAAGCCGGTCACGGAATGGGAGCAGAAGGAGGAGGAACGGCGCACAGAGGCTGACCTCATCATCACCAATCTGCGCAATGCCGCCATCGTGCAGGCGCACGAAACGAGCGATGACATCCAGGCTCGTCTCGACCGGGTGCGCGGTCACAACCTCAACGCCGAACTGTTCGGCCCCCGCATCGAACTGGTCACAGATATGCGGGACGATACCATCAAGGCGCTGACTGAGGCGCTGGAGCGGGTTCGCCAGGCCGAGAAGGAGCGCGAGGAACTGGCGCAGCTTCGCCGGGAGCGTGAGGAGCGTGATGAGCGCGAGCGGCAGGATAAGGCGGAGCAGCAGGCCCGTGAGGTTGAGGAAGCGCGCAAGGCGGCAGAGGATGCCAGGATCAAGCTGGAGCGTGAGGAAGCCGCCCAGCGCGCCAAGGATGCGGCTGATCGCGCTCATCAGGCCGAGCAGGACCGCATCGCGCAGGAGAAGCAGGCGGAGATCGATGCCGCCAATGAGCGGGCGCGGAAGGCCGAGGAACTGCGCAAAAACGAGGCTTATGCCCGTTCGATTATCCAGCACATCAAGGATTGTGCGATGGGTTTCATCGGCGGTCAGCCGCAGTCTCTCGGTTTACTCCACCGGGAATTGCATACCAAGATCGTTATCGACGACAGTTTTGGGGATCTTCGCGCCGAGGCAGAGCGCGAGCTGGGCGCTGCCATTACCAAGATCGAGGCAGCGATCCAGAAAGAGATTGATGACAAGGTAGAGGCTGTTCGCAAAAGCCAGCAGGAGCATCGTACCGCCTGTAAGACGGCGGCCAAGGAAGCATTGATGGCGCTGGGTGTACCTGAGCCAAAGGCGGTAAAGGTCGTTCAGGCGGTTATCGCCAAAGACATCCCGTATATGAGTTTCACATTCTGAGGAGCTTGATATGTCACAGCGAATCTACAAGCGGGGTAGCGACCCATACACATCTCTTCCCATGACGCAGGCTCAGCGCGCAAGGATGCGTGGGCCGGTCCTGCCGATGCTGCCGGAGCGCCGTTCCATCTTGCAAAGGGTGTTCGGACGATG
>ERZ724509.230-NODE-230-length-27254-cov-6.259568_pt1 | contig 27254 bp, 50 predicted proteins | sample MGYA00376042_ERZ724509 | MGnify/ENA primary metagenome ERZ724509 (study PRJEB28724, sample SAMN07190887) | wastewater metagenome | isolation source: effluent of sewage treatment plant in Hong Hong | place: USA: Christiansburg, Virginia | collected 2016-03-01 ...
ATATTATAAAAGTTATAGAAGAAATTAAAGAAACATATGGTGAAGACGACATAAAAAGTAGCATTGTATCAGCTAATATGGATAAAAATGCTCGTGATATTTTAGTAAAGTATGGCACAAAGGTAACTACTGGTCTCTACTCTTTAGTAGATTTTGATGAAGAATCTTTAATTGTTGATGTTGAAGAAACTAAAGTGATTACAGAATCCGCTATCAATACAATAGGTTTAACTACTGACTTTTTTCATACTGAAAATTTAATACCAGAAATTAACGAAAACTATGTTGAGTTTGGTTGTTTTAAACCAGTATTAAAAATTGTAAAATCCAATTCGTTTCTACCGTTCTATGTGATCGGGGAGAGTGGTAATGGTAAATCTGAAGGTGTAGAACAAGCCTGTGCGGTTGCTAAACGTGAATTAGTATGTTGTAATGTCACTAATGAAACTACCGAAGAAGATTTAATGGGAAGTTTTATTTTAAGTAACGGTAATATGATTTGGAAAGATGGTCCAGTATTAGTTGCCATGAGACGAGGTGCTGTCTTACTATTAGATGAACTCGACCAAATCACAAGTACTTGTATGTCACTTCAATCGGTATTACAATGTAAACCTTATTATGTTAAAAAGACTAACGAAATGGTTTACCCTAAACCAGGATTTACTATTGTCGGTACTGCTAATACTAAGGGTGATGGGGATAGTGGAGACAGGTATGTAGGTGCTAATGTATTAAACGAAGCCTTTCTTGAGCGGTTTAATTGCGTCTACGAGCAAGATTATCCACCATCAAAAGTTGAGATGAAGATTTTAAGTAAACTTTGTACAGATACAAACTTCTTAGTTGGATTAGTACGTTGGGCTGGTAATATTCGCGAAAACTATAAATTGAATACTATTTCACGGTGTATTACTACCAGACGTTTAGTGCAAATTGTTAGGAATTATGCTGTATTTCAATCCCAAAAGGATGCTATTGAATATGGTGTTAATAGATTTGATAAAGATACAAGAACTGCAATGTTGGATTATTATAACAATATTAACAATATTACTTATAATGACGGTTTAGATGAATATTTACCAAAAGATGCTATTAGAGATATAGCTATTTCAGATGAGATAGAAAATTCAGTAACTGAATCAGTAGCGAAAACTGTTAAGGTTAATATGAACTTTGGTAATCCGTCTATAAAGGAAATAGCATCCGCTATGAAGGCACCAACACAAAAATCAGATGACTATTACAATAAGTTATACAATGGTGCTTTTAATCTACCACCAGAGGCAACTAAAGCATCTGTCGATAAAGTTGATCACCTTAAAACATTGTATGGTAATCATGATACGTCTGAAAAGACTATAAACAAGGCAATTGATGGTCTTAATAGATTCAATTCTGAATATTTAACCAGTCCATATGAAGATGAACCCCATCATATAAAGGTCCACTTTGGACAAATGGTATACCAATTTAAAAAGAGTAAATGAAATGACACAGTTAGAAAAGTTAAAGGCTAATTTATTAGCCGCTCGTAAAGAAAAGAATGAAGTTGCAAAGAATTTATATGCATACTTGATTGGTCAATGTACTTTAAAGTCTAAAGAACCTTCTGATGAAGAAGTATGGAATACCTTGAAGTCATATGTTAAGTCAGTAAGTTTACATGCAATTACTGGCGAAGCTTTAGTGGTACGTGATGCTGAAATTAAACTAATTAGTGAATTTTTACCAGCACAATTAACTGATGTTGAGTTAGCTGATGAAGTTACTAAATTGAAATCTGTTTTTGATGTAGCTGCGAATTTTAAGTTAGTAGTAAAACATTTTCAAGACAATTTTACTGGTCGATATAGCCCTGGAAATTTACGGGCAGCATGGGAATCTGTAAAGTAAATTATTAACTTACAATTGGAATTATTATGAAACGTGTAGTTATTACTAAAAAGGAAAAGGAGTTGGCACAGAAATTTGTTGACTCTTTAGATTTAATGGCAGAAATTGTTAAAGATTATTCTAAAGCAGAAATAAAAGAAGGCTTACATCAATATAGTATTTTTCTAAAAGAAAGATACAAAATACCAAATAAGCCTTCTCCTAATGTTACTGAGTAGATTCTATCCACCATCTGTGTTTGTATTTCAAGTATCTTGATAATCTACTTCTACCAACACAAAACTCGCCTTTAGATAGCGGTTGCAGGTAATGAATGTTTAATAAATGACCTGCACCCTTTCTAACAAATACATTACCATAAAAATTAGAAGCATATTCTAAAACGCCTATACGAGCAACATAGTCATACTTATTTGCAAAGTGTTCAACATAATAGTTTCCTTTAGCCATCTCATCTGATGCACTGGCAAAGGTATACACTTCTATATTTGATATATCAATATCGTTATCTAAAAAGTGGTCTATTAGTTGTGAAATAATTATACCGCCTTGTGAATGAGCTAATATAATTACTTTATCTTTAGTTTTTATTGCTTTGTATAATGTTTGAAATATTTCTTGTGTTTCTTTGTCTAATATGTTAAAAGTTCTACCGAAAATACATTCTATTAAATCTGGTATTACACCATGAGTAGGGTTATGTAAAGGAGAAATTTTAAAATCAAAAATTTCTTCTATTTCAGCAGCATTAAGTTTCCAAACATTTATATCAGTACAAATACCGTTTAAAAAGAATACTTCAATATTGGAAGTATCGTTAATTGGTGGAATAGTATATTTTGAAGAACCTAATATTGCACGTTTGACAGACACAACTGCATCTTTTATAGTGCTATACGAATTTACATTAAGCTCTGAATTTTTTGCGAAAATTGGTGGTACCTTACCAAATACTAAAGGAAGCGACCATAAGTGTTTAATTGCAATCTTGAGATCTAACATAATAATTGTTGACTCCATAATTTATTCCTTTATCTATATTTAACTATTGACAGATATTGATAAAACGTTTACTATATAGCTTGTAAACAAACTATTAACAAAAGGTGAATATATGATTACTATTACTGGATCCAGTGCTTTTACAAAAGCTGAATACTCAGCGTCTGCATCAACATTAACAGTGTTTTACAATAAAGGCACTTATGCATATCACGGCATTACTGATACTGATGTAATGAAGTTACAAAACGCAACCTCTAAAGGTCACGAGTTACGCTCATTAATTGAAGGTAAAACCTTTACTAAGGTGGCATAATGGTACCTTTACAATGTTTGATGTTAATGGTAATGCTATTGGCATTTTATTATACTTTTGTCAGCCTGTTTGAAATAGGCAATCAAATGTATAGTGGAAATTTTAAGTGGGATACAGTTAAAGATTTAATTTTTAGTGTATGCACATTTTTGCTTGGTACTATTATTACTGGTATGATACAATATAGTAGCACTGGTTTAATGTAACTAAGGTTTAATATAACCAGTGTTTAATATAACCAGTGTTTAAGGAATTTTTATGAAGCAACTAAGAAAGTCCGTATTTGAAACAAATAGCTCAAGTAGTCATAGTATATCAATTGACTCTACTGGTGCTATTGATACTTCCCTTATCCCTGATGATAACGGTGTATTGATTTTAGGATACGGTTGTAATGTTGAATTTGGTTGGGAACAAGAAGAATATAACGATGCCGAAACAAAGGCAGTTTATTCTTATTTGCAAGCAGCCGCTTCTGGTAACGAAAAATATACCACAATGTTGTATGACGTTATTATGAAACAAACTGCCGCAAAAGAAGTTATATTTGCTGTTGGTACTCAATACGGTGATGATAATTATGGCTATATTGATCATCAATCTGCCATTTATGAAGCTGGATACGAACCATTTGATAGTGAAGCGAAGTTAAGAGATTTTATCTTCAAACGTGGTTCTTATATCGAAACTGATAACGACAATCACTAATCGAAACAAAATATACTGCCGACTCTTATACGTCTTTTCCTTACTAACGGCGCAACGGATAGGCAGTTTATCTTTTTAAGGTGTAATATGACATATCCTAAACAAATTATTGTAGTTCGTAAAGATTTACAAATGTCTTCTGGCAAAACTGCTGCCCAAGTTGCCCATGCATCTATGGGTGTATTCTTTGATTGGATGAAAGAAAACTATAATATCGTTAATGTTAACAATGATATATCTTATACTCAATATAGTCTTAGGCTTTTAAATGACGGTGTAGTGTATAATTGGTTTAATGGTGCATTTACTAAAGTAGTATTAGGTGTAGATTCTTTAGACGAATTAATGGCTATTGATACTCTGGTTAAAGAACGTGGTTTATTATCATGTCTTATTACTGATAACGGTTTAACTGAATTTAGTGGACCAACTGTTACTTGTTTAGCTATCGGACCTTTATTAGATAATGAATTTTCTGATATAACTTCTCATCTGAAATTACTTAAAGATTCTTCTAAAGAAGAATTAAGTAGCCATAAAAAGCTATTATCTCAATTAAGCTCTGAAGTTAATCGTTTAAAGAAAAAAGGTATTGAAGTTGATAGTATCCAATCTATTATTACTAAATTTGCTACTAAACATGGTTTAAAATTATGAGTAATAAAATTAAGCTATTATTAGTATAAATGGTATTTATTTAGACTCCAAAAATATACCATATCTACATCATGAACTATCTATTGACCATGCTTAGTCTTGGTCAAAGAACAACATTAATCTTGAACGAATTTCATTAACAGTGATATCTTCAAACCATTCTCCCACTTTACGTCTTTTTGCAAAATATCTATGAAGAAAACTTTCAGCCTTTGTTGGATTTAATCTTTCTTCAATATATTCTAAAACAATCCTTTCAGCATTTCCAGTTTGCAAGGCTTTGATACGTTTCTCTATATTAGACGTAACACCTATTTTCTTTTTATTACCACATGATAAAATATACAAATGGGTTGATTTTTTGCGTTCCATATAACACCTTACATACCGTTACATTAAATTACTTGATAAAATTATATACTTTGCTAGAATAGCAAAAAAGAGGAATAAAAAAAATGTCTAAACAAAAAACTACATTGTTATTAGTTGGTATCCCAGGTTCAGGTAAGTCAACATTTCGTAATAAGTTAGTTAAAGAAAACGGTGCAGTTTATACTAACCGTGACGAAATCCGTATTAAATTAAAGTCTGTTCGCGGAAGCATGAAGTTTAGTGCGTTTGAGGATTTGGTGTATGCTGAAGAAATGAAGCAATTAAAAGAATTGATGGATCAAGGTCATGAGTTAATCGTAGTAGATGATACCCATTTGTCTGAAAAGAACATCAACAAAGTTCGTTTGATTGCAGAATCAAAAGGTTACGAATTTAAAATTGAATTTATGACGGATTCATTTGATGTTCCATTATGCCATAAGCGTAATACTGGACGTCCTCATGAACAACATGTTCCAGCATACGTTATTGAGACTATGGCTGAGCGGTTTGCTGGTATTTGGTTTCAATACTATGCAAAAGATGTAGTAGTTAAAAAGGATCGTCAAAAGGCTATTATTGTTGATTTAGATGGTACATTAGCTCATAATAATACTCGTGGACCATTTGAATGGCATCGTGTTGGTGAAGATACAGTTCATCACGAAGTTGTTGACTTAGTTAAGTTTTACAAATCAACTGGTCATACTATTATTGCAGTATCTGGTCGTGATGGTGTTTGTTACCCAGAAACTGAAAAATGGTTACTTGACCATAAAATTCCGTTTGATATGTTGTTTATGCGCCCACAAGGCGATAGTCGTAAGGATGTTTACGTTAAGTTGGAAATCTACCGTGATAAAATTATGGCTGATTATAACGTAACTGTATCGCTCGACGACAGAATACAAATCGTTCGGGCGTTCCGTGGTATCGGTTTACGGTGTCTACAAGTACAATCAGGTTGGTTTTAATTCAGTTACATTTTATTACTTGTTTATTATTATTGTTCGTTTATAATAAACAAGTCATAAACAACTAGGTAAAAAATTATGAAACATCAAGTTGCGTTACACCGTGCAGATTCTTTCTGGCATAAACACGAAGGTGATCTTGGTACACCACGAGTAAGAGTGAACGGTAAAGTTTTAGAAAAAGGTTGGCCACATATTGTTACCAGTCGTAAAGATGGTTATATTGAAGGTATCTTTTTAAAGTTTTGTTATTCAACATATATGACGGAACGTCAGTGGAAACCATTTAAAGTCAAGGATCTTGGCACTAAGTTCGTTCGTAACGGTGGGTCTAGTTCTTTTGCATTTTATTTTTCTGATATCACTGAGTGTGAACTCCCGCTTGAAGAATTAAAAACGTTATTAGAAACAGAGGCAAAAATCAGATGAAATATAGTATTTTAGTGTTAGCCGTATTATTATCAGCATGTGAATATGAGGGCGAGCCATATCTCCAAAAATCAGAAGATATGTCAAAAATTTCTGGTTTGGAAGGATGTTCTCGAATTGTTGTGAGTGGTACTGATCATAGTACAGTTGGTAGAGAAATTGTCTATCGGTGCCCAAATAGTGCGACCGTAACCTCTTATAACTGCGGTAAAGGTTGTACCGCCCATAATGTTGTTGTTGATAGTACACCACCAGTGGCTTGCATTACTGAAGAAAAGTCAAACCAAATGTGTGAAGATCGTATTCGCAACGCATTTAATTTAAACAAACCAAAGTGAGAAATTTATGAAACTGTTTCATGCCTTTATGTTATTCTTAGCAATTATTTTTACTGTACCTGCGTATGCAAATGTTCCTGATGTTAGTAACTTAACCAGCGAGCAAGTAATCCAATTGAAAGCTCAATTAGATGCTAAAGATCAAATTGAAAATAGTAAGTCGTTACCTTCTCAATTAAACGAGTGGGCATCTTTAGGGAAAAATATTGGTCAAGGGTTAGTTGGTGCAGCTAAAGAAATGGGGGTAGCTGCTAATGACTTTGCTAATACTACTTTAGGTCAAACTGTTATTGTGATGTTAGTTTGGAAGTTTTTTGGTAAATCAGTCATTCTCTTTAGTATGCTATTCTTAATACCTTTATTAATTGGCCCTATTGTCATTACGGCAGTTAAAAGAAGTTTTGCTGAATACAGAACTGAAATTGTTGAAAAATGTTTTGGTACTTTAAAATGGTCTAAAGAAATTCGTAATTACAATTATGATGAGGTATATTACTTTTTTACTGGTGTTTCATACCTATTTTTAGCAATTACTTGGATTATTTGTTTAGTTAATTTATAAGGTTAATCATTATGAAGCTAAAAGTAGGCAATGCGCCTTTAATTTGTAAAGAAGTGTTATTAAAGGCATCAGAGATGATGTTTGTAATTTACCTTCCAGTTGTAATGCCTGGAAGCGACTTACGATTACCTAAAAATTTAGAATGGTGTGCTGAACTTTTCAAATACATTGACTATGGCATTCACGATTATGTTTACATTAGTGCTAAATCAATGTTTGTAGGCCCAGAGTGTCGTGGTAGGGCAGGTTGGCATTTAGATGGTTTTGGTACAGACGATATTAATTATGTTTGGTCTGACTGTCATCCTACTGAATTTTGCATTCAAGACATTCAAGTTACTAACGACTGTGTTTTGTCAATGCAAGAGTTAGAACAGCAAGTATGTATTGACAACATTATTACTTACCCTAATAATACTTTATTACGAATGGATAATACAGTTGTGCATAGAGTATCTGTATCACAAGAGTTTGGTATTAGAACTTTTGTTAAGATATCGGTGTCTTCAAGCAAATATAATTTGGCAGGAAATGCTCATAATTATTTGTTTGATTACGATTGGGACTTATCTGAACGTAATTTAGAAAGGAATCATCCAACCTACAAATAAGAATTGACAAGTGGGTACATTTAGGATATAATGTACCCATTAAAGGAATAATAAAATGGTAAAATTAGGATATACAAGAGAAGAGATAATGTCTCAACTTCAAAATGATATTGAAGAACTTCACCGTAATAGTGAGACATGGCTCGAAGCAATCATTGAGTATTGTACTAAGCACGATTTAGAAGAATCTGAAATTATACAATATTTAAGTCCAGTTATGATAGAACGTATTCGTTCTGAATCTCAAAAGCGTAATTTATTTAAACGTCCTCCAATTGATGAAGTATCACTACCCTTTTAATTATGAATACTACCTCCGTAATAAATTTTTCTGAAAAGAAATACATTAATGATTTTGATGCATGGAAGATTTATCATACTACTAGATTACATTTTAATACTGTAACTTATAGTGTGGAAAAATATGGATTTAACAACAAGAATTATGATTGGGAAGCGTATCAAAAAGCTTCAAATTGGGAAGTTAGATTTTTTGATAAATGGGCTAAACAGTTTACATATAATACCGATATGGAGATTGCAATAGGTGCTTTTTTCTTTTACCATAAGCCATCAGCTGAATGGTTTGCTGATCCCTTAGGTGTAGAAGTAACAGATAGTTATAATAAATTAAAGCAATGTTTATATTCTCCTAAATATTTTTTAGATCAGGACTTGACATACTTAACAGAAAATTATACAATAGACGTACTAAAAATTGTGAAGGGTAATATACCAAAAATATATCACTTGGCGCATAAAGGTGAGATTTCATATGAGTCATTAGCGATAATTGACCTTGCGATTTCACTTACTAAATATGTAAGTACGCAGATTAATAGTTTAACTTGGAAGGCATATAAAGACACTTACATTAAGTATCGGCCATTTGTTGCAACAAGCATAGACGAAGAATTCACTGCTTACATTAAAACTCAGTTATTAACCATGAAGGTAAAATAACAACAAAAATCATATAAACACAAAAATCACATATAAAGGAATATATTATGTCATTAGCTGCACTTAGATCATCATCTAAAACAATGTTAAACAAAATCCACGAATCCAATGCTAAAGCGGCATCTGGCGGCTCTAGAGCTCAAGATGAACGTATTTGGAAACCAACGTTCGATAAAGAGCGTGGTACTGGTACTGCAACAATTCGATTTTTACCACCTTGTGCTACTGAAGTAGATGAATTACCTTACTTAAAGGTTCATAGTCATGCATTTCAAGGCCCTACAGGTAAATGGTATATTGAAAAATCGTTATCCACATTAGGTTTGAAAACTGACCCTGTTGGTTTGTTAAACTCTGCATTATGGAACTCAGGTGTTGAATCTGACAAAGAAATTTGTCGTAATCAAAAGCGTCAAACAAAATACTACGCTAACATTTTGGTTATTAAAGATCCTGCTCATCCAGAAAACGAAGGTAAAGTAAAAATTTACGAATACGGTCCTGGTATTGCAAAATTGCTTGACGAAGCGGCATTCCCAACTGCTGAATTTGAGGGCGAAGAACCTAAAGAACCAATGAATGCGTTCGATGTTGATAACGGATGCGATTTAGTTATTCGTATGGTTGGTCATAAAATGAAAAATTCACGTGGTGCGGAAATTGTTGTACCTAACTATGATAAAACTTCATTTAAAGACCGTTCTGCACTATGCGATGGTAACGATGAAAAGATTGAAGCACTTTGGAATAAATGCCATTCGCTTAAATCATTAATTGGTCCAGATCAATTCAAATCATTAGAAGCATTACAAACACGTTTGGTCGAAGTATTAGGCCCAATGGTTGGATCAGGTATACCTACTATATCTGGCATTAAGTTTAATGCAACTGAGCCTGAACCAGAGCCAGTAAAACCTGCTGCTACGTCTAGACCTAAACGTCCAGACACTAAAGCTCCGGCGGTAGTTGCTGCGGTTGACAAAGGCGATGACGACGACTTTGCTTTTTTGAACGATATTGATTAATAATTAATATGCAAAAGCCCCGTATATACGGGGCTTTTTTGTTTTAGTAGTTGCATTAGTTGAATGGTATGTTATACTGTGAAACTAAACTATAAGGTAATTTATATGTCCACTCCAGAAATTGTGATAGATAATCTTTACAAAATTTTACGTGATAAATTACACTCTAAATTTTGCAAATCCTTTCAATATCGTGTAGTATACAGTAACAATGTTATTACATTATCAGCCAGTTATACTGGTTCGGCAGATAGTTTTGAAAAGCTATACGCTGATATGGCTCAAAATATCAACGAAGTTAATGTTGTTTTAATTTCAGCTATATCAATTCTTGAATCTGAGAAATATCTAAACACTGGTATTAAAAGTTCAGTAAATCTTATAACTCGAGAGTTTTGCAGTGAATTGGATGATTTTTGTAACGAGCATTCTTATTATTTTACTGTGAAGGAATTAAAATCTAGCATAATCATTTATTTGGAGTAATTATGTATAAACGAAGCGTTATATTCATGGAATATGAAAGGGGATGGGGAAGTAAGGTTGAATCTATTGAGTATTTTGATAACGATGAAGATGCTAAGGCAAGAGTATCTGAATTTAATAGTCATAATACTGCAACTGAGGCACCTGATTGGTATATGGTAGCATCGTTAGGTGCTATTGTTGATTTGAAAATTTAATTATATTCTGTGGGGTATACGATGGATAATTCTATAGCATTTGACAATTGTAGACTTCTAAATACACAAAATATCTACGATATTTTAAGTATTAATTTAGTACAGAACCATAATCATTATGGTATAGAAGTTGTATTAGTATCATTTTCGTTTTCTATTTTAACTACGGAACAAACCCCCAAGGAATGGGAATTTATGACAGAAGCATTTTCGTTAATGACTTATGAAGAAAAACTTTCTTTTATTCATAAAATCATAAACTTTTTTAAAACTACATTTAATATATAGGATACAAGTATGAGCAATTTATCTAATTTCAATGTTATATTCACCCACGGTAACTTTGATGGCGAAGTTTGTTGGTCTGCCCAATTATCTGGTACCAAGCATATCGAATATGCTAATACATTAGATGAAGCTGCCTTGTTAATTACAGATTCTGCTAAATTTTTTCATAATATTGATGAACCCTCTATTCCTAATAGATTAGTTAGGGATGTATTGGATACTTTAGATTTTCCTATATCTTTAGAGAATACTCCATATTATAAATTATCTGCGGAGGAAGAATTAGACCTAATGCGTAAAATGAAAGTATAAATAATCCTATATGATGGAGGATGGATACTCCATCCTCTTTAGGAGTTTATAATGAAAACATATTTGGAATATATTTCCGAAAACACAGAACCTTTAGATGAAGGTGTATTAAGTACAATAGGTAAAGGTGCTTTAAGAGCGGCAGATATTATCAATAGTGCAACATATAAAGTTATACCTAGAGAAATACTACCACCACCAGCACACGATCTTCATATGGGTAGTTTAAGGGTTAATAAATTAGATGCGAGTAATATGGGCTTGCACCATGTTAATCCGAATTTTATACCCTCACATATTGTTAAAATTTCTACTGGCAATAGCCACCCAGACACTCATATTATTGGTAATGAGCTTGGTAAAAACGGCCCGCAAGTATATAGAAAAAATGCAAATGGTACTTATACTAACATATCAAGTTTTAGATTAATGCACGAACACCCTGATTTGGCTAGAACACAAATCGGTCATGAAATACATTCTGCTAATAAAGAAGCATTTAAAACATTACCAATAACAGCATCAAGTGGTGATATTCGTAGAGTTATGGCAATGAACCCTAATGATACACATCATGGTCTACCTGTTAGTACATTACAGAAATTAGCATTAAATCATCCTAGTTCGTCACAAGCAAATGTGGGACACTTACTTAGTAACCCAAATGTGAATCAAATGATATTAAAACATGCGTTGATACGCCATGGTATGACTAAAGAACATGCAAACAATATTATGGCATTACCTAACGTGACACATACTGATATTATAGATGCTGCAAGAAATAGATTAACACAACCATAACACTCTAATAGTTGATAAAGATGTGAATTATGTTATTATGTGTTTTTAGGAGATACATATCTTGACATTAACACCTGTAATTCACTTATCTAATGCATATTTGGCTGAAACTATGAAAACTAGACTTGATGCTCAATTAGTAACTATTACACCTTATATGAATGAAGCAATTAATGTTATTAATGGTAAAATTATTAATGAAGATTTTACTATTAGATGTTGAAGTTTTCTGGTTTAAAAAGAACATCGTGCATCATTATATTAATCTTTCATTCTCAATAGTATTTGCTGATGGTGAATCACGTCATATTAGACGCTTTAACAAGAAATTGACTGAATTCTTAAAAGAAACATATGAATATGTTTCTTTATCAGAAATTGAGTTTAATGAAGAAAATGCAACAATATTTTCCTTATCTTTGGGTGATTATGACCCCTATCGTAATATTTAGCGAGAAACTATACTAATACCAGTTGCAACTACTGTTGAAGTTTTCTGAAACTTTAGGATGCAACTGACATTTGAGAATGTTAGTATATCGTAGTTTTCTGTCATAAAGACAGTATCACCGCCTACTTTCATAGGTTGGAATGAGTCAGTTGAGTAGTCATAGACTAAGACATCTACTCTTTCGCCTGTACCTAGTGTGGTAGCAATTACAGTATAATCTCTTTCAGATAGTAATTCTATTGGCTCTGAAGTAATAGCACTTGTAGTTGCTTCTATAGCTATGTTAACATGGTTACGTTGTTTAATGTTTAATGGCATATTAAAATCCTTTATTGTATTTATATATGCTATGTAAATAATAAAAAGCTTTTATAAGGTGTAAAATGTTACCTAATCAAATACCGATGTATGCTGATATGTTACTTTCTGGTTATACAGACGAAGATGTAATTAGAGCAGGATACTTTCAGGACAATTATACCTCACCGTCCGAAATAAATACAAAAATAATTAGCAACTATAATGATAGTTTATATCATTGCGCTAGTATATTAAAGCCAACTATGATATTATCTATTTCTGGTTGCTTCTCACCAATACATGCTGGTCATATCTCCGCACTCACAACTGCAAAAGAATATTATGAGTCACTAGGTCATAAAGTAATGGGCGTAATTATCCCCGCTAATGATTCGTATGTTAATAATAAACGTCAAGGTACTTGTAAGTGTCCTGCAATAGAACGTATTATTAAAATTAAAAAGTATTTAGAAACCCACAGTTTAGACTGGATTGTTATTGATGAACATCCTGCACTTGCATTAGATAAAGAGCTAAATTTTCCATTTTTGCTTGAACGTTTACATTTATTGTTTCCAAAAGTAGAATTAGGATTTGTATTTGGCTCAGATAATAGCGACTTTGTTTTGGCGTTGTCACATACTAACTTCCACTCTATTATTGTTAATCGTAACGACGATATTACTAAAATTAAAGAGTCAATTTTAAATATTAAAAACTCTTATAATAAGTATTACATTGTCGAAGATAACGATTATAGCGAACTGTCTTCAACTAGCATTAGAAATAATACTAAAGAAAAAATTAAACCAAACATGGTTTATATGATACGTGACGATAGCTCCTTAATTAATAACGGCGTGCATGTTTATACTGGAAAGTTAATAGTTGCAGAATTATCCAAAATTTTTAGTAAGATTGGTGTTAAACCAATTGTTATGGATATAGATGAACAGCTAGATGTGTTTAAATCATATATGAAGAACACTTACAAAAATCCTATTATTATTAGTATGGATAAGTATTTTAAAGGTACGTTTCAGTTTAATGTTTCTAGATTGTTTAATTTATTCTCATATCAGAAGCAATGTAAAGGTCTGTATTATAAAAACATTAAATCACTTGAAACATTTTTAGGTACGTTGCCGTTGAATGAAACTATTATTTTAGTTGACGACGATATATCAACAGGATATACTATTAATAATGTTAAAGAGTTAATATTATCTATTCGAGATGATTTAACCATTAAGACAGAATTTATTAACGAAGTTTACTTAGCTTCTATTGGTATTGATAAAGAGTTTATTTACGATATTGTTGACATTAGAGATTTTATTTTTAATACATCTAATGGTGGGTTAATGACACAACGTGGTGCAAGTAAACCTTCTAGATTTACTTATGTGTATCCGTATATTAATTTGTATACAAGGGCTAAAATCCCATATTCAGAAATACTTCCGTTCACTAATTTTATTTATAGTGTTAATATAAATAAATGATAAGGAGTTGTTATGAAAGAATTTTATCCATACTTGCTAGAGAGTTTATTGGAAACACTTAATAATCATCAAATTGAATTAGTAGATGACTGGAAAACTGAAAATAGGGACCTACACGATACGTTACCTGAAAATACTCACGATAAAGTCTTTGCAAAGTTCAATAAAGGTAAGAAAAAGTCTAGCCGTATTGTTATGCCCTTTAATGCGCCTAATAACATCAATAGTGATATAGCAACACATTTACATAATAATGGTGGGTGGTCTATTAAAGATTATAATAAAGGTATAGCTGTAAGAAATACTGGAAATCATACAGAGGAAGCTAACATACATGACATCCTAAAGAACACTGGTGGCGACAATGTTAATACCAATGTTAGCCGTGTTAGAATAAATTATGGTTTACCTAAAACTAAAACTATAACTACAAACCTTGTGGATGAATTTAATAACGACAAGACTCGTGCGCCATCTGGTATGAATATAATAGTAACTCGCGATCCATACGAAGTTGCTGGTATGGCTACTGGTAAAACATATAAATCTTGTATGAAGTTACCTGCACATGCCGATGATCCAGAAGAAGGACTTAATTACGAACATATTCGTCACGATTTAAAACACCAAAATCTTGCTGTATATTTGAACCATAGCGATGACAATGATATTGATAATGCACGTTCGCATATTATGTTAAAACGATATACTAATAAAGAGGGTCACGATATTTGGAGACCTACTAAATTAGTACATGGTGACCAAATAGAAGGGTTTCATAAAGCAGTAACTGATTTTGCTGAAAATAATTGGCCAGCTAAACCTGGATCACGATATACATTAACTCGTGGTTTATATAAAAATGCAGCTACTACTATTGAAACTTAAACTAAATTATGTTTTACGGCATTCTGATAGTCAGAATGTGATAATGATACTGGTATATGACTTACACCGTTATCTCTTAGATATGCATAACGGTGTCTACCATTTGTAAATGACACATTGCCGTCAGTATCTACACCCACTAGCGGTGCTTCTATATGAGTATCTGGGTTATCTTTTAGCCAATTACCAAAGTCACCATATCTAGTTTTAATACCACCTGAACCTCCCTTACCAACATACGCCCAATCATTTTTAAACTTTTTGTCAAAGTTTTCTACGTGAATAGGTACTAATAATCTATTTTCTAGTTCGTCTTTATCGTTGTAAAATGATTTACTTGATGGAGCATGTACTACTTGCCTTTCACTATCATGTATGTTTACTTTTGAGTAGCTTTCTACTAATATATTAAAAAATGACATAGACATCCTTATTGGTTTACGTTACTATATTTAACGATAATATTGGGGACAATGATGACTGCATTTACACCATATGAGTTAGTACACATGGGATATGATCCTGAAAGACATTACGAAGGATGGGCTGATATGATACCTCATGAGTACGGTGAGTGGTTTCTTGTTAGCGAAGTAAGCGAATATATTATTTACCACGAATATCGTAATCCTGAAATAACTTATGGTGAATTTGGTAGTGAACCATATGCTATTATGTCACATGATATTACTGGCCCAAGAGGAGAGTATGTCCACATCAGTAATATAAATTTTAATTTAGATACAGAAGATTAATATGAACTTTTTAGAAATAGGTCACTTTTATACTGATGAATTTGCATCTAATAGCAGTCTAAATCATTTATATTACTACAACTTTAGCAATATTGTAGACGCAATTTTTGCATTGTTTATTGACGATTATAATCAAAAGAGTAATAATTTAGATGTTACTTTATTGAAGAATAATGCTGAAACTATATTGAATAGGACTGTAGATGTTTTTTACGAATCAGATATGGTAAAATTTTATGATAAAGTTTTATCATATTTTAATACTGATGACTTAGTGATTAATAAGTATAATCGGGGAAAGACTAAAAAGTTAGATATTGTTGTAGACGGAGAATTTATTACATTAGCTGAATTATCTCCTGTTTTTAAGCCATCATGTGTTATGCTAAGTTTAGCGTGGACTCTTTATCGTTCTGGTATTTTTAAATGCGATACTCCGGTTAACAATGTACATACACTTCTACACTTGCAGTATGAGCCTATTGAGTATAAAGTACAGAAATTAGTAAAGTACATTTGTGACCATAAATGTATTACTCACCCTGAACTAAATTATTGGATATACAAATGAACATTAAACCTGCTAACGTACTTAAATCTTATCGTAATCAATCAGATGAGTATATTATGGATTTATATTCAAATATAATTTCAAAAGATGGCTATGTGCCAAAAACTTTAGTAATTAGACTATTGGGAATTTCTAATTTAGCAATTTTACCAATTACTGTAAATCTGCCAGCTTTAGGTGTACTGATGTTTATATTATCCTTACTTTTGGTATCGGTAGGTATAATAGTTATGATCGCATACACTTTGAATACTAATCATTTACATGTTGCTTCATATATTGAAAACAATGTAGTAAACGATGTAACTACAGATGGTAACCTTGACGTTGGTGTTACTGGAACCTTTCATGTAGGAAAATATACTTTTATTACATATTATGGTATCGGATATGATTTTGTACATTATTATGAAACAGAACGAGGATGTAATGCTAAAGAATCATATGTAACTCGTTATCAGAATTTAATATGCACTTTGTTAGATCCGTCAGGTAAGTATAAATATAAAAATTAAAGGATCTGATATGTCACTATTACAAGAAAAAAATAAACCAATTGCTGCGGCACTTCGCTCAGGCGCCGCATTTACTAATCCATATACTGATGTGCTTAATTATATTGACTGGCGAGTAAACACAGTTGCAAGCAATATAATAGAACCTCTTATTACTGCACTTTGTTTAACTTTAGGTACACTACCTGCTGGCTTAACTCCTGTATTCACTCCATCCGATACTACTAATTTCAATACTATGATAACTCAGATACATTCTGAAGTTGCATTGTTTCGTTCATTTTCAAACCAATTGTCTGGATTAACTTTATCTGGAGAAAAGACTTTAGCATCAGTATTAGAACTAACTTTATCAGCAAGAGACGAGCCATCAACATGGGAAGAAGGTAAAGATAATATAAACACACACCCTTTTTATAATGTTGCGAGAACGCTCTTATTGAAGGACGAAATTATTAGAAATTTTTATACTTGGGGAGAAGAGATGATAGCCATAGTAGCATATTTTCAAAATATAACGGCTGCTACTGCTCAATTGCTATTATTACCTGAAGTGGGTCAAACTGCATTTATTCGTGATAAAATAAGCGGATTATACCATTTACTTTATAACACTCGTGAATATCTGTCTACTAATAGAATCTCTGACGAAACTGGATGGGCTACTGTACAACGTGAAGTATCAATAAAAATTCTAGCAGAAAGAATTGGGTCATATGTATCTGACCCTCATATGAATAAAGTTTTAGGGCTTGTCGGATCTACTTCTTTAAAAAGTGTTTTATAAATTTATTGACAAGTGGTAACATATTAACTATAATGGTATTTGTTTAATAACCTTGACATGATGTCATAAAAAGGAAATACTATGGAAAGTTACAATGTTAATCCAGAACACAAATATAAAAAATCTACTATTATTAAAGTAGGACAAGATAAGCCTAAAGCTACTATTGACAGACATTACGTTTCTAAAGAAGAATTTTACGACGCCCTTGTTGAACGAAGAATTTTGGTCGATGAGTACAAAGCTAAAATCGCTAACGGCGAAGAAGCAGTTATGCCTAAAATTAGTAATAAAATAGGCGAGTGCATATTAAAGATTTGTACTAATTTGGCTAAAAAATATAATTTTGCAAATAAGCCCTATAAAGAAGAAATGATTGGTGATGCTATCGAACAGTGTATCAAATACATTGATTCGTTTGATATTAATAAAACAAAAAATCCCTTTTCATATTTTACTCAAACTGCATATTATCAATATCTAGATCGTATTAAATCAGAAAACAAAGAAACGTATGTAAAGTACAAAGCTTTAATGAACTCTTTAGTTCTTTCAGAATTGTCTGAACAGGATGAATCGGCAGATAATGCTGAACATATACATGATAATATTGAATTACCTGATATTACTCATATTACTGGTTTTATTGATAGATTTGAAGAGAGTCTTAAAAAGGCTGCTTTGAATGTAAAACCTAAAAAATCAAGAGCTGTAACTTTAGATGAAATTTGGGCATCGGAAGAATAACTATGAAATTAGCATTCTTAGGTGACCTTCATTACGGGGTTCGTAATGACTCTGAAGTTTTTTATAATTTACAACGTGTATTTTTTACAGAAGTATTTTTCCCCGAACTAAAGGCTAGGGGAATTACTAAAGTTATACAAGTAGGTGACTTCTTTGATAGACGTCAATACATAAATTTTAAAACTCTTTATTATTTGAAAGACTATTTACCTCAATTGCTTGAGGAATATAATATTGAAATGTATGTATTAATTGGTAATCATGATACTGCATTAAAAAGTTCCAATCATATTAATTCTCCTTCTTTACTATTATCTGATATTCCTCACATTACAGTATTAGAGAATTTATGTCATCTATCCTTAGTGGAAGAAGATGAAACATTTAATATATCGGTAATACCTTGGATCAATAATCATAATTATAAAGAGTCTATTGACTTTATTGCAAATACACCACATCAATATGTTGTTGGTCATTTTGAACTAAAAGGGTTTGAAATGCATCGTGGGCATGTTAGTGAAAGCGGTATGGATACAGATATTTTTGATAGATTCATTAAAGTAATATCTGGACATTATCATACCAAAAGCGATAAAGGTAATATTTTATACACTGGTACTCCTTATGAATTAACATGGAGCGACTGGAACGATAAAAAGGGCTTTTGGGTTTTAGATACAAAAACGCATGGATTTGAGTTTTTACCTAATCCAAACACATTATATCATCGAATAGAATATTGGAACATGAATGGTAAAGAATACATTAAAATTGAACCACCTACTGATTCAATTACTGGAAAATATGTAAAACTTATTTGTGTTAAGAAAGATGACGAATATATGTTTGAGCAATATTTAAAGAAATTGGCTAAAGATTTACCAATTGATATTAATGTAGTATTGTCTACCATTGAATTAGATTCTAATATGGAAGATACTGTTGAGTCTGCTACTAAAACTTTATCTCAACTAATTATAGAAAATATTAATAGTATATCTCTTGACGATACTATAGCTAACCCTGAAGAGCTAAAAGCAGAAACTATTAATTTACTATTATCAATACACACCGAAATTGGAGGTAAGGACTAATGTTATATCCATCAGTATTAATTACTGTGCCTAAAGGCAATAAAAATCCCAAATGTGAATATCAAGTTACTATTAATATTTCACATGGAGATGCTTCATTGAATATTACTGAAAGATGTGATTTTAAAGAATCACTTATAAAGGAAATGCTAGAGTTTTTAACATTTCTTCAATACACTAAAAAATATCTATCAAATAACGGAAATGAGTTTAAAGACTGTTATATTCATTTATGCAAAGTATTAAATGCTACTGGCAAGGATGCAGATAATATTCATGATAACTTAATATCGTATCCAGGGTATGATAGGATATATGAGGGGTCTAATTACTTAGCATCTATTGAAGATTTTGATGTTGTGTATTTTGATAAAAATGGCACACAGTTTTCATGTGATATACATTGGAATGATAATTCCAAATAAACGTTGACAAATGTATAAAAAATGTTAAAATTTGTACACAATTAAGAGACAACAAAAATGTTTACTATAGAACAAATTCGTAGATTAAATGACCCTAATTATCAACCTATCACAACGTATGAAGAGCATCAAGATTATCTAGCTTTAGTATTAAAAGATGTTGCTGTTGATCTACGGGAATACCTAATTCACCCTATATGTATACCTGATGTTCTGACTATATTAGAACATTTACTTAATTTTGATATACTAGAAGTTAATGAACGGGCTAAAGAACATATAATGGAAAGTTTATGAGAGATAATTTATATAAAGATTGGCTAGAAGAGCGAATTAACGATCTAGTAGACCAATGGCATTACTCACCTAATATTGACGGAGACTTGTGTCAGTTTTTAAAAATGACACAGTTAGAGTATAAAAATTGGATTAGTTACGGTACTATTCCAAATAAAACCGAACGTCATGTTATTAAAAATTTTGGTGAGTACAGAAATGAATGATGTTATTTATAAATTAATTATCGAAACTAATGGTTATGCTGGAAATTATGATCGTGAGTTATGTGCATTATTAACACTAGAATATGGTGAATGTGGAACTGGTAAAGATATTGCAAACTATGAGATATCACTATTGACCGAAGATCCCCCTGAAGATATCGTAGTATTCATTGGAGGAGATGAAGGAAATTATACTCCAGTTAATGTCTCTGGTAGGCAATGTAATGCTATCGAATTGCAGTTAGATGACCCTATAGATGAAGCAGGGTTATCGTTTATTATAGGTAGATTATCATTATTAGATGATATTAAGGATAGAATCAGTACTGGTATTGATGAATATACTGCACTTGAAAAGGTAAAGATTTTAAGTGTCAGATTAATTAAAGAAGAAACAATTGAAACAGAAGTTTATAGGATAATTTAAAATGAAACCACAAGTTTATATCGCAGTTACACAAGACGGACCAATCGTCACTATTGACATTACTGCACCTGCCGCAAGAGGTAAAAGCACACTTGCAAAACTATTAGAAATTGAATTTACAGGCGGTGATTATATTGTACAAAATACAGATGATACTGAAGGTACATTATACACACACCAAAAGGTAATAAAATGCTTAACATCTCTACACGATAATAATGTTGTAATTAATATCAAAGGATACAATAGTATTTCTGACAAAGTTAATGATATCATCAAAGGTACTACATTAGTAACCAATTATAATAGAAGTTATGTTAAAGGTATATTATCACCAGTATCTCACATCGTTATTATGACTACTCAGTCTAGACTTGCCGTCCCAACTGCTACTAATACACCTGCACCTAAAATGAATACTGAATTGTATGGTACTCCGTTATCTACAGAAATTAGATTGTTGTTCAACAATGTCAAGAAAGAAATTCCTAGTGGAACATTTTTAGATGCGGAAACATTCTGTAGATATGCAATTAAAAACTTCCTTGATACTGGTAAGTTAGTATTACCAACGCCCGTATCAGAGCCCTCTCCAGAGCCAGTAACACATACTGATCTAGTGAATTTAGAAGATACTGATGTTAAAGATTCTGCACCTGCAACACCTACTGCAATTAAACGCATTTTAGGTATATCTGATAATGTTGATGCAGCATATCGGTTATATGAGTTAAGAATGCAATTATGGCAAGAAGCATGTGCTGGCAGAATGGGTAAAAAGTCTTTCATTAAATTCCTTAAAGAAGGTCAAGAATTTATTGCATTGGGCAAATTGCCAACAGAATAAAAAAACTGTTTGACATAACAGTTACAAACAATTACAATACAACTACACAAAATACATGGAACACCTAAAAGGACTTAACATGAAACTTAATTCAAATACAATTGAAATCTTAAAAAACTTTGCAACTATCTGCCCTAATATCCAATTTAAGGCAGGTAATGTGCTAATGACAAAATCACAAGCTAATACTATCCGTGGTATGGCTACTTTAGACCAAACCTTCCCTCAAGACTTTGCAATTTATGACCTACCACGATTTATTTCGGTATTAGGTTTATATAAAGACCCAGAACTTACATTTCAAGACAGTAATGTATTAATTGGCGAAGATAATCGTTCAGTTAAGTATGTTTATACTGACCCTAAAATGATTGTTGCAGTAGACTATAGTCGTGCTATTAATTTACCTGCCGAAGTTACTACTTTTAAAATTACTGCTGATCAGTTCTCTAAAGTATTGAAAGGTGCTGGTGTATTAGGCTTACCTAATATCACTATTCAAGGATCTAACGGTAAAACTTTAGTAATTGCACAAGATATTAAAAACCCATCCACAGACACATTTGAAATTGAAATTGGCGCAAGCACAGTAGATTTTAAATTAACTTATCAAGTTGACGTATTAAAATTATTACCAGAAGATTATACTGTTACTGTATATGATACCGCTGTTACTAAATTAGAATGTTCTAAAGTTACTTATTACTTAGCTGCTACAATTACTCGTTAATTATAAATAGACCCTAGCTTAGGGTCTATCCACTCCCAATATACGGAATAAAAATGTTTGAATTATCGCATATGGTTTGGTCTGAGAAATACCGACCAAATAGAGTTGAAGATTGTATTCTTCCTAAAACAACTAAAAAAATGATACAAGGTTTTCTAAAATCTGGTCAACTTCCAAATATGATTCTTTCTGGACCTGCAGGTACAGGTAAATCAACTTGCGCCCTAGCTATATGTGCTGAACTAGGATATGAAGTAATGATGATCAACGGTTCTAATGAGGGTCGTTTAATCGACACCCTTCGTACTAAGATTGCCCAATTTGCTAGTACGATGAGCTTCGATGGAGCTAGAAAATGTGTAATCATCGACGAAGCAGATTATATGAGTACAGAGAGCGTACAACCTGCATTGCGTAACTTTATTGATGAATTTACAGTTAATTGTACCTTTATTTTAACTTGTAACTTCCCTAATAGATTAATGGAACCACTACATTCAAGATGTACTGGTATTGATTTTACTATTCCCACAAACGAATTAGATGAATTAACAAAGGAAATCTTTAAACGTACTATTACTATTTTAACTGATAATCAAGTTACTTATGATAAAGTATCAGTTGGTAAAATTGTTAAAAAGTATTTCCCAGACTTTAGACGTACACTTAATGAATTACAACGAGTTGCTTCTACTGGTGTTATTGATGCAGAGTCATTAGCTAGTATCGAATCTGGTGGTATTGACGATTTAATTCAATTATTGAAAGATAAAGATTTTACTAATATGCGTAAGTGGGTCGCTACTTCACCTAATTTAGAAACTACCGCATTATGCCGTAAAATTTATGATAAAGCAAATACCTTTATTAAAAACGACAGTTTACCACAATTAGTATTAACTTTAGCAGATTATCAATATAAAGATTGTTTTGTTGCTGACAAAGAAATTAATATTGCCGCTATGTTAACATCTATTATGATGGAATGTGAAACAAAATGAGAATAGCTAAGGTGTCTAATAAATTTAAAGACTCTGAATATATTAACAAAATGCATAAAGCGGTGCGTATGGTAACCCTACGCTATATTATTGGTTATATTAACACAATGATACCAAAATATAAAGAATGGGACGCTTTAGGCACACATACTTACCCGAGGACAACTAATGAATAATACAGTAGGAACAGGATACGACCTTTACTTTACAGCTGATGGTATGACTGTAGGTGAATTGATTAATGCTTTAAATCAAGTAGAAGATAAAAATGCATTGGTTATTGTTGGCCGTCATAACGAAAATATGGATTTGTCGCCGGCATGTTTCATACAGAATTTTGAAGTTAAAAAATCTGAAAATTTGGATTATAGCTATTTTATTAGTGAATGGTCTGATAATTGGGAACGTAATAAAAATACCATAACTAACGCATTTTTTATAAGATAAGATTAAATCAAATGACTAAAGAACCAATTTCATTACAAGATGCACTATTACGATTAGTGGACTTCACAAACGAATTAACTGATAAAGATTTATCAAATAAAATGGATAAGGTATTAAAAGATTTAGACTGCATTTATCAAGAAGCCGTAACTAAGGGAATTATAGAAAAATTCATTACACGGTATAAAACTACAATTGATAAAGGATTTTATTACTGTCCGTATGTGCCAATTGTAAACAGAGAGTCAACATAAATGAACAATGATATTTTTGAACTAATTAAATCAGATTTAATAGAAGCCAATGGTAGTGTTGCTAAAGCTGCATGTGAAGCATATAATATAGTATTGGCTGATATTGAAAATAAAACTGTTAGTTTATATGGTAATATGCTTGATAAAGATGATGCATATATTAAAATATTCGATTACTTTACTTATGTGTATGCTGGAATAATGACAGACGGGCTAAATGTATTGTTTAGCCCATTACATTTTAAATGGTGGCAGTTTTTAGAAAATACTAAAAGTCCGTTTGTCCAAATATCACCATGTATTATTGAATCACAAAATAGTACATTAATTTAAGGAATAATAAAATGCCATGTAGAGACGGTAATGATGATTGCTATAGCCCGAATAACTCCGGCGTAACAATTGATGAAGTAAAGGCTCTTATAGATGAGAGTAAACGGTCTACTCCTAAGGAAAATGAAGTAATAAATGATTTAACTGCTATGTTGTGTAGCGTTTGTAATTATTTAGAGTCAATTAGTTATAATTTTGCATTAAACCCTTTATTAGATAGATGGTGGTATGCACATAAACAAAACGATTTGAGACAAAAAGAAGTTGAGTTTCAAGAAGAAAGTAATAGAATTGTAGCAAATGCTAGACAAGCTCTTATCAATAATCAGTTAGCTGCCGCAACTTTTGATATATGTAAGCGTAATGGAATGGATACAGCAACATTAGAACTTTTAAAGAAACATAATTTAATATAGGTATAATATGAGCGATTTAGAAAAATATAGAGCAGAGTTATTAGCTTTGATTCCAGAAAACTTTACGGTTACCGAAGATTTTCAACCCCCTATGTGTAGTACACTTACTATCAAATATTCGATGGAAACACTTCAAGATATTAAACATTTATTAGGTAATGAATATGTTTTACCATACATGTGTCGCGAGTTAGCAACTGATTTTCACGATGTTGAAATACACGGATATAGTACAGCTAGATTAATGGTTTGTGAGGAAACCTTTACTCCCTGGATGGAACAAGAAATTTATTTTGACGGTCATTTTAAAGGGTATGTTGGGTGAAATTATGGAATTTATTTACAACTATAATGGATTACCCATTTATACACAGCAAGATATATTAACTAAAGACTATTTGACTAAATTGATTATTGAAAATATTAAATCAATTCTAAGTAATGAGAACCAAGCATGGAAATATTACCAAATTGAGTCTGGTTCTCTAATTCCAAGAAGTTTAGTTAATAGTAATTATACAGAAGATGATGTGTATTTCATTAACGACGATTTAGCGTTAAAACCCGAAACCACAAGTGCTAGTTATGAATATGCAATCAACCTGCTTAATCACCAAACTATGTTGCCTATTTCAGTGTTTCAATGCAGTAGAAGCTACCGTAAAGAGCAGGATCAAGCAACTAAACACTGTAGGTTTAAAGAGTTTAACCAATTAGAATTTCAGTGCTTATTCTCTAGTGATACTAAAAATGATTATCAAGAAAAAGTTTTATTACCAATTGCTCATCTTTTTAGTAAAGTTTTAGGATTACCTACTAGGATTGTACTATCTGATAGATTACCGTCATACTCATTAAAAACTATTGATATAGAAGTTAACAACGGTGATAAATGGATGGAGATATCTAGTATCTCATTACGAAATGACTTTCCTATTAAACCTATTATTAAGAATAAAAGTATAGATGTACTTAATTTAGAAATAGCAATAGGTATTGATAGATTACTTTATAACTATATGTTACAATCTAACGTAACAGATGCGAGGGAATGATGATAACAACACATTTAGAAGGTAAAAATAAATTACTAATGCCGTTTGGAGTTCGTAATAAAAACAATAGAGTATACACATTAAAACAATGTAAAAGAGTACCCAAAATGATGCTGATAACACTAGCACCACAGAATGGGGATGTACTAAAGGTTGATTTTGATCGGGTTATTGGCGTAGCTGAAAATATTCATATGAATAAGACTGGAATTTACGGCGATGTTAAATTAATGGACACACCTGCCAGAAAAGAAATGCAACGTACTTTTAATTTAGAAGAACTAACATTAATTTGTAATGGTACAGGTGGAATGAGTAGAACTGGTCGTATTAAAGATTATCATTTAGGTAATATTAATTGTATATTAAAAGTTGATAGCGCATGGGAATAAAATATATTAGACATCATGATAAACAGTTATTTGTATCATTGCCGTTTACAGCATTTGATAGTAGTGGAACTAAGTTAATACTATTACAAAAAGATGATGGAAGTGACAATGTTCATGTGTATACTACTAATGAAATTATTTCATACTTTTCTAAAGATACTGATGTTAGTATATTCACTGAAGAAGAAATAAAACATTATGGCATAACACCTTGGAAGTATCATAAACATTATATTCAAACTAATAGTGTAAAATTCTCAGAATATAATGTATGGGATTATGAAATTAATCATATTAGGTTTAAACAAGCGTTATGGCATAACCAAACGTTTTATTTATGGACACCGTTACTCACTGCATAAGGATATTGTATGGCGGCAGATGTTGGTTTTATTGAAGCCTTAAATTCAATTAATAGTCAAGAAAAGAAAAATTTAATAAGAGACTCTGATAGTCCTGTAGCTGCTGAAAAGCAATATCCGCCATTTCCAGTATCACGTTCTTTATCATACCATGCGGATAGTATTCTATTAGTAAATGAGCTTAATATACGTGGATTGGCATCTTTCAAAATCTCTAATTTAATGCATTACGAGTTTTTATTATATTGCATTACTCCTAAGAAAAGATTTTCAAAATGGAGTAAGGTGGTTAAGAATGAAACTGTCGAACACATTATGGAGTTACAATGTACTTCTTACGAAAAGGCATTAGACATTTATAATCTATTAAGTATTGGTGATAGAAACTATATTGATAACATGTTTAAATCTAAAGAGCAAAATAAAAAATGACAAAATATTACAAAGCTGAAAATACAATAGGCATGAATGAAGCATTAGCATTTAAGCAAGGGGTAACAGAA
>ERZ724509.233-NODE-233-length-26954-cov-4.291647_pt1 | contig 26954 bp, 26 predicted proteins | sample MGYA00376042_ERZ724509 | MGnify/ENA primary metagenome ERZ724509 (study PRJEB28724, sample SAMN07190887) | wastewater metagenome | isolation source: effluent of sewage treatment plant in Hong Hong | place: USA: Christiansburg, Virginia | collected 2016-03-01 ...
ATCTGGGTTGGGTTTAAAGACCAGGCGGAGGCCTTTTTCGGTCGCCTTTTCTTCTAGCCCCTGAATAATATCGTGTGTATAGGCCATAATATCAACGACTTTGGGGTTGTTAGACAGCCGGCCATCTTCGGCTTTTGATACGTCTAACAGATCCTGAAACAAACGACCCAGGTGCTGCGCCGATTCGTGGGCTTTCATAATAAAATCACGAGCTTTGTCGTCGATCTGTGCGGTGTTGGGGTTGAGAGCCAGGCCCAGGTAGCCTTCGATTGATGCCACGGGTGTGCGCATTTCGTGGCTGGCGGTGCTGATAAATTCGGCCTGTTCGCGTTCTTCGGCCTTTTCTTTCGTGATGTCACGAAACACAATAATGGCGCCCTTGCCCATGTCGCCAATTGGTGATGCCACCAGCGAGCCCATGATCTTTTTGCCACTGTGCGTGATGATTGTCAGGTCGTTATCGCGAATCTGTTGGTTGGTATTTAACACTTGTTGAATTGGGTCGGCCGTTAGGTCAAGCGGCTCGCCTTTTTGATTGGTCAATTGCAAAACAGATTTGTAGCTGAGCGCCAGGGCGTCTTGTTTGCCCCACCCAATGATGCGTTGCGCCGCCGGGTTGATCAGTTGCACGATGCCCTGGCTGTCGATAGCCATGACGCCGTCACCGATGGCGTTAATGACTACTTCTGACTGCGTGGCGACCTGGGACAACTCGTTCGCCAAGTCTTTATAGGCGCGGTCCCCTGCGTCGGCTTCGATGTGACCCGATTTGTTATGCCAGACGATAAAACTGGCGATCAGCGGCAAAATGCCGGCAAAGGCCACAACAACAATTAATTCGACGCCCAAGTGGCCACGTAGGTATTCGCCTGCCACAAAGGCACCGACCGCGATTAGCAGCGGAATCAGCCCCCAGACGCCAAAGATACCGGCAAAAACGGCCACCAGCATCCATAGTGCGATGAACGGTGACGTGGCGCCACCAGTGGTGACGATAAGTGCGCCGGCCGTTCCCGCCAGCAACAGATAGACCAAAAGTGACCCGGGCAGTGATGCTTTTTTAGGGATCCATATATACGATACAAAGCTGATGATTGATGTGGCGCTGGCCAAAATCAAAACAGCTGGTGCGACCAGTAGCGATTCACTGACGACCATGCCACCGACGAACGGCAGAAAATACAATATGACGACGCCAAACGACAGCAAAAGAGTCGCCTCACAGATACGGCGATGCCAAAATCGAGTTAACGCGACTGGTTGAATGTTGCCCCCTACTCCTGCGACGTTATGTTAGGGCATATTATGACGATTATGGTTTGTTTTTACAAGTGGTCGGCAATAAAAAACCCGGCACGTGGCCGGGTTTTTTGATGAGGGGTTTCCTAGATCTTTGATTCTTCGATGTCCAGTTCGACACCGCCAGATGTTGTGACAACTAGGTTGGCAACCAATGCGATGACCGCGCCGTACAACCAGCCGACGACATAGGCAAATAGTGGCACGAGGATGATTGATCCGACGATAACGCCGACAACCAGTAAGATATTGCCAATAACACCGTAATCGCCGCTGTTAACGACTGTGATGCTGCCGCTGATAGCGATGGCAACGCCCAAGAATACGCCCAAAATTGCGTTCCAGGTGCCGATCAGGTTGGCAAATGACATAATGCCAATGTGTTTAATAGTAATTCGTTTCATGATTTCTCCTCTGCTCACCCGATTAGTGCTGATAAGCTCACGATACCCTCAGCCGTGGTTTGTGTCAAGCTTGCGTGGGTGATCACAACCTTAGAACAGGGAGAGAGCTATGGTTTGCATTAGGCGTTATCTTAGTGTCTAGTAACTGTTATAATAAGTGTATGACATTCGATAAGTCTAGGCACGCTGAATTAAAGCAGAAAGCACGCCAGCAATATAACGAGCTCGGGGGCATATACTGCGAGCCATTAAAAGCTCGTGTTAATTTTAACGCGGACGGATATTATCATATGCTTTTTAAAAGTAGCCGCGAGAAACGAACTGTTGCTCAGCAATATTCACGACTTGTTTTAGTTCCTCTAATTAAACCTGTACTTTATAACGCTAAAAAGATTCATGAAACACGTATAGAAGAAGTTAACATACGCGGGGTAAAGAAGGTTAGAACTTGTTACTCTTTGATTGAATATGTCGGCGAAAACTTGGACGTAAAAGTAAAGGTAGTAGTACGACAAACTGGAAGTGGTAATTATTACTTTCACAGTGTCATGAAAGTCAATAAAGGCCCTCGTAACCAAAAACACCCCCGTTAAAAGGAGTGTAATTGGTGTGCCTGTTAATCAGTTTAGGAATTCCTTATCCGATAGGGGGCTTTCGCCCACAGGCACACACTTAGTATATCAAACATTGTCAAGTATTACAATAGTTATGACATATTTCGTTGATAATTACAACAGACTTAGAATCATGAACTCTATAAACTTTTGAACGATTAGTCGTATATATAAAAGAAAAATATCCTAGTTTTGCTAGGTTTTTTATTTCTCTGAGAACAGTGAGTTTTTATAGGATGTGAGTATAACGAGAGCAAAACGGGCTTACTTTTCGATGCGTTTTCCTAACGTCTCGAAGAAATGTGCCATGTCTTCGTCGCTAACGCCGTCATCAAGTGCGTAGTTTGTCTCGGCATACAACTCGTATGTTGCATGATCCATTCCCCTCGCCTCTTCAGGGGTGAGGAGGATTTTCATTCCGGAAATAATACCGGTATGCGTGAAGTAAATACGGCGAACTTCTATCATACCCTCACTTAGCATGGTGCTGGTGTGAAGGAGGCCGACGTCACCGTCTTTTTCAGGGAAAAATACCGCCACATCGGTTTCTTCGTCTTGCCATCGAAGCACTTCGTCTGTGATGGATACATCGCCTTCTTCGGCAGCCTGTTCGTGAAGAATTTCGCTAAATCCAGAAATGACTTTGCGCGCTTTGTTCTTTTTGCCAATGTTAAACATGGACGAAGTATAGCGTGTTTTTAGATGACCATAAAGCGTATGCGTTACGCCTTTCTATTTTTCAATCATTCATTTTGGTGATCCCGAGGAGAATCGAACTCCTATTGCCAGGATGAGAACCTGGTGTCCTAACCGTTAGACGACGGGACCATCAAAATGAATGATCGGCTTGCCCCATCCTACCAAATAACACCTGTCATGTCCAGATGGGCGTGTGAATAAGCAAAACCGTAATACATATACAAGCTTATACTTGCAAGATTTGCAATAATACAGTACAATTTGTTAAAAGTTTTAACGTAATGTGTTGAGGTACAAGCGTGTTGAGCCGACGAATCAATCTGAAGTCTGTCGCAGGTGTGTTGATGGCACTTGTACTTGCCATGTCGTCAAGCCTTAGTATCGCACAGTCGGCATACGCCGCTAACGTTCCCGATACGACCGCCAAGGTATCGTTTACCTTTGATGATGGACTGAGTAGTTCGCTACTGGCGGCGCAAACTCTGCAGCCATACGGCATTACCGCCACAAACTATGTGATTACCGATTGCGTGGGATTGGTAGCGAATGCCAGCAATAATGACTGTGCTGCTGATACCACCAAAAATTACATGAGCTGGCAGGACATCGTGGCGCTACAAAATACCTATGGTTGGGAGATCGGGTCGCACACGGTGACACACCCACTGACCGCCAAGGTAGATAACCCGACGCTAACCGATGCCCAATTGGATAGCGAAATGTCAGCCAGCAAGCAAACGTTGATTAGTAACGGATTGAATGTGACCAGTTTTGCCACACCATACGGTGATTATGACAACCGCTCGATTGCCGCTGCCGCCAAATATTATAGTTCGCACCGCGCGTTTCAAGATTTGACGTATAGCAGTGACGTTGCGACCAATACCTTCCCCTATTATTCACCCCGAAGCAGTTATCCGTATAACAATTATTTGTTGAGTGTGGTCCCTGTTCAGGGTGACGTATCGGTTGCGACGGTCAAATCATATATCGATCAGGCAAAAGCCAATAATCAATGGGTTATTTTGGTGTTTCACGAGATCAAAGCTGACAACGACGCGTCATATGATGCGACCAAAGAGGCGTATCAATACAGGGCCGGTAACTTGGCGGCCATTGCTGCATATGTAAAAAGCCTGGGCGTTCAAGTGGTCAATATGAGCGCGGCCTTGGCTGGCGGCACCAACCTGATGTCTGGTAGTAGTTTTAGTAACGGCATCGCTGACGGCTGGACATCAGACAGTGCGACCAAGATACTGGCCGATGCACAGACGACCAGTTTGGCTGGGCATGGTAGTTTTGACGGCACCGTAAGTGGTCCACTGAACAGCATTTCATTTAAGGGCAGCACTGCAGCCACTAACCTGTTTGCGCCAAAGATAAATGTCCGCAGTGACACGACCTATACGGTCAAATCATTCATTAACGTGACCTCAAATTCGGGAACGGTTGATTTTCATATTGATGAATACGACGCGAATGGTGCTGTGATTGGCGCCGGTAAGACCATCACAGGCATTAAAGGCACCAGTAGCGCTAATGACGTACAGGCTGGTAACGTGAACTTTTTATATACCCCCAGCACATCAACCGTTGCCAGTGCGCGACTATCTGTCGTTGTCGCTGGTGCGAATTTGACCGGATATTTGGACAATATCGAATGGTTGTCGCCAAATGGTGCTGCGCCTGTGACACCACCACCAACGACCCCAGCAGCCGGTGATGTGAATGGTGACGCGGTGATTAACGCACTCGATCTGAGCACGGTACTGACGAACTGGAATAAGACAGGCCAGACACGTGCGCAGGGTGATGTCAGTGGTGATGGCGTCGTCAATGCATTAGATTTATCAGCAGTATTAAGTAATTGGAGTAAGTAAACATGAAACGAATTATTAACGGTATTATCGCTGCGCTCATCATGAGCACGCTTGGCGTCTCTAGCGCATATGCTGCCAACCCCGCAAGCTTTACGATTAGTGCGTCCGCAAGCGTCACAACAGGCAGCACCTTTAGTGTTACTGTTAGTGAAAATGGTGATCAAGTAAACACCGTGACAGCAAAACTAGTCTATGACGCGGCAAAACTTCAGTTGCTGGGCGTCAGCTGTGGCGGGTCATTCGGTGGTTCAATTGCGGAAACCGACGGAGTCACCTGTTACACCAGTGGTGGCACGAGCGTGACAGGGAGTGCTGTCGCTGCGAGCGCTAGCTTTAAGGCGCTTGCTGAAGGCACTGCATCGATTAGTATGAGTGGTAGTTCGAGCATTGTCAGCGGGGGCACCGATATCTGGAATCACGGTAGCACAGCGCGCAGTATTACAGTGGTAGCGCCGACTCCCGCACCGACCCCTACCCCATCGCCATCAACACCTGTGACGACATCGACGTCAACAGCTAAGACGCAAAATGGTCAGTCATCGACTAACGCTGCCACGACGACCGACGCCGCTTCTCAGAGCGCACAGGCGGCATCGGCCGATGCATCGCAGAACGCTTCCGGCACGCCCGTGATGCAAGTTGCTGCTATTGCAACTGACCAGCCCGTATCTGGGCTATCATTCAATGTAATGCTGCCTCTGGCAATAGCTGTCGGCGTATCAGTGGTCACTGCCGCTGCTTTACTGATGTGGATACGCCCACGCGAGCTTGATCAGCCTACCCTCGGCAAAAAATAATACCTAACTTTTAACCCCTATTATTAAAAGCCATAAGCATAATGTATAATATACTTTACATTAAGTCATATTTATGTATAATAAGGCATAAGAGAGCGGAGCGAATAGCTGGATACTACAGCGATGATGGTCCTATTATCTCAAACGTAATAATTAATAAGGAGACACAACAATGTCAATGACCGGAGGACTCGGTGGAATCGGTGGCGGTGGAGTTACTACTGCTGGAATCGTTATTTTGCCAAACACTGGTGGAAGCGTCGCACTGTCAATTGTGGCTGTGACGAGCATTGTGATCGGATCACTTATCATCGTGACAACTATTGCACGTATGATTGCAAAAAAAGCCTACAAAGCCTAACAGCTGCGCGGGATAAGAAAGTTGGAGGGGTTGGTCACTTGACCGGTCCCTCCTTTTTTATGTCATGAATATACGATTTAATATTACGGTAGGCATTTTATTTGTTTTGGCTGGTTCCCTGTTGGGATCACAGTATATTATTCAGTTTGCAAAGTCGGCATCCGCACAGGGTCCGAGCGTGCAACCGGTCACACAGACGGCCCAGCTTGCCAGTCAGCCAGCGCTTGTTCGCACTGCCCTGCCGGTTTCTATTTCGGTCCCGGCTGTTGGCGTTCTGGTTGATGTCGAACCTGGTACGTATAACCGCGTCGATCAAACCTGGAGCCTGAGCGACACCAAGGCAAGCTTTGCAACGGTAACGAGTGTGCCAAATGCCCAGTCTGGTAACACGTTCATTTATGGCCACAATCGTGCCAATATCTTTGCGAAGTTGAACAATGCCAAATCTGGCGACAAGGCATACGTAACAGCCGCTGATGGTGTGGTGTTTGTGTACAGCCTGAAGAGTACTCGTGATGCACAGCCGACCGACGTGTCGTTGTTTGAATATGACGGTACGCCCATTTTGACGTTGCAGACCTGTTCGGGATTCTGGGATCAATATCGCCGCTTGTTTACTTTTACGTATGAGGGGCAGCAATAATGTTGTGGGAAGCGATCGTGTTTTATACGTTCATCGTGATCAGTATGATCAACGTGATTCACTTCGGATTGTATCTTGTTGGTGCAAATTACTATGATTTTCAGCAGTTTCGAAAATCAGTTAAAACACGGACTACGAAGCGTCCGCGTACCATTCGCCCGCTTGTGACGGTTATTATTCCGGCACACAACGAAGAGCTGTCGATCACACGGAGCCTTGACTCTGTCCGTAAAAGTAGTTACCGCAAGAAAGAGATTATCGTCGTCGATGATGCATCGACCGACCGAACGCGTGCCATTGTACGCCAGTATATTGCCGCGCATCCAAAAGCTAATATCCGCTTGATGTTTAAACGCAAAAATGGCGGCAAGGCAACGGCCATGAACCATGCACTACGCCATGGCGCGAAGGGCGATATTATTATGACGCTTGACGCTGATTCGTTGATTCACAAAAACAGCATCGCAAACGCAGTTAGTTATTTCGATGACCCACTAGTGGTTGGTGTTGCAGCAAATGTGCGCGTGCTTGATAGCACGACGATTTTGGGTTTGCTGCAAAAATTTGAATACATGATTGGGTACCGATCGAAGAAGTTCTTTTCGGTGACGAATAGTGAATTTATTATTGGTGGAGTTGCGTCGACGTATCGAACGGCTGTCTTGAAGCAAGTTGGGTTTTATGACCACGATATTATTACCGAAGACATTGCACTCAGCCTGAAGATCGTGGCACGTGGTAACAAAGAACACCGCATTGTGTACGGTGTAAACGTGCTGGCTATGACCGAAGGTGTGCAGACGTTTAAGGCCCTGCTGCGTCAACGATACCGCTGGAAGATGGGCAACCTGCAGAGCATTTTGAAATACCGTCACTTGGTCGCTAGTAGGAGCAGCCTGTATAGCAAGATGCTGACATGGTACCGCATGCCGATGGCATTTTTGGGTGAGGTGTTCTTGCTGTTCGAACCATTTATTCTGGCATACGTCTTGTACCTATGCATCAACCTGGGCAGCCTGATGCTGGTAGTCGGTGCCTACCTGACGATTACCGTATATTTGATGTGGAATATTTTTCCGGATGAACATATGTCGTTTCGCAACAAATTAAAGATGAGCACGTATGCGCCGATCATGTATTTTATTATGTACATTATGAACGTTGTACAGGTTGCGGCGATCGTGCGTTGTTTGGTTAATTATCAACAAGTGCTACGTAAGGTAAAAACCAATAGTACCTGGGTATCGCCTGAACGTCAGGGTCAACAAGTTAGCTACTCGTAGGGGCTGGTGCGTCGTCTAGCTGCTGGATAACTTCGATCAATTTTTTGGGAGTAATTTCGGCTTTTATTAAATACGCATCGGCGTGTTTTTGCATGGCGGTGCGTGATTCGTCGTCTTGTTCGAAATTGGTCAGGACGATTACTTTAGAATGCGGGATCAGATCCTCTGCTCCACCACGTAGTGCCTGCAAAATGTCAGTGCCACGACGTTCAGGCAGCATGACATCCAGCAGAATGACATCATATGGATTGTTGCGTGCGGCAATCAGGCCATCGTTGCCATCAACGACCCAATCGACAGTATAGCCGGCTTTTTTAAGACTGCGGACATACATTTCGCCGATAAAGCGGTCGTCTTCGATACATAATACTGAATTGATTGCCATGATTATCCCCTATACATTGAATGGTTTTTGATCCAGCCGTTGCCGTGTTCGATGAGGCCTTCGTTGCTATTATCGCCTGATTGTAGTTTGGCTGCAACTGTCGCATAGATAGGCAATGCAGCGGTAAAGGTCGATCCTTTGCCCTCTTCGCTGCGGACGCCGATGGTGCCGCCATGTGATTCGATGATTGCCTTGCTGATGTATAGCCCAATTCCCGTTCCGGCGACTGTTTCACGCGAGCGGTGTGAACGATAGAATTTTTGGAACAGCTGGCTGACGACATTGCCGGGCATGCCGATGCCATGGTCTTCAACTGATACTTCGACGAAGTCGCCCTTTACCGCTGCACTGACGTTAATGGCGCCGCCTTCGTTGCTGTATTTAATGGCGTTATCAATCAGGTTACCCAGCACTTCGCTGATGCTGGCGCGATCGGCGGCGACGGTTGGCAGATCGGCCGGGATGTTGACGGACAGCAGGCGGTTTTGGGCGCTGGCACGCAGCATCATGTCGTCGCGAATCGTTTCGTAAATGCCCGACAGCGTATCTTCGTTTAAGTGGACTTTTAAATGGCGGCGGTCATAGCGCGAGGTATTAAGGATATTGTTGATGTATCCCGACAGACGGTTGGCCGATACAGTGAGGCGGCGGAATAGTTCGTGTTGATCGTCAGCTAGCACCCCATCGAGCTCGTCTTCTAGTACATCCAAATAGCCACGAATGACAGTGATCGGTCCGCGCAGTTCGTGCGCAGCAAACGCAATGAAATCCAGGTCTTGTTCGCTAACGTCATAGGTTGCGGTGCGGTCGATGAGTGTCAGCACAGTCTCGTTTGAGGCGCCTTTATCGTATGATGCAATAACATCGAAAAAGCGTCGGTCCTCTTCTTCGGGCATACGGTCGGCAATGCGAGTCCAGACATGTTCGGCATGCACGGCGTGCTGTTCGCAGTCGTCCAACCACGCGTCGAGTGTATCGGTACCACTAAATAACAAACCGAGGGTATGCTTGCTGTCGGTATCTGTGTGAATTGGCGCTGATTTGTTGGCGTACACGATGGTGCGGGTATGATCCATGACAACGAAGCCTGCCGTCGTGGCATCGAGTGCAGTCGATAAGATATCTTTTGAGGGTACTGCTTCGGTCGAAACAGCTTGCTGTTCGGTTGACGAGGCAGCAATTTCTGTACCAGCGAGCTCGTAAATCGTTTGAAGCGCTTGTTTGAAGCCGTTTTTGGTATAGCGAGCCGTGTTAGGGTTGGGCGGTGTTTTGTCGGTTGGTTCGCCTGCCACATGGATGACTGCCGCCAGCAGGTCTTTGGTTGGGCGTGCGGCGTATGCAAACACGATCATCTGTGACCCAATGCCAAGCGCGAATACCAGGACGATGATTGCCCATAGCATTAGTGAATCAACAGCAAATGTGTCAGTAAGAATGAGGACGAGCGCTAATATAAGGCAGACAACGACCTGCGAGACGATAATGCGCCATGCCGCGCCCCTACCAAGTGCGGGTAAGAAATCACGAATCAGTTTGGGCATGTTATTTACTGCCATACGACCCCTCCGGTGCCTTCGGGCACGGCCGTAATCCAGGTTTGCCCGCGCGCAAGCGGCACAGCGGCACCGGCCGCGTCAGTAAAGACGATCTGCGCGCCCTTACTTGCCTTTGTCCAGGTGACTTGTTGGGCGCTGCCGTCCTGGAATATATAACCGACGCCGCTGCCGATGGTATTGATTTGTTGGCGATAGCCGTCTTCTAATACGGTGCTTTCCGATACTTTCAGGACGATAACAACGCGTGGACTGATTTGGCCAGATTCACGGTCGGTGTGTGCGGCGCCTGCCTGTGAGCGGTCATACAGATTGGTCGCCTGGTTATAATCGTATGCGCTGTTATAGGTTGCGCTGCTGATAGTGACGTCAATGCGGTGTGCGGTTGGCACCTCGACAGCTTTGGAGTCTTTGCGGGTGAACCCAGTGAATGACGATGAGGTATAGCCTTTTTTTTTTTTTTTCGCGTCGAGCTTTTCGAAGCTGGTATAGACGTTGTGTGGTGCATAGCGATCGGTAGCACGCCAGTACGAACCGCTGTTAAAGAATTGGTCAATGTCACGGTACGTTCCGTTGCGGACTTCGGCAAGAGCCGCAGCGCTACCGCCGATGTGAGCAACGCTGGCATTAAAGGCGGCGACCCAGTCGACATAATACATGCGGACACTACGGACAGGACCGATAAGTTGTGGCTTTTCTTGCTGGTATACGGCCAAGAAGCGCGTGATGCCACCTTCGGCGATGGCTTCAAACACGACACCGCTATTTTTGAGCCCCGATTGTGGTCTGGCGTCAGGACTGTTTTCGATCATGATACCGGTGACTGCTTGGGTTGTGGCTGCTTCGGTCTCGACCAGATTACCCGTGAGCGGCGAATAATATTTGACTGGTTCGGGTTTGGGGACATCGATAACGATCGGCGCGACCTTTGTGACTTCAACTGGTTTTTGAAAAAAAATCATGAATGCGGCGAGTGTACTGCCGGCAACCAAAAGCACTGCGCCGACACTAATCAGGATGACGCGGTGACGGCGCATCCACTGCCCCATGCGCGACCAGAACCCAGGTTTTTTGTCTTCAATCATAGCTTAAGCGTTATTATACCAAAGAGGTCATGCTTTGTAACGCTCCCCCTAAGGCGTACCATAAAAGTATGCCAGAAAAACGCAGTGCTTTTCCCGAACTTGACCGCCTGACGGCAGATGCTAGCGAGCGTGCGACACGTATCAATTTACAGGCTCGGCTGGCCGTAAAAGTATTTATTGATAACGGCAAGTCAATCTCGAAGACAGAATTAGATGGGATCGTCGATACAGTTAATCGTCAGTTTGCTGAGGCGACGGCTGAGATTGAATCGTCTGATCAAGACGAGCGATAACGGTATCTTTGCCAAGTGCAGCAAGTGTGTCGTTTAGGCTAGGGCTGAACGGCGCCCATGAAACCGCAATACGGATCAGGCTGAACAAAATGCCAGGTTTTTGACCAGTCGATTCAAGCAGTCCGTTGAGCGCATGTTGGATTGATTCTGGGTCAAATTCGCTTACTTTCAGCGCGTCTTTGGCGCTTGTTAACAGCGCAGTAATGTCACCATGCGTCAGTGCTGAAAGCTGTTTGTTATCAGCGATCATTGACCAATCTGGTGTTGGTTCAGCGAAGAAATAATTCGATAGAATGGGTAGATCCTTGAGCGTTTTCATGCGGTCCTGCACGAGTGACAAGATTTGTTTTTTACGTTCGTCGGATGCGCTGGCTGTGGCTTCGGGCCAAAAATCAGCCACGCGTGCGTATAAATCATCAATCGAAAGCAAGCGGATGTGCTGTCCGTTCATCCATAGCAGACGTTGTTCATCAAAACGGGCGCCGCTGTGCTGGACGCGGCTGAGGCTAAATTTTTCAATCAATTCTTCGACCGTAAAAATCTCTTGTTCGGTCCCATCGTTCCACCCGAGTGATGCAATGAAATTAACTAGTGCTTCAGGCAAATAACCGTCTTTCAAATAATCCAGTACGTCTTTGGCACCGTCGCGCTTGCCCAGCTTTTTACCGCCTGATTCGGCCATAATGTGGGGCATGGTGGCAAATAATGGGAATGGCAGTTCGAGCGCTTCGTATAGGTTCAGATAATTTGGCTGGCTGGAGATGAATTCTTGACCTCTGATGATATGGGTGATCGCCATTTCGGCGTCGTCAACGATGTGGGCAAAGTTATATGTTGGGAAACCATCAGATTTGATCAGAATAATATCATCAATCACTTCGGCGCCGGCGTGCATATCCCCCATCACCTCGTCGTGCCAGGTATATGCCTTGGGATCGGATTTGAAGCGCAGCGGTGTGCTGCCATCCCAAATGGGAGGATTCTCGGGCCGATGATGTCGATACAAAAAGGCGCGTTTTTCCGCCTTGGCTTGATCGCGAAATGCCTGCAGTTCTTCGGCAGTATATGGATCGGCATAGGCGCGGCCGGCATCGATAAGTTTTTGTGCCCACACCTTATAACTATCCAGGCGCTCACTTTGGGTATACGGTGCATAGGGTCCGCCAATGTCGGGGCCTTCGTCGTACTGGATACCAAGCGATTTTAGGGTCGTAACGATATGCGCCACCGAGCCTTCGACTTCGCGGGCTTGATCGGTGTCTTCGATCCTCAGCACAAACTGACCCTTGGCCTGACGGGCGACAATCCAGGCAAATAATGCGGTACGGACACTGCCAACGTGCATGAAGCCGGTTGGGCTGGGGGCAAAACGAGTTCGAACATCGGTCATATTAGCTTTATTTTACCATTTTTCATCGTAAACTCCGAGCATCATCTCTCGCAGAAGAATGTTCGGGTACCTCTCGATAACACCCTAAAGCGATTGCAGCCCTATCATTTATATCGCTAGGACGTGAAATGAAAGGCGCGGGAAGGGGGTGTTTGACAGACGGTACCCGAACGTTCTCTAGTAAGTGCTAGAGGCTGGTCGCAATGCGTCGGATCTGCTCGCCTGATAGCGGTGCGTCGCCTTCGATGGTATAAAGAATTCCTGCGTTAACCCAAGCGGCATTGCCGCTGTAGGTGTAAATGGTCAGTCCGCGTTCTTGAGACGTAATATATTTGTCGCCGGCTTTTGGCTTGACGATATTATCAAGGACGGCTGACGAGTCCCATGAACTTTGCGATTGCTTGATAGTAAATGTAGTGCTGCCCGTATTGGCCACAAAAGGAATGGTCACTTCCCCATCGCTAAACGTAACAGGGCCATTTAAACTGTACCCGTCAGGGCGATATTCTGGATAAGTGGCATCGATGCCTGCCTGGGCGCTGGCGATGCGGACCGACAGGCTGGGTAGGTTAACATACGTTAAGTAAGCACCCAGGATGGCCACGACGAGTCCTGCTGTAATGATGGTAACCATGCGCGGATGGCGATTGAAAAAACTTTTCTTGGGCACCTTTACCGGTGGTTGAGCGAGTGCGGCGACAATCGCCTCTTCCTTAATCGTTTGTGCTGTTTTTGCCGCCATAACAGGTTTGGCCGGTGTAGCATGTGCAGCGTGCGCTTTGGCAGCGATGGGATGTTGCCTGGCCGGAATATCAGGTTGAGCTGTGACCGCTGGTTTGGCTGGTGCGACCGGGTGCGGTGCAAAGCGAGCGATTTTGTTGCTACGTGCGATGTCCATACTGCGGCCTGGTTTGTGCAGTGGTTTAGCGGACGCGACTGGTTTTTTAGTCACACGACGATTGAGCGTTTGCGAACGTTGCGCCTGTGCATGAACGGCAGCAGAATGAGTTGGTTTTGGTTTGACGGCGGGCTTTGACCCTGCGACAGGGAGCCCCGTAACTGCGTCATAGCGCTTACCATTAATAGTGACGATTGAACTTTTACTCATGTACTGTGGCCTCGCAGATTCCACGTTTATGTTTTGGTACGCCAATGCGTAGCGTTACCACTATATTAGAAAGCTTAACCGAAATATGCAAGGATTTGATCAAAAAATGTGCTCAGGCAGGCATATATTGGTATAATTAGTGTAAAGATGTACCGCCGTCCTTCAAAGAAGAAACAGCTTGCTAAGCGTATTGCCATATACGCTGTGATGGTCGTATCTGTTCTGATTGGTGTTGCTGGACTTATATTCTTGATTTTGGGGTATCGATTTGACGCCGATAATGGGCGTATCGAGCAGGGTTCGCTATTACAGTTTGCTACCATTCCTTCTGGCGCAACAATCCAGATAGATGGTAAAACAATCAATGCTCGGACGCCGACGAAATCAACCGTACTGGCTGGGACGCATACATTTATGATGCAAAAAAATGGGTATGAAACGTGGCAGAAAACGCTCGACGTGAAGGCCGGTACGCTTACTTGGCTTACCTATGCGCGGCTGGTCCCTGTCAATCGTCCGGTCGAATCAGTCAGTAACTATGAGCGGTTGGCAGCAAGCCTGGCTGCGCCAGGCGGTGATTACATTATTGCCCAGCAAGACGCTGCTACCGCGACCTTTCAGCTGATCGATCTGCGTTCTGACACCGTCCAAACCAATACGCTGACGATCCCCGCAGCAGTTATCAGCCAGTCGACAACCCCGGGTGTCGCACACTCGTATGTAGTCGATTCATGGGATAGCGGCGGGCGCTACGTTATTATTAGGCACGCGTACGGAGATAAGAAGGAATGGATTGTGCTGGACACACGCGACGCCAGTGCCAGTAAAAATATCACGACGTTACTTGACCTCGACCTGACCAGCCTTGTCTTTTCGGGAACAAGCGGTAGTATTCTATACGCTTTAAGCGGTAGCGACATTCGTAAACTGGATGTATCGGCCGGTACAATATCACGCTCGCTCGTATCCGGCGTGACGAGTTTTTCATTATTCGAAACGAATGTTATCACGTATGTCGGGACAGATAAAGACAACCCTACCGGGCGTGTTGCGGGATTATACCGCGAGGGTGACAGTGCATCGCATATCCTAAAGAGTATTAGCAACGACCCTACCAAACCCTTACATATTGCGACAGGCAGGTATTTTAATCAAGACTTCGTTGCAATCAGTGTTGGTAGCAACGTCGAGATCATGAGCGGCTCATATCCAAGTTCTGGCAGCGCCGACAGCTCAAGCTTGGCGCCGTACGATACGTTTGAGTTTGTGACAAATGTCGATCAACTTGGGTTTAGCCCGGCTGGTGATTATTTGCTGGTTCAGAGCGGCAGTCGTTTTGCAGGATTTGATATCGAACACCATACGCTCGCAAACTCCACCATTGCAAATGACGCTAGTGATGCCGTCGCCCCTCTCCGCTGGCTGGACGATAATTATGTTTGGTCTGATTTTGGCGGTAACCTGACTATGCGTGAATTTGACGGCGCCAATGTGCACGTAATTAATACGTCGCTTACTGGCCAGGCTGCTGCGCTGACTAAGAACGATAAATATATCTATAGTTTTGGCAAGACTGCGACTGGCTATCAATTACAGCGCGTTCGTATGGTTCTGCCCTAACCTCCGAAAAGACGTTCGAACAATGTCGGTGAGTTGCCAGGAATGGCAGCGGCTTCGCCCGTGTCGGTAACTGCCGGTGCTGCTGTCGACGCTGCAGGGTCTGGGCTGACTTGTTCGCCGGTGATCAATAAGCGGTGTAGAGCTGTGCCGAGAGGCGTACACGTAATAAGCGTCATGACTGGTTTATCGGTGGCATATACCAGTTTGCTGACTTCGGACGGTTCGACAACCTCTTTTTTAGTAATGGTGTACGTATACCGTTTGCCATTGTAGTTGGCGTACATGCTGTCGCCGATCGATAGTTTGTCGAGTTGCGCGAAGATGAATTTATAATCACCCGTATCGAGAATGTCGTTGCTGCTGTGGCCTGCGATGACGGTGTTTCCTATTTGCCCGGGATGGCTGCTGGCACCAGCAATGGCAAAATGCGCCACGCCTGTTTCCATGGCTTTCATTTGGGATGCATAGTCGTTACCGACATCGTAGTGGACCGGCACATCAACATTGATTTTTGGTATGACGAGGCGTGATTCTGGTCCGACTGTCACATCTGTTGACGGGTCGATAACAATGTTTTGGGGGTCAATACTGCCAGGTGTAACGTATGCCATGACGTTTGATATAAATACACGGTTGTACTGCAAAAATACAAAGATCAGGACGACGAGTATAGCTGCAGTAATTGGAACAAAGTGGCGGCTTTTACGCACTTTTTTGGCCGAATCACTCACTTGTGTCAATAATCGCTGGCGGAGGTCAAACAAGGCCTCTTCTTTACTGAGGGCGGCGTCGGGTTGTTGTTCGGGCTCGTTTGGCTGATGGGTAAAGTAACCCTGCTGCTCAACAGAGGGCGCTTGCTGCTTAGTGTCCAGTGCCTGCTGCGCGCGCGATAAATGGTGTGTGTAATAGCCTTCGTAATATTTTTGATAATACGTCTGCCAGGCACTGTGGTATTGCTTCCATTGATCGGGATCAGGTTGAGGATTGGCAGCATGCGTACGTTCATACGGGTTGCTGTCGGCGAGAGGCGTGGCCGTCTGGGCCGACGCGTCGTAAAGCGAATCTATTTGTGTGCGAACCAACTGAGCCGCCGCTTCTTGCTGTGCGGGCGTCGCTCCGGAGATAGGTTGAGCCGGCGCTCGTGTGGGCGCAGGCACATTTGCAGGGGTCGCATGTGGTTCATCGGGGCTCATATCTATAGATTCCTACTGGATTCTATTGTACAATACATTGGTAGCTACTACTATTGCGCTTGTGGTTTGGAGTACATTTGACATTTTATTTATTATTTTGTGCCGCGATGGTGGAATTGGTAGACACGCAAGACTCAAAATTTTGTGTTCGTAAGGACGTGCCGGTTCAAGTCCGGCTCGCGGTACCAAATAATATGTAAAACTAATTAATTGCGAGTGAGGCAGTAACAGCCTCGAGCGGCTTTGCCGGGTTCCATAGCCAGTAGGCACTTGCCTTCGCAGCGACGCTGCCGCGCCAGATAGTCATGGGGTTGTCCCAGGGCGTCGATGTGACGTCCCCGCCGCTTGCGACGAGCAGCTGGTCTTTGTGTAGGACCGTGACCGATACAGGGTACGTAATCGTGAATTTGTGGAGTGATTCGACCAGACTGGTCAGCTGCATGCTGAATGTGAGCACTTTGGGGTAATACACCATTTGAAATAATTTTTGTAATTGTGCGAACGATACGATCAGCAGGGTGTTCGGTCGCTCGACGATTGATTGACTGCTGTGTTTGATCAAATCAACCGCGTCGCGCGTGATAGTCAGTGGACCTGTATAATCACGCAGAAAATCTTCGTACACAATGGCCGTTTCGCTGTTACGGCCGGCGTCGCCAATCAGCAGCACGCCCGTTGCCCAACTTCCGATTGCTTTCATTTCAGTCAAACCATCGCGCGCCAGGCTGCCTGATGGATTGGTTGCACCAAATACGACGTCAGTCATCGTGGCCGGGATTGTCTTTCGCAACACGTCGGGCAGCAACACGCGGACATCCCCTACCCCGCAGCCAAGCGCTGTTTGATAGGCATCCGCGACACCAGCGAATCCCAATTTGTTGCCGCCAATAATCGCTAGTTTACCGGCATTCGTTTTTTGCTCGGGTTTTGACCATTCGATATCGGGGTACAGTGGTGCCGTGAGAGTTTGTTTGTGCCAGTAGGGATGCTCCATGGCTAGACTTTCAGTTCGATGCTGACGGGACAGTGATCCGAGCCCATGACATCGGCGTGGATTGAGGCGTGAGTGATGGCATTTTTTAGCGACGCGCTTGCAAGCCAATAATCAATGCGCCACCCAACATTACGCTGCCGAGCACCGCCCCATGCGGTCCACCAGGTATACGCGTCCAGCTGGTCAGGATGAAGTGTACGGAATGTATCAATAAAGCCAGCTTCGATTATGTTATCCATACCTTCGCGCTCTTCGACCGTAAAGCCAGGATTTTTTATGTTATCTTTTGGTCGTGCTAGGTCAATTTCAGTGTGTGCCACGTTTAAATCACCACAGGCGAGGACTGGTTTGGTTTTTTCAAGCTTTTTTAAATGGGCCAAGAATGCCTGGTCCCATTGTTTGTGGCGTAGATCAAGTCGCGTGAGGTCGCGTTTGCTGTTGGGGGTGTATACGGTGACCACCCAAAAATCATCGAACTCGGCTGAGATAACACGGCCTTCGCGCTCGGGATCGCCGTAGCTGTCAGCGGTCAGGCCGAACTTTTCTGCAATACCATCAGTGAACCCATTAATAACCGACTTTGGTTTTATCTTTGTAAAGATTGCAGTACCACTGTAGCCCGCTTTGTCGGCATCGTTCCATAACTCTTCGTATTCGGGCAGATCGATTTCTGCTTGGCCTTGCTTGGCCTTGGTTTCTTGCAGACACAAGATATCGGGCTGATGCTCGGCCACAAATGATTGAAGAGCGCCTTTATTGATGACGGCACGAACCCCGTTTACATTCCACGAATATAACTTCATGGTCTTATTATAATCTATGACAGGCTTTTTATAGCGCGCCCGGCTTCGCGTTCTTGGTCACGGCGTTTCATTGTTTCGCGTTTATCATAATTTTTCTTGCCCTTACCAAGCGCAATGACTACTTTGATAAAGCGACCACGTGTCAAAAGTTTTAGCGGGACGATGCTCATGCCGGCTTGTTTGCGAGCGTATAGATCATCGATTTGCTTGCGCTTCGCTAGCAGTTTACGCGGCGAAGTATCGATGGTGCGCGCACCTACTTTGTTTTTTTCGTTGATTTTCAGACTAAAACTGGCGTTATTCAGCCACAGTTCATCGTCGCGAACCGTGACGAAGGATCCTTTTAGTTGGATGTGCCCGTCGCGCGCAGCACGGGTTTCGGGGCCGGTAAGGGCGATGCCGACCACCAGGTCTTCGTCTAAGGCATAATCAAAAGAAGCGCGACGGTTAACGATCGCTTGCGGCTTTTTGACTGACTTCTTTTTGGTTGCCATGATACCCCAATTGTAACAGATTGATTACGTGAGTGAGCGCGCCAGGTCAAGCAGGATCTGTGCTGATTTTTCCCAAGACGATTGTTTGGTGTGGGCCTTGCCTTCGCTTGATAGTTTTTTGACCAGTTCGGGTGAGCTAAGCTGCTGCACCTTGTTCGCGAAATCTTTGGGATTATAAGGGTTAAAGTAGAGCGCGCCAGGGCCAGCAACTTCGTGAAAGACAGGTATCTCGCTGACAACAGCGGGGACACCAAGCGCCAACGCTTCGGCAATCGGCAACGCGTACCCTTCGTTCAAGCTAGCAGTGACCAAGACAGCGTTAGCGGCCAGTAAGTGCGCATATTGTTCGTCACTGACGCCTTCGTGGAAGATGATTTTGGCGCCAGTTGGAGCAAGTGATCTGAGCTGTGCTTTACGACCAGGCGAGATTCTACTGAGTAGATGCAGTGTGTGATCGGGCAGCCATTTCATACCTTCAATCAATGTTTCGACGTTTTTATATGGCATAAAGGCGCCCATATATATCAGGTTCTTTGGCCCGTCGTGGTTATGTCGGGGAGCTGATGCTAAAAAGCTTTTCAGATCGCGTGCCGCGTTTGGGATGACGGTAATGGCGCGCTTGGTCAGGCGAGCTTTCGCGATTTCGTTCTTGCTGGTCTGGCTGACGGTTGCAACGGCGTCAGCCCCGTTTAACAGCAAACGCTGCGGGCCATATGTCAGGTGGAATCCGTACCAGCCAGCGCGCACAATAGGATGCATGTTATGCGGCGGTGTCCGGTGATGGTAATAAATCATGTCGTGTAGCGTCAAAATCAATTTGAATGTGCGCCCGCTACTGCCCATCGTTTGCATCGGGCTAAACACGACATCGGGATTATAGGCATTCAGTATCCGCGCGGTCAGTGGCTCGCGCACAGACGTCGGTCGGTGGATGACGATGCACTGGGCATTTTTTGGCAAGAATGTTAGTTGTGCCGGGTCGCAAATAATAAAGGTGACAGGCGTCAGTTTTGCCAGCGCATTGCCCAGTTCGACGCTATAGCGACTAATCCCATCATGGAAGTCGGTTCGGATGTAGCGCGCATCAAAAAAAAGCTTCATATCTGTCGTCATTTTAGCATGATATAATGGCTGATATATGAAAATCCTCATTGCTGCGGATCTTAATTTTCCGGTCATTAACGGCGTCTCGACCTTTACCCGCAACCTTGCGCGGGGGCTTGCAAGTCGCGGGCACGAAGTGTTGGTGATTGCTCCCAGCCAGACGGGCAAACGCTATAAAGAAGTCGATGAAAACTATGTCGTGACGCGCACATTGTCGGTCCCCTTCCCCTTATATCAAAACATTCGCGTGTCGTTAAACCCCATGCGAGAAGTCAAAAAAATCATTAACGAATTTGAACCGGATGTTATCCATATCCAGATGTTAATGTGGATCGGTCAGGCCGCTATGAAGTATGGCAACAAGGTCGGTATTCCGATCGTGAGCACCAACCACGCTATGCCCGAAAACCTGATGGATAATCTGAAACTGCTGGCCCCACTCGCCCGCCCGATCAATTATATGTTGCGTGATTACGGTCGTCGCTTTCATTCTAAGGCTGATTTTGTGACCATGCCTACTCAGTCTGCAATCGATATGTTTAAAATCGCCGAGAAAATGACGGTCCCCATGCAGGCCGTATCGAATGGGATTGATTTAAGTCGCTTTACGACCGACCCAGCGCCCGCCAGTATTTACGAAAAATACTCATTACCGACGAACGTGCCCATCATTACCTATGTTGGTCGTACCGATGCCGAAAAGCACATTTCGGTGCTGGTGCGCGCATTCAAACAAGTCCTTGCACACAAGAAAGCACACTTGTTGATCGTTGGTGACGGAAGTGACGCTGATAATTTGAAATGGTTGGTGAAAAGCCTGAAAATAAAAAGCAATGTGACGTTCGCTGGCCGCGTGCCCGAAGAAGATCTGGCGCCGCTACATCAGGTTGGATATATTTTTGCCATGCCATCACCGATGGAGCTGCAGAGTATCGCAACGCTAGAGGCAATGGCAAGTGGCAAGCCAGTCGTGGCTGTCGATGCCGGTGCGCTGAGTGAACTATGCCAAAACGAGCGTAATGGATTTTTGTGCGAGCAAGATAACGACGAGCAAATTGCTGACGGCTTGACCAAGTTGTTATCAGACAAGGATCTGCACGACGCAATGAGTGCTGAGAGTTTGGCTATTGCTAAAACACATGACCTAACGCATACGTTAGAGCGTTTTGAAGAAATTTATACTGATTTAATAAACGCTTGAATAAGCAGCCCAACTTGTTTGGGCGTTTCGTAGTGCGTTAGATGTCCAACACCGTGGATAACTTCGAGTCTTGCGTTCGGAAACGTCTGCGCCATCAATTGCTGTTTTGCAACTGACGTGATTTCGTCTTTATCCCCTGCGATCAGTAGCGTCGGTACCACAATTTGTAAGCCAAATTCGTGGACAGTCCGAGTAGTTGATGTTTTGAACGCCTGCGACACAGATGTTGGGTTAGCGAAGCTGTTGAAGTGCGTATAATGCTGGTCATAGATATATGCGCGCACTTGTTTATCTTTGGTTTTGGTCATAACCAGCGTCATGATGGTGATGACGAATTTCGCCGATAGTAATCGCGTTGCCAAATTGTGTGGTAATTTTTTGCCGACCCAATAATACCCAAGCGTAATATAGGTGAGTAGCGTATTAATCCCTCGCTTGCCATGTGGCCCGATGGGGTTGACCAAGACCAGCTTGGTGATTGTTTTCGGGTAGCTGGCGGCGTACGCCGCGGCGATAATTGTGCCGAACGAATGCCCCAGCAGGACCGGAGGGTGTGCGAGCTCCAGGCTTTTAATGAAATCATGTACCCACTGAACGTAGTTTTCAACGGTATGTTCGTCGTCAAGTGCGCCAGCGATGCCGAAGCCCGGTAGGTCTGGAACGATGACGTGAAATCTATCAAGCTGCCTGGCGATCAGATCGAGCCCATGATGCGTTCCGCGAAAACCGTGGAGCATCACAATAACGGGCAGGTTTTTACCAACGTTATATGACCAATAAGGATGTGCCCCTGCGTGCTGTATGATATTCGACATTGATCCTACTATAACGAATTATTGGCATGTCAGCCAGGCGGCAGCTGTTTTAGAGACGTGATCCTAGGATCGTTTCGACGAAAATACGGGCATCGGACCGGATTGATGCCCCATCGTTGAAGGGGCCGCCTTGTCGCCAACGATTGTAGGCGTTAAATAACATCAACTCTTTTTGCTGGGTTTCTCCAATTTCATCAAGCACGTCGCAAAGGTCGTTGAGCAGATGCGTCATCTGCAGGTAGTTGGCAGATTCTTTGTCGACTTCGTCCAGGAGCCCGTTTTCTGGTGATTTTGGCACGCCCAGCGTAACGACGGGTCGAACGCCGAGTTCCCCACTGCCAGCGAGACGGGAAGGTTTCATGGCGATAGTATAAAACGAACACGAGGCTTTGTACAGTCGCTCTATCTGTTAACCCCAGTTAATGCTACACTTGTACAGTTATGATCGCCGATATTACCATAACTGAAAAATCATTTGGTCCCAAACTGTTAATGAGTGGGATTAGTTTTAGTATCGATGACGGCGAAAAAGTTGGCGTGATTGGCCGTAATGGCGTGGGCAAATCGACGCTATTTGGTATTTTGGCGGGCACCGACAAAGACTTTACCGGTGAGATTATTTTTAAACGTGGTACGGTTGTCGTCGCGACTGCGCAGGAACATCACGACATGGGCGATACAACTGTTTTGCAGTATGTGTTGCAGGGGCTGCCCGAATATACTGCGCTCAGTCATATCATCGAATCATATCCCCTCACAATGGGCGATGACATGAAATTGATTGACGAATACACGCAGGCATTGATGCGCTTTGACGACAAAGGATTTTATCAAATCGAAGAGCAGATCGAGCGTGAACTGGATAATTTTCAATTGCCGGGCGTGGCGCACCGTGCCTTCACTACCCTATCTGGTGGTCAAAAACGTTTGGTTGAAGTGGTTAAAGTGATGCACAGTGATGCGCATCTGGCGCTGGTTGACGAACCGACAAATCACATGGATTACATCGCAAAGGCGCAATATGTTGAGTGGATGAAGACGGCCCGTGAAGCGATGCTGGTGATCACCCACGACCGTGACGTATTGAATGAAGTCGATCGCATTATTGAGTTAAAAGACGGTTCCAGCGTTAGTTATAAGGGCAACTACGACGCCTATTTGAAGCAAAATGCCGTCAGTACTGGCACGCAGATGAATGATTTCGAGATGGTTGAAAAGCGCATCGTCAACCTGAAAGCAAAAGTAATTGATTATCAACGCCTGAAGGAAAAATCACGCAACCCAGGCACTATTCAAAAGTTCAAACGACTAGAGGAAACATCACGAAAAGAATTGGCAGAGCTGCAAGCCAAAGAGAAGCCGACGTTTTGGATTGATAAAGAATCGGCAGCTAATTTGAACTATAAGGTCGCCGCGCAGTACGACAAGTTTAAGGCCAAGAACATCCGTATGCATTTAAAAAACGAAGAATCACGCAGCAAGCATGTGCTGGTGAGCGCACGGAATGTGTCATTGGGATATGGCGACACACCGCTATTTAGTGGTGTTAACATTGACCTGCGCGAAGGCGAAGCTCTGGAGTTTCGAGGACGAAATGGTGCTGGTAAAACCACGCTGATTAAACGGCTATTAGGTGATACAACGCCGGTCTTGTTTGATGGTGAGTTATCACTTGATTCGCATGTACGCATTGGCGTGTACGAGCAAGAAGTCTCCCCTACCTATTTTGCGCTACCGCTTGAGGCTGCGATTGAAAAGATGTATTTGGACCGCAATCTATCAATCTCGACGACCAAGATCCGCAACCTGCTTAATGATTATTTATTTAATGAGGGCGACGGTAAAACACCGGTATCACGATTATCCGGTGGTCAGAAAGCGCGTTTTCAGTTGATTGCGATGCTGGCCAATGATCCACAGCTGCTGGTGCTGGATGAGCCGACAAACCACCTTGATCTTCCGAGTATCGAAGAGCTTGAAACAGCGCTTGGTAAATATGCTGGTGCGGTGATTTACGTGAGTCACGATGGGTATTTCCGCCAAGCTTTGGGTGGTGACGTGCTGCAAATCGGCGCAGTTTAAAGCTGCGGCATCGATGAACGTGGATCCATGATTCGATCGACGTAGCCTTGGACATCAAACGGCTGAATGTATCCACCATCACTGGCGATAACGTATATCTTTAATAATGTCTCTAAGGCGCGAATTCGTTCGGGATCGTTGCCTGCGTCAATGATGGCGTGCGATATAACCATTGGTGTCTGGTCGTCATCGCCCAGGTCGACGTTATCGACATCGGTTTGCGCGAGGATGCGCGCCGTTTCGCGCTCTGAATGTTTGAGAAAAGGGTATCGTTTACCACCGGCGGCGTGGCTGGCGATGCGGTTCAGCCCATAGGTCATATTGTCCATGAATAGTGGTGATGACAGGTCTTTCAACTGCTCGTACATGTGGGCACGATCTTTTAAATCGGGTCCTTTTTCAAGTGGCCCGTGGTCAAGCGGACGAAGCTGTGTTACTTTGGCAAGTTTCTCACCTTCGGGCACGGGGGCTCCTTTGTCCGAAATATCCGGACGATTACGAGGCAATCGGCTGAATGTCGTGTTTTTTAATAGCATCCTGGATTTTTGGTCGGTCAAACCCAAGGACTAAATCTCCACCAATATCAGTGACCGGGACACCGCTAAAAGTACCGCCATTTTTTGACATTAGTTCTTCGTAAGCGGCCTTATCGGCTTCGACGTCTTTCGCGACATAAGGAATACCGAGCTTGTCCAACCACTGCATCTCGGTGTGGCAGAATGCGCACCAGCTGGTGCTATAAATGGTGATCTGTGGTGCGGTGCTTGTCATATTGGTATTCCCCTTCTTGTTACTATACATTATACAGTAAATGAGCAAGATAGTATAGCGTATTGCCTATTACGTTTATGCTATACTTGACGGTGAAAGCACAAGGAGAAACCGTGACGTTATTCGTACGCGAACAGCCAGTCAGTCATCAGCACCTAAAACGTGCTGGGTTTGCGCTCCCTACGATTTTGATTGCATCAATTGTGATGCTGACAGTACTACTCGTATCGGTCAGTAGTACCTCGACGGTTCGAACGGCACTAAAAAGCCAGTATTATGAACAGCTGGCACAAGTTGCCGGCGAGGCCGGGATTGCCTATGCCGAAGCGTGTCTGAATGCAAACGCTAACGTCCCGCAGTGGAGCAACGGTTCACCACTCAAACCAAACACCGACTGTACGGGGACCGAAACGGTATCTTGCCCGACGACATCGACTAACGCGCTGTGTTCGGTTTCAAAGAATGGAAATGTGCGCAGTAGCTTTAGTCTTGGCGCACCGACGCTAGACAGTAACGGTAAGGCCCTGACGCTCCCCAATACGGGATATGTCGAGGTGCTTCGTAACTCCAACAGTCAGGTCTGGCGACGGTATGATCAAAAAGTGACGCAGTCGGCAGTTGTGCCGGATTTGTGTTCGGGTGCGGCGGGCAGTATCTATGGATGGAACAATGCACAGGTTCGTACCGGTGGCGGTGGCACGTCGTTCCCTGAACCATCTGCGCTTGCGATATCAATTACAAGTGCAGCGAGTACAAATCCAGGACCCATATATCTTCGTAAGGATTTTAGCATAACGGATGCGGGTAATTACGTCCTTAACTTCTTTACGAATGACGATGCTTTTGCCTATATTGATGGGTCATTGATCGATACGTCTACTGGTACTTACGACACAGACACTATCGCACTAGGCGCCGGTTGTCACACAATGTACGTTAAGATGGTCAACGATTCGATTGCTCAAACAGCAAGTATCATGAAGGCCTCCCTTGAAAAGGAGGGCGCCGCGACACCAATCATGGTTTCCGACACATCGTGGCGTGTTGCTGCTGGAGCAACTGTTCACTACTCGTCCCCTGCCTATTACGCTGACCCGGCGTCATGGACGGCCGTTCGTGATGTGAATGATGCCAACACGGCATCTACCAACACGTGGACGGCAGCAAGCGGTGATGCGTTCGCGCGCTTCCTGGCGACGACGCACAATAATACGGGCGGTAATTACCCCGCGACTTCGTATGCTTATTTTAGGGACAGTCGTGACATCGTCGTAACAGCGAATACGCCCGTGAAGATATCGTACCTGTGTGATGATGCTTGCAGTATATATATGGACGGTCAAGAAATCGCTGAAGGGACATGGAACGCGGTCTATAATTACACAACAACATTGACGCCTGGTGCTCACAGACTGGGCGTTAATTTGTATAACAATAGCTTAGGTGCATCTGGGTTTGCAGTCACCGTTCAACAGATCTCGAACAGCGCCATATTGACCCGAAGCGATAACAGATGGATGGCTGCTAACTTTTGGAACACCCCACTGACGGAATACTATTCGTATGATGACAGTTTTGTACCGAACCCTAACCTGATTACCGGTGTACTAGCGGATGCATTGATCGTCGCTGGTGGCGGTGGTGCTGGTGGTGGTGGTGCTGGTGGTGCTGGTGGTGGTGGTGGTGGTGGTGTTATTACGACTGAGCGCTTTTTAAGTTCAGCAGGGACCTACCCGATTGTTGTCGGTGCTGGTGGTGCGGGCGGTGCATCTTTCGGAGTGAGTGGATCAGGCTCTTCGGCGTTTGGCTTGGTCGCTGTGGGCGGAGGCTATGGCTCTACTGGCAGTGGAGCTGCGGGCGGAAGCGGAGGAGGAAGCGGTCGACTTGCCAGTACGACTATATATGTAGGAACGGGCATTGCCGGACAAGGTAGTAATGGCGGTAGCGCTGGCTTTAACTCAGGGCAGTACCCTAATTCCGGAGGCGGCGGAGCTTCGGGTCTTGGAGGGAGTGCTACCTCGGCAAGCCCCGGTACGTCGGGTGCGGGAGGTGTCGGTGTTATAAGTTATATTACGGGTAGCCT
>ERZ724509.234-NODE-234-length-26849-cov-5.426887_pt1 | contig 26849 bp, 3 predicted proteins | sample MGYA00376042_ERZ724509 | MGnify/ENA primary metagenome ERZ724509 (study PRJEB28724, sample SAMN07190887) | wastewater metagenome | isolation source: effluent of sewage treatment plant in Hong Hong | place: USA: Christiansburg, Virginia | collected 2016-03-01 ...
CCGAATTCTTAGATTTTCATTATAATCACGATAGATTCAAATACCAATCTGACGGTGTTACACTTGGTGGTGAAGGCCCGAATATAAAATATACATTTGTAGATAGAGCATTGCTGGAAGATAAGAATACTCAATTTGGCAATGGTAACAATATAAATAGTAAAAATATTCTAGATCCTAAAACTAGAGTTTCGTCTACGCAAGTGTTAAATGATTTTAATTATCAGATTACACAGGCTATACCTAACCATAAGTCTGCTTATTTTTCTGGTTTATATCGTGGGTATAAACGAGGTGAGACTTATAGATTCGGAATAGTTTTTTATGACAAACGAGGTAACCCTGGATACGTTAAATGGATAGGTGATATACGATTTCCTAGAGCTATAGAGAACCAAGGTATTGCAGGTGCAACATATGGATTAGCGGCTTCTAGCGACGGTGTATCAACAGTTAAATATAGAACTGTAGCCCATAATTTTTCAAGTAAGGAAACATATACATATCAATTAGGTATAGAATTTGAAGTTTCCATACCACCCGCTTTGTCAGATCAGATAACAGGATACTCTATAGTTAGAGTAAAAAGAGAATTGAAAGATCGTAGCGTTCTATCTAGTGGCTTTATTGGTTCTATAATGGACGTAGGCCCAACTTATGCGCACCCAAGTCTTTTGCCAAGTACATTAAACTGGTCATCCTCACAGAATGCACCTGATGCTGGAACACCTGCTACACCTAGTTTTGTGGGAGCTGCTGCTAAGGATGCATTATTATTCTATTCACCAGAGTATCAGTTTTCTCGAAATACTGATATTGTACCTAAGGCTTCTTTACAGTCAGACTATCTATACATAGATAGATATTCCGCGCAACTGTTTAGTCCACACGACAGGGATCCTGGTTCAAATGATTTCTTTTATACTAAATTATATTACGAAACAACAACTGTTAATGGCGCTGGTTCTAATAACTTAGCACCATTCAATGGTTTGGCTTTTCGTTCATATAGTAATCCTATACGTTCTATTACTAACTTTCCTAGATTAACTTCTACACAAAACCAACCATCATATCGATGGTATACAGGAAGCCCCGTGTTTCATAACGAAGTGGTACGTAGTAACCTAACTACCATAGGCTTAGGTAACTCAGGTATATTACTTGGTTTACAATCACCATCCTCTGGTGTTTCGCCTATGATATATTACCAAACACAAGATGGTATAATAGATACTAAATTAGGGGCAATCAATAGTTCAACTAAATACTTAGGTGATATATGTAGATTGCTAACAGATCAATACGGAGGTCAAGGTTATGAGGCTAGGGCTTTGAACGATTACATTTCATGTGGTCATTATCAATCTGTCGACTATTCACAGAACACACAAACATTTAACTCTATAGTATTTGGTGGTGATACTTTTGTTAACCTTTGGGCTAATTATAAAATCTTTGCTTCAGACGGTTTAGGCAATGGTTGGGTAACTAATAATCCTCCAGGCGCACTTGCTTGGAATGCATACACTCCAGTAGAAACTTATATTAATACACATCTAAGACACCGTAACAATGATAATAGCAACCCTACGGCAATTGAAGACTTTCTTTACAACAGTGTCTACTCCGCCGAAAATGATGTACTTAAGTATTTCCCAAAACCAAGCGCGTCTACATTTAACGAAGTAGATGAGTTTGATACACGTATCTATATCTCTGACGTTAAAGTTAACGGTGAGACCACAGAGTCTTGGGCTATATTTAGACAAGGTAACTATCTAGACTTGGAAGGATCGCATGGTCCACTTAATAACTTAGTATCATACAATACAACAGTAGCTACGTTTCAAGATAGCGCAATAGGTATTCTGAATGTAGCACCTAAGTTTATGATAAGTGATTCTATTGGAACTGAAGAGGCTTTATTAGGAACAGGTAAACCTTTAGAAGGCTATTCATATATGACCACAGGCGCAGGTTCTAAACATCAGTGGGGTATAACCAAGGGTTCATACGCAGGCGTAGAAACCATATACTTCTTTGATGCTATACGTAAAGCTTTATACGCTTTAAGTGGTAATAAGGTTGTACCTCTTTTAGGTCTTGATTCTTATATTAGAACGCAGATAAGGGGTACAATATTAGATGAAGATAACCCAATCGCAGGTTATGGTGTGACTGCTGCATACGATACAACATTCAATGAGGCTTGGTTTACATTTAAAACCTCTAGGCTTCCTTATAAGTATGAAGGTATTGCACCTAGTCAAGCACAAGAAGAATACAGTGCGACGGTAAGTTATTGCGCACCTATTAGTGCATTCAATAGTTTCTATTCTTTTACACCTAGTATCTATATACAAGGTAGAGATAAAATACTGTCACCTGATGGATCAAGTCTTTACTTACACAACTATGGGGCCTATGGGGAATTCTATGGACAAGTAGAACCATCCACAGTAACAGTATTAGTCAATCCTGATATACAAACTAGAAAGGTTCTATATTCATTGGGCTTTCCTGGGGAAGTACTTGATATCGACGGTTATAACATCGCGAGTGAAACATGGGATCGCGTTCGTGTTTATAATGATTATCAGAACACAGACTGGGTTACGCTTACACCAGGTTCTACAGTAGAACGCAAAGAGCGTATGTGGTCAATGAACTCCTTACGTAATGTGGTCTATGTAGCAAGTGGTAATATATTCGACCCTGCTAACTTTATTAATACTTTATCTCCAACAGATCTTCGCGTTCTATTTCCGGATAGGTTACGTGATTTCTATTTTACAATACAATTAGAGTATTTAAACTCTAACAACAGAAAGATTATATTACCTTATATTCGATCTGTCCTTAATCAATCTCCAAGATAATGGGAAAGAAAAGAACTCCTATAGAATACGTACCTACTTCTAAAAGAACTGCGGCTGCGTACGATCCTAGTACTGGGCAATATTTACCGCAACAGTATCTTCCACCTGTTACTATTACAGCGGATAGATCTGTACCATTTCAGAATGGTAAGTTTGCTCCTTGGTTAGCTTCTAAAGGTATTGCCGAATATGTTCCTATAGAATCAGCGTTATTGCCAGCTACACCTATCGTTAGAGGCTTAGGTAAGTTTGGTAATATGGCTTTAGACGCAGTGAATCCTCTAGGTGGTATGATGGGACCAAAAGCTTTAGAAGGCTTCATACAATCAGCCGCTAAGCGTGCTGATACACAAGCTTTAGGTCAATACATGACACAGGCTAGAGGTATGTTCAATAAAGGCCCTAAAGGTATCTTTGACTCTTATAAGAACTTACAGAAGGAAGCTGTAGATCGTTACAGGTGGTCTGTTGGTATGGGAATAGACAATAGCAACGCCTTGCCTACATACCCATTAGATAAGTTTAATACTCGTAATATAGCTGGGCATGGTATGGATTACGCAATACGTAATGACATTAGTCCTATGCCTTCTTTGAATAACCCTTGGTTAACAAAAGGAGATCCGGGGGATGTGGTTCGTGAGATGGGTCGTACAAGTTATGCTAAAGATATTCCAGAAGCGGATCAATATCTAGCATGGCAGAATTGGGAAGCAGCGAAGCGTAATCTAGAACTTCCACCTAATGCAAGATTACCTATACATGATATGCGTGATAAGATTGTTAAAAACCTAGATAGTAACGCATATGCAAGATTAAATTCTAACATTAGACGTATGCCCTTAGGTAGAGGGCCTGAGACTTTAAATAGTACCTCAGATTGGAGCCCATCATTACAGCCAGGTTCGTATTCTGTTGGATCTGGTAATACATTTCAGACAGGTAATCTTGGTCCTAATAGCTTTGTTACTAACGCGGATGTGCCTATTACACCAACAGCATCTCAGTATAGCTTGTTACCTAAGTCAATCTATGACTTCGGTAAACCTATAAATACACAAGTTAATATTGCAGATGAGTTAGGTAAAGGTTCTTACAGTAGACGCGGTATAAACCCATCGCCTTTAGTAGCTGATCCTAACTTTATCCTTAAGGGATCTAATGCTGCACATGTCAGTAGTACACTTATGACTGATGCGCAGCAAGCATTTAATTCACCTGGCTTTGCTAGACAATATGTTGAAGCTTACGATCCTTATAGACAAGGTTTTGATATAGCTCCTTCTATGGGCGTTAAAGTACCAGAGAACGAGAACGATATTATGTTAGAGATAATGCCTAGAATCCAAGGTGAAAATCTTATGTCGACTAGAGGTACTACTCCTTCAGGTAAACCATTTAAGATTATGTCAAGAGACGTAGCGTTTGATCGTTTAGGTAAAGCTGATATAAAGAGATTTGGTCAGCAGACTGCTGCTTTGGATAAAGACTTTTACTTTGATGGTGTAGGTGATAACATAATGTATACTCCTGATGGTAGGCTCCATCACATAGATATGTTTCCTAAACTCTCGGGCCTAAAGAAACGCTATTATGGTGAGGATAGAGAACCTATAATGAACAGCTATAAAGGAGCAGTATTAGATAAGCTTACTCGTCTTATGCCCTATTATAGAGATGTTGTTAAGGATATAGAAGCAGGTAGAATGACTAAGGATATGGCTAATAAGATGCTCGAGACTAGCATGCGTGTAGGCAATCAGTTTGCAGAGTCCGCTAAGCTGGGCCCTATGGATGTAGACTTTAATGTATTACCTGAGTCGTTGTTTGGCGCAGGTCTAAATGGTCTTAAGAAATTTGGTTCTGGTGGCAGATTATCGGCTAGAACTCCTAGTGGTAGAGAAAAGGAAATGACACCTGTATATGTGCGTGACCCTAGAGATCCTAACCTATTAGCTTATAGAGACAGTTTGGACGCTTTTAATAGTACGGATTATTTCAGAAGACATTTAAATCCAAGAACCCGTATAGTAAATGCTGATGCTCCAAGTCTTAGATATCAGACGCATGTCTATGAAGAGTATTTACACCCTAGACTCAAGCCAAGTGAGATCATAGCGTACGACTATACTAAAGAGTTTCCGCTTTATAAAAAGCCAGTCCAACCTGTTATCTATAAAAAGGATCAAGTTGTGGATAAGATGCCTATGCGTGGAATGCCCGATACTAATGTAAGCGCACAACCAATAGGAATAACTCCTGTAACAGCTGGAAGTGCTCCTTTCTATATGGACTATCGTGGTGAGTGGACTGAACAAAGGCCTACAGCATACCCTTATAGTAATGAGCAGTTACTCAAGATGGGATATAGGCAAAGTTTACCAAAGAAGAAGTTTGGTAGCTTTATAAAAGACGTAGGTCTAACAGTAGGAGATTTAGCATTATCCCCTTTGAATAAAGACATCATATCAAACGACATGTACTCTAGTGCAGACCTAGCGCGTGTAACAGATACCGTAGGAGGACTTCAGAATATGGCAGCCCCTATGGTAGCAACTGCTTTAGGAGGACCAGCTGCTGGTATGGCAATGTCTGGGGCTCAACAACTTAGTAATAATTTTGTACAACCAGATATGGCCCAAGGTGGACAATTACAAGATAGAACGCAAGATGCGTTTATTCAATACAACGGTCCTTCCCATGAGAATGGAGGGATACCTGTTGATGCAGCTGGGGTACCTTCCCACCCAGGCATGGCTTCGGCCGAAGTAGAGGGAGGGGAAACATCGTACAAATCGTACGTATTCTCAGATAGGCTCAAAGATCCAAAAACAGGCAAGACTTTTGCTGATGCTTCTAAGGCTATTTATAGTCGATATAAAGGAGCAGACGACTCTTTGGGACGTAGGGGCTTTGAGATGGAGATAAACCGTCTAATGGCATCTAATGAGGAATTAAGGATAAATAAAGAAATGAATTCATATAAACGTAGTTTAAAGAAGTTCTTACCGCAGAAAGACTGGGGAGGCTTAACCAATGACCAATGGATGCAGGCTGGAATTCAGAACGCAGGTAATATAGCTCACCTAGGCTTTACAGCGTTCAACAAACCTACTAAGTTTCCAGCTTATAATAATCCTTACGCTAAGGATATTACAGCCCAACCTAGGTATGTCGATCCAACTTCTGAGTTGGCTAGAAACGATAATACCTATGTGGGACTTAGACGGTCTTTACCTGGCGCAACTGGCGGATCATCTGCGGGTTTAGGTGCTTTAATGATTGGGGCTTCTAGATCTAAAGCTAACACAGACGCTTCTATATATGATCGATATAACCAAATGAATACTGGTTTAGACCAAGCTCGTTTAGGCCGTATGCAGAATTTAGGAGAAGCTGATAGAGCGTCTATGCAATGGGCCCTTGATGGTACCCAAAGATCTAAAGCTAATCGCGATAATATGATGTTTGCCGATGTTAATGCTATAGGCGCTAATGTAGGAAACATGTATAACCAAGCTGCTTGGAATAAGCTTATTCAAGCGCAAAGCCCAACGAATTATTACGACCAATACATGCAAAGCAAGAGTCCTGCAGGAATAGATCCTTTGGGTAACCCTGTTAGTATGCGTCCAGGTTATAGTGGGCCTGTGCAAGGTGCTATTGGTTTAGGTGGTAACTATCCAGTTAACCAACCTTATACACCACCAACAGGATTTAACCCATATGCGGGATTACCACAAAGTCCTAGACCGGCTTATAGTCCAATTCAAGCTGCGCCTTATGTGCCTTTACCACAACGTTCGTTAAACCTTAATCCATACCCATCAACTATACCGCCTTACTATCCTCCATATGAGGATAACTTAGCGCCTTGGGCTACGCAATCTGGTCCTAGATTATTTAAACGCGGAGGTTTCTTATATGCCTATTAATCCATATCATGCGTACGCGCCTTATGTGGCGCCTACGGTACCGTATCCATTCCAACAACTCTATGAGCAAGCAAAGGAAAACAACGTTGCTGCTCAGAAGGGTATGATTGGAGCAGACGCTATTCAAACACGTGATCGCGTTCTACCTGGGCAAGATAGCGAAGCTCAGTCTGCATTTGAACAGGAGTACATTCAGAAAGCAGATGACTTAACACAACGCTATGTGTCTGGACAATTACCTCCACAGCAGTTTGAATATGAAGCTACTCGTTTAGCTTTTCAGAAGAAGAATGACTTAGCCTTTAGAGATCGTTTAGAATCCTATAAGGCAGCATCAATGGCACAGGAGGCGCTTAGGAAGCAAATGCTTGAAGGTAAAACACCTGCGGGCATAGATCCTACTTTTAGTTATACTAATTCTGAATGGGATACCAAATCAAAAGGTTTGTATAACGGTTTCCCAGAAGCCTTTACTGGTTACAATACTGAGAACTTATGGCAAAACATAGGCGATACTGCTGTACCAGAAGTATTTACTAATGAGCAAGGTATATCATATCAACGTATGGTTATACCAGAAGGTGCTATTAGAGAAAGGGCACAGTATATAGCTAGAGCTAAAGCTTCAGATGCAGAAGGTCGTGGTATGGCAAACGCACTTCGTCGTAGTAATCCAAGTAAGTATTCTGGAAGCGACTATGAAGTACTTTATAAACACGAGCTTGAGAATGCCGCGTCTAGACGTGATGAGGATATTATGCAATTACCTCAGTCGGATCCTTATCAGACCAGCACTAGAACAACTACACCCACGGACAACGATAACCCTGGTGGTTTTACACAAGGTTGGATAACAGACTCTACTAGTATCTTAGGCCCATTGTTCTCTTACGAAATGAGTGGTGAGAAAGAGGCTAATCTTTATGGCGATCAATTTGCTGATTTTACAAGAGCTGAGTACGTATACCAGAATAAAGTCAATAGCTATTCACATATAACTAAAGACGATAAGGGTAATTACATAAATACTAAAACAGGACGTCCTGCAGATCCCGTAGACATACAGGCCAAGGAAGGTGCTACTTTAGACTTACGTATAGCACGTGAGAATAGGCATGACGTGTTTACTTCTGTGGCAAGCCAGATTCCAGGTGTTGGTGTATTTAAAGATGAGAATGGTAAAGTTACAGACATATTCGATAAGGAAGCTGAGTCTAATAGACAACGTGAGATATCTATGGTTAGTAAAGTATATGATAAAGCCATTAACCCATGGTCTAGTTTAACAGAATCAGACTTAGAAGTACTGGGTGTTGATAACCCACAAGAGGCTAGAGAGCTTACAGCTAGAATTAAAAATGATTCTGAAGCTACAGGTGAAGCTGTTGAAAAGTACATACCGCTTTACGCAAGACCAGATTTGTATAGAGATACTTACTACATACACAACTCGTCTACTATAAAGACAGGTAAACATAAAGGTGAAAAGTTATTTACACCTGATGGTGATGGTTACGCTCAGACTTTTGCTACTGAGTTGTTTGCTAATAAATTTAGTACGCCTGATGATTCTGGAGATACTAGTAGACGTTGGACTATCGATAAGATGCCTTTGAATACTAAGAACCCAGCTGCGGCAGAACTCATTAAGTATCTTGAGAATGCTAGACTTGATTCAGGACAATGGTATGATCCAGAAGCAACTGTAGAGAAAGAGAAGGGTACATATAGTTTCCCAGCTTTAAAATTACCTGATGAATTTAAAGGTACTAAAGTAGAGCGTAAAGTACAAGGTATTGTCCTTAGTCCTGTTGATGGTACACTAATGGCAGAGGTAGATCTTATACCTATAGTTAAGAAAGGAGCACAAACAGTTCCTGATGAATCTAAGACTAAAACCGCATATGTTAACATAGGTGATTTTGGTAACAGAGTATTAGCTGAAATGGACTTTGGTCCTAACAAAGAAGCTATAATGAACTATGCTAATCAGATAGGTTACCAACAACTTTATAGTTATGGTACTGATGGTAACATAGAGCTCTCTGATGGTTCATTAGCGCCATATGAAGTAATGAAAGACGGTAAGACATTCAATGTTTATAACATACGCCCTGGATCTGGAGCAGTTGATTACACATCTGCTAAGCAGGTTACAGGTAAGTTTGCTGTAGCTAAACATTATCTTGAACAAGAGTCAATGGCAAGACAAGTTAAAGATGTGTCTGCTACAATCTCAGAGCCTCTTGTGCGTACTGAGAACGGTGATTGGAATGGCGGAAGAAGTGCAAGTAAAGACCCAGACGTGGCAACTGCCTATCAGTTTAGACGCACTTGGTTTGAAAAAGACGTAAAAGATAAACTAGGGTTAACTTGGGATAAGTTTAGTTCGGATCCTGAAGCTGCTGGCAATTACTTCAACAATCATCATTTACCTGACCTTATAAAATACATAGATTCTAATAGAGATCAAATAGGGGCAGCTGTTAATAAATGGAACTCTAACCCTAGATACTCAGATGTACCTATGGATAAATATACGCTAATCTATCTAGCACATAGGTTAGGTAAGTCTGGAATGGTAGGATTTTTGCAAGAAGCTACTAAGAAGGACGCAAGACTTATAAATGCTAAAGATGGCTTTAACGTATTCAAAGATTTACAAAGGTTCCTCCAGAATTCAAGATAAATGTACAATATAGAACTTGATGAGAATAACCAGCCGATCAAGGGGTCCGCTGGTTATTTCGATTTAGACAGTATAGGTAAGAGAGCGCCTTCTAAACAAGGCTCTTATCCTGTAGCACCAGTAAATTACCCAACCCAAACTGCCGATCCAAAGGCGGTGGAGGTTCAAGGTAGTCCTGAAAATTACCCAGATCAAGCTAGTGCTGCAAACCTACAGCGTGAGCAAGAGATGCTTTATGAGGATCAGTGGGGAGGTAACCTATTAGGGGATACAGGGCAGTTCCTATATCGCGGTGTTGGAGGAGGTTTGTATAAAGCATTCTGGCAAACCTTTGGGTTAGCTGGATCTTTGGCTGAGCTGCAGAACACGCCTCGTATGCTTAGCGCTATGGAGTCTGCTATGGTAACAGGCGATGCTGCATTTGGTAATGCTCTGACGGAGTTTGCGACTAAAATGAATGGTACAGCTCCAGAGATCTATTCTAACAACAGATTCGATGCTGGTTGGTGGACCGAAGGAACAGCTAGCTTAGCATCTTTTTTACCTTCACTAGCCTTAGGTTATGGTGTAGGTGCTGGTACAGCTAGACTTGCCGCATTAGCTGGAGCTTCTCCAGCAATGGCTAAACTTGCGGGTACAGCAATCGGAGGTCTTACTATGCGACATGCTGAGAATTATACACAAGCTGCGGATACTTATAAACGTGTATTCGATGAAGCCATGATGAATGGTGAATCTTATGAGGTAGCTTCTCAGAAAGCAGGCGAAATGGCAGCTGAGGAATACAAGTTAGATTCCGCTAACATAGTCTTCGATATGTTCCAGTTGGCAACTGTACTTAAGCCTCTGTCTATAATCACTAGAGGTGGTATGGCAGCTGCTAAAACAGCAGCTGCCGCAGGAATAGCGTTCTCTTTACCTAAAGCCATTATGTCTAAAGTAGCCAAGCTAGGCGCTTTAGAGTCTATGTCAGAAGGTGTAGAAGAAATGGTTAATGAGATTGCTACACAAGAAGCTAATGATGGTACGCCTATGCAAGGTAACTTCTTAGAAGCTTGGGGTGATATCATAATGAATAAACGAGATAAGTATCTCAATAACGATAAAGTCTGGGACTCGTTTATATTCGGTATGGCAGGGGGCGCTGTTGCTAATCTAGCTTTAGGTAGTATGAATAAAGAAGCACGTTTGTCTTTAGAAGGTAAAATCAGAGACGTAGGCGCGAGGCATGACATGCTTAAAGAACTTATTGGTAATGAGAATAAAGCAACAACCTATGCTGAAAAACACATAGCAAGACAAAGTATGATGCGTGACTATGCTATGAGTGCTGTTGTAGCAGGTAACGTAGACGTGGCCTTAGAGCAACTTAAAGACTTAGACTCTTTGGCTGATTCTTTAGGTATACCAAAAGGTTCACCAGACGTAGCGTGGGCCGCAAGTGAATTAAAAGAAACTCTATTGGATACTGAAAAGCTCTATAAACGTTATAGCGGTGTTTCTATATTTAACAATACAGGTTTAGGTGTAAGAGCTGAAAGTGCATTACGTGACACCGCAGTGGCTTTAGCGTCTAGTTCTAAAGATCTATTGAAGTTAAGTAAGTATTTCTCTCAAGACCGTATCTATGAGCAAGAGGAATCTTTAGGCCATCTATCACCTTTGGCAAGAACAAGGGTTATGAACAAGGTTGAAGAGATTGCTTTAGACGCAGAGTTAGCTTTCATAGATAGAAAACTGGCTACTTTACAACCTGGTAATCCTGAGATAAAAGTATATCAAGCCTTACGTGTAGCGAGGGCTGCAGCTTTAGATAAAATAAAAGATAGTACAAATCAAATAGTTGAGTTACTTAAAACTCCACAAGTATATGACACAACCAGTAATTTACAAATCGATTCTTTAAATGCTTTAGACAGTGCAACAACACAGTATGTTAACCAAACGCTTATCGATATTGAAACAAACGCTCTACAAGTCGGCCGTGAAAGCGCTCTTGTCAACAATGCTTTATCTAGAATCGAATCTAAAGAAGGTCTCGATGAATTTAGAGATGCTTACAATGAGTCCAAAGCTAAGTACGAGAAGTACATCAAAGACCAGCTCGACAAGTCTAAAGACAAGACAAAACGAGAAAAGGCCTCTAAGTCAAAAGGCTCTGTTCTACAAAAGTTATTTCAAAAACGTGTTCCCAACGGACAAACTCCGACACAACCAGTCGAAGCAGCACCTGTACAATCTACGCCGGAGACAGGAAGCCCTATACAGGCAACGCCACAGAACGACTTTACCCAAACGGAAGACGGTAGTGTAGAAGCTTTATTTACACAACTTAACAATCTCTTACGAGACGACTCTGAGGCAGATAACTTTGCTATGGGGTCTGAGAAACGTAGAGAGGTCGCGGAAGTATTAAATAAAATTATAGACAAACTTCAGGAAGAAGGTGTCGATATAAAAGACCCATACGCTATAGCAACTTTCATAAAAGAGGTTATGGGTGAACCATTCTTAGAATCTATATGGGAACGGTTCCAGAATCTATTTAATGGTCTTGAGAATACTTCTTTTTCACTAAGCGTTGCTGAAGCTATCGCTGGGCATCCTGTTGCCGAATCTGAAGCACAAGCTGCTAGAAACAATCTCGCAGATGTAGATGGTAATGATCTTGGTTTTATAACCAACAAAGCGCGGCAGTTAGCTAACACACAACTATTAGAATTTGTAGCATCCCGTAATCAACAACGTGATCCAGACGATACGCGTATAGTTAATGCTGGAAGCGCTATAGGTTGGTTGGCTTTACCGTATGAGACTATCGTACAAGCTAGCGGATTAGAACGCATACAGTCTGTTGCTGGGTCTGGGTTAAATCCAGATTTGGGAGATGCTAGAATGATGCTCCCAGGTTATTATATGCCTGGTACTAAACTTACCTTGTCCATAGATACAGCCTTCTCGCGTGATGGTAAAACTTACGAGTCCTTATTGGCTAAAGAAAAGGCAGAGAATCGTAAAAATGCATACGTACCAATCGCTGTAAAGAACGGTGATTTAATAGTTGGCTATGTTCACGATATTGATTGGATTCGTCCTTACAATGTCGTTGAGTCTGTTGATGGGGTGGTAGATAATATATCACAACAGCGTTCTATTTTAATGTCCCTGAGAGATCAGGTCATTAGAAATAACGGTACTATGGAAGTTACTATAACCAATAAAGGTTTTGGTAGCTTAGAGTTAATAGATCCGAATAACCCAAACAAACGTCTTAGAACAGCAGCTGCACTTAAGAGTCCTGGTATAAAATACGCTGTATCCAGAAATGGTGCGTTCTACACAGATAAGGATACCGAGGTTAAAGCAGTCAATGCTCCAACTATAGATGGGGTTGTCCACGCTTTAGTTCCACTTATAAATGATGCAGGTTACCTAGCTCTACGCTTAGATACCTTGCCATTAGATAAGACAGTTATTAATACACTCATGTCTTCTATAGACACTTTTATAACAGAAGATGTCGCGTCAAATGAGCAAGCCCTTAAAGCAAGTAATCAAAACATAAATCTGTTACAGGCAGCTGGTATGCGTAAGTTGATTGAAACTTACATATATACCACTAATATAACCGATGAGTTATCTGCAGAAATACAGAAAGCCAAAGGTAATAAGATCTATATTGCTATAAGATCCAACGGTATAGATTTCCAGAGAACTGGTCAGAAGAAGTTTGGTTTGACTAAAGACCTACTTCGTTCTAATCCAGAGCTCTATAACAAAGTGCGTTCTACTTTAGCTGAGTATTTATCTGAGATGTTCTATAAGGTTAGCCTTTTGGATATGCTTAACACTAATTTAGAGTCTATAATCGCATCAGAATCTGGTTGGACAGCAATAAAAGGAACCTACACAGATTACATAAAAGACGTAACGTCTACTAATATACGCGAAGAATCAGTTAATGTAAACGGTAAGACTGAGTACATTCACTTGTTTCAGCCTGTTATAAACATAGAACCATCTGTAAAGGATGCCGTTTCTATGAGTGAGAATAACATATCTATGACGCTTGAAGATGAGCGCGATGCTATTCTCATAGCGGCACTAGGTAACGAAAATGGTACCCCCTCTATAGAAGATCTTAGGTCTTTCGTAGACTTATTACCTAATGACCCAGATATCTTACAGATGCGTAGATACTTAGCTGAAGCTGAAGTAATCCAAGCTGCAATTGTAGAGCGTGACAAACCTAAAGACACTAGTATAATAGAAGACTTAGGTTTAGACGTCGACGCATTTGCTGCACCATTTGAAGGTAACGAAGAGTCCAACGGTCCTACATATGAGCCTAAGAACTATCTTGTAGATCCAGTAAACTTTGATGGGTACAAGCAGAATGTCGTGGTTAATCTTATGATGGCGTCTATATTGAATTGGCTACAGACCGATAGAACTTTATCAGTATACCAAGCCTATAAACGTCTATATGATGCTTACAGTAAATTAGCGGCAATGCCCGAGCATGCTTCTAAGTTTGGACCTATTGTCAATAACTTTGAGAAGCTTAAAGAACTGTCTAAAAATAGACTTGAGCAGCTTGAGTTCTTAACTATAACCGAGAGATTCCGTGATGGTGCAAGATTTAACGTAGATGGGTCTGATAACCCGGATCAGCGTTATGATGTGGACAGCATGCAAGTTGACCCAAAAGACTCTGTCTCAGGAAGACTTCGTATGTTCCTTTCCTTTGTTAACTCAGGCGAGCAGTCTTACCTAGGACCGCAGTTCCCTGAATATAAGGATTATGATGAAGTAATGAACACTTTACATACTCTATTGGTAGGCGTAGAGCCTAACTTAGATGCTATGATTAAAGTGCTAAACGATAACGCTACTACACATAAGTGGATCCCTAATCTTATTAATAAGCTCAATAAGGCGTCTGATGAGGTTAAGAATGAATTCACTATGGCTATGCGTAAACAGTACTCACGCCATAAAATGGTGACTTGGACTGAATGGAGAACAAGCAACCCAGACGGTTCTAGTTACTCAGGTTATACCGTAAAAGTTATAGACTCAGACCAATCTGGCGTCGCCAGAACTATAATGGACAGTTGGTATGATAACTTGTCGCGTTCTACTTTAGTTACCTTTAAAGATGGTAAACCGATACTGGATTCAGATAAACGTAAAGCTTTCATAGAAAGGATGCCTTATGTTAGAGAAGAAGCTGTAAAAGGCAATTTAAGCCCATTAGACGCATGGTTACGTGAAATTGGTATAGAGCTAGCCCCAGAGACCTTAAGTGCCTTAAATAAGCCTAAAGGAGCTTTTAGGGGTATTACCACTTTGTCAGACCTATTCGACTCTAAACGCGGTGTATTCTATAACATTGTGGATAGGATGAAAGGAAACGAGACTTCCGAGGAGGATGATTTGCTTGCCTTGAATAACCCAATGATTAACAACTCAGGAATAGTCGAGTTGGCTACTTTGGATGCTAAGTACAGGCCGTACATTTATAGTAACTCATTTAGGGATGCTAACAATAACCAAGTCTATTCTTATGCAATGCCTTCCTTCCTCTCAGACAGGATAGAAGCCCTTAAGCATGATCCTAAGCTACTTGAAGACCTTTCAGAATCAGCTTTCTCTAGAAACTCTTCATTCCTTGAACAGCTTAAAAAAACGGAAAGCTTCTTCTCTAAACACTTTGGTATATCCTATGCCGATGGTATAGTTCAAACACATAGTAATGCCGATGGTGTTAAACTTGACGATATGTCACCAGGTGAGTACCTTGTTTACAGCTTAGGATTACACACCAATAGCTCTTTAGGTGAGCCAGGAAGAGGGCGTAAGATAGGACACTATTTGCTTCCTACCTTCTCAGATAAACCTCGTAAAGCTATTGTAACAGTACAACGGCATGATACTCAGGTTATCTTTAAGGATTGGAAGAAACAAATAGTTGACTTCGGAGGGACTACATCGGCAGAGCTTAAGCGTCTTGTAGATGCCGAGATAAATCGTATTGTAGAGTTCTCTAAGCACCCAGACAAAGCCTATTCAGAAGGCTATAAGTATTTCTACTTCTTCCCAACATTGAATACAATTGAAGAAGTAAGAGACTCTAAAGGGGTATTCATAGACTCTCCTGAGAATAGAGAAACTCTGTATAAAGAAGCTATTGCCTATACTAAAGATCTTATAAGTAGACGGTATAATCAGTTTAAGAAAGCTGGTATTATAGAAACTACTGAAGGCAATGTGTACAACCGTAAGGCTAAAGCTACCGTAAAAGGAGAGTTTGATACTATAAACTTTGTAGATACGCGTTACATTAAAGACACAGTAGAGTTAAATACTAATGACCAAACACAGCATGGGTTATACTTAGCTGCTGACTTTGTAATAAATAACCTTATTGTTAATGCTAACCTTTATCAATTGGTACTGGGTGACCCTGCTTTGTACTATAAAGGTAACAAAAAGGACCCATCTCCTTTAGGGGCTGTTAGGAGCACCTATGATAATATCAACAAGCGTTTAGCTATGATGCTTGCGCCTGGGCATACTTTGGCAAATGCCGCGCAGTCTGTTTTTAATTATGTGTTTCTTAATGATGACTCGGATGTATCAGCTAACTATGCTCAAATAGAGAAGATTCTTACAGATCGTGGATTGGATCCTACACCTTACACTAGTATTGAAGGTACAAATGCCCAAGAGTATACAACACTTAAAGAGCATTTAAATGTCATGTATGATATGGGTAGGATATCTAAATCGTATATGGAAGAACTTATATATAAGTCAGATAGTGAAACCTTAAATGATCTGGATATTAAGTTTATCTTACAACCTATAAAGCCTGTTTATAGTTATATAAGTTATGAACCACAATATAGAACGCATCGTGTTCTTTATGTTAAGACATCATCGTTTCCTCTATTCAAACAGTTAACTAAGGGCCACTCTATAGATAATTTAAGGGAAGCTATGGAGAAAGCCGGTGTCGATAGAGCTACGTATAAGACAGGAACTAAAGTAGGAGGTAGAAATTATGTGAATGTGTTTGATGGTAATCATGACTTTGATTCTGTTGAAAACCTCGAAGCTGCATTTAAAGCTAATCTAGATACAGTATCTCGTGCTGGCTTTAGAATACAGCAAGAAGTTCCTTACGATCCATATAAGCAAGAAGCAACTAAAGGTAGTCAAGAGACTAAGCTTTTATTCCTTGATCTGTTAGATGACCCTAAGTTCTCTGAAATTAAAGATAGGTACGATGCTTTACATAAAGACCTGTATACTCTTAAGTCAGAGGCATTCTATGAAGAAGTAACTAAAGACGGTAGGCTAAATATACCTAAGATTAAGAACATGCTTGTAGATGAAGCTAAGTCTAGAGGTATGTCTGCTTATGATATAGATAGCTTAGAGACATTTATAAACAGCATGGGAGAAGAGCAGTTTACTGTACCTGTTTATACACATCCGTTAGCTGATAAGTTTGAATCACTTCTTATATCTTTAGTGAATAAGAAAGTTATAAAACAGAAGTTCCCAGGTAAGTCTTTTGTATTAGGTTCAGAGCTTGGATTTAAGAAGACTCGTATAGCTGAAACTTATAATCTCAATGATCCTGGTATCGTATATGTTCCTGGGTTTGATCCATCTAAAGGATTACTGCCACAATCAAGTAAGAATGGTGCGCAGGTACTTATACCCTTTAAGTTTAGAAACACTAAAGGAGAACTTGAGGATGTACGCAAGTATATTAAAGACGGTAGAATTGATACAGATAAGATACCATTAGAATTACTACAGTTATTTGGCTTCAGGATACCTACACAAGGGCATAACTCTATGTCCTACATAGAAGTTGTAGGATTTTTACCTGAATCAGCTGGTGATCTTATTATAGCCCCTAAGGACTTTACTGAGCAGATGGGTTCTGACTTTGATATAGATAAGTTGTATACTTATATGTATAATACTAGACCTGTTATAGACTATGATGCTTATAATAGTAAGCTTGAGGAGTTTGAAAAGCTTAAGCAGGTATCTATGGCTACTATGACGCCTGAGACTAAGAAGTACTTTAGTGCTCTTATAGTAGAGAGTAAAGCCGCGTATAGAGATAGAGACTTAGCTAAATTAGAACGCGTACAAAGCGATATTCAAGAGTTATTAAGTAATCCTATGCTGTCTAGCCTTAGAGATGAGCTAGCTTCTATACAAAGCAATATACTAAAATGGGAGAGGGATGATTCAACTCCTATCAAGAAAATACAGAACGCAATCCTGGATATTCACTTCGAAGTACTAAAGGATCCTGAAGTGTTGCCTAATATTCTCAATCCGCTTGGCTTTGGCGGTTTGGATCAAATTGCAGAAGATGTTGTTGCTTTACGCCAAGAACGTTCGCTTAAAGGTGGTTCTGAGAATAAACGTATCTATGAGCAGTCTTTGATTTCAGACGAGTACTATCAGAGTACTTATGCTAATGGTATTGTAGGTAAGGCTATGACTGGTATTAAGTCGTTAGATTCTACCTTTAATGCCGCTGTACAAGGTAAAAGGTTATCTTTCTACGATAGTCAAGCCGAAGCTTCTCTTGGAATTGTGTTCGAAGATGGTATAGAAAGAAGCCGATTGTCTGACATAGAATCTGTTGATGGTAATAACAAGTCTTATCACATAGCAGGTTACCAGTCTTCGGCTGTGGATAACGCCAAGGAGCAAATCTTAGGTAAAATAAATTCTAATGCGATTACTGCTGCTGCTGAAAGAGCTATCTTACAAGTAGGCTTTGAAGGTAGACATGCTGCTTATTTGACTTCTCAGGATATAATCCTTGAGTTTGTGGAAGAGTATAAGCGTTTGACTGACTCTACTTCAACGCCTGTTGTAGGTGATAAAAAGAATATTGCCGCAGCTACAGTTGCTGAAAGGTACCTTAAGAAGATGTCTGATCCTACTTATATAGGTAATGAGAATGCTTCTGTGACAATAGAAGAAATGCGAGATATGATTCGTTTAGGGTCAGACTTCTCTGGTTATTATAAGCTACAGATTGATTTACTTGCTAAGTTCTTACATGCTTCTAGATTAGGAGAAAGCCTTGGTGATATCCAGAGGGCTATTAATACTGATTCCTCTGGCTTAGGTAAAAACTTTATAGAAGTACTTTCTAAAGCTAAGAGTGTCTATAATAGTGTCGTTAGCAATCCTATAGTATCTAATTCTGTTAATGTTTTAGGTAAGCCTATGTTTGATGATAATGGTAAAATTGTAGACTTTGACCCGGATACAATCAATGGTTATGCTACTAAGTATGGCCTTATGCCTGCGGCAACTGTTTTCACTGACCTATTCCCTTATAAAACACCTGTATTCCAATACGTTCTTAAAGAGATTTCTACTGTAACAGGTAAGGAAACTATAGGTGCTGAGATAGGCGACGAGGCTAAGAAGAAGATATGGAATGGTCTTAAGTCGTATATGTTTGCTGCGCATTTCTCTGAGAATACTGATTTAAATGTTCTTAGGGCATCTTTACTTTTTGATGTGTTTGCTGAAGACGGTACTATTACTCAGAAGTCATTGGCTACTAGAGTTAAGGAATACTCACAAACACCTGAGGGAAGAAAGAATATCTTCTTGAGTAAGCTGGACTATGACTTATCTAGTGAGAACGGTAAGCCAAGCATATTAAAGTATACAGCTACTAAAGGAGAGAACTTTGATGAGGATAACACATATCAAGGTCTTATAGATCTATTAGCTAATCCTAAAACATCTGCTTTGGCTTATGATATGATCGCTTACCAGTACGTTACTGGTGGTATACAGCAGGCTATCAACTTCGTTAGATACATCCCTGTATCTTATCTTAAGTTCCTAAAGATGGATGAGTTGCTTCGTAAGTTTAGTTTTAGCAACTTTTCTCACTTTAGAGTAGACACAAAAATGAAAGGTAATAGATACAATGTGTCGCCATTCGTAAGACAATGGGTACAACATAATCCTTTCAGTGTACCTAGAATACAAGCTAGAGAAGTAGACGCTACCGTAGAGAAAGTATGGAATAAAGACTCTAAGATAGGCTTGCCTGAAACATTTACTTTACCACCTGTTCCTACAGATCTTGCAGCAATGGCTGGATTTAAAGCAGCTAAGCTTTTAGATGGTGCTAATAGGTATCCGTCTTTTATATCAATTAGAGATAGCGCAAGTGGCACTGCGTATAGACTTTATGCTTTGACTTACGATAAGAACTTTGAAGGTAGGTACTATATGCGTATAGATACCTTAGGTGGTAATTATGGTATGTCTGAGTATAGCTACTATCCTCCTGGTGAAGTAGCCGGTTCTGTATTCCCTGCTAATAAGAGCCCTTTTACTGTAAGCTACAGAAAAGCTTTGGTTTCAAATCTAACTAAGCAGGATGTTACTGAAGCGACTGACTTTAGGGATAAGTATGCTTTGTTCTCTACAGATGAGTATGTGGATACAGATATAGTACTGGATGAACTTATAAATAATGCTGTTAACTCAGAATATAGAGAGTTGGCTATGTTGTTTAAGAAAGTACTTCCTTTAGTTAATCCTAACCTTAAGTTTCAATCTGCTACTCCAGGCACCGATCCTTACTTTGCACAAGAATCTAAAAAGAATGTAACTGGGGTATATTTTAATAGTTCGCACCGTACAAATAAAAATACTATAAAAATACGTAAAGATGTAAAGATGAGTGAAAACAAGTACCAATACATAATGCTGCATGAGTTAGGGCATGCGATAACAGTAGAAACTATGCACGACATTGCGTCTAGGGGTCTTGCTGATAGATATACTAAAGAACAGATAGCCGCTGTACAGAAACTTGAAAGGCTTAGACTTCATGTTATTGATGGTATTAAACAAGGTAAGTATGATTACACTGGTATATATACCAAAGATAATTATAATCGGTATAATACTTTAGCGGCTAAAACAGAGCTAACTGCGGAAGAAAAGACTGAGATACAATCGCTTGTTTATATGCGTGCTCTAGAAAATTCACGTGAGTTTGTTACTATGCTTTTAAGTGACTTAGATGTACGTAATGGTTTAAATTTAATACCATACGCTGACTCTTCTATCACTAAGAAGATCATAGAATATGTTAAGAAGATCCTTTCTAGTTTTACTAAAGTTTCACCTGGTTCAGTACTTGAGAGTGGGTTAGATGCGTTATTCACTATTGTGGGAGTTGAGTCAGATAGTGTGGCTTCAGTGCCGGCGTTAATTAATTCTGCTACATCAAATGATCCTGAAGTTATTCCCCTTTTTACTAATTTTAGTCGTCAGAGCGTGGCTAATGACTCACAGTATTTGTATTTATTTACAGACAATGCGTCTAGGACGTCCGGCAATAATACTATTCCAAATGAATCTAAATACACAGAGTTGTACGGTAAAGGTTTAAAATACCCAAATACTACACAGGCTGTAATAAGAGGTTTAGATAATGCTTTTCCTATTACAACAATGGTAGATGATAATAGAACTCAATGGAAAGATAGTCAATTTGAAGAATATAAGAAGATAATTGATGATGAAATTAATACTATCAAAGAAGCACAAACTAAATTTAAAGGTATAAAATTTGCTGCTCAAATGCCATTTGGACAGGGTAAGATTTCTAATATGAAGCAATCTGCACCTAAAATATGGAATTATTTGAATGAAAAACTTGTAGAAATTGGTATAGATAATACAGGAACTACTCCTAAATTTGTAGAACAACCAATTAATAAAGAGATTAAACCTGGTGAATATACAAATCATTCTGGTGGTGCTAAAGGTGGAGACATGCAAGGTTGGGATGCTATAGGACGAGAGTTTGGAGTAACTAACCATATCCATTATACTGTTGCTTATTATGATAAACTTACAGAACAAGAAAAAACTGAATTAGATAAACAATATTTAGAAACAGTTAAGTTTTTAGGGAGAGGTGTAATATCGAAAGATACTTATGCTGGAAAATTAGTTAGAAGAGATATGATTCAAGCTAATAATGGAGAATCTATTTATGGCGTTACTGAATTAATCAAACCTGGTATTAAAGGTAGAAAAGGATATAATAATAAAATGTCTTATTCTGTACCAGAAGGAGGTACAGGATATGCTACAGCAAGAGGAATATTGTTAAACAAACCTACTTATGTTTTTAATCAATCAGATAAATATGGTAATGAAATTGGGTGGTATAAATGGGATAACAATGTAAAAGATTTTGTTAAAACTGATACTCCTACATTAAGTAAAAATTTTACAGGTATAGGTTCACAAGAAATAAATGAATTAGGATTACAAGCAATTAGAGATGTTTATAAAAAAATTGTAAACCAACCTACAGAGATTAAACCTACTGTTATTAGGCGAGCGAATAGTACAAACAACACAGATTCAAATATAGATCTTGGTGGTTTTAATGCTAACGAAGAACAAGTTGCTGCAATAAGGCGCATAGAAGAATGGCTAGATGAATCAGATTCTCCAACTCTTACTTTAAATGGTTATGCCGGTACGGGTAAAACAACCTTAATGAAGTATGTGCTATCTAAAAGTCCATTTAAGTATGCTGTTACCGCTACTACACACAAAGCTGTACATAACATAGCTAAGCTTGCTAATACCGCAGCTACAACTGTACATAAGTTATTTGGTATAAGACCTAACGCATCTTTGGCTAACTTTACCTTTAATGATACGTTGTTTGGGGAAGGTTCTGGCTCATTGATACGTAAGCAAGGTATTAAGTTTGTTGTTATAGATGAAAGTTCTATGCTTAACGATGATATATACAAGACAATTGTAGATGTTGCTAAAGCAAGTGATGTTAAAGTATTGTTCTTAGGAGATGAAGCGCAATTACCTCCTGTTGAGAAAGAGGCAAATAACAAACTTTCTAAGGTATTTACAGATAATGAGCAAGTTAGACTTACTAAAGTAGAACGCACTGCTTTGGGTAATCCATTAATTGCCTTGTTTACTTACATAAGAAACAATATAGGAAGCCCTTACACGAATACATATCAAACTGCTATAAACTCTGAAGGTTTAGGTGTACAATATCTTAAAAATCAAACTTCGTTTATAGATACTTTTATTGCTAGGTTTACTGAAAGTAATAATTTAGATAACGCTAGAATAGTGGCATATGCAAATAAAACAGTAGCTTTCTATAATAATCAAGTTCGTATTAAGATGTTTGGTTCTTATGATGCTACAACTAACAGATATACAATACCTGATAAATATGTAGTTGGAGACAAAGTAATGTCTTATTATACAGAAGCTGGTGAGGATGCGGCGTTTATTAATTCGCAGGATTATACAGTTACTAAGGTTGAACCAAGTACTGTGGATATAAAAGGGACCAATGTTAAGACCATAAAGATTACAATTAAGGCTGCCGATCTTCCAGAGTTCGACGTCAATATATTAGACTTGTCAGACCAATTTAGTAAAGAAACATACATAAAAGCCTACAATGAATATGAGGAAGCTCACCAAGCAGCAGTAAAAAGTAAGGATAAACTTAGGGCACAGACAGCCTTTAACGTGTTCTCTGCGTTTAGAGATAGTGTATATCTTAATGAAGATATAGTTATAGGACAAGCTGCTACACGTACTGGTGTAAAATACGACAGGAAAGCTGAAAAACAAATCGACTATGCTTATGCTGTTACTATACATAAGTCACAAGGTAGTACATATCAACATGTATTTGTAGATGAAACATCTATAAAGTATATTGAAGAAATGTACCGTAATAAAGGTCAAGCACCTAATCAAGCCAATCAAGCTAGATACGTTGCCTATACTAGAGCAGCTAAATCAGCTATTGTATATGCAGGAAACCAAGCACTTGAAGATAACGCAGATGCTTTATTCATAGGTGGACTCGAGTTACTTGATGATATACCAACATCAACTGAGGCAATCAAAACACTTCCTTTAAAACAACAGTTACAGATACGCCTACAAGGTTTATACAAAAATCTAGGAAAGGCACGCGGTACTAAAGATCTTAAAAAGATTGCTACAATTGAATCTCAAATAGCAAGAACGCAAGAAGAGATAGACATTCTCGATGGCGCAGATCTAGTAGAGGATGTTGTACGTATTGGTATAGATGAACTTTCCGGAATAAGTAGACGTTTAAGTGCCTCGCTCGATGAAGCCGATTTAAATTATCTCAATGATTCAATCTATCTTTGGTTGAATATATCTGAGCTAATGCGCGAATCCTTGCTTCCAGCAACCTATGACATATATAAAGACCAATTACTTGATCTTGAGAAAGAAGCAAGTGTCTTGAAGCGTAGACATTTAGACTTAGCTAAGAAGCTTGTACAGGCTCGATCTGTCTTAGTCGGTACTTCACAGCCTAATCAGGATATATTCCAGCCTAGTGAGGATATTGGTTGGGGAACAGCGAATCTTTTAGATTTATCTAGGAGTAATGTGCCTGTTCTTATGATGGCCGATAAAGTAGCTCGCGAAGTAGCTTTTGATGAGCTTACTGAATACCGTCAATTCCAAGAATTGTTGGCTGAAAGCATGCAAGATTTTAAGGACCATGAAGAGTTCAAGAAGAATGGCTATGAGGTATTTTTACAGAAAGACGCGGATGGTAATAAGACCGGAAAGTTAGTATCGCCATACTCAAGTACATACTATAAGATGTACTCTAGCTATAAAGGTGCAGCTAAGAATCCTAAAAATAGAAAGGCGAATGCCCAATTCGCTAAGTTCCTTAGGGAGAATGTACTAGCATTCGATGTTAGGGCTTTATTCTACGCCGATTACAAAGCGCAGGGTGGTACAGTTACTTTTACTAAAGATGAGATAAAAGCTAAGGAAGACTACATTCGTGGTATAATAGGCGATTCCCTGTATGAGTCAAGTATCTTACGTCAACGTGAGAAGCTTGATCGTTGGTTTATGGATTTGACTGGTGAAAAAGCACGTGTTGCCGAATTGAGTATAACCGATGAGGAGAAGAAAGAGAGGATTGATGAGTATATACGATTGCGTTCTCCTTTTAATTTCATTGAATGGTACTTGAATCCTGCACTAGACGCTACTTTACCTAAAGTACCAGATGGTATTAAATACGTAGAACAGGTACCTAGACGTGAAGTAAACGGTAAGCCTACTGAGTGGTATGATAAAAACTACAATAGAATAGAAGCTGATCCTGTACTACTTAAAACCTATGACTTTATAGTAAACAGTATGCGTAAATATACTGGTTACTTACCTGAGGATGTTACCTATAATACTACCGCAAACTTCTTACCTATAATGGAGAAGCTTCATGGTGGTCTAATAGATGGTACAGTAGACTATTATAAGTCTTATAGCTTTGCTGGCTTTAAACACATTCTAGGTGATTCCTGGACAGGCGCTGTTACGCAGAACATAGGAGGCGAGTATACTAGAAATATAGTAGATCCAGCAACAGGTAAAGAGCGCCCAGACTTTGGATTCTTCTTCTTACCTAAAAAGGATAATACTGACATATTACCAGAAGACAGGTACTATAATATACCACAGCTTCTTGAGACGTTTGCTAAACAGTCCATACACTACAAACACAGAAGTCGTGTACAAGATATACTATATCTAGCCAACACAGTCCTTCAGGACAGTAAACAACTCGCTGTAACCCCTAAGAAGAACCCTGTACTTAACTGGATTACTAAGAAGGCTCAGACTACTACAGGTTTAGATAACCAGAAAAGAGCCTTGCAGTACTTTATAGAAGCTTTCCACGGACGTAAAAGAGAGATTGAAGGTGCTTGGGATAGGAAGAAACTTACTTATGCCGAAAAGAAACTGCGTTCTAAGCTAGTAAAGGACTTACTTAAGTTAGACCAAGAGTTGGCTGAGAAGCGTATTTCTATTGCTACATACAATGAGCGTTCTAAATTGATTGAAGAAAAGCTTGATAGTATAGGTAACAACATTACTTGGGGTAGAATAGGGGATACGTTGCTACAATACATGCAACTTAAAGGTATGGGTTGGGCTCCTATGTCAGCTGTAAATAACATTACATGGGGCTTTATAAGTAACATGATGTGGGCTTCTAGGCAAGAGGATTTTGACTCTAAGTCTTTCTTTAAGGCAATGGGTATGCTTACTAAAACAGCTGTCCCAGACTTAGCTAGAGATCATGGCCCAGAATGGCTTAAAGAAGCCACTAAGATAGCCAACGCTATGGTATTCTTCGACGTAGTTAAAGATGTGAATGACGCTAGTTACGCTGAATACACAGATTCTAATAAAGCGTCTAAAACCGCTAGGGACTTGATGAGACCTTTAGAGCTACAAAGACGAGGTGAATACTTCAACCAAGGGGCCTCCTTCTTAGCTACCATGCTTCACACTAAAGTAAATGACCTACAAGGCAATTCTAAGAGCTTATACGAGGCTTTAAATGAAGATATGACCTGGAATACCGCTGAGTTTGGAGAAGAGCCTGAGGGGCTTATAACGGACTTTAAGCTACATGTGGATCAAATGAATAAACTCATCCACGGTAACTATGATCCTAACTCACCTATAATGTTCAAACGTAGCTTTATAGGCCGAGCTATAATGCAATTTAGATCCTGGATACCTGAAGGTTGGGCAACTCGTTTTGGAGGCCTTAAATGGGACCCATTGCTTAAACGTGAAACTAAAGGTCGGTATACAACCTTTAAGGATATAGCTAAGGGAGAATCGTTGCTTATGGGTATAGGACTCAATATTAGAACGCTAACAGCTGAAGCTGCCAATAAGCTTACATTTGATAGGATAGGCTACTTAAAGCGTAATGGGGCTGCAAGCTTATCTAGTGGACTAGACGCCGCCAATATGCGCCAAAACGCGTCTGAGCTTATAATTCTAGCAGCTCTTATGCTTATATGGTCATTACTTAAAGCAGCTTGGGATGATGAAGAAGATGAAGAGGCGAAAGTGGCTTTAATGCGTACAATGAACGTAGTAAACAGACTAGAAGACGATGCCATGTTCTTCTATAACCCAATGGCTGTAGAAAGTATTGCTCAGAACTTTATACCAGCGACTAGGATAATTATAGACTTCTCTAAGTTCTTAGGTGCTTGGTACGATAGATTGATTAACGACGATGATGTAATCGCAACTGGGCCTAGAGCAGGTGAAAGTAAGACAAGACTTAGAACCCTCAAGTTAATACCTGGAGCATCTGGAGCATTGCGTTACACTGATACGGGGGAAATACAGGAAAAGTAAAAAAAAGGA
>ERZ724509.235-NODE-235-length-26766-cov-12.187339_pt1 | contig 26766 bp, 22 predicted proteins | sample MGYA00376042_ERZ724509 | MGnify/ENA primary metagenome ERZ724509 (study PRJEB28724, sample SAMN07190887) | wastewater metagenome | isolation source: effluent of sewage treatment plant in Hong Hong | place: USA: Christiansburg, Virginia | collected 2016-03-01 ...
GATAACAGAACCACCTGTACGTGCGCTCGTGCGGATGCGTACTCGGCTATATCCTGCTACCCGCGCATGCCATGCGTTAGTAGGCAGAGTAGAGATAGCTGGTGTTACCGTAATCCATGTGCCCACAGCCGTAGCATTGGAGGCTTGGAAGCTCATACCTACCCAAGGGCCGTCATCGCTGATCTGGCCCTCAAGCACGAGGGTAATACCACTGGCAGCATTGACGCTATGCACAGCAAACACAAGGCTGGCTGCGTCATTAATAACTACTATAGTAGCATCGTTTACGGCTGCAAAGGAAGCAGCCTTCTTGTATCGGTTCAAATGAGAGTAGCTCATTCTTGTTCAGCCCACTTGCGTAGGCTCTCCTTATCTATGTTACAGGTACTAAGACTAGCACGATAGGCTAGGATAGTGTTAGCTAGTCCACCATTAGTCTTGATTTGCTCGACTACCGCTGGGCAATCAGCCAGCAGCTCCTGAGGCGGCAGCTCTCGGACATATTTGACCGTGCTACAGGCGGGCAGGAAGGCCATCAGAAGGGCCACCAAGGGCCTTTTGAACTTCATCTGGTACATCGGTATCACTCCAGTCTTTATTGCGTTGTAGAGCGTTTTGGAGGGCTTCTCGGGCCTGTTCCAATTCCCGCTGTTTTGAGGCGATTTTGGCCTGTCTGGCTACCAGCACCTTCCGATCAGATTTCTCGCGCTCTACGGCCCGTTTCTGGGCCTCCATGAGGGTCTTGTTCTGCTCGGCCAGGGCCGCTTTCTCGCCCGTGAGGGTGTCCAGCCGCCAGCCGACTAAGGCAAGCAGGGCTAGAAGCACCGCCACCACGGTTATCCATACCTTGTTCATAACGTCAGTCCATGTTTAGCAGCCTTCTTGACCCATGCCTTAAAGAATCTGCCGTGTGTCATAGGTAAGCCCCGCTGATGCTGGAGCTGGTGTACCATTTCGTGAGCTAGTGTGTCGAGCATGTGCTGCTTCGTCTTGCACCTAGCGTCGATATGGATGCGTGGCTCATAAGGGTCATCGTCGTAGAAGCCATCCACGGGATACGGCATTTCGTCGCCTGTATGTCCGTATGTGACGGCTATACGCTTAAGTTCCCTACGGAACAGCTCAGTGTTGAGACGGCCGTGCCAGTAGCTGAAGAGAGAGGGGCTCGGGTCTGCGTGCTCCCTGCCATGCTCCGAGAGGTGCATAGCCACGGGGCGTAAAGCTGACTTTGTAGTTACCTTTGGCACAGCCAGTCTCCCATTGCTTGCGTTCGCTCTGGCGGCGTACCACCAAACCGGGCAACTGCTGCCCACCTGCGTACGTCCAGCGTACGAATTCCTTGCCTGCGCCCCAGCAATCGAAGGCATTGACCTTCTTCAGCAGAGTGCTCTTAGCGAAGCTAGTTTCCCCTATGTTAAACACAAAGCTAACGAGGGCATCGAATTGTTCTTGCGTAACGGGCGTCTTAACTAGACGCCGTACGGCTTGTTCTGCGTGCTTAACGTCCTGCTTCAGGAGTTCAGCACACTCAGCATCAGTCTTAACCTGACCGAGCTTAGCGGTGGCGATGTGGCCTGCACATACGGTAACTACGCCAACTGGGTCAACGTAGGCTACCTTGCGCAAGCCCTCATGCGCTACGATTGCCCCAGCCCCAGCCATGCTGAGACTCAGGGCAACCGCTGCGACCCGCCCTTTAAGAGCAGCGGGCCACTTCATTAGACGATGCCGTTAGTGACGGCAGTGGCAGCGAAGCTAGCTACCTGATTGCCGGACTCGTCTTGCAGGCGCTTGGCGGCGGTGCCGTTCTGGGTGTACGCCAGGGTCACGGCACCCGCAACGAAGGCAGTCGCCACATCCAGGTGGACGAACGGGCCGTCGATAGTGACCTTGGTCACGGCCTTGGCTTGGCCCGCGATCACGAAGTCACCGACGTCAGGGACGTTCTTAGCCGACAGGCCCTCCGACAGGGTGATGGTGATACGCTTGGTGGCGCTCGGCGCGATAGAACGGGCCGTCACGGTGGGCGCAGTAACGTCCAGAAGGGTGCTCAGGGCAGCAGCGCAGGCCGTGAAGAAGTCCGACAAGGGCTTTGCGGTGCTGGACTTACCACCATTCGCAGGGATGCCTGCATTGATTTCGACAGCACTGATAGCCTTAGCAGCTTCGATGCGGATACGGATGCCGTTAGACAGCAGGCCGGGGGAGGGGAGAGTTTCAACTCGCATAATAGTTCCTTGTTAGGCGGCAGTTACCTGCGGCTACCTTTACGTTTTAACATTGATACGCCAGCCCGTGTAGGGGCATTGTACCGTTTATAACCCAATGGGTCAGAGATTGCCTCAGCGTGGGCCTTAGCAGCTAGTGCAGCGATCTGCTTCTTCTGGTCGAGGGCTAGCGATTCCTCGAAGTGCCGGATGGCACCCTCAACCGCGTCGATACGGTCATCGTGGATGAGCGCATTACGGGTTAAGCTCATCTTGGCGAGCTGGTAGAAGAAGCTGTACGTCAGGCGCTGGGCCGGTGCGTACAAACTGCTAGTCTCCAGATCGTGCCGTACGGCATCCTCGGTAATGACGAGGGAGCCACGGCCCAATACGGGCTCAATGGTCTTGATGATGCGGGCTTCTTTCTGCCCTGTCACCAAGTCATCCTCGATACCCGCAGCCGGTAGGTGCTTACGCAGGATAGGTGTAAACACCGCCCTGAACGCACCGAAGCCCATGTTCTTCTCGATTTTAACTACGAGCGGGCCTTGCCCAACAGCAGCAAAGGGCTTGATGCGCTCTGCTAGTGTCTCCAGCTTGTCCTGTTCGTAGCCGCCGGGTATGCCCCCAACGCGAAGGAGATAGACGTTCCCGTTTAGGAACCCGATAATGGCGTAGGCTGTCTCGTCAGCGTTAGCACCACCACCAGCAGGGTCGATATACGCCACAACGGACTGTAGCTTGGAGGTTTCCTTGCTAATGTCGTGCGGCATCGCCAGCTTGAAGGCGTGCTCATGGACGGAGTAGTCCTTCAGGTTGGCCTGCGTCATACCCCGGACGATAGACAGCGGGAATGAGCCACTACCGTCAATGACCGTGATACGATCAGAGCGGAGAGGGAAGCGCATCGCGTCCATCATCGCAGTATTCAGCATGTGCTGTAACTGGAAGTAGGCCGTACCCTGATCGCGCTCCTTCTTCTGGAGCGTTTCTTCATCCAACAGCTCGGGATCAAGGGGTTGGCCCTGATCGCCGAGTAGGCCCCCGCCCGTTGCCAGAGCAGGGTTATGCTGTAGGCGCTGGGTAATGAGTGGCGCTAAATTGCTGCCGTAGTGCTCCCGTTGCTCAGGTGTAGGGTAGCGACCCGGCCAGATGCGTGTAACCACGCCACGGCTCGGCAAGCTGTTGTAGATGGACTCCATCGTTTGGGGAGTACCCAGCCAGATGATACGCCCACTCTGATTGATCGAGGTAAAGTCCTTCGTCAAGTGCAGCAGCTTGGCCCGTTGTGTGGGCGTAGCCGAGTTCTTGGAGGACTCAATATCGTCAGGAATCAGGAGGTCAGCACGCCGACCGTTTAGGTTAGCGTCAATGCCGATACAGTCTACACTAGCCGACTTGTCGATACCCTTTAGGCTATGGTGAATATCGAAGCCCTCAACGGAGGTGCGGTCGCCTGCGCTCTTGTCAGGGCGCATACACTCCAGCACATCCATGTTCATAATGATACGAACGATGAGGGTGGCAATGTCCGTGGCTTGGTCGCCGCCAGCAGACACGATTAGCACGCGGCCCGAGGGGCTGTGCAGCAGACACCAGACAGCGAAGACCGCAGCAATCGTGGTCTTAGCTTGCGAACGCTGCGCCTGCACCATCAGGTACTGCGGCCCGTAGGCGATGTAGCCCCCAATGTCCTTCTGAATCTCAGTCGTGCTGAAACCCAGCTCCTCCATCACATCCTCAAGGAACGGGATGAAGCTAGAGTAGTGCTGCTGCACAAGGACTAGCTGAGCCCATCGCCGGGAGGCTAGCTCTAGTGATTCACGCGCCTTCATTGCATCATACCGCCACCGAAGCGGTTGGCATAATCTTCAGCAGCCGCATCTAAGTTGGCCTGAGGGATGCGCTTGTTGCGGCGGGCCTTCAGCTTGTCGCCAAGATCGCGCAGGGCCTCATTCTCAGTCGGGTCGGCTGTGATGTTGTTGTTCTTGAGGAAGGCGATGGCAGCGCCAAGCAAGGCCGGGGATGGGCGCACGATGCGCTCACCCTCGTCAGTCTGCTCGGTGTACCCCACCACCTGCTCGGAGAGGGCCTGAGCCACCTGCTCGTGCAGTTCGCCTAGTGTCTTGTCACTTGCGGCCATGATAGTCCTTTCGTTTCTTCCACCAGCGGTCACGCAGTAAGAAGGTGATCTGCAATACGGTGTAGATCATGGTAGCCAGCAGCACCCAGTCAGAGAGCCCAACCCCGAACAGGGTAAGGCCACCTACTGTCAGGGCTGGCGCAGCCTTAGCGGCCTCAGTTGCTAGTTCGTGGTGTTGTGTCATGGTAATTACAGTGGGTGTTAGATGCCAGTTGGGCGATGGTGGTCATTTGTGAATCACTCAATTTCATAAATGCCGCTGAATCGAATCCCCATAGGCGCTGGGAAATCAGCAACAGCTACCGTTGCAGAAGCAACGCTATCACCAGACTGGAGCAAAGTTCCTGTGGTGGTGCCTGGTGCAACACGGATCACAAGAGTGGTATAACCGGCACTAAGATTGATGTTGTCCCACTCAGCCATGTGGATATATTGATAGTCGTTCGCTGTGCTGCGCGATGCAAACGGCAGCCCTGAAATCGATACAGCCCCCGCGCCAAGAGTCCCTTTTGAAATCGACATGAACCCCTGAACGTAGCACAGCTTTCCAACCACGCAGTACGTTCCATCTGCCACGGTAACGGCACCCTGAGTGCCACCACCGGACGAGTCAAATCTAGGCGTCCATGTGCCTTTTGGCTCGCCAATAAAATCTGCAAACGTGCCTGTGACGTTGAGCGAAGTATCGTACTTTGAGCACCCAAACCGCTTGTGTGTCCCCGTTCCCTGGAATCCAAGCCCAACGTTATCCGCCAAGCCACAGCCGGAAAATGTCGTATCCCGCGAGGTTCCCTGCATGTTGACGACGCGGATAAAGCCACCGTCAAAGTAGTTTCCGTCGCCTGTGATTATCTCAACGGTATTTCCAGATGATGCGCTTTGGAAATTACAGCCGGAGAATGAATTTGCGTTGCCGTATAGCTCCAAGTCTCTGGTGGTATTAGCCTCACACCACAACCCAATAAATTTATTTTTATTACTGGCTGCTGCTATTTCAAGGCCGGTAGTAACTGCCTCAAGAGTACCGCCTACAAATACGTTTCCCTGTCCATCAACGATGTTGCACCCCCTGCCTGCGAACCCTTCCATGATGGTGTTGATAAACGTGCAGTCCGCTGTGTAATAGCCAACGCCGTTGTTGTTGAGTACAAGGCCGCTTGTTGGTGTAGTGGTTTGGGAAGCCTCGTTGGTGGAGAATTTCAGTGTGTCGTACTGATTGGACACGCCATGCAAAATCGTGAAAGCGTTGTTGTTGCACTCTCGCACTTCAATGTTGCGGAACACCGAACGGAACACACCTTTTTTATAGAAACCGTCTGTGATGTTTGGGCCGCCCTTAATCAGCAAGTTTTCGACACGCATGTTGCCGACGCCCGCACCAGCCACCCCGCCATTCAGTTCCATGCCGCGCCCGGTTCCAGCAAAGTGCAGCGTTGGCTTTCCCTCCCCGACAATGGCGAGTCCTTGACCAGCGAAATCCAGCACGCCCGAGTCCAGCAGGTACGCGCCACCAGGAATGCGGAGCCCTCGCCCGGATGTCTTGCAAAAATTCAGGGCTAAAGCGAATGCTGCCGTGTCGTTTGCAACATCATCACCTACAGCGCCAAAGTCCTTGACGCTCACACTCTCGCGCAGCTTGGCTTGTGCTGTGGTAGCAACGGCTCCTGCCCCCGCCGCAATAAAACCAACAATACCGGCCCCAGCATTGCTAGCTAATGTAGCGAGGGTGACAAACACACCGGATAAGGCTGCCTTAATGTTGGCCCATGTGAGCTGCCTCAAGGTGAAACCAGAGGCGCTGTCTACAAGCGGTAATCGGTCTGCATCTACCGGCACAGCCTTGGCCGGGGCCGCGTTGACGGCCCCCCCTACTGTGTAAGTAGTAGCTAGCGCAGCGCTCGCCGCTGCCGCTACAGCGCTCGCCGCCGCAGCCACAGCACTACCAGCAGCCGCACTAGCGCTCGCGTCAGCAGCTTGCGCCGGGGAGGTATTCACGGTGTCGGTTGTCTCAGCAGCCACGAAGATCGCCTGCTTTGCCATAGTGTCTAAAGCAATCTCGCTGAATCCTGACTCATCGGTGAAGTCCACCAACGGGAGGTCTTTAGGCGTGTTACGATAGATAGTAAGTACGTCTCCAGCCGCGAGGGCGGGAGTAATGCGAAGCTGGTATTGCCCCACCAGCATTCCAGGGGTAACGGTAATCTCGGTGCGGAATCCTTGCGGCGTGTCCGTGCGAGCTTTAACGTGGGCCTTGTCGAGGTATCCTCCCGAGAAGGAGAAGTTCCAATCGGTTGTAGTACCATCAGTGGCATATACCGTTTGGCTAAGTAGCTGTTCGATTGGGGTAGGCATACGCCCTCCTGTTAAGAAAGAAGCCCGCCCGGTAAAGGGCAGGCGGTGTGTTACAGGTACTAGAAGTTAGTCCTTGGCTGTGTTCATCAACGGCACAAGGTAAGGCAACCGGCTCATGGGCATGATCTTGGCAGCATCATCAACCTCTAGGGGGCTTTGAGCATACTTCCAAATGTCATTCACCAAGCTGGAAGCTGGGAGCACGTAGTTGCCCACGAAGTCTGACTCAACTCCAGAGCGCCCACCAGTAGGCTTAACGCCCAGCTCGTCAGGCAGCACGCTGCTAGTGAGGTCGATGAGGTCGCCAGCCATGCCTGCCATTGCCACGTAGTTCAGCGTAGCCCTAGCGAGGTTCTGTGGTTGCAAGCGCTCTTCGATGTAGGCGTCTTGGTCAGGTCGTCCCACACTGTTAGCGTACACGCGGGCCATGTAGATGGGCACTGCCATAGACATGCTGCCGATCAGCAAGCCGAATGCTGCGCTAGCTCCTCGGTTGTTCCGCTGGCGTCCCCATTGCTTCTCCATCGAGGTGATAGAGAAGGTACGGAACTGCGTCATCAGTTTGAGCCAGCCATCATGCGCCCACTTGCCACGCTCACCGATGTAGGTGCCTTGGATGATTTGGCTAGTGCCACGCCATACGGCTTGGATAACCTGCTCACGAATGGCCGGGTCTGTGATCTTCGTCACATCGAACCCCTGTGGGTTGCCAGCAGCGTCGAACTTAGTGACGTTGTGGAGGTCAGCCTTAAGCGCAGCTTGCACCTCGGGTGTGATACCGAAGTCACGGAGAGCAACGTCATCCTTGCCCTCGTTAACGTAGCGAGCCATCTTCTTAACGATCTGCTCAGCCATACCGCGTTGCTGTGCGCTGTGCACTAGCCGCCAGCCCGAGAGCTTGGACTGCAAGTGCCCGCCCCCTCGAAGCAAGCGGTCTGTCAGGGTCAGTGTGTCCTGCCCGTAGGTAGGGTAGGCATGGTCAGGGCTATCGAATGGCATGACTACCTTGTAAGCGTCGGTGCCAAACTCCGCACCCCCTGTATGCTCGATGCTAGTCAGGAATGGGTTATCCACCTTCTCCCCACGGGCAAGCGCACGAATCTCGCTGCTCAGCCGAGGGATGCCAGCTACTGAAGCCGCAGTGCGGGCCACGCCCACATGGACGATGCCGTTAAGGGACTCAGCGATCTGGTTGAACACGATGCCGCCAAGGCGTACCAGAGTATTCGCGGCCATAGCACGTTCCATGAACTTGCCGGACTGGGTGCCGAAGGGCTCGTTAAGGAACTCAGCGGCCATCTGGTCGAAGGCCTCCTTCTCCTTAACACCTGCACGCTTGCCGTCCTCCCCGTACTGCATGGCGTCCCGCAGGAGCTTCAGCCCCGGCTTACCACGCACGCCCCACTTGGTCAGGGCAACCTCTCCGCTAGCGCGGCCAGCCTGAGAGCGCAGTAGCTCCAGTTGGTTTGTCTCGAATATGTCGAGCAGCTTGAAGTCACCGGCCTCGGTCTGGTAGACCTTGTTCAAGTCAAGCTCGATACGCCCCTTAGTGAAGCTAGCGCCACCCTTGTTGAACTTGTCCATGTGCTGCTTGATGGTGTCCTCGGGCAAGTCCATGCCACGCAGAGCTTCCTCGACGAGGCTAGCCGAGCTAGGATTGCCGCCTCCGATGTTGGAGCCGTAGTCTCCGCTCGCCCGGTCGCGCACTCGCTGCATGTACTTTGAGGCTAGCATGTCGGAGAAGCTAGCATCCCATCCTTCGATGGTGATGAACTGGTCAACCAATGCGTCATGCAGAATACGCCCTTGCTCGTTCGTCATGTTGATGACGGCCTTAGGACTCATGCGGTGAGGCATATAGCCTTGGCTCGTCTCAGGCAGGCCGTCAGCACCCAGTGTGCCAGCTCGACGCTGCGCGTTGGCGATGCGCTGGTAGGATGCCTCAACGGAGTCAACCGCTGCCCTCACGTTGGCGTCTTGCGACACCGGGGCCTTAGCCAAGCGGCGGGCCTCAATCTCAGCAGCAATCTCCTTGTTGAACGCAGCCCAGTTCTGCCCGCCTACCAGATCGTCACGCAGGCCGCCGGGCTTGCCCTTCTTCCAAAAGGAGTAAGCGTTCTGTACATCGTTCAGAGCGTTGCCAAGCATGAACCGTTCGGTCATGTACTTGCTAATGGCAGCGGTAGCTTGCCGTTTGCCTGCCACTCCGCTAGCATCCTCCAGCAACTCGGAGGCGATCATGCGAACTAGCGGGCTAGGGGACTTCAGCATCAGCAGGCCAGTGGATGCCACGTTGAACACGTTGTTGTCAGCGAGGTTCTGCACTCGCTTGTTCCACGCCTCGTCCATAGGGTTGCGGGCTTCCCATTCTGCTGCTTGCTTATGGAGTGCGAGCATAGCCTGCGCCTGCTTACGCTCAGCCGCCGTACCCACAGGGGCGATAGTTAGGCCAAACTTAGCAGAGGCTGGGTCAGTCAGCACCTCTTGCACAACCGCCGCAGGCTGGGCTGGCACGCTAGCCTGTGCGGCAGCGCCAGCACGGGAAGCCACCGGGGTCTCTCCTACGCTCTCCTGCACTCGCTCCAAGATGTTGTCTAGGAACGTGCTAACGCGAGCGTCAACGTCGGGGAGTTCTCGGTTGAACTTCTTGAAGAAGGCTAGCACGCGGGCCAGCGCATCCTTGATCGTGTCTACCACCGTGCGGCTCAGCCCGAACTTGTTGGCGGTGGCGAGGTCACGCTCCATGTACTTAACGAACTGCTCCGCGAGGTACTCGTCAAAGTCAAGCTCATACTGGGAACCCAGCTTAGGTGTAAACTCCTTGCTAGCCCATTGGTCTACGTTGAGTGCACTGAAGCGGAGGCCTCGGGCCTTGTTGCCATCAACAGCACTCCCCACAGCCTCAGCAGCGAACTCTCGCCAAGCGCTAGTCACACCGCGCAGGTCTTTAATCTTAGCCTTGGAGAGATTACTGTTGAAGATCACATGCCCAAGCTCATGCGCTGTAGAGCGAATCACTTGGCTCGGGGCCAGCGTGGGGTCAATGCGAATCATCGCCCCGGTACGGCCAGTCTGCACCACGGTGCCGTTGGCAAAGCGGCCATCAGCCATCGGGATGCGGTCGAACTGTAGCGTAAGCGTATGCTCAGGCAGGAAGTTCTTAGCCAGCTTAGTCAGTGTCTCGACAGCAGCGCGTGCCTCACGGGGCACATCGTTCATAACGTGCACGCCCTTGCCAAGAGCATTGAACTCGTTCACGGACTTGATACGCCCGCCTGTGTTCAGCTCCCACTCGTCGGCAAACTTGCCTCCTGCGGCCCCGTCTACCTCGCGCTGCGCTAAGTCCTCAGCGGTGGCGAACCGAGAGGTCGGCATTGGGATGGTGTCTAGGTCGGCGGGCACGCCATCGCCCGGTTGGCGCATAGCGCCCATGTCAGCCTGCGCTTGCTCAGTCTCCTTGATAAGCTGGCGCTCTACGGGAACCTCTCCAACGCTCTTGGAGATAACCTCGTTAGCGTCTTGCTTGTTCAGATCGTCCATTACTCGGCGCAGGTCGCCAGTAGCTGCGTGCGCCCCGATCTGGGCTTCGGCCCGTGCTGCCAGCGCCAGCGACCGCTCAGCCCCAGCCTCTACGGCTGTGTCCAACAGCCGCTCAGCCTGCTGCACATGATGCAGTCCGAGGCCAGCAGAGGCCGCGCCAATGAGGGTATCGGCTGCGAGGGATACCATCAGGTCAGTTCCGTTATAGCGGCCCTCCATGACCTGCGCAGCGGCCTCCACGGCGGTGCCACTCAGGGCGCTCTCCAGCACTTGCCCGCCGACATACCCGGCCCGGTTGCCAGCCTGCGCTGCCACCAGAGAGCCGGTGCCAGCCATCTTCAGGACACGGGCCGCAGCGAATGGTGCGGCCCAATTGGTCACACTCGCTCCCTCAGCCGCGATGCTCAGGGCGATGCCTGTGCCGCCACCTTGGGCCATAACGGTACGCACGCGGTCTTGTTCTTCAGTGAACTTGCGCAGATGCTTCTCGGCCTCTTGCGGGCTTTTGGAGCCAGCGTAGTCCTCGATAAGCGTGTCATCTGCGTTAGAGGGCAAATCCTTCATGTCGGGCTTGTAGCCCTCTACAGGGGTGAACTCCGGCCCCCAGATGTGCTCGACCATGCCGCCGATAAGGCGAACGTCCGTGTTGCCCGTCATAGCCGCAGCGAAGCTCTCGAACATGGTGGGCTCAACGGAAGCCCGGATAGCGGCCTCATCGTCAGCCTGCTGCAACGCCGCGTCCACTAACGTAGACGCCTTAGGCTTGATGATCGTAGCCTTAACAGCTGCGTTCAAGCGGGCCTCGTAGGCATCCTTGATGGGCGTCTTAGAAGGCGGGGTGTAGTCCTCCCCCGCCAGCATAGCTACCTTGCCCACGTAACCTGTGTCCTCAGCGTAGCCACCCTGCCGCAGGGCGGTAGCGTACTCGACAGCGGACTTAGCACCCACCGCCTTGGGGTACCTCCGCTTGATAAGACTGATGAAGTCACCAGCAAACTCGTCAGGCGTAGCGTATTGTCGATAGCGGTCAGTGCTTCCGGTAAGATTGTCAACGGCTTTGACGCCTCCACCAGAGAAGTCCTTAATGTTTCCCAGATTGTTAGTCCCTGGGATTATGGACTTGCCCCAGCCGGTTTCCAAGCCTAGCTGCGCAATCACCGCTGTCTGCGGAACATTAAGCTCCGCGGCGATCTTGTCAGCCACTGGGCCGTACTGTTTGATAAAGTCGTCTTTACTCATTGGTTATCCTATTTAGGTTTAGCGGCTTGCTCAGCCTGCCACTTGCGGTATGCCGCCCATTCCTCCTGAGTGCCTGTATAAAGGTTAGGCATCTTTGGGTTAACCAGCGGAGTTGGCTCAGGGCCGAATACAAAGTCCTTCTTGTCCAAGCGTCCTTCGCCTGTGTTCCACTTAGCCTTAATGTCGCTTAGTGTGAGTAAGGCGATAACAGGCTCGTCTGCATCGTTGCTGCCCACCACGTAGAACTGGGGCTGCCCAGCAGCGGTGTCCTGCATCTGACCGACACGTACGTTGCTCATGTTGCGCTCGGAGGCCAGCCCCGATACGGCAATGTCGAAGGCCTTGTCAATGTTCTTAGTGTTAACTCCACCCACCTTGAAGTCCTCGGAGCGCCCTGCCGCAACCCGCAGGTCAGTAGCCCCTTGTGTGCGAGTCCAGTGGTAGCCTGCTACGACGGAGAGGCCGGGGGCAGCCTGCTTAGCCACCTTGACACCTGCTTCAATGTCAACCCCGGCAGGCACGTAGGCGGTGATGGTACGGGCCAATCCCGCCGGGTCTTTGACGGCGTAGTCCCCGGTAACGAGGTTAGCTGCGTGCCCAAGCCACAGGCTAGAGAACCCTTTGGTCGTAAGCTCCGATGCGACCTCTGCCTCTCGCTTAGCAGGCGGCGCTTTCGTGTGTTCCTGCACGGCAGCGTCGAACGCAGCCGCCTTCCAAAGTTGACCCTCTCCTGTGCGGTTAGCTATGGCGTGGTACTTGGACATGAAGCTAGCGTACTCTCCTGAGTACAGAGAGGCGACGGCCCCTTTGTCCCCGCCGCCTGCTTTCAGGAGCGGGACGTAATACTGGCCGTATGCGGTAGCCATGAGGTCAGCGTTGCCGGAGCGGATAGCGTTGCCGATGGCGGACTCTACGATCTCCTTGTGCGCCGTGTCTACCACAACGTCAGCTATGCTAGCTCGGTATCGGTTCAGGGTAGCCTCTGCCTTTTCCTTCTCAGCAGGAGGCACCGACTGTGCTTGCAGCCGCAGATGGTCGAAAAGGTCTTGTCGCTCTTTGTTCTCCATACGGTAGACAGAAGAGAAGTCGCCCTCCGAGAACTGCTTAGCCACGCCGTCAAGGTGCTGGATGCGGAGAATCTCCTTGTCCTCCCCCTTGGAGGTAGCGGCCGCCTTGGCGAGTGCGGCTACCCGTTGGCGCTCATTGGCCTTTAGCTGGCGCAGCTCCATCACGGTAGCCGCGTTTCCGATCAGCCCATTGTAGTCCCCAGTCGCCTGCACGTACCTGTCATCAATGGCCTTAGCTGCTGCTAGGATAGCCTCTTCCGTTACCTGTGGGTCATCGGCCATCCCAGAGAAACGGGCCACATCAGCTAGCACATCGTCGGGGAGGTTCAGCTTGGCGCGGGCGCTTGCTGCGGAGTATGCACGCTCTACTACTCCCTGTTCTTCTGGGTTCAGCTCGTCGTACTTGTGGCTCTCCTTGAGAAGACGGTATGCCGCGAAGTTGCCAGAGTTGATGGCCCGTGCAGCGGTACGTGTGATGAGCTTGAAGTGCAGCTTGGCGTCCATTTCTGGAGGCTTAACTAGCATCTGTACCGTCTGCAAGCTACGGCCGCCTACGTCCCGTTGGTCGGTGGTGCTGCCGGGCTGTCGTGCCGCTGCGTCTACCGAGCCCACTCCTGCCCAGCCAGAGGTTAGAGCAGACTCTTGCGCATCCTCGTACTGCTCTTGGGTAAAGCGGATATGCTCCTTAGCCTGCGCCTTTAGCACCTGAGGCAGGGTAGAGCTGATCTGCTGGGACAGCATCATGTCGGTAACAGCGTCACCTGTGTTAGCCTTGGTGATTGCCGAGGTGGCGTACTTGCTGAACTCCTCTGCCGACAGCTTGCGCAGCTCTGGCATGTTGCTCTCAATATCAACTGCCACCGAGTTGGCCTTGGCCGCAGCGGTGTAGGCCCGCGCCCCGTCAACTAGGCTAGTGCTTCCAAATAGCTTGGAGAACCAGGGCTGCTCGTCCACAATCTCCTGAATGGCCTGCCCTGAGGCAGCCTTCTGCATACCCTGCACGTAGGCAGCGGTGCGCTCAGCCTCCAAGTGGGGCTTGATGGCCTCGCCGCCTAGTCGGGCTAGCACTTGGAAGGTAGGGTCGGGCTGTGCGTCAGGCACCTGCAAGGCCCGAGCGGTAAGCTGTGCCCCACCGCCTGAGGCGTTGTTGCGCAGGGCCTGCCGCTGGCCTGCTTGAGTCTGGGGCACACCGCCACCTCCCCGGCCTGCGAAGGTGACGGTTTGGCCTAAGCCTTCGGTTGGTGCGCCTAGTGTGTTGTCTTGTGGCATTAGCGCCCTCCAGTAATTGTACGTTGACGGCCACCAGAGCCAGAACCATCAGGGCCTGCCCGGTCAGCGAAGGCGTCATAGCCGCCGCTTCCAGAGAAGAACCCACCCATATCGGATAGCGTCTTGCCGCTCTGCCCAGAGAGAATGTCGGAGAAGAGGCTGCCGCCGCGAACGCGCTTAACCGCTACGTCCACGCTGTAGTCTAGGTCGTCAGAGATTTCGCTAGTGTCCAGAGAGTCCCAGCCTGATTGCAGAATGTGCTTCTGTCGCTGCTGGGCGTCCCAGTCCCCCTGCTTCATGGCCGTGTCTGCACGCTCTTGGAGGCGTGCAATGCGCAGGGCTGTAGTACCGGCCACCAAGTCGGCTACGCCGCCTGTAATGCCCGATAGAGCCCCGGCAGCGGCCTGTGCGCCCGCCTGCTCTGCGAAGGCGATCTGCTGCTCGAAGTTGTCGTTGGTGGCGCTGTCGCGGGCGCGGCGGTAGTTGATCGCAGCCGCCTCAGCCTCGCTGCCCATGTTCTCAAGGGTGCGCTGGTTGTTGATCGACTGGTTGTAGCGGGCAAGGGAACCCCTCGCCGCCTTCAGCTTGTTGTTCGCCCCGCGCACCAAGTTGTTAGCGTAGGCGTTGGCCTCGTTGACAATATTCTGCGCGTTGACGTTGGCCTCTTCGATGACTCCAGCACTGATGCCCATAATGGCCTTCATGCCGAAGTCAGCAGCGGCTGCATACGGGTTAGACATGCTAGCTCCTTAAAAACGTTGCACTCTGTTAAAGAATTGACCAACCCACTCAAGGGCTGTGATGGTAAACGGATACCAGCGGCGTGCTGCAATGCGCAGGCTGTACTCACGCACCTCCCGGCCGACCGGGATAGAGTGCTGCCCTGTGCTGATGGGCTCGATGCCGATCAGGTTGTCAGGGTCGCCAAGGATACGCCCATTGAACTCAACCTCGTCGGGAGGAAGGTTACGGTACGTTACGGCCCACTTGAAGCCTGTCGTTTCCTTGAAGGCAGCGATCAGCTTGGTGACGGTTAGCCGCCCGCTGATGATGGCCTTGCCCTTGCTGTCCCGCATGAACGGGTTAGTCGGAACGAAGTAGGCGTCGTTGGTAGCACCTACCGTCAGGCCGGGTTCACCGGGATAGCTAGCCAGCAGGGTAGCCGAGTTCTCCAAGGCAGCGCCAGTGAATCGGCGGGCACTCGTCGTGTCGAAGGCAGCAGCCCAGCCCGTGCCGCTAGTAGTGGTCACTGAGCCTGTACCTGCCAGCACCTGCGCCCAAGGGCGGTGGCTATCGAGGTAGGGCTTGCTGCTGAGCAGCGTGGTAGTCGGCAGGAAGTCTGCCACCACGTAGAACACGCCAGCGGAGTCCTCACGGATTGAGTATATCTCGATACCGTCTGTCACTACGCTCATGCCCACGATGTACCCGAGCACCGCGTTAAAGTCGCACCGGCTCCAGCTATCCATCTTGCGCCCATCGGCCTTGTCTAGATAGGCGAAGGCGTAGAGGGTGCTGCGTGCCCCGGTAGTCCGGGAGAACAGCAGGCTCGGGGAGCCAGTGGCGCTGACCATTTCGATGATGCCCCCAGCAAGGTAGTTGGCAAGCTGGCTCGACGCCGGGAACGACTCAGGGCTGTTCTCTGCCTGACCTGGCTGAATCTGGTGCACGCTAGATGAGCTAGCCCCACGCTTGGCGTAGAGGATAAACCCGCCTGCCCCTACTGGGCTAGCGTCGGCAACGGCTGCGTAGTTCGACATGACAGCCATGTTAGCCGCTGTCGGGGACATAGCCACGTTGCCTTGGATGATGTACTGGCGCTTGGTGCCAAACAGCACAAGGTCTTGGTCGTACAGGGTGCTGTACTTCAGCGTGTCATCCTCGCTGCCTGTGGGCTGCATTTCGTATGGGTCGTTAGCAGGCAACGTTAGCACCGTGCTGCGGAAGAAGTTGAGGTAGTCCTCAGTCTTGCTCACAGCCAGCACGCCCCCACAGCCTACTAGAAGCCGGTTCTGGAATGTGCCAAGGTACGATACCTGCCGTCCTACGAAGAAGGGTGCAGGGGCGCTGTCCGAGTCCCCGGCTGTGGATACTGAGAAGGTCGGATGGGTGCCCGCAGTTATAGAGTTCAGCAGGGTGGCCGAACTGGCGATATAGAAGTTGCTCCCAGACACCGTAGCGTAGAACAGCCCACCAGTTACGGCGTGCTCAACTCCTGCCCCCTCGACCCAAGTGACCTCAGTGTAGCCCGTAGTCACCGACTTGTCCTTGGCTACCGCCTTCAGGTAGAAAGCCTCAGCCGCGTTACGGCTGCGCACCTTAACCACTTTGCCTACGAAGTGCACAACGCTGGTCTTGTCAACGCTCTCAATCTCGTCGGCTACGCCACGAATCAGGCTACCGTCACCGCCGTCATCGACCTCAAGGGACTTGACAAGCAGGGCGTCAGGGAACACGATGTGGGAACCCACTACCGTGGTGCCCGTAAGGCCAGCCGTTACGAGCTGGTTAGCTAGGGTTAGGGCGATAGCGTCAGGCTGCACTGCGGCAGTCGATGTGCCAATCCACTGGGTCACTGCTCCGTTGTAGGCGTTAACCCGGTCGTTAACCTTCTTGGTGTAGTCAGGGTCTGCGGTCAGAATGTCCGAGGTGTCTAGCACCCCTTGGTAGCTGGAGGTCGGAGTAGTGTACGTGGTCGTAACCAGCGTGTTGTCCTGCTTGCGCACCTTGACGGTGTACTTGCGGCTGAACGCACCACCCCGCACCCACACTACGGCGCGGGCGAAGTTAGTCGTGGTGTTCCAACGGTCAGTGGAGGTGCCGCTCATGGGCACACCGTTAGCGGCTAAGAATACGTACTTGCCTACCCCGGTCAGGGCGGCTACCCCGTTGGAGGTGAGCGTGTCTAGGGGAGCGTCCACCGCGTTGCGGGTGTAGGTCAGGAATACCTTGTCCGTGCGGCAGTAAGCGATAATCGGAGGTAGCGTTGTTGAGCCTACCTTAGCCTCTCGACGCACCAGCAGGGTGTACTCCTTGCCGTTAGTGTCGAAGTCGCGGCTAGTCCAGTTGTCCGTGTCGGCTTTAATACTGGACAGATCAGCGTGGGTCAGTCCGGTAAGTACCTTCTCTGCAACCCACTCCGAGCCGTGCCGTCGTGTCAGCCCGTTAACAGGGTCACTCCAAAGGTTCACCTGTTCGGTGTGTTGGCCTTCGGAGCGGTCTTGTGGGACTTGTTGTGAAACCCCGCGCAGCAGGGAAGCATAGCTGTTAGCTACTTTCATGTCAATACCTCAATGCGCGGGTAACGCTCTTGATGCGCTGGAGGCGCACGTTGTTGTTCAGTAGGTTGACGCTGGCCTGTCGGGTCTGCTCAGCGTTAGCTTGCATCCGAGCCATCTTCCACTCTTCGGTCAGCTCTTGCCTGCGGGAGTTATCCGCATCGTACAAGGACTGGAAGCGCAGGACTGTCTCAGCCGCCACGTAGTCGTTCATCACCGGGGGCAGGTCATCGAAGGGGACTAGCCGGGTGATGGTGCCAGTGACCTCTTCCGTGATAACGTAGGTGCGGTTGCGGGTGTCATACAGGCGACTGCCCCGCTGTACAAGCCAAGGCTTAGGCTGCTGGCGCACCAGCGTATCCGTAGTGCGCACGCGCGAGTCCCAGCTAATCGCGTCACCGGGGAGCTGCATGTGCCCCGTGGTGGGGGCTGGCTGCAAGGTCATGGCCTCTTTGTTGAACCACCAGCCCGGTGACTGCAAGCGCTTGTTGGCAGCGTCTAGAGCCTTCAGTGCAGAGCCCCTGTACACATGCGGCTCGTTCAGGGTGTTCAAGGGAGCTTCGCCAAGGGAGGCTAAGCATTCATTCACGACTTCGAGGGTTGTAGCCATGCGGCCTCCAAATGCGAAAAACCCCCTCAATGCCGAAGCAAAGAGGGGGTAAGGTTTGTAAGTTACAGAAACAAGGCCCCGCTTGCGCAGGGCCAAGGGTCTGGAGCCTATCAGGGCTTGAGGATAACCCCAGAGAACTCGGCGCGGTTAGGCGTAACGCCGTAGGCCAAGTGGGCATCCACAAACCAGTTCTTCGTGACCTTATCCCAGAACACGTCAGTGGTCAAGGGGATAGTCTCACCGGCCAGCAAGGCGCGGGGAGAGAAGGCGCAGGCAACGACCTTGCTGAAGTCACCGTCATAGGCGTTGCTGTTGTCCGAGTTGGACAGCAGGTGGCCGGTGATGGTCTGACCAGCCGGGAAGTCGGTGGAGCGAACCACGGGCACACCGTAAGCCTTCAGGAGGTGAGCTTGGATGTTCGTACCTTCAGAGGTCTTGTAGGTACCGTCGATCAACTGCTCGTTCTGCAACAGGGTGTAGAACTCAGCGGGCTTGACCGCAATCACAACGTCATCGGTACGAGGATCAACGTCCTTCTCTTCCATCTTGACGAAGAGGTTAGCCACAGCGGCGTAGAGCTTGGCCGGGTCGAGGGCATCGCCACCAGCTCCGAGGATTTGCTGCGAGCCACCGAAGTGACCAGCGGGTTTGCCAGAGGCACCGGCACCCTTGTAGGTGGACTCGGTGAACAGAGCGGCCTTGATCGCTTGGATGAAGAACGACTGATCGGTGAACTTGGCAATCTTCTTGCCGTGCTCCATACCGATTTCCTTGCGGGCATCGTAGGAGGTCTGGAAGGTTTCCAGCAAGGGCAGCACAGCGCGGGCCAAGATCACCGTGTCAACGGTCAAGGTGCGCTTTGCGAAGTCGGTGCCAGTACCATCAGGGGTGGTGCCGGGGGTAGCCTTCTGGAGGGTCGATTCACCCACTGCGAAGTTGGTGATAACCGAGGTGCCCTTCACGGGGCGCACAGGAATCATGCCCCTCAGGGCCGACTTGCGCTCAATGGTGGATTCGACAACGCCGGTGTACTCTTCGAGGTGAAGAGCGGAAACGGTGCCAGCTTGGTTCGATTGACCGGGGCGTACAATCGAATAGGTATCGTCAAGTGCCATGACTTTCTCTTTCTTTAGTTGGTTAAGATAACAAGCCCGCGCCATGAGGGCTTGGTTCTTGTACTACAGGTACTGAATGGGTTAGCCGCGATAAGCGGAACGGCGCTGCTGCAAGGCGGCGTATTCTCGGCTGCCTTCCAAGCGGCCACCCAGCTTGGCGTTCAGGCGGGACACCTCATCGGCGTAAGCTCGGGGGCTGAGCGGGCCGTTAACCGCGCTGTCGTTACCACCACGGCCAGCGTTAGGCGCTGGGTCACGGGGATTGATAACGGCGTTGTTAGCACGGCTGTAGGCACCGAGCAGATACTGCACTGCTCCCTTAGCGGCCAAGCCCCCTTGATTCAGCAAGGCGTTAACCTGTGCCTTCTCTTCCGGGGTGGCGTTGGCAGCGGCCCATTGCTGGACGGCCTGCCACTGCTCTTTGCCGCCCGCCTCTTTGTGCACCAACTCTGCGACCTGAGTGGCCTTGGCCTTCTCGTTCTCTTGGGTACGGGCAAACGCAGCCTCGCCCAGAGCGACGAACTGCTCCCAGCCTTGCACACCCTTAGCGGCCAGCGTGGCCTTCAGGATGGTGAAGTCCCCGTTAGACGCAGCCTTCATGGCCGGGTGCTCGACACCGAGGCCAGCCTTGCCCATGAAGGCGAGCGCCATGTCGAGGCCAACGTCCCCTGTGGGCTCGTACTCAACAGGTGTATCTAGCACGGGCCCCGTCTTGGGCGGCTCTACCTTGGGGGCAGGGCCATCCGCAGGTGCGCTATCGGGGATGATGATCGAGGTGTTGCCAATCTGGCTTTCCTCGTTGTTGGGGTTCGGGTCGCTAACGGGTGCGGTTACAGAATCGGTCATGCTTGTCCTTGTGTTGCTGCTGCTTCCCCAGCGGCGGTTGCTACCTGCTGGGCCATTTGTTGCTCTTGCTGTGCCTGCTGCACTTTGGCGAATTCGGCGTCGGTCATAATGAACTTGGTGAGGTCAACCCCACGGCCTTGGCCTACGAAGGCGGCTACCTCTTCCCACTTCATGCGGGCGGCTAGCTCGGGTGGCACACTGGTCACTGCCGCCATGTCGCCCATTGCCAAGCGGAAGTTCTCCAAGTCACCGTTACGGCTAAGGGCGTCAAGCCCCGTCACGATGGTAACGTCGAGGTCTGCCCCGGAGAGGTTCAGGTCGATAGCTGCGAACAGCCACTCTGCCACCGGCTTCTGCAAGCTAGCGGCCAGTGTGGAGTACACGCTACCATAAGCTGTCTCCAGCTCCTGCGCGGTGAGGCGTACCTCTTCGGTAGTCACACGCTCTGCGTCCCGAATAACGGCACTGCCCATGAGGAACCCTCGGGCAATGCGCTTCTCGTACTTGTCGTTAACTTGGTCAGCGACTTGGATGGCGGCTGGGTTGCCACCTTGGCTAGGCGCAACATCAGTAGGCAAGCCCGGAAGGGCATCACCGTTTTCACTGGCATTCAGATCATCAATGCTGGTAACGCCGTTAGGGTTAACCATCCACCTGTACTCTGTGCCCAATACGCCACCATCCACGACTGACTCACTCAGTACGCTACAGGCCTCAAGGTCGCCTATGTACTCTTCGACCAAGCCTGTGCCGTAGTCCGACTCGTCTGCCAAGTCCCACGTAATGACCCGGTAGGGGCAGCGGTCTTCGGGCCACTTGCCGTCAAACTCTTTGGGGAGCTTCTTCTCGTCAAGCCACTGGGTCATGGTGTAGGAGCCGTTGTCCTCACGCTTGACCCACTTGTACAGGAGAACCTCTTGTTCTTCCTGATACTGGCTGCGGTAGAGCTTAACAATATCCTTGTCTAGCTCGTCGAAGCACACCTGCTCTCGAATGACGAGGTGCAGGATGCGACCCTTAATGTCGCGCTTGACTACCCACTTGCGCAAGCCGATAACCCGCATGGCTTCCTTCTCAAGGAATAGCAATGCGTTGCCCGTCACGATGAGGTGGCGCATGACTTGGAACAGCTTAGGGCGCTGCCCTGAGTTGTCCAGTGCGGCTACTGCCTCGCGCTCACCGTTGGCCAGGAAGCTGTTAAGCTGTACCTCAGTGAGGCGCATCTTCTCCGCTTGCTGCTTGGCCTTCTTGCCGGGCTTCAGCTTGACGAAGGGGCGAGAAGGGGCGAACATGGCTAGCATCAGCTTGTTGCTCAGGTGGTTGACAGCCTGTGCGCCGATACTCTGATAGTCGTGGGAGTCATCCGTGTTAACCTCATCGAAGTTAATCGGGTACATCACCTTAGCGATAGTGAGGGCAGCGTACCGCTCCAAGCGAGTGAGCATACCCGTTCGCTTACCATCGCAGGCTGTCCACATCTGTGATGCGGTACGGTATGTCATTGCTGCTCCTAAATGTTAACGCCCGAGCCAGCGCTGCCTACCCCGAAGGTCTGACGGCGACGGCGGGATGCCGCAGAAGCTGTCTCGACGGGAGTACCGCCGATCTGAACATCAGCATTCTCCAATGGCTTGTCGAGCGCATCGGCTGCTGCTGACTCTGCCGCATTACGTGCAGCAGTTTGTTCCTGTTGTCGAGCTGACTGGGCTGCTGCTTCCTGAGAAGCCTTCGCAGCTTGCTGTGCGCTAGCACGGACTGCACTAGCTTGCTCTTCTGCCGCACGCTCCGCAGCATCTGCTGCTACGTCGGCACCAGTAACCTTAGCTACTACTTGTTTGAGATACCCCATGATCTACCTTTCTGAAGAATGACCGAGTTAACGGAGTGAAGCCAGATTCCTCGTAAGCCTTGCCTACAATGTTTACTGGCGAACTGTCTGCTGTTATCACACCAACACAGCCTAACCTCCCAGCGATAGCTACTAAGGCTTCTGGTAAGGCTTTCAGAGAGCCTCCCTTATACAGCTTAAGGACGAGCCACTCTTGGAGTAGACTCTTCGTACTGTACCAAGGAGTGACTACTTCTGTCATTACTAGGTAGCCTTCTACTACATAGGCTTTCCCAGCAGCTACCTCTCCCATGATTGCTTCGTAGGATTTCTCGAAGTCAACAGCTACTGCCCACTCGTACTGCTTGGCGTAGCACTCGAGGCCGTGCAACGCATTATAGATGCTGGGCTCGTCTGAGGAATTGGCAAGGCGGGTCATTGGTTTACCTCCACCACATAGCCGTTGCGTAGTTCCTTTAGCACTGCTTCTACGCCTAGGGCATATCCGGCTTGCAAGGGAGTTACTGTTTCGGTTATTCGTAATGTAGAGAACTTCTTTTCGAGTTGAGCATAAAGGTCAGGGCGAAGCCTAGTGACGATTAGTTCTTTCGGTTGTGTTTGCATGATGTACTACAGGTACTAAATGTTAGCTAAAGAAAAAGTCCGACTCAAGTACTTCCATAATGTCGAGATTGCCCTTGGCAGGGGGCTGGCTGACACAAGGGTAGCGTTCTGCGAACATAGCGGGTGGGTCACAAGCAAGGTACATGGCGACAAACTCCTTGCGGATAATCTCGAAGAGGCGCTGAGCGTCTGCTGCATGGGTGCCGTAGTCATCGTGAATCATGGCTAGAGCGCCTATGCCCTGCTTAGCCGCGTCGGCGGTTGTCAGGTGCAGGTGGGCAGCATCAAGACTATGCACGAAGTTGGGTGCGAGACCGTTGGCGTGGCGGGCAGCATCAGGCTCGTCTGTCTCGGTGAGCACACGAATCTTGACCGGGCCGTGGAGCAGCGTGTTGATGCGGTGCACCTCAGTCTCAAAGTAATCCTGACAGGCAGGGAAGCCAGAGGGCGTAACCCAGTCGATGTGCTTGGAGTCCGTGGCCTTCATAATCTGGCGGGCAGACTTCTTCAGCCAGTCCATAGCCTCCCGGCCCTTCACCACAACGTCACCGATGGCAGGCCATACGGCAGACATAAGCAGGCGGGCTGCTTGACGGTACTGGGCAGGGTCGAACGTTGGGCCTAGGTTCTCGCGGAGGTAGTCATCAATGATGTACTCAGTGGCGGTACGCTCTGTCACACCGTAGGGCGTGGTCATCACGCTGCGCTTCACGGCCTTGCGGCTTACGCCGTGGGCCAGCCACTCGGTCACGATGGCCTTGTCCTCTTCGCCTAGTTTAGGCAGCATGTCCTCTAGGCGCTTGGTAGCAGCCTTGGCAACGTCAGCGTAAATGTCACGCATCACTGCGTTGTCCGTCAGGTTGGTTGCGGCCCCTCCGATTTCGTCTCGGAACATAGCACTAAGATTCTGCAATCCGTTACAGCTTCCGTCCATTGAGATAGGGAGTCGGGACACAAACGTGTCGGGATTCCGAACATAGTCCGCATATTCGAAGGCCCATGCGAGGAACTGTAAGGGGTCGCCTGCTTCAGTCCATCCTGTGTTGTTAACTGGGTCATCTGCGAACGAGACAATAAGATCGCTTCGTTCTTCCACCCACTTGCCTCGATCTTCGAGAGTTGCTTTATCAAAGCCCCACTTGTTAGCGCCTTGCACATGGAACCACTTGCGTGCGTCTGGGTCGTTGACTGGCTTCCCATCTGCGAAATGGATGAGGGCTTTGGACAGATCGCTTCCCTGAGGATTGATTCCGTGAGTGAGCGGGTAGAGGCGTCCACGACTGTCGGCAAAGTACACGAAGTAGATGGCTGGGTACTCTCGGAACATTTCAGCAGCGCGGGTGGCAGCGTAGAAGCGGGAGTACCGGCTACCGAGTAGCTTACGTTGAGTGTGCCACTCGGCTGTCTCTCGTTTCCAAGCCTTGAACTCTGCGAGTTTGTCATGGGGCCACTGCTCCTTGGGTTGCTTAGTCCAGTCCTCCTTGAGCCACTCTGGCTTATGAGGTGCGGGTGTGTCATTAAGACTGACGATTTCCTTAGTGCTGAACTCAGTAGCTATGGCGTACACTGTGTTGAGCATCCGTACATTGACCGCCCATGCTGTGCGCTGGAGGGCGTTGACTGCGGCGTACACTACGGGCATGTCTGCCTCCCGGCCAAGTCGGCGGGCTTGTGCCCGGCCATGTACAAGAGAGGATGCAGCACGCTGGAGTTCTACCGTGTGGAAGCCACCGGGAATGTTCTTGCCCCAGTCACGCGGAGGCTCAACGCAGGGGCCGTACACGGGCATGGTCACAGCCACGTAGGACTTGACCTTGTTGATGTGCTCCATGAGGTCGGGGTGAATCATCACATCGCGGGCATCCCGCTTGTACCCTTGGCGTACCTCGTTGCCGATGCACAGCAGGCCGGAGTCCTCCAGCAGGCCCAGTAGATAGAAGCCAACCTGCTCGCGGCTGCCGATGTTCCACTCGGTAACGTCGATGCCACGTTGCTTGGCCTGCATGGTGAACACTGTCAGGCGATGCCGCTCGTCCTTAGACAGGCGACGGCCCAAGTCCTGCGACAAGGTTTGGTACAGCTCAGGGGCTTCCTCCTTGATCTGGGTGAGGACTAGCTCCCGGTGCACGGTGCGGCCAAGGTCATAGGCTAGCTTGCGGTGGTCGGTGCCCTTGGCCGACATGAGTTCGATGACGGCGCAGCGGACAGCAAGGAAGGCAACGGCTTCGAGGTCGAGCCCCCCGAGCAGGCTAACGTGGGCTTGGCGGCGACCTGCCCGCTTGGCTGTAATGTCGGCCTTGATGGACTCAGCAAGAGGCAGGACGTACTCACGGAAAATCTCCTTAGCATAGGGGTTCTGATCGGCGCGTCCTTGTTCTTCGGCGCGGTTCATAGCATTCTCGGCCCGGCGAATACCGCCGTAGTACATAGTCTCTTCTACTTCTCGCTGTGTCTTTAGCATCAACTGCCTTTCAATAGTTTCAATATAACTGCCATCCACATGGGGTGAGGTGCCATCACAGCAGCGGCATCCTTAACCCCTTGGTTGTACGCGGCTCGCTCTTCAGGCGTCATTGCGGATACCCTTGAAGCGGGGCTCTCGGAGGTAGCCATTGACGGTAATGCCCATAGCCTCCACCTCGATGCGCTTGCCTACCCAGCCGACTGCGGTAATCTCGTCCACCTGCTGCTGGGTCAGGCCGGTGCTGACTTTCTGCACCTTGCCTGCCAGCTCAAATAGCAGGGCCGCTGTGCTCTTGCCAGTCTTAGCCCCCTTGTCAAGGTCGGCCCCGATGACGGTGACTGTCTCGCTAAGCAGGGGCTTGCACTTGATGAACTCGCCGCCCTTGCCGCTGCCCACTTGATAGGTTCCTGCGGAGCGGGCCAGCACGGTGCCATCGTAGGCCCCTGTAGTCAGGGCTTTCAGCCGCTTGGCCTCGTAGGTCGCGGCCTCAAACACCTCGGACAGGTCGCCGTGCAGCGGGGTGAACCGGGGGCGAATTACCTGCCGCCCCAGCAAGGGGGTAAATCCGTCCACCAAGGCCCCCAATCTGGTGCGATAAGGGGTTGGGTAGGGTGCGTCATTGAGCTGCCCCAAAATAGGCGTGGTGTCGAGTTGCCCGTAATCCCACGGCACGCAGTCGAAGGGGACAAACCACAGTTCTGGTGCCGGATACTGGCGACGGAACAGCCCGCTGATTTCGTTGAACTCTAGGCCAAGCGCCCACGCCTCGCCGCAGATGGCTACCCGGCCAGCGTCTTTCAGGGCGGGGTAGGTTTCGAGTAGGTGCTCAGCGATGTGGGCCATGCTCTTAACAGGTTCACCGCTACGCGATAAGGTAATCACATGCTGGCCGTCGTTGAACAGGAACACCGCGTGGCACCCGTCATACTTGGGGCTCAGTACCCAGTCAAGGTCGATGAGCGCTGCCTTAGCCTTGCTGCTCAGCTTGTCGAGTTCGATTGCTTTGTGTACGATGTACTCAGCCACGGATAAACCTTTCATCAGCACTGCGCATAGCGTCGCAGATAATTGTTACGGCCATAGGGAAGGCGGTGTCTGCCGTGAGCTTCTCTTCAAGCTGGGCGTACACATCGGCAAGCCATTCGTCAGGCTTATCCATCGCTTGCATGTAGTCATAGAGGACTTCGGACTTATCTTCAAGGAGATAGTTCTTTCCTCTCGTATAGATAGCGCAGGCTATCGCATAAGAGTCACCGAGATTGGACATGCACCTTCTCCTGTTCTCGCAATGCCAAGTCCAGCTTAGCCAGAGCGTTCCATGCTTCATGGGCCAGATGGCTCAGCTTGCTATCTGGGTCGCTGCACTCACCCATCGCTCGCTTCAGCAGGTGGCGATAACTAGCATCAGCGTAGCGCTCCTGTCCGTTGGGCACCAGCACCCAGCCGCCGGGGGTGTACTTGGCAGCGCCGAAGGTGGCTACCTCAGCCACCGCCCAGATGGCGCGGGCCATATCCTCAATGATTAGGCGGGGCTGTATCTTCCCTGCGTCTACCTTTGCGCCGGGTTCATGCTGCCCTCGCCCTGTTGGGTCTATCTCCATTGTACCTCCGAAAAAGTTTGCAACAGATACAGCCCCGAAGGGCTGGTCTGTTAGTTTGATAGCAAGCTCAGGCGCTTGGCCTTGCTGTTCTGCGTGTAGCGGCTTCGTGCGAAACCCCCGCAATCACCACACTGATACCGAGTGTACTCTCCGGTCTGAGTGTAGGCTTGACCTGAAGCTCGTAGATTAACACTGCCACAGCGCGGGCAACGAGTGTTCTCATCATTGTAGTAAGCAGCCACGTTGGGGTGGCCGATCATGTAAGGACGGAGCTTGAGGTAGAGTTCCTCGGTAGCCGGTACGTCGATGCAGTTGTACTTCTTCATCACACGCCATGCCTTAGGGTTTCCCTTCAGGCACTCAGTCCACAGCTCCATGCCGGGGAACTCAGAGTGTGCGTACTTTGGCGTGTCGGTGAGGTGCTTGCTCAGCCACTCCAGCTTGTTGCTAGTGAAGGCGGCAACGTCCTTAGCCACCAGCATCGTGTCAACGATCTTGATGGGGTGCACCGGGGGCAGGCCCGCTTCAATGAACCGAGCGTTGATCTTCTTGAGGTCGAACTTCTTACCGTTCTGCGCAATGA
>ERZ724509.237-NODE-237-length-26521-cov-5.902592_pt1 | contig 26521 bp, 51 predicted proteins | sample MGYA00376042_ERZ724509 | MGnify/ENA primary metagenome ERZ724509 (study PRJEB28724, sample SAMN07190887) | wastewater metagenome | isolation source: effluent of sewage treatment plant in Hong Hong | place: USA: Christiansburg, Virginia | collected 2016-03-01 ...
TCTTAGCAGAAGGTTTATCAGCTATTGGTCCATTAATTTCGGTTAGACGCTCAAATAAAATTGGCGGTTATCCTTTACGTGGTAAGATATTAAATGTAATGGGTATGAAATATATTGATATTATGGGAAATACCATCGTATCTGAATTAACCTCTATTATTGGATTAGAATTAGGTAAACCACCTAAAGACCTCAATTACGGTAAAATTGCAATTATGACTGACGCTGACGTTGATGGTATGTGTATTCGTGAGCTTTTGTATAATTTATTTTATCTATGGGGACCTACACTTTTTAATGAAAATAGGATTTTTGTAGTACAAACACCATTATTTTCTGCTAAAAAGGGAAAAGATTTAAAACTGTTTTATTCTTTTGACGAATACCATGAGAATGAAAAGGCAGTTAAAGGTTATGAAATAACATATTTTAAAGGTTTAGGTACCATGCCGTTAGATGTTTATGACGAGTGTATTAATAAACCTAAATTAATACCTATAACTATGAAAACTTTAGAAGATGAAACTTATTTAAAAATGGCGTTTGGAGATAGCTCCGAACTTAGACAAAAATGGCTACTAAATGAATTTGTAGCATAAAACAAAGGAAATGAAAATGACACAATCAAATGTAACAAATTCTTCAGATGTATCTGAAGTTGGTATTGTACTTAGCGGCGCCGAGCCAGCAGTATCAGATCAAACTGTACCTGAAGTAGTAAGAGAAACACCAGTAAGAGCATTGGTTAGCGATAACTTTTTGGACGAATATAAAGACGAGCCTGTGGTACGTGGTGAAGTTTTCACATTCGATCCTAATGATGAAGATATTGGGTTTACTGGCGAACGCCCATTATTAACTGAATATGATTGGAATGCTTATATCTACGGTAAATTGCAAGAAGAGTTATCTATTGATAGCGACACTAGCTATACTACTTTTAATGGTGGTAGAGTTTATGGTGTTAGATTAAACAAAACATTGAACTTAAAAGGCTCTTCGTTCTTAACTAAAAATAATAATTCACTACAACTTAACAAACCTAATCTTTCGTCTATCAAGCGGGTTAAAGAGTATGAAGAAGTTAATGTAGAAGTTCTTATTGAAAAGGGTTGGGTACCTATGGCTCCTACTATTTTCGGTCTATCAAGAACTACTATTACAACAGTACCATTGAAAGGCTAATAAGGCGATTTAAGGCAGTTTAATTACATAGTAGTACGTCTGTATTAGTTTTTATAGACGTACGCCTTAAACCACCTTATTGAGCGTCTGAACTATAACATTGTTAACGGAATAACAAAATGGCAACAAAAAAGGCTACAGAGAGTCAAATGGTTGATATTTCTTATGAAATGCAACCAGAAATGTCAATTAAAGATTACACAAATACTTACTACAAAGAATATTCACTCTACGTGTTGCAACAAAGAGCAATACCAAATTATATTGATGGATTTAAAGTTGTTCATCGTAAATTGATTTGTGCCGCATTAGATATCGCAAAAAATAAAAAAATAAAGGTTGCAGAGTTAGGTTCATCACTTAGTTCTTACGAATACTTACATGGCGAAGTTTCGGCACAAGATGCATTAGTTGGTATGTCTGCTGACTGGAAAAATAATATCCCACTGTTTACTGGACATGGTAACTTCGGCTCACGTTTAATACAAGAAGCTGCGGCATCGAGATATATCTACGTTACTTTATCGGAACAGTTTAATGACATTTACTCTGATTTTGAAGTATGCGTGTCTAGATTAGATAATCCAGAACCAATAACATACTTACCTATTATCCCTTGGTCTTTAATAAACGGTATTTCTGGATTGGCTGTTGGTTTCGCATGTAACATTTTACCACGTGATTGGAAAACAGTTAAACAAGCATGTTTAGAATATGCACAAAAAGGCAAAATTAAAACCTCCATTGATGTAAAATATCCTAAATTTTTAGGAGAAGTACAAAAAGTAGGAGATAATAAATGGACGACTTTAGGTGTAGTTAATAAAGTAAAACGTGGCAGAAAAACTGTATATCATATTAGTGAGTTACCTCTTGGATATGACCGTGAAAAATATTTTAATTTATTAGTAAAATTGAAAAATACTAATAAAATTACAGACTTTGATGACGATTGTAACAAAGAAGGCTTTAACTTTTATGTATATGCCTCTGACGATGAAATGAAAGCAATTGATATTGACTCTATTAAATTCTTTGGTTTAATAAAATCTGAAACTGAAAATTTAACTACTATAGATGAAAATGGCAATTTAAAAATATTTCAAAACCCAGAAGAGTTAGTAAAATCTTTTTGTGATTATAGAATATTAAAATGCGGTGAATCTTTACAATTTACTATCAATAAAACAAAGAATAAGCTAATTGAGTTAGAAGTTAAGCGTTTATATATCTCTTTAGTATTGGACGGTAAGTTGATTTTAAACGAACATACTCGTAAAAGTTTATTGACTTATGTATTAGGACTAGCTACCATTAACAACGAAATTGCGGACCGAATTATATCTATACCATCGTATTCATTCACTAAAGACAACATTTTAGATTTAGACAGCCAAATTGCTAAAGTCAAAGCTGAGATATCTAAACTTGAATCATCTAACGGTAAGGATATATTCATTGAAAAACTTAAAAAATTAAATTTGGACTAATATTATGGAAATATCACATACTACTGTTATTAATAGTGTTGGTTGTAAAATACAATTTACAATTGACGGAATTGTATATAAAGGGGCAAATTGGTCTAGGTCATTGCCCGAAGATTTAAAGATGTATCATGAAATCAATCTTGAAGAAGAGATTTGTAATATTATAACCTCTATGGTTGTTACTGAATATATTATTCGGAATATAGATAGAGATAATAGTGATATTGAGATCATAAAGAGTAATATTGCAAACTATATTACTACCCACGTATTACCCAATTTACCATTATAAGGATTAAAACATGGATCGTAAAGTATTCTACATCGAAGTAGACGATAAATTAACCGTTGAAGAAATACAACAGAAAATTAATGCAGTAGTAGCACAACAAAAGGCCACTGTATTACCGCCTGTTCTTGAAGATATTTGGACTTGGAATGATATTGCTGGTGTCGGTAAATCACAGCAAACTATGAAATTATACAAAAATTTAATTACAGAAGAATATAACGAATTTATTGATGCATTCTCCGGTAACAAAGCCCTAAATTTTGAATGTGAAGTATTTGAAACCGAAGAATTAGATGGTTGTGTTGATATGATTTGGGTTATTATGGGCTACATGCGAGCAAGAGGATGGTCTAAAGAAACTATTATGGCTGCTATTGAAGAAGTAAGACGCTCTAATTATACTAAATTTATTGAAGAAGATGGTGAGTATAAATGCATTAAACGTGCTGATGGAAAAATACAAAAACCTGAACACTTTTCTACTGCTAATCTTTTAGCGGTTATTGAAAGTAACAAGAAATAATGTTCCCATTCTTTTTATATTATACTCAACCTAAAACTAATATGATGAGTTATGATCATTTTAAAGAAATAGCTATGAATAAATTACCCACCAAAGAACAATGGTGGGATAATTGTGAAACATTAGAAGCAATGGGTATAGTAACTAAAAATTATGAAGATACTATTAAAGGCATAATTAGTGCAATACCAACTTCTTATTTCAATTATACTATTTCAATGAAAGACACATTATATAAAGAAATGCAAAGTAGACAAGAGTTCTCAGACTTTTTAGATAAAGTAGTAGAAAATAAACAAACTGTTTTACTTGAAGACGACAAAATACGTGAATTATTAGGTTTACCTATACCTGATGAACACTTTAACTGGATGAAATACAAATGAGTACATACGAAGTAAATTTATATATGTGCTTTAAATAAAGAAAGGGGCTCTCGCCCCTATTTTATTTCTTTTTAGCTTTAGGTTTAGCTGGTGTAGCAATTACTTCTACAATAGGTTTATCGTAGAATGTTGGGTCGATTAGTTTTACTACCATCGGACCACGTTGTCCAACTTGGTTATACCATTTAGATTGGGTAAGATTCTTTGCTGCATTCTTCCAATCTTTAGCTTCAATAAACGCTAATGTATTTTTAAATGCTAACAAACCATTAATACCCATATTAAAGCAAAGGTCAATTACAGCTCTAGCTCTTGGGTCGTCATTTTTAACAGATGCCCAGAACGATTGTTTTTGTAATTGCAATATACATTTATTAATATCGTTAGTTAATAACATTGACGCTTGTGCTTTTGTTATTCCACGCTCAGTTAATACCTTGTCAGCTTGAATAAATGATATAGAAGTGGTATTGAATAATTCCATACATTCTGCTTTAGTAAATGGTACATCTTGGTAATTTCTACCAACACCGATTGTACGTTTACCTGCGGTGCATGAGTATGCCTTTAATCTTAATCCTTCTTCTACCATTAAATCTTCAATAAGTTGTTCTATATTCATAATTATCTCAATCTATTAAAACTTGTTGTGTACTTTGTACCGTTTCTTTGCTACCATATTCTGACAGATTGGTATTAGTACGTCTGACTTCATTTAAGGTAACATTAGAATAAATGGTTTCGTCTAATGTAGATTTATTTTCTACAATTTCTGTTAGTGAGTTATCTTTTACTATCATTTTGCTTCTTCTGTTGTTGGTGTAGGTGTTAAATTAGCTTCGTTTATTTTAGTTTGAGCTAGTTGTAATCTTGCTCTTTCTACAGTAGCATATGATAAACCTGCCATACCTGATAATGGTATAGTTAATGCCCACATTAAATCTGCTGGCACAGTTGTAAAGAATGTAGCAATTGTAAGAACAATAATACCCAATGCCATAGAACTTGCTGCCATAAATAAAACTAATCGTTTAGACGAGGAATCCGTTGACTCTTTTAAAAAGTCGGATAACACGAAATCTCCAATTTTAATCATAAATCCTCCTATAATAGTTGATATAAAACATCTTCTATGCTACTATTTACAAATAATTTTTAGATAAGACTAATGAAGAAACGTTATAACTATCGAATATATCCAAATAAAATACAACGATTATACTTAGAGTCGATCTTTAGTATTAACCGATTTATATGGAATCAATTCTTAGCGGCTAATATTCGATATTATAACCATTCTAAGAAATTCCATTTCTTTAACGAGCTGTGTTTGATATTGACTGAATGTAAAAATATAGAAGGCTATGAATGGCTAAAGTCTGTTCCTTCATCAAGTTTACAACAAACATTACGGTATTTAGATACGGCTATTAGAGATTCATATAAAAAGAAGAAAGGATTCCCCAAATTTAAAAAGAAATACGATAAAAATTCATTTACGTTAACTAATTTACAGTATGGTATTAAAAATAATAAATTGCGTATTGCTAATCAAAAATCTTTAATGAAAGTTAAATGGCATAGAGAATTGCCTTCTAAACCTTCATCTTGTACTATTATTAAAGATAACATTGGCCGATACTATGTTTCGTTTGTGGTTGAGGTAGTACCTAAGATAGTACCTTCTACAAAATCTATTATAGGTTTAGACTTAGGTATAGAAACATTTTGTTCAACATCAGATGGTAAGAAATATAAATTGCCTAAACTAAAACCGCTTTATAAAAAAGTAAAAAGACAACAGAAAGATTTAAGTAGAAAGAAGAAAGGATCTAATAATTTCTATAAACAGAAGTTAAAATTAGCTAAGTCGCATATGAAAATAGTTGATAAAAGAACTAATTTTCATAATAAATTAGTATCTATATTAATAAACAAAAACCAAGTTATTAGTATTGAAACTCTGAAAGTTAAAGAAATGGCGATGAAAGGTAATAAACATCTTTCAAAGTTAATAGGACAACAAGGCTGGTCATTATTTATTACTAAGTTAATATCTAAAGCTGCTGAATGTAATAGAATCATTCATAAGGTAGATACTTACTATCCTAGTTCACAAATATGTTCCAATTGCGGTTATAAATGGGGGCGTTTGAATTTATCTATAAGAACTATTAAATGTGATGAATGTTTTATTGAACATGATAGAGACATAAATGCAGCTAAAAATATGATTACAAACTACTTAAAAACTGTACAATAAGATTCAAGGAGCCTGTAGACCATACAGCTTCTATAACAAAGTCTATGGAGACCGCATCTAATATATTAGGTGTTGTTAATGAAGTAGAAACTATTATTTTGATAGACGGTACAAAATTAAACAAAACAATAAAGGTAAACATACAAATGATAAGAACAACGAATACTACCAGAATTAACGTAATCAACAAACCATATTCAGACATTTTTGTGGTTAATGCTGCAAGGGTATCTTTTAGTAAAGAGTCAGATTTTGACGTAAATGGACAGTTAAAAGAGGGCGATCAAAAGCTTTTAAATTATCTAGCTAGTCATGGGCATTGGACACCATTTAGTCATGTACGTGAAACCTTTGCATTTAATGTAGACTTATTTGAAATGGAATGGTTTATACAAGCAGTCACTCAAGAAATGCTAAATGGTATTGTAATGACACAGGGCGATGTTAACGGCATACCACATTGGATTATTAGACATAGTTTATATGGTTGGATTAACTTATTAAATGCTGATGTTAACGAACATATTTTCCAACCAAATTCACGTGAATATATAATTAACACGTTAAGTCTTTTATATCCAGGTTCTATGAAAGCATTTAATATGTTTGATAATACCACATCTGAAAATACATTAGCATGTAATGAATACACTTATATTAGTGATATTCTTGCTAAAGATGGCGATGGTAATAGTATTGTTGAATTATATGATGAAGATAGAGTTGAATATTTTATTGACATTACTATTCGTGAAGAAGTTCCAATTTATGTTGCAAGACAACGTTTTAAACACATGGTTGGGTTTACATTTAATGAATCAAGCCGTAGATACGTTGATTTTGAACCTGAATATTTTATTCCAGATGAACTACGTGGTAGAGCTGAAAATAAAAAACAAGGCTCCACCGATACTATGTGCAACGAACATACTACTGCTAAAATATTACATAATGCTGTTGTTGAAAAGGCTAATGACGTGTATACTACTTTTGTTGATAAAAATCATCAATACAATATGTGTCCTGAGCAAGCTCGTGGTATTTTACCGCAAGCCATGATGACAGATTATTATTCAACAGGTCATTTAAAGGCATGGGGAAGATTAATCAAACAACGTTTGGAAGAACATGCTCAGAAAGAAATTCGTGACTATGCTCAGTTATTAGTAGACGAAGTCAATAAAAATTTAACATACCGGTTATTATGAACACAAACTTAATTGAAAGACTAAAAGAAATAGAATCTACACCCATCACTGGTTATCGTAGAGATTATACAATTTTATTTTCCATATTACTTTCAATTGAAACAAAGGAAGAGATGGACAATCTCTTCCTTTTGTACGACCCAAGTAAATTTGATGTTATGACTACCTGTTGTGTTATACGTGGGTGTGGTGCTAGATCAAATGGGTTAGATAGCCATAGAGACCTTTGTATTAGAGCTAAACAATATTTCGATAGTATTGGCGAGAATACAAATAGCCTTTTAATTGGTATAATTGATAAGTATAAATTATAGGATATTATGAGTACAATTACACCAAGATATAAACCAATTGTTCAGCCGAAGGTATTTCCATTTGAACTATTACCAATCAATAATTACACAATAGAACGCTCAGAGCTAAACGATAAGAGGGTATATTATGTTAATGGGGATAATACGTTACCATTATATTCCATTACTACTGTATTGAGCTCTGGTGATAATAGTTGGGTTGATAACTGGAAGGCAGCGGTTGGTGAAGAATATGCTAAAAAGGTATCTAATACTGCGGCATTGATTGGAACAACTATCCATAGCTTATGTGAAGATTATCTATCAAATAAAGATATAAACGATAAAATTAGAAGTAATGTTGTTTTATATCATAGATTTAAGCGCATGTCTGCTATATTGGATAGATTTAGTAAGATTTATTGTTTAGAAAAGTCTTTATATTCAAAGAAATTACAAATTGCTGGTACTGTGGATTGTATCGGGGTATTTGATGGGATATTGTCAGTTATAGACTTTAAAACTTCTAGAAAGCATAAAGAAATATACGATATACCTCACTACTTTGTACAAGCAACTGCCTATGCTATAATGTTTTATGAGTTATACAATATACCTATCACTAATATCGTTATTATAATTTCAATTGATGGTGATGAACCTCTAGTATATACTCAGAATATTAAACAATATGTACCTTTATTGTTAGATTATAATAAAAATTTTAAAAAATCACTAAGTGGCATGGAGAACAATTAATGTCAGTCGCAACAATATTTGATAGTGTCAGATACGCTAGATGGAATAGACCACAACAATCAATGTATTTTACTAATGGCCAAATATATCCTATCTTAAGGGTTGAAGACGGCGTTTTAGTTATTATTGACGACTCTGAAGAAGAACAGTATATTGACCCAGAAGATGTTCAATTCTTTGAACCGATTACAGATGCACAATATAAAACTGCAAGACATTCAACACCTAAACAACCAACAATAGGTCAACCAAATTATGGTCCTCGCCCTAATATTGAAGTCGAAAGTCGAGAATTGTCTATACAAGTTGATTTGAATGCTAACCAATTCCCGTATTGGGCACAATACCTTATTATCAATAACGAAGGCATTTGGGCAACAACTAACGATCCTAATGAAGTTTCAACAATGAAGGAAAAGGTAAATTTAGGCGAGCCAATTGTTATTAAACTTCCTAAAACACAAAAGCCTTTTGAAATTTTGGCTCAATTGTTTAAAGACGGTAAAATTACATACGAAGAACTTGAATGTGAAATAAAATCAGTGTTTAGATAATTACATTTATTAACAAAAGCCTACTTGCAAGTAGGCTTTTTTATCGTTACAATTAGCACATAAATTAAATTAATGAGTATATTATGCCTGCTAACCCATCACCAACTTATGCTAAACCACCAGCACCTCCTGCTCCACCACCCACTAAGATCATTAAAGAAGGTTGGGGTAAAGATTTCTGTAAAGTCTGCTCGTCATCTGTAAAGCATAGTTTTTTAGGAACCCACTTAGGTTGTATTCAACCTAAATGTTCTGAATATTTTGAAAAAACAACTAAACCAAAGTGGACAGGTATGCCTATTCGCAATTACGAAACTAAACTGACTCACTTTGTTTATTTTAGTGATTTTGATAAAGATATTCGTGATGAAATTAAATCAGCATTTGATCGTTTGGATAAAAATGAATACCTCATGTATGACTATAGTGACGGTGACTATTACTATCGAATCTTTTTTACTGCGGATACTGCAAATATAACGCAAGAAGAAATGGAAGAAGAAATGGAAGAGGATTATAAACCAGAACGTGAGCTACAGTTTTTATTGCGTCAGGTATTACCACCAGAAGTAATTGCAGAAAACAAATTTGCAATTCGTGTTGTTCAATAGGATATCATTATGATTACCAGAAGCGATTTAATTATGTTAGCTGAAGAGCGTAGTGCTATAGAGTTAGCTAAGTCTGATATGTATAGAAAAGACATCTTGGAAAGAGCAAAAGTTGTTGTTGATAAGTTTATTAGTAAACTTGATACAGCCATTGCATCTAGAGACTTTGAAATAGTAACTGACCGTTCGTGGACAGTTGCCCCTAAATTATGGGGAATTTTTCCAAGAGATGAACTATTAGTTAAAACACCTGCCTTTGAAATTACATTGGTGTGGAAACTAGCTGAAATGAAAGAAATTGAAGTATTAGAAGACTATGTGGACCTTAGAAATAATATTAAAGGCCACTATAAAACTGATTATGATATGAAACTTTTTGTTACAGTATACGGTGTTGATAGACACGGTACTATTGAAGATGAAGAAAAATATGCATATAAAATCACTGTTAGATTTATTCCCAAAACATAAGAGAACACTATGGAACCTGTAATTATTGATCCAGCATTTTTGCCTCATATCCGTGAAAATCTATTGTCACAAGAAGAAATTAAAAAAGAAGTAGACTATCAAAAGGTTTATGAAATAGCCAAACCATATATTGATAAGTTTATTAAACTCATTAATAAAAATTTAACAGAAAAGACTAATATTTCTGTTATTAAAACTCAAGTTAAAACACCACAACCATACAAATGGGGTATTTTCAAACAGCCTGATTTAGTTGAAACTGTATATGTGCTATATGTTAAACAGTCTGTATGTCGTATTGAGTTTAACGAAGAAATAGGAGATATGACTACACAACAATTTATGAAAATCATTGAAAATACTTATAGCAAGTGTTATACTGCAACTATGATGTACGAACTTGAGTTTGATGAAAAGGATAATAGCTTTTTGGCATTTACCTTAAAACTTGTACCAACAATCTAACTACTGGAAATATTATGACTTTATCTGAAAAAATTATTGCAAAAATTAATCTGTACAATGCAAAAGTATTAGATGCTTACTATTCAATTTTTGGTATGTCTGGCGATGCTTACATTAAAAAATGCCAAGCAGAATTTGCGGCTAAACGTATTGAGCTTGATAAGAACAATGGTGTATAATGAATTCTATCATATTTGTGGCTAAACATCGAGAAACTGGATTATACCAACGTAAAGTTGGTTGTAATTTTATGTTTGGGTGCAAGCCTTGGATTAAAGATAAAAATCCTCCATTTGAAGAAATTCGTAAAGAAATTGAACTTATGCGAACCTATATGGAAAGCAATGGTGTCAAAGTTTGGACTGATGATATTAACGATGCTGAAACTTGGGATAACCATAGTATTAGAGAATATTCAAAATACTACCCAGAACTTGAAATGGTTAATGTTTATGTACACATAGCTTAGAGGCTTTTATGGCAGACAATCTTACAAAATATTTTAGAACTCACCATTTACCATGGTCAGAAGCAGTTGAAGATGACGACATTGTTGCGCCTTCCCCATTTACATCTGAAGATGTGGTAGTTGTGACTTTAAAAATGGATGGAGAAAATTTTTCAGGATACCCATCAGGTTATACTCATGCTCGAAGCATAGACAGTGTTAATCATGAGTCACGTGATTATGTTAAATCATATTGGCGTGAACGTGCATATAATCTACCAGAAGGCTGGAGAGTATGTGGTGAAAATATGTTTGCTAAACACTCTATTTTCTATAATAACCTGAAATCCTATTTGTATGTGTTCTCTATTTGGGATGACGAAAATAGATGTCTTAGTTGGCAAGATACTGAAGATTGGTGTAATTTATTAAACTTAGTTCATGTTCCCGTAATTTATCACGGCTTATATGATGAAAAGCTAATTAAAGAAGCTTTCAAACCGTATAAAGATGAACATGAAGGATATGTAGTGCGTACTTCAGATAGCTTTGACCACAAGTATGCATATCGTAACATTGCAAAGTGCGTTCGCAAGAACCATGTTCAGACAGATTCTCACTGGATGCATCAGAAAATTGTACCAAATGAATTGGAGAAGAATGATGTTTAAAATTGGAGAGATTGCATTGACACAGAATTGTATTAGGCATCCAAACAATGTTGAAGTTGAAGTACTCTCCGAACTTAGACTAATAGCTACTGACACCTTAGGTTACCATATCATATACAATGATATGAAATATTCTATTGTTAAAGAAAACCTCAAAAAGCTACCGCCACCTAACACTAAAACTAATTGGGAAGATGGTGTTTGGATGCCATCTACTATTAAACAAACTGAGACAGAATTATGATTTATCAATTAAAGTCACCTTACGAAAACTATTATTACAATGAAAACACTACCGAAGTGTATAGTATAGTACACCCAAAATATACAGGACATTTATATCGCCTTAGCCCCGTAAAACATAAGTCTCCTTATGTAATGTATCGTCTTAGCATGACGCATTTAGGTGGTATTGGAAGAGGTACTCAAACAATAACACAAATTTCATTATTAAGAAGTGACAAAGTGTATGATGGCGATTATATCGTTAATCAAGATGGTAGTAAAACTGCTTTAGCTGTTGAATTAGCTAAACCAATTACTGCAACTCCTGGTATTAATTTTGATGTGTTTTCAAGTAAGGTGTCCAATCAAAAGGCAGATCCAGTACCCACACTTAACGAGTTAGATGAAATTAAAAGTATTCCGGCAAATCCTAATAGATTTAAAAGATTAACAGGTAAGTATTCTAACTTTGTATATGATACTACCGACAAGAATTTATATTCCCTAAAAACGGGTAATATGAGATTATTAAAGCGAGTGCCACACCGTAAAGAAGACGGTTGGCAAATTACAAGCCCATACCAAGGCGAATTTGTTTCAGTTGAATTTATTACTAAACAGGCAGAAACAGGAACACCATATATTGTGGAAAGTGTTGGTACATACATGCTGACAAAAAATGGTAAGCCTATTATGACTGCATTAAGCGAGTTTGACCTTCAAACCCATGCTACGACTGAAATGCGTATTTTCCCTGGTAAGTATGAAATTTGGGAAAAGAAAGGTGAAATACAACATATACCCGAAACAATTCAATATATTAAGGCATAACCTATGAATATACCTAATAAAAATGGTGAACTTTTGAGAGAAGCGTTAGGTGTTGATTATTATACTGACGAAATTAAACATATTTTGACTTTAATCGAAGAAAATGGTTTAACTAATAAATTTGAATACTTAGCTAATTTAAACTTATTCAAAATATGCTCAAGTGTAAACGGTATACATTACTATAGCTTTTTATATTGCATTAAGGATGGATGGTTTAATCATAAGTCAACAGATTATGCCAAGGCAATTGCAGTATTAAAAGATAACCTTCCATTGCATTCAGATATTGTACCAACATGCCCACGGTGTAATATTGAGATGCAATTAGGCATCGCTATAAACGCTTTTGATGATAATGTTTTAACTATTGTACCAATCAAAAGAATTGATAAACCTGAATTGATAGCATGTTGGAAATGTCCTTCATGTGGACATTCAGAAGATTTAGATATAGCACCTTAGTTACACAAAGTTACACAAAATTCATTGATGCTATTATAAAACTTTAATATAATAGCAACACTTAATAACACACAGAGATATAAAATATGTTTGCACAACTTAAATCACCATATGACCAATATACTTACAATCCAGTTACCCAACAATTAGTGCGTATCACTACCGGTGCTCCATTAAAATGTAAAGCTGGTTGTGGTTTCCAATTATCGTATAAAAGTAAACTTGCTTACTTTAACTTTGCTGAATTAGAAGCAATGATTGACCCTAATGTCACACCTGCATCTAATACCGAATATGTTGCACCAGTGCCTAAATTTATTAAATTAAAGTCTCCATATGAACGTTATTCATATGATGTTGAAAACAATGTTTTGATTAATACAAAACTTGATATTAAAATGACGCCTAAGAAAGGTGGTGGTTTTCAAATGGCAACAACAGGCGGCCGCCGAGTACATTTAAGTATTAACAGAATTAAAAGCCTGTTATCTGAGACATTATCTACACCAACTGCGGCTATTCCTAATGACGATACACCATCATTAACATACGTTTTACGTGGCGAATACTCCAATTATGCGTTTAATCCAAGTTTGAAGAAACTGTATCGTATTTCTACTAACGGCACTTCGATTAAAGAGCTTAAAAAGCATAATACAGGTCAAGGTTTTAGTGTATCTATTAATGGTACTCCCCGATACCTTAGCCATATTGATTTAAAACGTCAAACATCAGATGTAGTGTTTGTGCCAACAGCCGTCAATAGTACAAATACTCCAATTAATACTATTTTACGTCCAAATAGTGTAGTGCCAAAATTAGATGTACCTACGGTAGCAGTACCAAAGCCTGATGTGATTGCAGTAAATATTAAACCCAATCCAACAGAATGTAGTGTTGCCGGTGCACCTCGTAATATGACAACTGATACACGTTTTCAACGTTTACCCCAAATTTTGTCAAATTATGTTTATGACTGCAACACCAATACTTTAAACTCTATGAGTAACGGTGTACTAAAACCGCTTACCCCTAAAACCTCTAGTAGTTGGGTTATTTCTGTTAAAGGTACACCACGTAGTATTACTTTAGAGTTAATTTTTGCTTTAATTAATACTGGTAAAACTACAAACTTTAAGCCTTTAACTAACCGTAGTGGTAGTGTTTGGATTTTAGTAAGTGCTGATGCAACAAAAGTAGAAGACACCAAATACGATTCGGTATATGATGCAACTACTGCGGCCAAACGTCATGCAGAAGATACAGGTGAAATTTACGACATTTACCAATTGGTAGGCCGTACCAACGTCAACAAAGTACAAGTTACAAAGGTTGCTTAAAGAACAAGGGTCATTATGTTATTATCTAAACTATTAAAATTGCTATACCCAAAAGGTTATATGCAAAGGGCAACTGGTGTTCAAGAGACGCCAGAGGTTATTATTAATTGTAAAGAAACATACCATAATGTCCCGATTAACTTTTATTTGATACCGTCAATAAGATGGTGCGACCAAAAACAAGATTATATTGCGGTATATCGAATACCCAAGAATATTAAATAATAAAAGGCCCATTTAGTATGGGCTTTTTTATTTTGGATTATATTATGAACGAACTAAATGTTATTTTAAAATTTAATAAAAATGAACAGTTGTCAGCTTTTAGTCAGGAAACTATTGATGATTTATTATCTATTTGGGATACATTAGAAGATAGAGTAATATGTAGAAAGTATAATAATTATATATATTATCAAGTAATTTCAATAAACTTAACCAATAAAGGAATAATAATTGAAGATAACTATTATTATTCGTCATCACATATATTCAATACAAAGCAGCTAGTAAATTATGAGCTAGTGATTGTGAATAAAGCAGAATATGAGAAATATAATAGGGAGATTTGGAAGCGTTAACTTGCTAAATATGTAAAGGAGATTACATATATGAGCAATTTAAAAGCAAACGACTTCTGGCGCCCAAATCAAAGCTACTATGCCAGTGATAGAGTCAAAACATTATTATTACATGATGATAAATTCTATGTGTGCCGCGAGCCTCACCTTAGTGGATCTACATTTGATCCTACAAAATTTATCTTAGTATCAGGTAGTGGCGGTGGATTAATACCACAGGGTGATTGGGATATTGCCAATGCTCAGATACCAGACAAACTGTAATAGGATACCTACAATAAGTATGAAAAATAATACCGTAACCTTCAATTTTGTTTACTATTTTACTAAATTGAATAGAACCACTCTTTTTAAAGTGACTATGTCAATATTTTTCATATTGTCGTTACTAAGTATCGTAATACCGCAATTACCATTTTTACCAGTATATTCGTTGTATGTGATTCTGTATAATGTTATATTAACTATATTTTATGCAGTCACGTTGGTACATTACGATAGTGATGTATTGTTTGATTTATACGGTAAAGAATTGGGGTCAAAATTAAAAGATGCAGTAAGAAAGATGGGAGAGGAATAATGCAGTCAACATCAGAAAAACAAAAACACTTTATGGCAGCAGCTTGCAATAATAAAGATTTTTCTGATAAAGTGGGAATGGATAGAAAGGTCGCATGTGACTTCTTTAAAGCTGATCAAAAGCTAAAAGAAGACACAAAAACATTTTTAGAACATCTAGCTGACGAATATACTATTAAAAACCCTGTCTAACAAAAAGCCCGCTATGCGGGCTTTTTACATTTGGTTACATGAAATTGTTTGATATTGCCGAGATACTGTCGTATAATAACCACACAATAAGAGGTAACTATGTCAATAAAACTCATCATGCCAGACATGGCAACAAAACTTGAAAAAACCAAACGTAAATTAAACAAAAAAATTGTTAAAGCATTAGCTGAAATGATTCCAGATAATATTGAGTATCTCACTTGGGATCAATATACACCATACTTTAATGATGGCGATACCTGTAGATTCTATGTATGTGAAGCATCATTTGTTGCATCTAACGGTGATGAATATGGTCAATACGGCGATAAACACGATTACGATAATATTTTACGTGATATTGATATCATTACAGATGATGACAATAAAGATATTATGATTCTAGCTTTCGGCGACCATGCTACTGTAAAAGTGTATAAAGATGGTCGTTGTACTGTAGAAGAATGCGATCACGAATAATTATTAAGGCCTACTATGATTAACGAAATACAAAATGTGTCATCTGAATACAAAGCCCAATTAGTTTCTAATATTATTGAAAGATTGCAAGCTATGATACCTAATGACATTACTGCAATACAATGGCAACAATATACACCATATTTTAATGACGGTAGTGACTGTTACTTTAGTGTTTATGATCCTTATTTTATTAGAAATTCGCAAAAGGTTTACAGTTATAATTGCGAACCACGACATAAACCTATTTTACATGCTATTGAATTTAATGTGTCAGAGATAGACGACACTATGTTATTTGCATTTGGTGATCATGTACAAGTTACAGTGTACAAAGACACTTATGTAATTGAAGAATACGATCACGAATAGTTTTGGAGGATATATGAAGTTTCTTATAGTTGTAGCTTTATTATTAAATGGCTGTTCAACTTATCAAGTGTCGATTAATCGAGATATAATTAGTAATGGTAAAAATTACGGTTCTGTTGGTATTAATTTAGATAGTTATGGAAACTCATATATCATTACCGATAAAAATACCAATACATCACTAAGAATACAAGGTAATCGTAAATGAGCGACATTTTAGACAATCATCACATTTGGGATGTCAGACGAGATTTACATGATCTCGAACAAGAGTATAGACGTTTATTAGCAAAAACTGCAAGTGTCTGGCAACCAACACTTGTTTCTTATATCAATACCATGATGAATGAGTTTCCGTCAATTGAATGCATTTGGTGGTTACAATATACGCCGTATTTCAATGACGGCAGTGAATGTAAATTCCAAATACATACTATTCACCTTGAGGACGAGAACGGTGAGGAAATAGACTTTCCTGGAAAGTTATTAGATGCGTACTATGAAATTGAATCATTATTAACAGATGATCCAAAATTAATGTTGCTATCATTTGGCGATCACTGTAGAGTATCATTCAACAAAGGTGACGAAGAATTCACTATTGAAAATTATAACCACGAATAGGACAAATTATGAATACATTAGAATTATTAAATCAACATATTTCTGAATTAACCGTAGCTAAAAATGCATATGACGAATTAGTTGAACAGAAAGTTAATGTTTGGAAAGAATTATTAACAGAATATATTAAAGATTTAGTTAAAGACATTCCAAACTTTTTGCGAATTGAATGGACACAATATACACCTTATTTTAATGACGGCGATAGTTGTGAATTTGGTATATACTCAACTGATTTATATTTGTTAGAACCAAATGAAATTTCAGACAATGCCGACTATCATAGTATTGATGGCGAATATACTTACGAAGTAGGCAAAGACATTAGACGTTCTATTGATAGTATGTTATACGCTAATTATGACTTAATGGAAGCTGTATTTGGTGATGGCTATAAAATCTCTTATACTAGGGGTGATACTGACCTTGAAGTTAGAGAGTATGACCATGACTGATACTGTTAACCAAATTATACCTAAAGATTTCAAATACTTTACACTTTAAAGTAGAGCCAGTATATGCACTTGCTGCAATCCGTAAAGTGATTTTACCAAAATTAGAACCTGATGCATATATTGATAATGCAGGTGTTATTTTTGAGAATCAGCGATCTGGGTGGTACGATTACGAACATCGAGCAACAGACAAGCGAGCAACACCAGAAGAATTAGAATTATACAAAGCGTATAATGTAATTAATAAACATTTGAGAGGATTATGACTACACATTGCACTATGCTATTTGATGATTTAGAAGATAGCACAGTATTACTACAACCACCTTGTCAATATAATGTTTTATTTGATTATTTAGAAGAAGATACGAAATCATATGAGACACTTAAACAGTTTTTATTAAATTCCTTTATACCAGATGAAAAAATAGTAACTGATATACTAAACGGAAAAATTTCAAATGAAGTTAAAATCTTTTTTGACGATAATTATAGGATTACAAAATGAACATATTAAAAGAATACGGTCATGAGCAGTTAAAAAGAGTATTACATTATTACTATAAAGGGTTTAATATTGTAGTTCAACATAGTCCAGCGACTGAGTATGAAAATGGTGCAGATGAATTTCATATTCAATCTGTATCCATGCCATCCATATTAGTTTCTTTAGACGATGTAATAGATGATAATAATGACAGAAAAATTATAGAAAATGTACTGCATAGTTTTCTTGATACTATTTTAAGTCGTGGTATTACTGGCGGTCTTATATTTTTATATTCAATTTATATTAAAAAAGAACCAGTAGTTAATAAAGATTTGGTATCATACCAATCTGTTATTAGAGGAAAGGTATTATGCAATCTTACTCCTGGATTAATTAATAATACCGAGCGTGTTGACACTCTAACTGAAGAGCATTTAAAATTTTATAGAAACTGTTTATTTGATCTATTACCTCATATCAAATACGATGATCTTACCCTTAATTTAAAAAGAATTGGACTAACTACTGAAACATATTTTCAATATATGTTAAGCGGTTATTCCAATATACCTGAAGACTATAAGTATTATATTGACAATACCTATACATTAACTTTAAATGGACACTGATTATGAAAGTATCTGATTTAATTGAACAATTACAAAAATATCCACCTGGCACTGAAATATTAAGAAAGGTATATTACCTTGATGGTGATTTACCATGTTACTATTATGCACCAATAACTAAAAATATACTATCTGAAGATTATGTATCGTTAGGTATGTTTGGCCCAGAACAGTCTAATCATCAATCTGGTAGATTAATATTAGCACATTACGAGTAATAAGTTTATGACAACAGATAATACAATAACACCAAATTATTTTATTGAACAAATTCGGTTAAAAGACAAAGAAAAAAGAGAATTAATTAATATTGCATCCGTATATTGGAAACAATGGATTATAAATGCGATTAATGCTGGTATTGCGGCATATCCTGAAGTAGTAAAAGTTGAATGGTGCCAATACACTCCAAATTTTAATGATGGTGACACTTGTAGATTTAGCGTACATGATCCCATTTTTTATAATGCGGCAGGTGAAGAAATTTACGAAGATGAAATTAATGACGCATTTGAAGATTTCCTTAATTTGTATGACGAAACGGATATTGTATTGCATGTCTTTGACGATCACCAGCAAATTACTTTTGAAAATGGTCAATTAACTAACGAATGGTATGAGCATCATTAAAGGTATTATGTATGGCAATGGATAAAAAGGGTTAACAAAATTAGTTGAAGAGTGTTCTGAACTATCACAAATAGCAGCTAAAAAGATGGCGTATATAGACACAGATACTCATCCAGACGGCAATGGTTCTATGAACCTTAGGCTGGAAGAAGAAATGGCAGATGTACTAGCGTCTATACAATTCGTATCTAATAAATTTGGATTGTCTTTTGAACATATTAGTTCACGCTCAAAAATTAAATTCCTTAGATTTTGTGAATGGGATCAACAACCGTAAATTGGTAACTACATGATTATTAACGCAACCACTGCCACTTGGGGACACCTACCATACGAAGATGCTATGGTGAGACTACAAAATACAATTGACCCGTTTTTAGGGAAAATTAGTATTGACAAAGTTCAGTTATGTCCTCAGAATCCAAAGTTTAATGATATAGATTCATTATTACACTTGAAATCATTATATCCTAATACTGCATTTAGATTACATGCTGATGTAAAGCTCAAAGGACGGGTTTCTAAAGCGGATTTATGTTGGTATACCCATGCATATAATTCTAACTGGACATGTATTGCTGAGGCTTGTAGAGCGTTAGAGTCTACTTGTTACAGCCTACATGCAGGCGAAAGAAACGGTACATTTGATGAACTAATTGAAAAATACCATCAAATGCAATCTATATTTGATTGTCCTATTGCTATTGAAGGCCACTATCCCTCTGGTAATAATAGATATCATTTATCAACATGGGATGAGCAAGAAAAGCTTTTATTATCAGGTGTTAATTTTGTAGTTGATTTAAGTCATTTTAATATAATAGCTAAACGATATGGGTGGTGTGACGATTTAGTTCACGCTATGGTGTCTCATAAAAATTGTCTAGAAGTACATGTGTCTTCAAATACTGGTATTACTGACTCACATGAACCGTTACTAGAAGAACCGTATTGGTGGAAATATATTAAAAATGTAAGTTCAGATATATTTTATGAAGGCAACCATTCAATCATTGAATTAAAAAACACCAACCCAAACTTTATGAGGAAATAAAATGTTATCACGTTGGTCCAAATATAATATAGCGTATCATTTATTAGGCAATATACTAATATGGACGATATTAATTGGTATGTTTAGAGTAACTCAAAATGTACCACTTATGTTCTTTACTTGGTGCTTTTTAATGTACGCAGAGTTTAAAATAAGTACCTACTTATTTGTTAAAAATAATTTTTTCGATTGAGGTGTTTTAATGTTTAATTATAGTAATAATCGGTTGGACTATCGGTCTGTATTTGCTAATAAAATTTGTAAATTGTTCATTGATAAACACAATGGTGATATCTTTGCTGCGGTTAATGATTTCAAAGAATTAAATGCAGATATCCATCATTTTATACGGAATGTATATGAATTAGTGGATTGCGAAATTCCACTAATGGGGTTGTTTGACTTATCAAGTTATGGTCCTGATAATTGGGACTTTACTGAACAAGATTATAATGATGCAAAAGTTAGAGCTATTGACGCATGTCGCGAATTTTATAAGGATTAAGTTATGGGTATGTATACTGGTTTACGTGGATGGGTAATGTTTACTCAAGAGATTACTGAAAAGGTAAAACCATTCTTTGAAGATATAAACAAAGAATGGAATGAATTAGGTATCACTGAAACTAAAGAGTTTATTATATTCTCATCAGATTCAAGAAGTAGTTTTATACCATACGGTGCAATTTGCTACATGCCCGATGATTGGGTGAAATCTAACACTTATGATGAAGAGAATTTTATCTTTCATTTTTCATGTTCATTAAAAAACTACGATGATACTATAGAGAAGTTTATTGATTGGTTAAATCTTCAGGGAGTTGCTATGGATTTCTGTCTCGAAGAGAGATATGAAGAAAATGATAGCTCTACGTTTCATACACCGCATAGCATAAGCAATAAACAATTAGCTACGTCTTTTGAAATAGTTGCTGAGTGTGATAGCTTTCAGTTCTTTAAGGATAGAATTGAAACTTCATTGAAAGATGAACCAATTAAGCTGCCTTCAGGATTAACTAAAGAAGAAAAGCGTAAGCACATTAAAAAAACTGCAAAAAAGTACAAAATTAAAAAAATGAGTATTGTAAAATGGATTGGTTCGTGTAATTATACTGACTATCCGTTTAATGATACACAGAGATATATCTATCACGGTGAAATACCTAATATGAGAGGTCATTGTGTTGTAAGTAATATGCATACTGGACAACTATATTCAGGCTATCACATAAGCGATTTTAAAGTAGTTGACGACGATGAAACATAAGGTGAAGACTTGGGAAGAAACAATGACGCCCGAAGAAGTTCAATGGTGTATTGATAGAATATATTCTATCATAAGCTATAGTTTTCCCGATGAACATTGTATTGACAACTTTAGAGCAGCTAAGTGTGGTATTTCGTCACAAATGAGACGCTTTAGAAAATACGAACGAAATGGATGTTGTGGTTCGCATAACGAATTTGTGTTTAAATCTAACGGACTTTTTCGCAAACCTACTCAATTTATTGTAGGTTTCAATTACGGCCACTAACCTTTAGGTATCATATGTTAAAGTATTCGTTTCCAAATCCAATACCACAAGTATCTGAAGCATATCAAGAAGAAGTTCTTAATATACATAGAAAATATTTTGGTAAACGCTGTAATCAACTATATGATATGAAAACTTTAGGACATGATGATGTTAGTTTGTTAAGTAAAATAGCAGGATTTAGCGACGATATTATTGTTCACGGGCAATATATACGGACGTTTGGTTTGGTACAACATGTTGATAATCTTAAAGACCATACTATAATTGTAATAAGTAAGCATGAAAATTTCGTATTTGCTGGATATGTTGACGAAGAAGCGTTTATGATTATACCACAAAAGTTTGATGTGATTAGATTCTCGGCAGATAAACTTCATAGTCTATCTAAACTTATGTCATATAAAACACCGTTTGAGTGTTATATACTACATACTCGGTATCTATCAAAAGAAATATAACGGAGGCTATATGTCAGGCGGTCATAAATGCGATGGTTGTTTTGCATGGTTAAAGATGCATAAAGATATTCATGGTGGTGGGTTATGTGCTTTACACGATAGGAGAGCTTCTTCAGACGATTCATGTGATAGTTGGAAAGCTATTCCGTACAAAAGGGAAACAAAGAAAATTAAAGTACATGAAGAAGATAATAACTAAATAAAGTTATTAACTAAGAGAGGTAAAAATGATATCTTATCAAACATTTATGGAATCGTACTCCAAAACACAAAAACCATTAAACGAAAGCCGTGAAGAATATGATCCATCTAGTGATATTCCTGAAGAGTATTCACTTTCGTATCAAGAAAAAAGATCTGCAGATGGTATTACTACAAACCCAAGATACACTAAAGACAGCCAAGAAGAAATCGGCGACGGTATCAAGAATTTTAAAGATGGTATTAAACGCAGTCTTGATTCAGGAAGATACAACTCCGCCAATCATAGCATTGAAGATATAAACCATTTAGTAAGTCAAAAGAATTTAACACCAATGCATAAGGCACATTTATTATCTGCAATGATTGACCACAATAATGCATTACAAGTAGTAGGCCGTGAACCACAACCTCATGAATTTGCTACTGATATTCAAGAAAAACATTTATTTGGTGGTGACTTTAATCCCAAATTAGCTACTTTACCAAAAATAGCTGATTTACATGATGACTATGTCAGAGAAGCAACTGATAATGGTATGTCTGAAACTGATAGAATTTTCGGTTCAGAAGCTGGTTATAACCGTTATAAACACGGCTAAGAAAATCAATAAAAATGGAGTATACGCTCCATTTTTTTATTTTAATACTGCATTATTTGGGTCATATTTATCGCCCATAAGCATTCTTTCTTCTCTCTCGCCCGCCATATTATATTGGCTAGTAATAGAATTAGGCGATCTACTTAATATTTTATTATTATCGGACATTTGTTTTATTATTCTACGCTTATGATCAACGGTTAAACTATTAGAATGCTGAAGTAAATTATAAAATGACCCTAATTCGATACTTTTTCCAGAATGTAACACCTCATCGTGGTGTTTTAACGTCTCCTGTATTTTATCAAATGAGATATCTGGATCAGAAGCTACATCTTTAATTTTATATTGGTTAAGTCCGTAGTTATTAACTGTATAACCGCCACCGTCATTATATTGGCCATCCACTTCGTTTAAAGTTTTATTTTGGTAGGATTCTACCATCTGTCTAAATGTTATATTCATAAAATCTCCGTTACAAATGCTTACGCTAATCAATTAGCTGATATTGAATATTTAGTATATAATAAGCTCACTAACTAGGAGACTTGATATGTTAACTTCCCTACAAACCCAAGCAATTGTATTAACAGAAAGCTTTTTTAAAAAAGCAGATGAAATATACAGTACAGAGTTTCCTAAATGCCAAGTATTGTTTAACTTAAAGGGAGCATGTGCTGGTACTGCATTAATTAAGTATTCAGATAAGAATGCTAATATAATTCGTTATAATAGTGGGCTTTTATTACAGGAGCAAGATAGGTTTTTAGAGTCAGTTGTACCACACGAAGTTGCTCATATTGTAGCCGAACGCTTATTTGGTGGACGTGGTAATAATGTAAATCATGGTTATGCATGGCGGCAAGTAATGCGTCAATTTGGTGTAGATCCAGAACGCTGCCACGATTTTGATGTAACTGATCATGCTCGTACTCGTAATGTTAAAAAGTTTCTGTTTAAATGTGACTGTCAGTCACATGAGATGTCCTCAATTGCAGCAAAGCGTATGGCAAATGGTGGTATTTACACTTGCAGAGTATGCAAATCAAAATTAGTAAAGGTATGATATGAATAGATACGAAATTTTCAATAGTTCTTTTGGTGGTAACTCATATGTTTCAGAAAACATTGTTACTGCCCAAGGAGAGACTGTAAAACTACCAATTGTAGTAGGTCTTACATATACTCAATCAAATGCGATTTATCAATATCTAATTCGACTTGAACGTGAATTTGAGGATAAAATTAAACTAATTGAGTTAGCCGCAAAAGTCAGTATTTTAGAAGCAGGTAAATCTGTTTAGGAGATTAGTATGCAACATTTTTTACAACCATCAGTTGACGAACTATCAGAGTGGGTTCGCCGTAATACTAAAACAAATCAACCAGCACCACGATTTCCTTTAGATAAAGCGTTAATTATGGTTAATGACGGTATTCGCCGCCCTGGGTTAGAGAATTTAGTATTACTAAACTATCATCCTACCGCAGCATTCCGTGATGCTAAAAAGTGGCTTGATATTGAGCGAGTTGCACGTGGCTTAGTTTTTGAAAAAGAAACTGGTCGTTTAATTGCTCGTCCATTTATCAAATTCCATAATTATGGAGAATTTCCTGAAGACAAATCTATCAAGAATACTGATATCGCTTCTATTTCTTATAAAGAAGATGGCTCATTAGGTATCTGTTTCTACTATAATGATTGGTGGGTTACTACCCACGGCTCGTTAGCATCAGATCAAGGTATTAAAGGTACTGATATTTTGCGTAAAAAAGATACTTCGGTATTGCGTAAAGACGTCACTCATATGTCTGAAATAGTATATCCTGAAAATCGGATTGTTACGAATTACGGTGATGCAGAAGACTTAATCTTCCTTGAAGCATATTGTTTAGACCATGTGTATTCAAACATCGGTAAGAAGTATGTTCAACGTATTAAACAAACCGTTTTCACTTACACATCCCCTTATCAAGATGTAGTGACATTTGATACTTCAGATGTTAATGTAATTCAGAAGATTATTGATTATTGTGAAACTCAACCAGATTTTAATTTTGAAGGTTTTGTTATTACTTTAAACGATGGCCGGAAAGTGAAGTTTAAAACTAAAGCATATTTAGATGTACATCGTTGTCGGTTTGCTGTTAGCATTATGAAAGTTAAAGAGTTAATGTTAGAAGCTCCTGAAACTTTAGTATTATGGAAAGAAACTTTACCAAATGAGTTCTTCGATGAAGTTGAGTCATATGTTAAATTGCTTACTGAATATGCAACATCAGGTTATATGTTAATTACAACACAACTTGATGCTTGGTATAAGGAGAAAGGAATTCATAATGGATTAACTATTAAAGAAATTAGTAAGTTACTATATCCTAATATTGCTACGTTACCTAAGTATCTACAAAATAGTGCTTGGTCGTTTGTTAAGGGTAAAACTGATATTGAGGTATTTAATCAAATCTTGGCCACTTACACTTCAGCTACAATTGTGGAATAATTAATATTGTATATCGCTATTATATCAACTACAATAGCGATATACAAACACATTGAGATACAAATCATGGCAACACGTGGATCTATTACAGTTAAACATTCCGACGGTAAATATCATTCTGTATATACTCATTGGGATAGTTATTTAACGCATCATGGTCGTATTTTAGTTAATTCTTATAATTCGCAAGAATTGGCAGAGAAGCTAGTTGCTGGCGGTAGCATTTCATCACTAGGTGATAGTTGCGATTTGGTTGACGGTCATAGTCATGATACACCAGTAAAAGGTTATACTGTATATTATTCACGTGATCGTGGCGATGAAGAACAAGAAACCGTTATTAAAGACACTCTTCAAGAATGTTTAGATATTAACAGTAACGAATATGACTATCTGTACGACGGCGGTTGGTCATGTTCTAGAGATGGTAAACCGTTCTATAATATTACTGATGATTTTATTAACGAAGACTCATAGTATGAATATACCAGTAGTAGAAACATGTGACATTGGCAATGTCACATGTTGTTGTATGTGCCAATATCAAGAGCCCTTACATAAACATCCATGGAATAAAAGTGTATTAGCTAAAGGTAAAATCACTGAAGTTATGGGGTATGTTTGTCGAAGTTTAGAACTTCCTAACATATTT
>ERZ724509.240-NODE-240-length-26497-cov-9.857651_pt1 | contig 26497 bp, 27 predicted proteins | sample MGYA00376042_ERZ724509 | MGnify/ENA primary metagenome ERZ724509 (study PRJEB28724, sample SAMN07190887) | wastewater metagenome | isolation source: effluent of sewage treatment plant in Hong Hong | place: USA: Christiansburg, Virginia | collected 2016-03-01 ...
GGAAAAACACTTTTACAACAAGCCCAATTACTCAACCGCCCGAGTTTTGTAAATGACAAAATTATTAACCTGGGCCGGTTTTGCGGTTTCCAAATTCACGTAAAAGACGCGACCGGATTGCAAGTCGTACTCGATGAGATTGGTTTGCAGTTGGACGGGGCGCAAACGGTAACGTTGCATTTGTTTCACTCATCACTCAAAGAGGCGGTCGCGACATTTCAAATGACGACAACCAATTCATACGGCGTATGGAAAAAAGTCTCGGAAAACTTAAACTCGATGGAGTCGCAAAAGTTTTTCGGAGGCGTTTTTGTTTTAGGTTATTATCAAAACACACTCACGACTCAGGCGATCAATTATTCGAATTTCGATTGGAAAAAAGGCGAGGTATCGTGTGCGGGATGCGGAACGTCTTATTATGACGTTTGGAGAGCCATCGGCAACCATTTCCACATTTACCCGGTTTATTGGGCTGAGGGAAATTACACCGTTGGCGAAATGCCGGATTTGAACCTCGCGAGTTACGAAAATACAATCTCTTTCGGCCTCAATCTAAAATTGACGGTACGTTGCGACCTTACTTATTTTTTCATCCAAAACCGTTTCGTTTTTCAAGACTTGCTCGCGTACAACGTCGCGCTCGTCATTTTGAAAGATATGCAGTTCTCGACCGAGATCAATTGGGTAAAAGAGCAATACGTTAACATGGTCATCCGAGAGTTGGAGGGAGACAAAGAGACCAACGCGCTCAACTTGCCGCAACGATACCGAAACGAACTCAAAGCCGTTGAGTTCAACACGTCCGACATGAATAAAACTTGTCTCGGGTGCGTGGATGACGTTTCGCAACCAACGGTCGGGGTTTTGTAATGTTTGCCGCCCAACTTGCGTTCATTGATAATTTGCCGAACCGAATCGAGCAAAGTTTCCGCGAGACTGTCGAGGAGCATGGTCTCGAACTCAAAGAGTACATCGTAAACGAGCAATTGTTTGAACGTGGTGTCGATGGAGACGAAAAAAGGTTGGAGGGCTATAAACGGACGACAATTCGATATAAAATTGCGAAACGTCAGCCGGTCGACAGAACAACAACTCGGGACGAGGGCATTTTTCACGCTTATATCGACGTGAGGGCGTTTTCTGACTATTTCGAGGTTACGACCAACGTCTCGTATGATAAATATATTTTGAAGCGTTACGGGCGCAATATTTTGAAAGTTACCAACGCAAACATGACACAATTTTTAAATACCTATTTCATCAAAAATTTAAAACGCTATGCAACCCAATAACGAACAATTCAGAATATTAAACCCGGTCGAAGTCGATGCAGCTTGCGAGAGCCTGAGAAAAGAACTCGCGAAAATGAATTGGGTGTCGAATCCGTACCACATCGCCCAACGTTTTTACAACAAAGACAAGGCGACCGCCCAAACTACGTTCACGCCTGAGATATACATTTCCAGCGGTCAGGAGACCGACGACCGTTACATCCGACTCACGCCCAACAACAAAATAAAAGGGTTGTTTTTCTTTGTGGTCTCCAATGGAAAAAACAACGGCGACGGTTTTATGGTTTACAATGTCGGGATAGTTTTCTCGGTCAACCTGGAACTCATCGACGAGGAGAAATACAAAAATTATCTTTTCACTCAGGAATTAATACAACAAGCGCGAAAAATTCTCAAAATCAACGAAAAAAGTTTCGATTTCGGTTATGAGGTCAAAGAGGAGACACGCGACACCCGAGACACGTTCAAAGAATTTACCGTCGACGAGGCGAACCAATACAACCGCGCACCCATGCAATGTTTTCGTTTTAATTTAATCGTAACGGTTGAAATACCGTGTTAATCCAATAGAATTATGAGTTATCAAATTAAATGTTACGAGTACGACATCAAATCCAAAAGGGGCGACACTTTCAATCGCCGGGATTTTGAAATGACCGAGTACGACGATGCCATCGAACCAATCGTCGAGACACCGGTCAACCTTACCGGCGCAACAATGATTATGCAAATACGAGCGGACTCGGGCGAGGCGATATTGCACACGTTCTCGACTGCAAACGGAAAAATTGTAATCGATGACGCGCCAGCGGGAAAATTTCACATCGAGGCCGAGGTTTTGAATTTTACGGCCGGAGTGTACAAACACGATTTACAAATCACTTTCGCCGATGGTAGGGTAAAAACCTATTACTCGGGAATTTTTGAATTAACCAGCGATATATCCGAGTAAGCCATGAGCATAATCCACAAAATCGTCATTACCGAACACGTTACGCACACTCACGTTAACGTTACCGAGAACGTAACCAAAATCGGTATAAAAGACAATACCGTCAAAAAAGTAACGCTCATTAAAATTTCAGACAGCAGCAAAGGCGCGGACGGCTTGTCGGCTTACGAGTTGTGGTTGCTCATCGATGGCAACGCGGGAAAAACCGAGGAGGAGTTCTTTGCCGAAATGAAAGGCGAACCGGGAGACGACGGGAAATCCGCTTACCAAATATGGCTCGATGCTGGAAACGTTGGAACTGAGGCGCAATATTTGGAATCGCTAAAAGGCGAGACCGGCGAGGATGGTTTGTCGGCTTACCAAATTTGGATCAATGACGGGAACGTCGGCGACGAGAACGACTTTTTATTGTCATTGAAAGCCGACAACACGTTGGAGGAGGCTCGCTCTCTCAACAACACAATCGCCGGAAACATCAACGCCGCCGGAAACACAATCGAAAACCTCGCCAACGGTATCGACGACCAAAACCCGTCGACGATGGCACAATTAAACGCCGGTGTTGCCGATGCTAAAAGTTACACCGACTCAGTCATCGCCTCCGGGTTCAAATTATTGGGCGATTATGATTTGATCGGAAATAACGCCTATCCGGTAGGTATTGGATCAGGACTCGGCGGCGCAATCCGTCGGAATGATGGTTGGAGGATTATCGTTGCGGGAGACTTCAACGGAAAGACATACCAGGTCGGAGACATCCTTTACTCGTTGCAAGCGAGTCCGGGGCAAGTCGATGCAAATTGGTCGGCTCTCGACTGGAATCAGCAACAAGCGACCGAGGCGGCGAGCGGTGTCGGGAAAATTGTTCAAACTGCCGAAATTCAAAACGAGGCCAGCGTCAACAACAAAGATTTTTTAACAGCGATTAAATTTTGGATAGGGATTACACGTTTTACGATGCTCTCGATTACGTTTTCCGATAAAATCACTTTCTCGAATCAGTCTCCGAGGTTGTCGTCGCTTACGGCTAATCGATACCTCAAAACCGACAACAACAAAGATATTTCGACGGTGGCGGCGATCCCAGCCGGAGACATCACAACAACGTCGTTATTGAATTTCGTCAGCCTTGCCGATATTACCAATTGGAACTCCAAACAAGCTGCAATCGGTTACGTCCCGGAATCGGTTTCCAATAAAAGCGACGACGGAACTCTCGCGACAAACTCATCGGTAAAATACACGACCGAGCAAGCCGTAAAAACCTACGTTGATACGAAAAGCGCATTGAAACAAGACAAAGCGACGCTTAATGTCGATGGATTGGAGAAAGCGATTATAAAAGAGAATTACTTTTGGTTCAAACCCAGTACGATTAGCGCGGTGGCGACCGGATTTTCTAGGTCGACCGATATTGGCGCATCGGATTTCGTTCTCAGCGGGAACGCTGCCGGATCGGGTTACTCGGGATTTATTCGTTTCGCATCGACAGCGGTTGCCGGTACGATTGCGTTTCTAAGACGTAACGACTCGTGTATCTTAACCGGTGTCGTGTGTAAGGTTACTCGAAAAATTAAGTTTGAAACAAATGTCGCCGGTCAAAGGTTTTTTTGTGGATTTGCAAAGGGTTATATGTTCTCAGCACCAACGAACGTCGATCCGACCTCGCTCGTCGATGTCGTCGGAGTTTGTCAGTTGGCAAGTTCTACAAATATGCACGTAATCCACAACGACGCATCAGGAACGGCGACAACCATCGATTTAGGCGTGAATTACCCTTGTACCGATCCACAATACAATTATTTTATTACAGTCGAGCAAAACGCCACAAATTACGTCGTGAGCGTCGAGCGTGTTACAGTCGCAACGGGCGCAAGTATCTCGACATCCAACACGTTAGCGGCAAACATTCCAAATTACACAACCGGAAACATTCAGTTATTAACCTGGATGAGCAATAACGCGACCGCTGCAATCGCGAGTTATCTCGATGGCGGTGGCGTTGGAAAATACAACAACTAAACTCAAAAATTATATACAATAAAAATGGAAAAATATATAATTCTTTTCGGACTTACTCTCTTTCTCTATAACCTCGGCATAAAGTTGGGGTTTTGGTCTTATATGGAACAAACCGCCGCAAGGCGAACGACAATTTTGTTTTTTCACAAACTTTTTCAATGTCCGTGGTGTATGATGTTCCACGTCAGTTGGATGATAACAATAATTTACGGCGCGTTTGTCGGTTTCGACATTTCGTTGTTACCTTTACCGTTCATTAACGCCGGATTACTCACTCTAAAAATGACAAAACAATGATTTACGAATATGGCAAACACGAAATCGAGTTGTACGACAGCATCCAAAATATACCGATCCTCCGATTTCAAAAACTGAATAAGTACACGATGATTGATTTGGAAATCGGCAACGACTTCAACGATTACAACAAGCGTCTCAACAAGACGTTAGCGTTTTTGGCAAAAAACATGGTCGCCGAGGCAATACAGGAACTCAAAAACCAGCAACAAACGGTTTTTAATGCTTTCAATGAACAAAGCCCGAAAGGAAAATCGTTCGCCGTTCTCATCCATCGCATCGACAAGGTGCATTACACAAAGTTCGCGCCGGACGACCTGGATAGGATTTTAATACATTTGAACGACATCGGGTTCGACATAAATACGTCAATAGAATTATTGAGGGAAGTAAAAAAAAAATCGATACCGAATTGGGTGCGTACTTTCCAAAGTATTTTCCAAAGAACTCGAAACCGGAGGAAATCCAACTCCGATACAAAAGAATAAACGCGATACTCGATTGGGTTATCGACGGCGCAATCACGGACGACGCGCCAACGTTCGAGATTGAGAAAGAGATTTTAGAGGGAGACAAACCTCATAGTTGGAATGTTTGGCATGACGATAATATGGAAACCGTTTCGGAGGTTGATTTTCATAAATTTGCATTAGCCGTTACAAAGCACACCGGCCAAAAATTAAAAAATATGTCAGCGTTTACATTTTACGCGAGCGTGGCATTAGTTGAGGAGCAACACCAACCACAAAATAATTAATTATGAGCGATAGCGTAGTTTTCAAGTATAGCGAGTTTTTCGACAACGACGGCGGGATGGATAAGGTAAGAACCGATTTCGTCAAATTGGGAGACGATATTGTTACCGAGGCAAAGCGTGTAAAAAAGGAGGTCAACGAGTCGTTTTCTTTTACAAACATCGAAGTCTTATCGCAATTGGAGGGCAAGGTCGACGAGTTGGAAAAAACGATGAAAAGTTACAAAGTCGTAAAAAACGAAGTCAACAAAACCGAGGAGGAAGGAAACCGGGCCATCAAAGAAAGCATAAAAAACACCGACGACCTCGCAAAATCGAAAACACGTCTCTCCGGGAAATCCGCTCAGGAAATCGTAAACAATCGAGGTCTCGCGAAAGAGGCCGACTTGCTGGCAAAGAAAAACAGCACGTTACTCTCGGTTTACGACAAGGTGTCCGCAAAGCATGAAATTTTAACCCGGACTTACCGAAATTTGTTGCTTAAACAAGAGTTGGGAATTTCATTCACGGCTAAAGAGACCGCACAACTCGGGACGTTGCAATCACGATACGAAAAATACGACGCGGCACTCAGAAAGTCGGAGCAAGGCGCGGGGCAATATTTCCGTAGCATCGGGAATTATAAATCGGCTTACGACGGTCTCGGTAACTCGATCAATCAATTAACGCGTGAGTTACCGGCATTTACTTACTCAGCACAAACCGGAATCCTGGCACTCTCTAACAACTTACCGATTTTAACCGATGAGATCGGCCGACTCGTCAAGGCAAACAACGAACTCCGAGGGCAAGGCAAACCGGTAAAAGCGGTATTTGAGAGCATTTTAGAGAGCGTTTTCTCGCTGCAAACTGCAATGGGTGTCGGAATCTTAATTTTGACGGTTTACGGCAAGGAAATCGGAGAGTTTCTCGCCGACGCATTTAGTAACGCCAAAGCCCTGAAAGAACAAACGGAATGGTTGAAAAAAGCGAATGAGGCATTAAAAGACCGCCGAAAAGCATTACAGGAAAATAGCGACTTCGAAAAAGAATTTATTAAAAGCCAGGAGGACGGAACGAATAAAATCATTCGTTTGCGAAACGCTCAGGGCGAAAACCAGCAGAAAAACGCCATCGAGGAACTCAACACAAACCTCGACCGGATTAAGAATTTCAAAAAGGCGACCGATTTCGAACTCGAAACCATCGACAAACTCGATAAAAAACGCCAATCGACATACGCCGCCCAACTCAAACGATTGGAAGATCAGAAAAAAGCCGAGTTCGCCCGGGCCGGACTTAACAAATCCGGCCAACGTTTTGCGCTTTTCGGAATAGGTGTTGAGGATGTCGACGGTCTTACTCCAAAACAAATCGCCGACCGCGCAAACAAACGTATTGCCGATTTCAAACGCTCACAATTTCAGTCCCAGGAAAACGCCAAAGCCGAGATCGAGCAAAAGAAAAAAGAGAAAACAGACCTTTTGATTATCGAGCAAAATTACACCAAAGAGTTACGAATTTTGCAAGAGCAACAAGCGACCGACCGTCTCCGGGCCTTAATGGAATTGTCGCAAAATCGAAAAGTCTCCGAGGCCGAGGTCGCCAAAGCCCAACTCGAAAACGCCGTCCAAAATAACGAAACGGTTTTGAACTCAGATCGTTTTACCGGAGAGGAGCGCGTCGCGGCACAACAAAAGGTCGTCGAGAAAATGCGAGCGTTGAACAAAGCCAACAAGCGGGACTCGTTACAGGAGTTAAAATTTGAGTACGACAAAGAGCGGGAGGAAATCCGTAAAAATGCGGACGGTACGGTCGTAACACAAAAATATGTCAACGATTTGTTGTTGCAGCTTTTGAAAAAGTACAACGCCGACAAAAAATTGGTAAACGAGGAGTATCGACAAGCGGAAATCGAAACCGATGAGAAAGCCCGTAAAATTATGTTACTGCAAATCCTCGAATTTGACTTGCAAAAAATCAAAGCCGATCAAAAGTATTTCTCGACCAGCGCGGCCGAGTATGAGTCGTATTATGCGAAAATTAAAGAGACGCAAGACAAAATCGACGCGATCACGTCGAAAACCCAGCGACTCAATTTCGCCGACGACATCAACATCAACACTCAGGAACTCGACCGAGTAAACGAGTTCGCCCAAAGAATAAAAGACTCTTTCGGCAGCGCGTTCCCGACGGCACTCACGAGAAAACAACAAAAACAATATATCGAAATGCTCAAAGCGTTCGAGAAAGAGGCGACAGACATCGCCGAGGATGCGGATAAGCAACGAAAACTCGCAAGGCTCAACCAAATCGAGGACGAGAAAAAACTCGCAACAAGTTCCATCGAGGTACAAAAATTGGAAATAGAAAAACAAGGTATTTTACTCGACCTCAAAAATCAGGAAATAAAAGACTCGTTATCGAAAAACAAAGGCATCCTCGACGGCTACAAAGATTTGACAAAGCAGTTATTTCCAATCCTCGACGCTATTCTCGACCGTGTCCTCGAAATCAACCAAAAACGCATCGAGTCGGAGAAAAACTTGCTCGACATCCAACGCGACTCGGTTAAGACTCAGGAGGAGCGATCCCGCGCCGGTCTCGAAAATACATTGGCTTTCGAGCAAAAAGTGCAAGCCCAACGCGAGGCCGATTTGGTTAAAAGCCAAAAGAAACAAGAGCGGTTACAGAAAATCCGCGCACTTTACACGTCTTACACGAATTACGCCAACAAGGGCGACAATAATCCGGTTTTAAAGGCATTGCGAGACTTTTCAATTTTGGAGGCGATTGCGGCATCATTTGGCGATGGAGGAGCGGCCGACGACGTATTGGCGAAAAAGATACCGAACGACGGAAAAGGAATTGTCCGCGGCCGATCACATCGAGGACGACGTGGCGGCATCCCGGTACTCATCGAGGGCAAAGAGGGATTTTTCTCGGGCCGGGAAATGGCGAACCTCGGAAAAAACAATTTCTATAAAATCAAAGAGGCCGCCGGTAATGGAAAAATCGACAGCAACTTTTTTTCCGGCCAGCACCGAAATTTTATAACAGTCGTCCCGAGTGGAAACTCAACGCCGAGTTATGATATTAGTCGAGGTTTGGAGGACGTCAAAAAAGCCATCGAAAATAAGCCGGTGCAAAATTGGAACGCGCCCGAGTTCGTCGATGGTGTTTTGAAACTTGTTGAGGAGACGAAAACCAAAAACAAGACCGTCAGAAATACATACTTTATTCACAAAAAACCGCTTTAAAATGGCAGATATAACACACTTAATCGATGGTGTCGACCGGGGCGAGCCGAGAAATTGGCAAGACTTAAAAATTACCATCGATTGGCTAAACAAAAAAGAATCCGGGGCGGTAAACGTCTCGGATTTGGCATTTACGGGCGAGGCTAACGAGTACATTCAAAATCGAATGACTGACGGCACAAGAGGCGGCGTTGGCATCTTTGAGGGCATACCTTACGACATGATTGTCGGCGACATCAATAATCCGGGTTTCCGGTTTAAAGGTTATCTCGATTTAACGAAAAATAATAACGTCATCGGCAAAGAGGAGGTAATCGCATCGCTGCAAAAGTTGGAGGGCGAGGATTGGTTGAACGAAAAGGCCGACTCGTTCTCGATGGCTTATTTGTACGACATCGGTGTCATCCGGCCGTCGGATGCTGTAAAAGTCCCTTACGTCATTAATTACGTCCCGGACAATATGCAACTCATCGTTTTGGCACTTTCGATTTTTATGATTACCAAAGAGATAATCGAGGACATCAATAAAATTACCGACCGCATTGCCGACGCTGGGAAATCAGTTACACCGCTGCCGGTTGTTGTTGTAACTCCGGCCGGCCCGGGTTATGGTTTGGCGTTCGACGTTGCTTACGCGACAATGACAATTTTAAAAATTATCGGAAATATCCTTTACAGGATTGCGATGCTCATTGCGCTCAAAAACTTAATCGAGGAGTTGTTCGAGCAATTACTCCCGAAAAAACGCTATCATACCGGAATGACGTTCGAGCGTATTTTCCAAAGGTCTTGCGAACACCTCGGGTTACAACTTTCCTCTCACTTATTGCAAGTCGAGAAAAAAGACTTTGTACACATCCCGCCAAAGAGCGAAAAGGGCGGCGACTCATCCGATACGTTTTTCCCAGGCAATACAAGCGCAATTTATACTTTTGGCGATGCTATCCGTGTATTGAAATTGAAATGGAACGCGGATTTTAGAGTCCGAAACGGTGTCTTTTATTTTGAGCGTAAGGATAAGTTTCGGGTAACGTCAGTTTATCGATTACCGGCAACGTTTTCCAATCAGGAACGCCGCCTCGACCAATACAGTTACAACACGTCGGAAATGGTTTCAAATTACAATATTCTTTACGATTACGACTTGCAAGACCAAAACACACTCGAAAATCAGGACGGACGTGTTTTTCAAGCTATCACAACGCCGAGAGTTATCAACAACCCGAAACTCGTAAACATTAAGAACCTGGCACAAGTGGCGATCCCGTTCTCGATGGGACTCGAAAAAAGGAGTTTGACATCACTTGAAAAAGTGTTTAAAACGATGGGACATTTGATTGATAACATTACGAGCATCTTTGGCAGCGGGACAAATTACGCGAGCAAAATCGAGGATCGAATCGGCAGCTTATTAATTTCGTCGCATTTCCTTACCATTGGAAAAGTGGTTGTAATGAAAGGCGACAAGTTGGCGAACGATCAACGGGCGTTGCTCGATACGTTGAAAATTTGGAACGATTACCATTTTATAAACTCTTTCGCAAAATATAACGGTATTCATAACCAATACAAGCGATACGCCGACAAAGGAACTTTAGTCCCGATGGAGTTGTCCGAATTTGTTATACTTTTGGAAAATAATGTCGCTGAGGATGCCGACGGAAACGAAATTGAAATCGAGGAGGTTGAATATACGCCGTATGCGGGAACGGCAATCGTAAAGCACCGAATAAAACACCTTTACACCGACAATTTACAAATTAAAATCATTCAGTAATGAGCGCATTGCACGACCAATTAAACGACCTTTTGAACAAATCCAACGCCTCGGTTTTGGATTTGAAAGACCATATTTCCGGGTTTAATTCATTAATGACTCAAACAATTATCGACGCGCCGGCCGAGGAAAAATCTAAAATGCAGAAACTTAAAAACAATTGCATGAAAACAATTCGGCTCGCTCAGGAGGGAAATATCGAGGATGCAAAGAAAATTTTAAAACAAATGCAAAATGAGTATAAAGATAATTAACCGCGAGTACCGCGAAAAATTTACCGGTGGCGTTACGGATTTTATGCTCGGAAACGTTGGCGATTGGCAAAAAGCAACTTTAGAGGTCGAGGTTGGAATTGATTTCGTCGCTAACCTGGAAAACACCGTCGAAATCGATTATTTAAATAATGCTTTCGTCATCCAAAGCGGGAAAAATTGGGGCGACTTCGGGTTCGCCGTCGGTCAAATCGTAACGCTCAGGTATAAAAAAAGCATTGACACCGACAACGACCAAAATTACGAGACCGTTTCGACCGTTTCAAACCCTTACACGGTTTTAAATATCTCAGGCTCGACGATGGAGGTCGACGAGGACATCAGCGTCGACAACTTCGACACCATCCCGACAAACTACGGCGCGATAAAAATTACTGAGGTAATATTCACGGCGAACCAAAAACCCGAGGGATGCCGATTAACTTACGGACACATCGGAAACGATCAGGCACAAGCGGGACAACTTCAATCACTCATCGACGGTACGACAACCGGTTTTGATTTGGCAGATTTAAACGCCATCCCGCCGGGAACGTTTGGAAATATGACTCCAATCGGTATGCAATCGGGAATGTCAGTCCGAAACGTCAAAGTCAAAGAAAGTGCCGACGCTTTCGGTTACTTTGCGAGTTGGAACGTTCCCGAATCTCAATTGTACGATTTGAGAATGCAACGAGACAGCCCTTTTAACGACGACATAGACTACACATCGGCCGTACCTCTCGGAATTAATTTACTATCGGCCGTTACTGGTTATCAAACAGCATTAGGGACGAATTTAGTAGGGCAAGAGCAAGAGGGATTAGGAAATATAACCTATGTTAGTCAAAATCAATGTTTTATTTTAAACGCGCCGGGAACATATACTCAGCAATTTTCATTAAATTTTAATTGGAAATTAGTCGCGTTGTATCAATCAAACAACCCGGCGTTTATTACGTTGGAACTTATAAAAACTGCTTACGGTGCTAATCCTATGGCAATGGTACAAACCACACTTATTAAAAGTTGGGGCAGCGCGGTAGCAAATGGCGAGGAGTTGGGAGCAAATGTTGGACGAACATATAATTACAACGATATTTTTTCGGTCGATGTCGAGTCAGGATTTTGTTACGCATTAGTTTTACGTTATAAACATTTTCCAGGCGGTTTTAATGACTACGGCGCAAACATTCAGGTTTTTTCGGGATCGATGAACGCATCCGAGCCAAACGAGGCAATCGCCGACTCGTACAAAAGAAAATATACTTTTGAACTAGATTTTATGATTTCCAATTTGTTTGAGAATGTCTCGACGTTTGAGGAAAACACAATCCCGGAGTATCTCGCCGGAGACGACTCGTTGACGGACAATTTTAAACTCGAATTTTTCCCATATTGGAACAATCCAAACGTATTAATTTCAAACAATTTACTTTCGAGCATCCGAGACGGGAATATCGGTTGGTACAATGAGAATTACAACCAACTCGCAAACCATTTTACAGTCGAGGAGTGTCGTTATTTTGACTCCAACGGCAACGAGGTCGAGTCAATCGATTACACCGCGCAAACAAGGGTAAGCGGCATTATTGCCGGAGTCCCAAACATCAGCGCATTAACGACGTGCGGATTTGGTTTCGCATGGTGTCCGAAAGACGAGGCCGACTTTAAAAACAGACAAACGCCATTTTACCGAAATGTTTTCGCCCAAACCGGCAGCGATACCGCCGCGTATAACGTCGGGACATTTTACCCAGCAATTAACATCGGCGCGGGACTTGGTGGCTCGATTGACTCTCGAAATATTGTCTTTACGAATTTGGGCGGCGGTCGTCTTGCGTTTCAAGTCGTACTCGAACCAAATGCCGGTTTTACAACCTTTTTCGATGCTCGAACCGACGAGGATCGAAATTTCGTTTTTTGGGTGTCCGTGGCCGACAGTACGTTGGCGAGAAACCAATCCGACCGAGTTAATTTGTTGTGCGATTTCAATTCGATGATTAAAAACATTCCTTTGGCCGGTGCGTACCCGATGAAAGCCGATTTTTTGGAGCATCCACAAAGCGACACCGAAATCGGCGAGGGATTGTACGACGGATTTATCGTCGATGACGTTTTGGCCCGGTTACTTTTCGGAGTCGATTATCTCACGTCAAAAATCGAAAAAATGAATTTCGGCGTAGAGGCTTACAATCCGACAACCGGACAACGTAAAGTTTTGGAGCGATTGCAGTACGATTTAACCGGTTTCCCGAACGACGCGAACGGCGTTCATCAAATCAACCTCGACACGACTCGCGGTTTTAAGTTGGAGTCGGGCAATAATAAAAATTGGGTTAAGGTAATGCGAGAGCCAACAACGGACGCAACCGGTGTCGCGGGTTATATCGCATATTTCGCATTTAAACTCAGGTACGAGGATTGGTTGCCGCTTGCCGACGTGCCGAGCGACTTTTTCGACCTTACCGCCGCAAACAACGGATTTAATAACGATTGGTTTCATTACTTCGCGACCGCTGGATGGAGAGTCGCTTTCTTTTCTGAGATTGACATTACCGAGAGCGGTGTTTTGAAAGAGTACCGAAATAAATTTGATTTAACGATCAAGACCAACGACACAAATACTCTCGTAACTTGCGAGCATAAATATTTTAGAGACTCGACCAACGCTTTATTAAACATCGGAGACGATCCGATTACCGGTCGACCGCTGGGAGTAATTCTTAACAATGAAAAAACGAGAGTCGAGATTTCTTACGAGATTATCGACGACGTGGGTGTTTGGGATGCGGCGCACATTTACGCCGTTACAACGCTCGAAATTGACAAGGGTGCGGGATTTATGCAACTCAGACAATTATCGTCGGTTTGGGGTTCGGAAACCGATAACCCGCTCGTCCCGGTTGCCGGTCAAACAAAATTGAAAGTTGTCATTTCGGGCGATAACAAAAAAGTAACGACATCGTGTCTCATTGATCCCGAATTGTTGGATATTGCCAGCCGTTACCGAATTACCGGTCGAATTGGGTGTTATGCTGCCGGTCGTCCCGTTGAATTTGGATTGTACGAGGGACGTTACGAGGATAAATACGAATAATTAAAATTTTATAAAATGGATGATTTAAGACAACAAAAAGTAAATCTCGATGCAACCATCGATCCAAACGCCGGGCCGGGCGGTATTTTGGCGGCAAATCACAACCAACTCGAAACCGACTTATACGGTAAGGTTGGGAAATATACCGGCTCTCCATTTACCGCAATTGGAGGTAATGGCAATGTGATCGATACGGGTAAGGTTTGGTTTGCTGAAAGTTTCTCCAATGATGACGAGGACGGTTTTGTAATGAAAGCATCGCAAAAAACAAATGATTTACTCGATTTCGGGTTAATTTTGAACAGTTTGGAAAACGGCGACTTAATTCATTTTAAAGACTTTGTCGGACGTAGTGCGTTATTGACATTTCGCAGCTTTACGGCTGAGACTGACACGGCAACAAATCCGTATTATAGAATTATTGTGCAAGGCGGCGATAATCCAAATTATATTTATCAGGCTGACGAGGCCGAGATTTGCGTAATTTCAGTAATCAAAAACCAACACGTCAAAAATCTATTTGAAAATGTAAAACTTAATTTATCATGGGGTAAGTTTGACGGCAGAGACGCAACTCCCGATTTTACTTTGTACTATAAAGATTTTGATTTTTCCGACTCATTAGAGGGCGGCGGCGATTTAACCGTTAAAGTTAGACACTTAATCGTAAGTACTGAAAATTTCGGTTTAATATCAGCGTACAACCCAACGGTAATTATTGAAAGGTACTCGCCTCATGCGTATAAAGGGAAAGAAACAACAACCGGAATAAAAACGTATCAAAGAGCCGGTTATAAAAGGGATGTTTACGATTATGCCTCTTTTGGAGGTACGCCGAGGATGTCAGAATTTCCGTTGGTATCGCAAAAGTTTATCCAGGACATAAATGCTGAGTTATACTTTAAATACAATAAATTTCCGTCAGTTAAGGGACTCGGAAATAGAAATATTGTAAATGAGAACCTTTCGCCAACGCAATTTATAAAAGGTTATGTATATTTGCGATTGAAATTACAAATTACAATTAATGGAACAAAATACACGAGTGATCCGAAAGTAAGTTTTAGAATCGTCGCCCAAAAGAAATTAGGCACGAATTTACATAACTTAATATCATACGGGTTAACCTCTTAAAGTCTTGGCGTAGGTAACGGAGATCACTTGTGATTTAGTAGAAGCGGCCAAATATGGCTTGCGGTAAAATTCGCCAAACCCATAAAAAAAATACTCACGAAAACGTGGGTATTTTTTTTTGAGTAGTTTTGTAAAAATAAAAAATTCCATGTGCGACGAAAATAACATCGAGATTTTAAACATTAATTTGGCCGACGATCAATTGAATTGGAGCAACAACACACTAAACCCAATCGAAACGGTCGACTCAAAACTCCGATTAAAACCATCAGGAAAAACCTCTCTATTTTCCCGTACACTCGGCCAACTATCGGCCGACCGAGAAAAATTACGCATCAAATTGAATTTAGATATTTTCCGACCAATACAAAGCGGGAGTCGAGATATAAATTACTTTTTCCAACTTTTCATCGGCGGCACAATGGTCGCGCAATTTACTCTCGCCGATAATTCATTGCAACCAGGAGAAACCGCGAAATATTTTCTCGACCGGGTTATCGACCTCCCGACGCTTGCCGGTAACATCATTTTAAAAATAGCAACTCCAATCGGTTACGAAAACACGATTAACCTCTCAAACATCGTTGTCAATCAGTTTCATTTTTGCACCGAGAACGTGAGGACATATTTCGCCATCGACGGGCTATTCGACGAGAGTTTGTTTTCAATGTCGACCGCAATCCTTTTCAATAGCTTTAAAGTTGACGGCGCGGAAACCTTAACGATTGATTTCCGGGACTACAATACAAAGAAACTCGGAAACAAGCCTCTCGACGATTGGTATTTCGCCGATGCCGAACTCGACGGAACGAACCGCGTCGCCGAGACTCAATTTTGCAACTCGTTCAACCCATTTATAAAAGAACTCGGCCTCGTTTACGATCCCGGAAACTATTACTCGGGATTGCCGGTCGACACCATCAGCGGAAAAAATTTCGGTGCTGCCATTATGAAACTCGGAATTGACAAACCAGCGGTTTTAAATGCCGACGGTATTTTGCGAAACGGCGCGTTTTTCATCGATTTGGATTACACAAAAAGTTTTTACATCAGTTTCGACGTGGCGATCAATAATTTATCGAGTAATGCTTTCCTCAATCCTGAGTCATATCGTAAATATGTCATCGCCTGGGATTTCGACAAAAAGGAAAAATCGTTTTTTTATACCGACTACAAAACCGGCACGACATCCAACCAACTAAAAAACGGTTTCCTTACCGGACTGACGGGTTTCGATAAATTGACGAACGAGATACCGGTCGGACTCGGAGTAAATTTTGGCTCGAACGAAATACCCTACTCGCTCATCGTGAATTTGGAGAGCGGCGAAAAAATTACCGGCATCAATTACGAAATCAAAAGCGAACCGGCAAAAATCGACATCGCGTTCGGCGACCAACGTTTCTCGACCGGATATGTCGGAAATTCTCAGTACAACCAAAAATTATTAAATATCGGCGTACCGGCCAGCGAGATAAAAACCGTCGACTCGGACAATTACGCCAGCCAATTAAAATTCACAAAAACCGTTGACGATCCCGACTTTTTCAAAGTAACGATAACCGCTCCAATCGACGGAACGAAAGCAACTTTTATCGAGGAGTCAACGCCTTACATTAAATTATATTTAGGTGTCGGAGGTTGCGGCGACGAGATCACTTTCGACAAAGTCGGTTTTCTCGCCGTTTCCGACCTTAGATCGTTTGACGTTACCGATGGCATGGAAATAAAAAACGACGGAACTTTGGCGGCAGCTTTCAACGGCGGCGATGATATTTTTAAAGCGTACATTTACGACAAGACCGGTCGTCGGGACATCCGAAAGACTTTCAAAATAAGCGCGACCGGAGTCGTGAGCGAGACAACAATTTGTAATTTATAATTTATGCAAGACAATAGCACCGTTTTAGACCTGGACGCGTTCCCTTTCGATGTCGACGATAAATGTAAATATCGCGAGCGAACTTTGAGTTATGCAAACCGGATTGTTTTTCCGGCAATATCGCAAGACCTCGACGCTGTTTTTAAAGAGTGTTGTTATACGCACGTTGTTCTCGCCAGCACCTCGGACTCGGCCGACTTCAAAAACGATTACAGCGGGTTTTATCATCAACGGCAAATCTCAAACGAGACAGTTAATTTTATACTTTACAGATATTCCAACGGACTCGAATATCCATTAATTGACGGGAGTTATGGATCGTTTTTTAATTTCGGGTTTTTCCCAACCAATCCAAATCTCAAAGGCTATCTCGTTAAATGGAGAAAGGTGTTACAGGCTTTCGGCGAGGGATCGTACAAAATTATAAAACGCCAAAACATCGCCGGGATTTTGTTCGAAACGTCCTCGATGACGTTCACGCTCAAAAATTACAGCGGTTTACTTGCAGACAAGACGGCCCGGATTGATATTGTTATGAATGGCCGCATAGAAAAAGACAACGTCGAGTTTAAGGGTACGGCGTGGAAACACTCGCTCCGAGTTCCGGGTTTCTTTGGCCGCCGAGAGCCTCAGTACACCGAGGACAATATCATCGAGAGCAATTTCAACAAACGACAAATTTCAATGACTCAAACGAACGAGTATAAATTCCAAACGAATTTAATACCGTCGTGCATCACGTCCGAGATTATCGATTTTATGCTTTTTGCGAACGATATTTTTATGAATGATTACAATTTGAACAATCACACTTACGATTATGTGAAATTTGGTGTTAAGTTTGCCTCGAATGAGGGAACGGGTTACACCGCCCAAACTCGTAAGGCTCGACTTAATTTGGTGTTTAATGACAAGTTCGTCGACAGGATAAAAAGAAATTTCGATTAATATGAGAAACTACATCATTGAATTTTTTACGCACAAAACTTTATATATTTCCTCGATTTCGGTTGGTGCGGTTGCCTCGGTCGGAATCAATTTTTTTGCAGATTTGCACACCCGGCAATTATTCGGAATAAGTTTGATGCTTTGGTTTTTGGCTTTGACAATAAACGTTATCGACATCCATACCGGAATTAAAGCAGATACAAAAAGAAAAACAGACGACGGCGGGAAATTTGTTTTTGAAAGCGGCAAAGGTTGGAGAGCAATCGAGAAAATTTTTATTTTCACGGTAATAATGGCTTTCATTTATTACTCGGAACTCGAATCGATTAGACTTCATTTCCCGGATGCAATTACGACCGTACTTTTAACAATAAAATTGATCGCTTTTTTTTATGTCGTATTGATTGAAATACAATCCATCGGAGAAAATCAACAAGTCCGTTTCGGGTGCAAAGGAAAAGGGTTTTTATTGCTCGATAACATTATCGAGATTGTCAACGATGGCCTCAAAAATAAAATAAAAGGATTTTTTAACACTAAACAACAAGAGTAATTATGCCAAAACAATCAGAAGTAAAGAAAATTGTAATCCATTGTTCCGCTGGATTTGGAGACAAAAAAAGCATCCTCGCATATTGGAAAACGCTCGGATGGAAATCAGTCGGTTATCATCGCCTTATTGACACGCTCGGCGCGGTTCACGAACTCGCTCCATTTACGGCGTACACAAACGGCGTGAAAAGCCACAACGCCGAGACGCTCCATATTTGTTACATCGGCGGCGTTGAGAAAGCCAAAAACGGAACTTTCATCGCGAAAGACACCCGAACCGATGCACAAAAAAAATCGATTATTTATTGCATCCACGAAATGCAACAATGGTTGTCCGCTGCCGGAGTCGATATTTCAAAAATCCAAATCGTCGGACACCGCGATTTTTCTCCCGATCAAAACAAAGACGGACTCATCGCATCATGGGAACGTATTAAGGAATGTCCATCGTTTGACGCAATCCCGGAGTACAAAGGTTTAATCCCAAAATTGTAAACGATGAAATCGTCGATTTTAGCCATTATTTTGAGCCTCGCGGTAATATCGTGCGGCTCAACCAAAAACACGAACACCAGCGACGAGAAAAACGCCTCAGCGGTTGCAGTCGAGAACGACTCCATTTGCCGACTCAATGAAATGCTCGAAAACGCCAAAAAGCAAATCGAGTCGATGAAATCGAAAAAGTCCGTTACTGAGATCAAATACAAACCCGAAATCGATCCGCTGACAGGACTCGCAAAGCCTTTCAACTATGAGACAAAGGAAAACGGGAAATCGAAAACCAGCGTACACGTTGACGGAAACGGCGAGGTCAATATCCGAACCGAGGAGGAGGAGACATTGCGTATAAAAGAGGAGTACGAGCAAAAAATCCAATCCATTACGTCCGAGTACGAGACAAAGTTCGCCGCGCAAGCTGCAACGATTAAGAGTCTCGAAACGAAATCGGAAAAGAAAACGACCGGGACGAGTTGTTTTTGGCATTGGGTTTGGATGATTGGCCTCGGGTTGTTGCTCATCGCCTCGATTGTAATGCACATTTATCGGACGAAAATTCCATTTTTAAATCGGAATTGATATATTTGCAAAGTCATCATTTATAGGTTAAGTAGTTTTACAAAGGAAAAACCGGAGTCTCAGGACTTCGGTTTTTTTGTTACATTTGTTTCAGCGGAAGCCGAAAAGCTAACGAGTAGGCAAAATTTATTTATTCATTTATTTATGTACACATTAAGAAAAATTTTCCCAGACACGGTGCAACAAAACATCGCACTCGGAGAGAGTTACACTTTGGTAACTCGGGAACAACCAGGAAGCGGCGCGGAATTTAACAAAGCGATGGCCGCTCATTTTCAAGTTAAGGAAGTCGGCGAGAAATTGTCCGAGGAGCAAGTCAAAGAGGGAAATTCGATTTACGGTTTCGTTTTTACCGAAAACGGTGTCGCCTGGCCTTTGTTTGAAAAATGCCAACACTACATTATGACGGAACGCGGAAACACGTTCGCGAATATCAGTTGTCCGAAATAAAACGCAAAAAGTTTATATTAATCAAACCGAAAAAATGATAAATTTGTTTCGGGTTCAATAATTAATTTATTGCGTTTAGTTGTGTTTATGGAAACGCCTCTCTTAATCGGGAGGCGTTTTCTGTTTTAGTAAATAAATTAAAAAATGTTTTGTAATTAAATTATTTAATTTATATTTGCTGAGTCAAAACATTTAAAATTATCAATTATGGAAACAATGAATACAACAGAAATGGCGTTTTCGTTCCTTTCGAGACGACTTCCGTCGGATTTGGGAATAAGCCAAAGCAATTACACTTACTTGTTAATGGATTTCCAAGATAAAAAAGGCGATGAGGCTTTGGAGGCTTTAGCCGGGGCGTATGTCTATATTATAGACAATATGGCGGGAGAAAAACAATCGAGTGCGATTTTAGAGATTTTTAGACATGATTTGGGCGAGAGAAACGACGAGTTTTCTTTGCCGAGATCATCAAGTTATCGCCAATTTTGGCTCGCTGAGTGCGAAAAAAGAAATTAAAAACTTAATCAATATTTACATTATGGCTAAAACAGCACAAACCAAAAAACTGAGCGAAAGACAATTTACAATCGATGTCGACATTGTTGCGAAAAAATGGAATCTCGCCAATCCCGATAAAAAGCCTCTCGACCGTGATCGCATGGCTCAGGATATGGAGGCCGGAAAGCAAATGTTTTCAGATTGGAAAAGCAAAAAGAAAAAAACGCCTCAATGGGTTGGCTTCTTAATGTATCTCATCGAAACCGGCGATTATCCAAAGCCTGACTTTATTATCGAAATCGAGGAAACGGAAAAAGTGTAACGCCATGAGTGAAGAAACCCACGAACTCGAAACCGACGAGACCGAACACGTTGCAGTCGTTGAGCAAAATATGGAGCTGATTTATTCGAAAGACTCGTTAATCGACATCCAAATCGCCACGGCGCAAGACCGCCCGAGAAACGTCCTCGCTTGTTTGCAAGAGGCAATCGACATCGCGACGATGGATTTGGAAACCGCAATCTCTTGTAATTATTCTTTTCCTCGGGCCGGAAAAATCATAACGGGAGAGTCGATTGGACTTGCTCAAATTATGGTGCAAACTTGGGGCAATTTCCGGGCCGGCGCGAGAGTCATCGGAACGGATGACAAACACGTCATCGCTCAGGCAATCGCTTTCGATTTGCAGAAAAACACCTCGGTAACGTTGGAGGTCAAACGCTCGATAATGCAACACGAGAAAGTCAACGGAAAACGCACCGGCCAACTCGTCAGGATGTCGGAGGACATGATTACCGTTACCGGTAACGCTTGCGCCTCGATAGCACTCAGGAACGCCGTTTTTAAAGTCATCCCGGGAAACATCACTCGGAAAGTTTACCAAGCTGCAATCGAAGTTATTACCGGCGATTGTTCAACCGACGAAAAGTTGACGAAAAGAAAAACTCAGGTTTTCGAAACGATGCGCGTTGCGTTCGGAGTTACCGATTACGAGATTTTGAAATTTATCGGTAAAGAGAATATAAAAAGCGTTACGATAATGGATTTGGTTTCGCTTTACGGAATATCTCAGGCGATAAAAACCAACGAGATTTCAGTCGAAACGGCTTTCCGTGCCGGTCGAACAAAAAAGACAAAGGGACGCGATCCGGTTGTTACAAAAGCACATCAGGACGCGCAATTGGTATTAATCAAAAAGCACAACGAAAAACACGGCGAAACGATGGCGCAATCCGATAAGGATTGGGTTTCCCGAGTTATCAAAAACAAAACGGTCAACTCTTACACGAAAGTCCTTTTATTTTTCGACGAGTTGGAAAAGTCAAAACAATAAAAATCCCGTCAAAATGATTTTAAACAAAAACAGAATAGGCCGACCGACATCCAGCAAAGCCGGAGTAATCGCAAAGAAAGGGCGCGGAGCGTTCGAGTTCGGCGATGCTGGAATTACATACCTCAATAAAAAACGCGCCGAGCGTTTTCTCGGCCGATCAACCGACACCGGTCAATATGCAAAGCAACTTTATTGGGGCAAATGTCTCGAATATGTCGCCTTTGAAAAGAAAGTCCCGAGAGAGTACGACGTTATTTCCAAAGAGACCGTCGTGCATCCCGATTACAGTTTTTGGAGCGGCTCGCCTGATTTCGAAGTCCCAGGACTAAAAGTCGCCGAAATTAAATGTTATTACCCGGACAACTTTTTCGCATATTCTGAGGCTATCCAATTACGAAACGTCGATAATTTGAGAGAGAATTTTCCCGAGGAGTATTGGCAAATTGTTTCGAACGCGATTTTACTCGGTTACGATTACGGTGTCGCAATGGCATATATGCCAACGTTGGAGGATTTGAAAGCGTTACGCCATCGAATCTCGGAGACTGACTTTATTCGAAATCAGTTTCCCGGCGAGGAGGAGTGGAAATTCAAATTTATTTCGGAGGACGACATCGAAACGCTGCCGTGGATTGCACCCGAGTCAAATTGGCCGGATTACCACGAGTTTGAGTTCTTTATTCCATCGGCCGACATCGTTTACATTACAAAACGATTTTTAGACGCTGAGAAATATATTTCCGGTCAAAATGAATAATCAGTTACGCAAAAATTTCACGATCACGCCAAACGAGTTGATCGATGATGAGAAAATTTCGCCACAAGCCCGTTTTTTATTCGTTTGGCTGGCCTCAAAGCCCGACGATTGGCGTTACCATAGTTCGGTTATAAATAAAGCGTTAGGAGTGTCCGATGACACCCGTCGCAAGTATATGAACGAACTCGCCTTAAATGGCTGGATTTCCAAATGTCAAAAGAAACTCCAATCCGGGCAATGGGGCGAGAACGACATTATTTTGCACCCGTCGCCTAATTTTTCGGGTACGGTAAAAACACCGTCGCCGAAAAAGTCCGAGACGGTAAAAAACGGAAACGGAAAAAGTACGGCACATAATAAGACGGACTTATTAACTAATACTGATTTATTTCAACAAGACGAAATTCCTTTTGTGCCGAAAACGGTAATTTTGTATTTGAATGAGAAAAAGGGAGGTCGCGGTTTCGATTTCAATTCGACAAATTATACCGAGATTAAAGCCCGAATAAAAGACGGGTACAAGCTGCCGGACTTTAAAAAAGTAATTGACGCGGCGATAATAAAATGGCTCGACGATCCACAAAATAAACATTTCATCCGGCCCGAGACGCTTTTCGGAAAAAAGTTCAACGGATATTTAATTGAGGCCGACGATTACATTACAGGGAAAAAAGTTCCGAAACATAAAATTGAAAAACCAAATGACACCAGCAATCACAAACAACCCTACGTCTTTAGTGCCGACCGCATTATCGCAGAACAAACCGGCGTTGGCCCGGTTGAGTGAGGATTTTCCAAAAATTCGCAATTTTACCACAACGGCGCAACTCGACGAGGTTGTAAATTATATGGTTACGATTTTAAACATTAAGGTTTCCAACGATGCCGAAATCCGAGAACTCAACAAACAAATGGTTATGATATTGCAGTTGTTACGCAATAAGTTCGGCAGCTTAACCGCTGAGGAGGTAAAAGAGGCATTTCAAATGTATGTCGCTCACGAGTTCGACATTAAGGTTTTTCGATTGCTGGATTGTGTTGTCGTCGGCGAAGTCCTCAACGCATACACCAACTATCGTAACGAGCGGTTACGGGCGTACAATGAGAAAAAAACCGCCGAGGCTCAAAAGCAACCCGAACCGACACCGGAGGAAATTTTGGCGATGCTAAAAGACGGCGCGAATCGTATGTATTTGGAGTATAAGGAAACGAAACTCGTGAGTGATCCGTCGGAGTATATGTTTAATTTTCTTTATGAGCAAGGGAAACTCCCGCTTAACGACAAGCTGCAAAACAATAAATATTACACGGCTTTTTATCAAAAGGCAAAAAAGGTCGCGAGAGTCGAACACTCAAAAATAAAGGGCGCGACTCAGTTCGACCGCGATACCTTGAAAGCAGAACTCGACGAGATTTTGAAAGGCAAGTCGAACAAAATTATTATTCTCGCAAAAAAAATGGCTTTGGAGGACTTTTTCAAAAAGCAACTCACGAAAAAAGCCGAGTTAATTTTCCCTAAAAATGAGTAGAGCGATAATCGGAATTGATCCAGGCGGGAGCGGCGGGATTGCTGTTTTTGTAAAAGGGCGCGCAACCGCCGTAAAGATGCCGCCGAGCGTTTTCGAACTTAACGAGTACCTCCGGTTTTTAATTGAGACTTACGAAACGCCGTTGGTGTTTATCGAAAAGGTGCAAGCGTTCGTCGACGATGACAAGTTCCCGGGAATGAAATTCGCAATTAATAAAATGCTCGACAATCAGTCGCAAATACATACGATTTTAAAATTATCGGGAATCCCATACGTCGAGGTATATCCGAACTCGTGGCAAAATCATCCATACATCAAATGCCCGAATAAGGATGCCGAAAAGCCCGAACGAAAAAAACATTATGCAGCTATCGCCCAAACCAATTTCCCGGAGGTCAAAGTTACGCTCGCGACCGGCGACGCTCTTTGCCTTATTATTTTCGGGACTTACAAATTACACAACGATATAAATTGGGTTATCGATAAGGTGCAAAACGGAAAGAGTGTCGACCTCAGACTCTTTGTATAACTGAGGCAAAATATTAATTATTAATTTTTAAAAAAAACTGTATCATGGCAAAATCCCACGAACAACAAAGACAACGGCGACTCGAATTTCAACACTTTGGGTTAAAAAAAGTCAAAACAACAAAAGACGGATTATCCGCAAAGTATTTCGAGTTAGGCGGTTCGGTAAACGAAATCGTCATCGTCGCGCACGGCGAGCCTCATCCGCATTTTACCAAAGCCCTGAGCGATTTGGCTCAGTATTACGCACTCAGTCTCGGACTCGTATCGGGATGGGATTTCGCTCGCGAAGCGTTGAGAGGAAACGACGAGTTATTGAAAGAGGCGATTATCGGTAACGACCGCGAGATCGCTCGTTGTCAAATCGTCGGAGTTTCTTATTTGGGAGACGGCGACACGGCCGGCGCAAAAATTCACGGTTCGTTAAAATGCGACAACAATTGGGTTAAGTGCGACACTCCGAAAGTGCCGTTTACAACCGACAAACTCGGTTACGAGAAAACACTCGAAAAACTTGTCGAGTTCGTAAGGGCTGAGGCTTACAACTACATTTTTAACAACAAGCGAGCGCAAGAGGACATCGAGAGACAAACCAACGGCGACGCTGACAATGACATCCAGCCGGAGGATTTGTTCAAAGATGAAAAAACGAAATAACGTTTTAAAGCCAAAGCAATGTAAAAACCCCGAGTGCGAACTCCCTAACCGAATGTACACACCGACAAGGTGTCCCGACTCCGGTTATTGTTCGCCTCGGTGTCTTTACCAGCATAAACCGCCAAAGCCTCGCCAGGCAATCAACAAAAAGTCCGACAAGAGAAAATCCGACGACAAAATTTACACGCCAACCCGGAAAGAGTTTCTCGCACGTCCTGAGAATCATTTTTGTTTTATCGATGGTTGCGGCAAGCGAGCGACTACAATCGAGCATACAATGGGACGAGAGGGTTTTGCTGACGATTGGGCCAGGTACAACAATATTTCACTTTATATCGACGTGCGTTTCTTTGCGCCGTGTTGCTGGGATCACAACGGCGAACTCGAACGAAACTCGGAATTATCAAAACAATATCAATTAAGTAAAATTCATGGCGGCCGAAAAGACTAACGACATCCATCCCGATACTGAGGTCGAGGTAATGTGTCTCTATAAAGAACAACACCGAGTTTTACTCAAAGAGATAACGCACGGGCAATTTTTGGCGATGCCGAGGAAAGAGGGTTGGAAATATATTTTATTCCAGGTCGGCCAATGCGTTACAGTCCCGACGAAAACAATGTACTATGAGAAACCAAAATAAATCAAAAAACATTTTGTAATTAAATTATTTAATTTATATTTGAACCGTTAAAACAACAAATTTAAAATTTAGAAACATGGAAAACGAGAAAAAAACCGAAGTATTAGAGGTTACGGTTATGCAACCGGAACAATTTTCAATCTTAGAGGGATTGGAGAAAAAACAAAACGAAATCGTCAAACAATTTCCGTTCGTCGCGATTACAGACAAAAAAACTTACGAGGATGCGAAACGACACCGAACCGCTCTTTTAACTGCCAGCACCACGGTCGAGAAAGACGAAAAGACTTTCGGTAAAGCTGCAAACGATTTGATTAAAAAAATTCGTGAAAAGGTTACGTCTTACGCAAAAATCACTCGCGACGAGTACGACAAGCAACAAGCCGAGGTCGAGCGTTACGAGAAAATTTTGCAAGAGGAACTCGACCGAAAAGCTAAAATCGCCAAAGAGCGCGAGGACGGCATCAAAGCAAACATCCAAACGTTAATCGATGGTTATAACGCTGAGATCGAGAAAATGACTTTTGAAACCATCGCATCCACAAAAGACACCATCGGAAAAAGTATCTCAGAACACCGAGGCACGTTCCATGAGTTTGACATCCTATTTAATCGCGATGTCGAGTCGACGTGGGGTTTATACGACTACAAAGTTAAGTCCGTAACCGAGGCACACGAAAACGCCGAAATCGACCGTAAGAAAGCACACAACGACAAAATCGCCGAAATCGATTTGATGTGTAAAACGATTGTGTTGGAACTCACGCCCGACAATTTCGAGGAGAAACAACAACAATTCCAGGACATTGTTAATCAGGAT
>ERZ724509.241-NODE-241-length-26341-cov-5.528038_pt1 | contig 26341 bp, 31 predicted proteins | sample MGYA00376042_ERZ724509 | MGnify/ENA primary metagenome ERZ724509 (study PRJEB28724, sample SAMN07190887) | wastewater metagenome | isolation source: effluent of sewage treatment plant in Hong Hong | place: USA: Christiansburg, Virginia | collected 2016-03-01 ...
GCGCGGGGAGAATCGCGCGACATTGAAGGCCCCAAAGCGCCCGCGAGAAAATCCGAACAATCCGATGACGGGACAAAAATTCTGGGAGGATGCGGGCAAAAAGAAGACGACTCGCGATGCCTCTGCGTCTGTGCCGATGGTCCGTGATCTGGGCGAGTTGTTGGCGGTGTGCCGTGAGTTGGCTGCGCCTATGACCGACCGGGAAAAAATCCAAAAGCTACGGAAGGCTGAAGCGACAGGAGCGGCGGCCGGAAGCTATGCTGGGGGTGCAATGTATGGTGGTCTGGCTGGAGCGCTGTTAGGAGGCAACAAGCGTTCCGTCGCTGCTGGCGCAGGTATGGGCATCGCTGCCCGTCTGGCGTTGCGCAAGAAGATCAACCGGCTCAATCAACAAGCGCAGAATGATGAGAGCGCAGGTGGCGACATGGCGCATCGCAAAGCTCAAGGGTGGAATGGTGTGGTGCCGTTAGGGGGTATTGCGGCGGTGGGGGGTATTACTGCTGGCCAGCATTACGCTCCGCAGATCCAGGCGGGCGTGCGTAAGGTGAAGGAAATGTTCAAGGGTAAGCCTCGTTTGGCTCTTCCTGCGCCGCGTGGGTTCAGCACGTTGCTGGAGCGGCTCCGCGAATTCGATCTGCAAGTGAACGACCGTGGTGAGTATCCGTGGCAGCAGTATGGCCGGGAGCGTCGCAACAAACGCATCGGGGCGGCCGTTGGGGCGGCTGGTGTAGTGGGGGCGGGTGCCTTGCTACACGCTGGCGTTAAGCAGGCGGGCGGCTATGGAGCCATGACGGATCGCTTCCGTAGCGTCCAGGGCGTGGCCAGTCGTCGAGCAGCTAAGGCTGGATCTGGGCTAATGGCCAGTCAGGCAAAGGGGGCCTGGAAGGCTGCGACTCATGTCGGCGGTAAAGTCGGCACTGGCGTCAAGGATGTCGCAAAGAGCCTCATCGCTCGGTTGCGTGCGCGCAGTGGGGTGGGTCGCTTGATGTTGCGGTAGTCCCCTTCCCTTTTTCACTTTCACCAAAAGCACGATTCAAATGAAAACACTTACATTGTTAGTCGCCGCTGCTGCGTCGGTGCGGCGGGATCTGGGCATCGATCTGGGGCGGCAGGTTACGGACTGGAGCTCGGAGACATGCGCCGTTCCATCGCCGCCCAAGAAGATGAAGACGGAGTATCCGCGTCTGCACCTCTACGATGCGCCGGAGGCAACGTGGGAGATGCCGGGAGAAGGCACGGCGCTGATCACCTACCGTGTGACGAGTCGGGAGAAGCGCGAAGAAGAAGAAAACGGCGTCAAGAAGATGAAGCACTCCATCGGCTTGGAGATCATTGACATTGATCCCAAAGTCAAAGGTAAGGGCAAGAAGAAGGGCGAAGACAATGCCGGCGAGGACGGGGTGATGGACTTCGGTTCTCTGCTGAGCTGGTGTCGTGAGTTGCGGCTGCGGGATGAAAATGGAGTGTTTGTGCCGTCGTCCGCTGGGCTGGCTGATCCTGCGCTTCATGCGGCTGCGTATGATCCGCCTGGATCCAGTGGTCGTGCGCAGCGATTGGCTCGGGTGCGGTCAATGATACTGAAGAAAAGAGGCCGCACGATGACGCCTGAAGAGGCGGGTCGTGGTGCCCTTATGTAAGGGCGCGATGTTTCTGCGAAAACTGACTTTTTGCAAAAAGTTGAGAGCCAGAGGAACATGTGTTGTTTGAAGTATCCATTTGGGGTCAGCAGGCCAATCTCTTTCGGGGGCGGGTCGAGTCTGTCAATGCAGTGGGTGCCGTTGTTGATGTGCTCTCCCGTCATGCTGAAAGGCTGGCGGGAGAGTCACAGGCACTGAAGCATTTCACGGTGCTGTGCCGATTGAGTGATGAGGAAGGTGGGCCGGTGGAAAAGTTGAACGGCAACGCGCCGCCGGTGGTGATGGATCCAACGAAGATACCGCCGGGTAACTGGCAAAGAAGTCTCAAATTGTAAGGCTATGGAAAAGAAAGATCGGGATGAAGAGCGGCGTCTGCGGGCGCAAAAAGAACAGGAATATCGCGATCAGCTCAAGGGTGAGCTGGGGTCCAAGGTGGCGGCGATCGGACTGAAGGCGCGGCAGCTCTTTGGTGCACTATGGGTGCATCACTCCAAAGACATCCAGGTGCAATTGACGGAGGTCATGGTGGAGGCCGTGCGGATGGGCAAGAAGCCCAAGTATGCGTTGAGCACCAAGGTCGAGATCGACGTGGAAAAGAATCGCGTGGTGGTGAGTTTGGGCTGGGCTGGGCCGAAGCGTAAACGTGGCGCGGCCTTCGCCCTGGATGAAGTGGAGCCTCTGCTGCCAGGGATCGAAGAGGACGCGTTTGGCGACCTCGCTGAGTGGGAGCTGGTGCGCGCTCAAGAGGCTTAGCGGTGGAGTCGCTGCGCTACCCTCCCCTGCCCTGCCGTTGAGACGGTCGGGGAAGCATGGCGAAACATTTTGGTAAAACTCAGTATGGTGGTGACGAGAGCGGGCTCCGTCACTTTGCGCAGGCTCAAGGTGGCGGCGGGAAGACATTCGCGGTTGATCTGGAGGACTGCACGGTCAGTGGGGTCTCCCTGATTACAGCGAACGTGCCGTGTGTGGGCCATGTGCTGGATCCGACTCCTGATGTAGACGGTAAGCCAAAGGATCCAACGCCGTTGTGGACGGATGGCCGAACGCTCCAGGAAGTGCGGGCAGCCTGTGAGGTCTTGGGCCAGGTGCCAGTGCGCATGGATCATGGGAGCGGCTTCAAAGAGCAGATTGGATTCATTGAGGGCTTTTGGGTCGATGGCACGCAACTGCGCGGCACGCTAGTGCTGATGAAGGCGCATAAAGAGACGCCTCTCGTTTTGGAGATGGCGGAGCGGATGCCGAAGTCGATGGGACTGTCCGTCTCGTTCGTGCCGGGTAAGGACGTGAAGGATACCAAGGCGAAGAAAGCCTATGCGCGCTGCAAGCAAGTTGTCTTCGCGGATCTGGTTTCGCGGCCCGCTGCAAACCCCAAGGGGCTGCTGCACGCTGGTCCGTTTGAATGGCGTGGGGTTGAGACAGCGGGGAGAGCTCGAAGTGAATTCAATATTCCCATGAACGGAGATCCCACACAACAAAACGGGCCATCGCTGGAGCAGCGTCTGGCGGAACTGGAACAACAGAATGCTGAACTGATGGCGTCCAACGAACAACTGCAAGCTGAGGCTGAAGAAGCCGATGCGTTGCTGAAAGAGGTCGTCGGCGAGCAAGGCGACGACATTGACGGCGATGATCCCGATGGCGGTGATCAGGGCGACGGTCTCGATGGTGGCGATGCAGGTGGCGATGCAGGTGGCGATGCGGGCGGCGGTGCTGGTGGCGGGGCGGTCGGCCTTGCGGCGGTGCTCAACGAGATCCGCGCCATCGGTCGTCAAGCGGCTGCGGATGCGCGGTTTGTGCGCAACTTCCAGGCTGAACTTCAGCGTGCGGCGCTGGAAGAGGCTCGGGAGGAAGAGCAACGTCAGCTTAACGAGGTGGCTGCGACGATGCGTGAACTTCAGGCGCGTGCCGAAAAAGCGGAGACTGAGAATAAGGCTCTGCGGGATCTGGCGGCAAAGACGGGCGGGCGCGGTGCGGCGGTCGATACCAATGATCGTCTGCGGGATCTGGCGCGGTCTGGTGATCCTGTGGACACTCGCATCCGTGAACTGCAAGAAGGTCCCGACAAAATGACCCTGCGGGCGGCAATGGTAAAGGTTCGCGAGGAATCGCCTGAAGCCTACAACCAATGGGCGGCCCGTCGTCGAGGCCAGCAGGCCTGATCGCGATTTTCATCCATCACCCACATTCATCCCAAAATAGCAATACAATGATCGACAACCACAAGGCTTCCTTTCACGCGGGAGCCGACCTTACAGACGGAACGCGTGTTAAATTGGCCACGGCTGATTCTACCTTTGACAAGGGGTTGAAGCTGATGGCTGCGGGTCCCGGCGATGCGTGCATCGGGCACGTCACCCGCGATGTCAAAGAGCACACGGCGGATAACGTCAAACTGTATCAGACCTTCGTCACCGTGGCCCGCAATGGCTACGCGTCCGAGGTGCCAGCGATTGCGTCTGGTGCTGTGGAGGCCGGGGACATCTTGGAAGCGGCTGCTGCCGGTAAGCTCAAGACCCAGGTCGCCGAAGGCGGTGAGGGCATCGCGGTGGCTCTGACGGCGGCTGCCGATGGAGGGAAGATGAAGGTCCGCTACCTGGACGTTCCGGTTGAGGGGCTGCCTGCCGAGTAGGGCCAGTAGTGACATTTCAAACAACACACAACACACAATCAGCAACTCACAAATTTAGGGGGAAAATATTATGGAAAGAAACAAATTACGGCGTCCAGAGTTGACGCAGCTCGTGATCGAGGGCGCGGACTTCGACAAGCAGTTCATCGGGAAAAAACTCTTCCCTGTGAAGGGGGAGGCAGACCGGGCGGGTCAGTATTTCAAGCTGGAGAAAGGACCGGGGGGGCTGGCCAAATCGGGCGGTGCTAGACGTGCAGCAGGTGCGCCTTATCCGCGCATGAAACGCACCTTCACTGAAGACAGCTACGTCTGTTTTGAATATGGTCTGGAGGCCCCGTTGGATGCGACGGACAAGGCGGAGCATGGCGATCTGATCGATCTGGAAGCACTCGATGCCACCACGTTGGCTCGTAGCCTGATGATCGGCCATGAGCAGCGTGTCGCTGCGCAGATCATGACTCCGGCCAACTGGCTGGCCCGGCGTGATCCGAAGGTGAACTATACGGAGGCGCTGCTCGGGACCATCGACTTCATCTTTGACATGAACTACGCCATCAAAGCGATGACTGACCAGGGCGTGATTCCGACCGATGTGGTGCTTTCCGATGACCTCTGGTTGCGCATTCAGCGTGCGCCGACGTTGGCCAAGAACATCTTTGGATCGGCCAATGACAAGCTGCCTGAGTTGGCCCAAGTGGCGGCAAAGTTCACGATCCCGTTGAACTTCCACGTCGCGATGGCGGTCTATGACCAATCTGAAGAAGGGGCGGATGCGGACATGGTGAAGATCTGGCCCTCTACGGACATCTGGGTGGGCGCGGTGAAAGACGGCGACTTCAAGATGGGCGGTGCAGGCCGCACAATCGTTTGGGATGCTGACTCTCCAGGGGGTCTGTTGACCACGGACAGCTACGAAGAGGATAACATCCGTGCGAGCATCACTCGCGTCCGGATGCACACAGCGGAAAAGGTGATCGACCCTAATTCTGGGGTGCTGATCAAAACGAATTTCGGCGCGTAAGGCTGGCCTGCCTACGTCCGGATTGAGCACGGTATCAGGGGACCTGTCAGTGGCGGCAACGCTGCTGGCAGGTTTTCTGCGTCTGGGGTGGGATTGAGAGAGGGAGGATGGCATGTTCATGAATCCCGACACAGGTGAATTGATGGTGCCAATCAAACCGATCCCGCAAGCAGGCGTTGAGGGGTTGGTGGCTGCATTGGCGGCAAAGGCCACGACAGCAAATCTGGACGCATTAGGCGTGACAGTGACGGCGCAGGGGGTGACGGCAACGGCGCAGGGGATGACCTTGGCGGCGTTGGCTGAGGCGGTAGAGGGTAAGCTTGATGCGGCCTTTGCCAGCCAGGCAGAAGCGGCGGGTGGGGCGGCGGTAGATAAGCCGGTAAACGCCCTTGGGGTGAAGCAGGCCTTAGATGCGTTGCGAGCCGTGGCCACACTGACCGATGCACAGGTTCCGGATCTTTTGGGGCAATGGAACCAATACAAGCTGATGACGCCCTATACGACGAATGGGATGTTGTCGGTGTTGCGTCCGTTTGCGACGGCCTCGCAGGCGATGGCGGGGATCGCGACAGACAAAGTGGTGTCTCCAGCGACAGCAAAGTTATTGGTCGATGCGGCGATTGTGTCTGCGACCCTGCATGGGATCAGTGCCACGGTGGCAACAGAATCCGAGGTGGTTGCTGCGCTGAGTGGGACCGAGACGGCATTGGCAAAATTAGTGTCCGTCGCCGGTGTTGTTGCGGCATTGGAACCAGCAACGGCGGAAGAATGGGAGGCTGAGGCAGCGGAGGCTGAATGGAAGCACGTCAATCTCGGGGCGCTACGGGAAATGATTGTCTTGGCCAATGTCGCGGAGGCAATGGCGTCGAGCGGGTTCGATGGCAAGCTAATCACCGTCGGTGTGGTGCGTCCACTACTGGCAAATCGCGAGAAGCTGGTGCGTCGTGTGGAGCGTGTGTTGCTAGCGACGGATGCGACGGAGCTAACAGACGGGATGGCTGGCTGGCTGGTGCAGAACTGTGATACGCGGTCGCGCAAGCTGACCAGACTGAGCCTGGGATTGGGATCGTGGTCTGGAGCGGGGGCGATGCCAGAGATGGCTGGATCGTTGACGCACTGGCGGCGGGGAGCTGGTGGAGGTTGGGATCTGCACCAGACGGTAGCGCTGGCTGCGCAGGCTGGAGATGGGCCTTGGTCGTGGGTGATGCCTGGAGGTTCAACGGTTGGCTTTACAAGTTGGGTGGTGGGATTGGGGCCGGACAAGACAATCACGGCCGTCAATACTGCGACGGAAGTGTTTACGTGCGTAGGGCATGGCTTGACCGTGGAGGATCGGGTGATTTGGTCTTTGGTGGGTGCAGGTGCTTTGCCGACAGGAATCAGTGACTCGCAGGTTTACTGGGTGGTGCCCGTGGATGCGGACACGTTTAAGGTGTCGCTGACAAAAAATGGTGCCGCCGTGAATGTGACGGGGGCTGGATCTGGCACGCGGATTGTCAATGCGATGACGCATCGATTTTCTGGTGCAGTGCTGCTCAACGGGGATGAAGTTGTGGCGACAGCAATCCCTGCGCCGATGGAGGCTGGGATCGTGGATGATACGGGGCTGGTGGAAGGAGAGACTTACTACGTCGTCGATGCCGTGGGTGATAGCTGCTCCCTGTCTGCGACAGTAGGTGGAGCGCCGGTGCCGATGCCTGGGCCGCCTGGTGGGGGAAGTAGCTCGGGCGCAGTGGCGACCCTGACTCAGGCTGCGGACTGGGTGAGCGGTGCGAGGCTGAAGTTAGAGTTGGAGCTTGTGACAGCATCCGGTGAGTATCGCACGCTCAATGGGGCAGAAATCGAGGTCGAGTGGCAGGAGGTTGTTGAGTGATTCCTGCGCAACCTATTGTGAGTTCTGGTCGAGGAGTGGGTGCTAAGAAAGCGGTTTGTCAAATCATCGGGCTGCCAAACAACCGATTGAGCGGTATCCACCTGAGTCGCAATGCTTATGCGGTGGTTCTGCGCTCAATTTTTCCAGATTTGATTGAGGCGTCTGCGGCTCCTGACAAAAGTTATGCGGTGAACATCTGGGCAGCTCGGGTGCTGACGTCAAGGTCCTTGGATGAATTGGCTGCAAGGCGTAGAGAGGGAATCAACGTCTGGTGTTTTGTTTGGGAGAGTACCGTTCTGCCTGCGGGTGCCGTGGAAACGTGTGGAGTGATGGATCAGGTCTGGGTGCCGTCTGAGTTTGTGCGGAGCGTCTGCATTGCCGGGGGAATGCCTGCTGAGAAGGTGCGCTTGGTTCCTTACTTTTTGGAGTTGCCGGTGCGGGGGCGTAAGCGTCCCTTCCCTTTTGCGCCCTTCACTGTTTTGGTATCGTTTGATGGGAGGTCATCAATGAACCGCAAGAACGTGGAAGGGGCGATTCTCGCCTTTCGCCTAGCCTTCTCCGCAAGAGGGGCCAAAGCTGTAAAGCTGCGGATCAAGACGCGAGAACTGCGGCCTGTAGATCAGGATGTTTTGATGGGTTGGATAGATGGGGATCCGCGCATTGATCTTGTGAATGAGACGGTGGCCGAGGTCGATGATCTCTATGATGGTGCGGATGTGTTGCTGCATCTGCACCGTGCGGAGGGCTATGGCCGCCATGTGATTGAGGCTCAATTACGCGGGTTGCCGGTGATCTGCACGGCTTACTCGGGGCCGATGGATTGGTGCGACGCTCGTTCGACTCACTTGGTGCCGTATCGAATGGTATCGACTGCGGTGCAGACGGAATACCAGTATCCCCAGGGGGGCGAATGGGCGGATCCTTCGGCTCCAAATGCTGCGCTGCATTTACAGTCCCTTCATCTGGGGGAGCGGGTAGGTAATTATCGAAAGAGGGAGCGGATTCAGGCCGCATCACGGGCTGCGGCTGATTGGTGCGCGATGGAGCGGAGTCGGGCGGCAATGGTTGCTGCGTTGAATGCCTTGGGTGTTTGGGTTGATTGAGCGCGATTGTTATGGGCAAGGGATTTCACAGTTTTATTGGGCCTCTGACTGCGGCGTTGGCGATTGTTAGGCCGCTCAATGTTCTGGAGTGGGGTCCCGGTGAGAGCACTCGGATTATCAGGAGCAATACGTTTGATGGATCGCGCATCATCACTATCGAGCATGATGAGAAGTGGTTTAATCGAGCTGTGACTGAGGCGGCGGGCGACGCGCGTGTGGAGGTTTACCGAAAGGATTATCAGGCGCGTGATTCCGACTACGCGACATGTGCCTTGCGGTTCGGCAGCAAGTTTGGCGTCATCTTTGTGGATGGTCGCAGGCGGGTTGAGTGCGTCTTGGCGGGCTTGGAGGTCCTAGAGCCCAATGGGGTGATGCTGCTGCATGACTGGAGCCGAGAGAACTACCGGGGCTTGGTGGGTGCCTTGCCTCATGCGGAAGTGGTGTGGGTGCAAGAGAATACGGCTTTCATCAAGCGGGTGGGCGGCACTTACGTAAGGGCGGGTTGAGGTGGGTGGAGAGTTATGAGCAAAACTCTTTTTTTCCTGAAAGCGGAACTTGTCGGAATCATGGTCTGTGTTTTGATCCTGCACTTTGTGGCGGGGTGCACGCTGAAGCCGACGAAGTATGAGCGTATCGTTACGGCCAACGGTGTGTCGCGGACCACAATCATCACGGCGGGAGTGAGCATCCTGACGAAGGCTGAAAAAGATGTAGCGACGGTGACTGATGGAGTCTTTAGCGGGAGTCAGACGATTGACAAAAAGGACGAAGTGGCTGTACCGCGCATCGGTGCGCAGGAGGCGGTGGGGACGTCGTTGCTGAATGGTGCGCCTGGAATCATTGACGCGGTGTCTCCGTAAGGGTTGAGACTTAGCGTTTGGTATCTTATGCCAAACAAGCCTGATTCTGAAGCGTCGTCGAGTGAGCCGAAAGTTAATGGAGACTCCAATCTAGCTTGGGCTTTTCGGATGATGATGGCGCTGCTGCTGGCGATCGGTGCGTATTACGGCAAGAACGTCGATGCTTTGGTCCACTCCATCGCGGAGACGCAGAAAGTGATGGAAGAGCGCATTGGCGAGCGTGTGCGCCAGTTAGAAGTCTTCCGTGCGCAGACTGAGACGAGCAGGTTCACATCGAACGAGGCGGCTGCTTTGCGGAGGGAACTGGATGCGTTGATTGGCAGCAACGAGAAGCGAGTGACTCGGGTGGAGGATGCGCTGCTGAATATTGACAAGTCGCTGGCTGCGCTGGTCAAGAAGCTGGAGGTAAAACCGTGAAGGGGGATCTGGGCCGTGCTCTTGAGAGGGCACGTGTAGAGCGGAACAAACCAATCGCACTGACAACTACTATGTGGAAAATTCTCACAACATCGAAGGGCTGGTTCGTCCGGCAGGCAATGAAGTATGGCGGCATGGCAAGCGGCGTTGTAGCTGCTTGGCTCTATGCGCAAGCAGAGGCGTTGCATCTGCCACCTGAAGTCGTCTCTGGCGTTGTTGATCCGTTGGCGGCAGCCATCTCTGGGATTGCGCTTCTGTTGGTAGAGGCCTTCTTTTCGTTCATCGCTCGGAAGAACAAGTAACTATGAGTGACCATCTCAGGGCCAACGGAATGGAGACCCAGGACGGGGAGGAAGGTCCTCTGGTGGGTGCTCGTAAAATCGGTGGTGTTTACTACCAAACCCAACTGCCGCCGGGGCTTCCCCTGCCCTCATTTGACGAACGTGTGTTTGCGTATGACGGCGATGACCTGGAGAGCATCACCTACAAGCTGGCAACGGTGACGGTAGGAGTGATGCACTTTGAGTGGACGGACGGGAAGCTGACACGTCAATACTACACACCCACGGCCTAACCTAATGAGTGTGATCCAGTCGGCATGGGAGGCGGTAGCGGATCCCGCTGCTGCTTCAGTGATGGGAGAGGAGATCGTGATCCATGAGGTCCCGCTCTGTGTACCGCTGACAGATGGAGAGGGTGGGGTGAGCCAGGTCCGGGGCGGGTTGGATGAGGGTGAAACGATGTCGGTCCATTTGAGTGCGGCGGACTTGGATCTGGTTGTTGTGGAAGATGGAGACAAGATTCAAGCGCGTGGGAAAATATGGCGAGTGATTGGCAGTCGGCGCAGTGGTAGCGGCAAAGCCTTCACGGTTGAAATGTTATGATTGCCCCTGAGAATGCGATTGAATGGTTGCTGGTGGAAGTGCTCCAGGACTTCTGGCCTGAGGCTGGAGGAGAGCGTCCTCCCTTGCGCGTTGTTGGGGATGCCCGCCCTCATGCGAAGGATGCGCTGTTGATCGTGGAGTGCACCAAGGTCGAGACGCAAGGTCAAAACCTCAATGCGGAGCGGGCGGAGGTGGCGATCTACGTGCAGACTGACATCGCGGATCTGAAGCCAGCGGAGATTAGTCGGTTAGAATCGGCGATGCGGATGGCGGTGCGTAGCGTGCCGGGGAGCGGGGTGCGTGTGTCCATCCCGGCGAACACTGAATGCGGATATGAGGCGTTCGAGGTGGATCTGTTTGGTCGCATTACATTGCTGAGCGGTGGTCCAGATAGCGAGGAGTTTGAAACGGGGCGGGTGCGTCGCCGAGGCATCAAGGTGGTGGTGGGTTTTGCGGTTGTCACCGATGACGCCGGTGTCGAGATTGGAGAGATGGCGGCAATGCTAGAGCCAGGGCCGGGGCCATTCTTTTATTTTGATCGGGATGGCGAGCGCTTCAAGCTGCCGCGCATCAAGGCATAGAGTGCGGCGGGGTTGAGTCGTTATGGCAGTGGATGAAAATCATCCAACTACTACTGATGGGCTCGCTGATCGCGGGCATGATGCAACAAGCTAAAGCGCAAGACATTGGCGATTATTTATGGCCCAAGGTGGTTTCCCCGGCCGATTTTACCGATACGTATGTAACGCCTGCGGAGGGCAAGCTGATCTACTGGGAGGCGGGTAAGGCTGGCAGCTTGACAATCGGTTCTGGCCTCACTGTGTCGGGTGCCGTGGGATCGCGGACGTTGACTGCTGCCGGAGGGGGTGGCGGTAGTAGTGCATGGGAAGACATTACAGGCACACCGACCACGCTAAGTGGCTACGGCATCACGGATGGAGTGAGCGGCTCGGATCTAACGACAGCACTGGGGAGCTATCTGACGACAGCGACGGCAGCATCCACGTATGCGCCGGTGAGTCACAATCAAGCGTGGAGCACGATCACCAGCACACCGACGACACTGAGTGGTTACGGCATCACGGATGGGGTGAGCATCTCGGGGCTAACGACGGCACTGGGGAGCTATCTGACGACAGCGACAGCAGCATCCACGTATGCGCCGTTGAGTCATAGTCAGGCATGGAGCACGATCACCAGCACACCGACCACGCTGAGTGGTTACGGCATCACAGATGGGGTGAGCAGCTCGGGGCTAACGACGGCACTGGGGAGCTATCTGACGACAGCGACAGCAGCATCCACGTATGCGCCGTTGAGTCATAGTCAGGCATGGAGCACGATCACCAGCACACCGACCACGCTGAGTGGTTACGGCATCACGGATGGGGTGAGCAGCTCGGATCTAACGACGGCGCTGGGCGAGCTGGGGAGCGCTGCGCTCCTGGATGCTGATATTGTTGCGCGATATGAGGAGGGCACGTATAACCTAACGGGTGAGATTTTGCATTTGGCCGGATCTGGCGCGAATGCTTACTATGGGGTGCTGGGGGTCACCTGGTATGATGAATTTGGCGGCAGTGGAACACTGATGTTGCCGACTCTTAGCGGTCAGACATGGACGATGCCTGAAGACTCGGGGTCGCTAGCGTTAGCGAGTGAAGTTGCGGCGGTCCTGCCAAGTCAGACGGGACAGAGTGGTAAATACCTAACCACCAACGGCACGGCGGTCAGTTGGGCAACGGTTGGCGGATCGGGAACTGTGACGAGTGTGGGCGGAGCGGGGACAGTGAATGGGTTGACGCTAACGGGCACTGTGACGACTTCAGGGAATCTGACTTTAGGGGGAACGCTCTCGGGCGTTGATCTAGCCAGCGCAGTCACGGGCACTCTGCCTGGCGCAAGTGTCGGCAGCGGGATCGACGCAGCAAATATCACGACGGGCACGCTCCCTGCCGCACGAATTGGCACGGGCGACATTGGATCCACACAGTTGGCCTCTACGGCAGTCACGGCAGGCAGCTACACGTCGGCAGACATCACCGTTGACGCAGACGGCAGAATCACGGCGGCAGCGAATGGCAGCGGTGGTGGTGGCGGCGGCGCTACCGTTACGGCGACAACCTTGGGCAGTGATCAATCCTCCAGCTCAACGAGCTATGCGGATGTTACCGGCTTAACCGCTTCCGTGGCCGCCTCATCGACCTATGAATTCGAGTTCTTTATCGCATGGCACTCCACTAACAGCACTGAAGGCATCGCGCTCGCAGTCAATGGGCCGTCATCGCCAGCCTCGCTCATTGCGCATGTCGGGATCAATTCGGGAGCGAACTACTACCAGTTTTTGGGGGTATCGACGGCTTATGATAGTGGTGTGCTGTGCACTAACGGCACGTCTGGGACTTCTCGCGTTGCTCATGTTCGGGGCGTGATAACTACGGGGGCATCCAGCGGCACACTAGCTCTGCGGTTTCGGGCCGAAACGGGAGGGACGGCGGCGACCGTTGATGCGGGATCGGTGCTTATACTGACCAAGGTGCCGTAAGAGGTTGAGAACCATCGGAGGGCTGACGCAATTCACACCACACCACTTAACAGAACATCACCATGGCTGAATACAGACAACACGGAAAAAGTTATTATAAATTCGGGATCGATGATCCTGCGGCTCTGGAGATTGGCGCGGCCATTGGATTACAGCCTGAAGAAATTCAACTCTCGGGAGAGCCGGAGTTTGAGGCGGAGGCTCAGGGTGTCGATGGCATCACCGATGGCATGGTGGTTGGTCCCTTCAAGCAGTCGATGAGCATGAATGGCTTTGTGGTGGATCCTGACAAGCTGAAGAACGCTAATGGCGCGACCTTCAACTTTGATGGCAACTACTACATCGTCAAGACGGTGGGAGACACGGCGGCGAATCGCGGGTTCCGCAAGGGCACGTTGACGGCAGTGGCTAGCCAGGGCATCCCGGATCCAACGGCCTAAACCCTTTCGCGCTGCATTGGGTCTGTAGCGTGAAGTAGAGACATGACAGCGCGGTGCGCGTGAGGGGCGATGTCCCTCACGCGCATTTGCTTTGAGGGTGAGAGGTATGAAGCACAAAGAGTTTTTTGAAGCAATCGTTGGAGTGGAGCGCGTCGTGGCGGGGCTGCGGTTGCGGCCCTTGTCGATCTGGCATTGGTTGTGGTTGGAGGCGCTGGAGAATCCGGTGCTAAGGCCGGGGGCATCGCTCAATGCGGCGCAACTCATCCAGGCGGCGCAGGTGTGCGCATCTGACTTTGAGGATTTGCCGAAAGCAGTTTGCCGCAAAGGATGGTGGCGCCGGGCGGTGACGGTAGTGCGGACGTGGCGCATGTGGTTGGTCCGCGGAGGGCTAGAGGCGGAAGTGGAGGCGTTTGCTCGATACATCGACGATTGGTTTGTGCAGCCGGAGGTGTGGAACACGGAAGGTGATGAGGGCGATGATAAAAAGGATCCACCTTTGCCGCATTACTGGTTTACGCTGGCGAAGCTGGTGAAGTCTGGTGTGTCGCGTCGCGATGCGTGGATGATGCCGTTGGGGGAGGCGCTGTTTCTGTCCACGACGTGGGCGGTGATGGAGAGTGGTAGCTTGGAGTTTATCTCAGAGTGGGACAGGGAAATGATGGCGGCCCTGGAAGCGCGCAAGCGGGCCAAAGAAGAGGCGGAGGGGGTGGCGAAGGCTGAGGACGAGGGATAAGTATGGCAAGATCGAATCCGCAGCCCCCAGGGGGTAATCCAGCACAGCAGAACGCGAATAAGGGCATGGCCTCATTGAGGTCGGGTATTCGTGCTGTGGCGAGCGATGCTTCCGCTGCGCAGAATGCTTTGTTTGGGATGGGCTTGGCTTTGGCGACGGGGGCAAGTAAGGGTCAGGCTGCGCTGACGGGCCTGCGTGATTTCATGTTGAGCCGTCTATTGGGTCCGTTGGCTGATATGGGGACCAGGGTTGCGGGCTTCAGCATGGGCTTACTGCGTTTGGGGCGAGCTTTTTCGCAGGTAGGGATGCAGGGCGCGGCAAACATTGAGAAATTGACGATGGCCTTCAAGGTGCTGCTAGGTGGAGTGGAGGCGGCGAAGAAGCGAGTCGAGAGCCTGATTAAGTTCTCGAACTCCACGCCGTTTGAGTTGAAGGGGGTGGTAACTGCAAATCGGACGTTGCAGGTGCTAACGAAAGGGGCGCTTTCCACGGAGAAAGGTATGAACCTGGTTGGGGATGCGGCGGCGGCCGCCGGTGTTGATTTTGAGGCGGTGGCATTTCAGGTTGGGCGGCTCTATGATGGCCTTCAGAACGGCACGCCGGTCGGCGAGGCTGCGTTTCGTTTGCAGGAGTTAGGTCTGTTGAGTGGCGAGGCGCGGGCACAGATCGAAGCATTGCAGAAATCGAATGCGGATGGGGCATCGGTATGGCGAGTCGCAGAGGCGGATCTGTCTCGCTACAAGGGTGGTATGGAAGCGCTAAGCCAGACGTTGGCGAATCTCCAGATCAACCTGGAAGACACCAAGGATGTTGCTGCGGGTGTGTTCTCCAAGGGCTATATGGATGCCGAGAAGGCTGGCATCGAGGCGCAGACCAAAGCGATCAAAGGATTGATCCCGCTCTTCCAATACATGGGTGAGACGATGGGGGCGGTGAGCGGTAAATGGGATAAATTTAAGGCGGGACTGGTGGACGCCACCGTGGGGTCCAAGGTGTTCCAGTCTGCGGCAGTGCCGGCATTCCAAGCAGTGAGCTCCGTCCTGGCAGGACTGACTGCGGCGACGGGGCTTATTGGGTTAGCGCGGGGGGCAAAGATTGCCATGGGGGCAGTTAAGGCGGCGCGTGGTGCTGCCTCTTTGGGGGCAGTAGGTGCAGCGGGGCCACCTCAGATCGGAGCAACGGCGGGCAGGATTGGAGGGAAGATTGACAGCGCATTAACGGCACTCTTTGGGGTGCAGGTAGTGATGGGGACAAAGGCAGCCGCTGTAGTGAGTCGCTGGCATCAAGCGGTGCTGGGTGCGGCGAAGGCGGGCGGGAAGTTCAGCGTCGTTAGCTACGCATTGACGGCAGCGATGACGTTAGTGAGTGGAGCCTTTAAGCTGGCGACGAACGCGATCAAAGGGATGGCTACGGCTTTCCTGGCGTTGGGTCCGATTGGCTGGGTGTTGACGCTACTGGGTGCAGCGGCGGCGGGTTTTTACCATTACGCTAAGGGGTTACGTGCATCGGTGGATGCGATGGAGGCCTTCCAGAATGCGCAGGCGGAAACGGTGGCAGCGCTACAGCGGGAAGCGAATGCAGTGAGGACCGCCCAAGATGCCCATAAGGTGCGAGCCAGGGCCTTGCGTGAGATGGTTGACCTGATGGAGGAGCTGAAGGCTGTCGAAGAGGACTATGCGAAGGGTCCGACGGGTTTCTTCAATGGCACGATGTTCCAGGGAAGCTTCAACGACGAGCAGCGGAACAAGATGGATGCGCTCAAGTTCGGCATTGATGCGCGTCGTCGCATTGCCAGAGACATGAAGGATAGCGGCAGCTTTGTCTTTGATGATGAGCAGACGTCTAGTGCGGTTGCGGCGGCGAATGCGCAGCGCCCTGCCCTGCCGACGGACGTGGAGAGTTTGCGGGCGATGCTGGAAGAGCGCCGCGCCGGTGGGTCGGGTGAACAAGAGAGACTGCGCATTGCGGCCCTGCTAGATCAGAACAGCGCCGACGAAGCGGTGGCGAGGAATGAGGGGCGCTACTACGATGCGGTGGGGATACAGAAGCAGCGGGCTTCCATCATGGAGGGGTCGAGCGATCGCCGCACTCAGTTGCAAGGCCGTGTGCTGGCGGTGGGGGCAGTGCTGGAGACGCAGAAAAAGATCACAGACCTGAACCAGCAGCAGGCAAAGCTACTGAGTGGGGGTATCTCTCCCGACAAAGACCAGGAAGCAAAGCGGCAGCGGGATCTGGCGAAGATTAGCCGTGAGTTGCAGTCGCAGGTGCAGTATGCGGCGGCCCTGGGGCCAGTGACAGCGGAGATGGCAGCCAACTACAATGCAGCAGCGGTCGAGCTGGCGAGGATGAATGAGATCAGCGCGGCGGCCGTCGCCGGTGCACTGGCTGAGCGTGAGTTGGAGGCACTGGAGGCCGCTTTGGAGGTGCGCAAGGCGAACGCGCAGCTCATCGACGACGAGCTGGAGAAGCAGCGTGTGCTGGCGGGCATTGAAGAAGAGCGGCGTGATGCGCTGGTGCAGCGTGGGCAAATGAGCCAGGCGGCTGCGGATGCGAGTGCTGCCGCTGACGCTGCCACAATGCAGGGGGCGGAGCGGGATCAAGGGCGTCGCGTCGAGGATGTGAGGCTGGAGACAGAGACGGCAATTTTGGGACTGAAGGACGAGAGCTTGGCGCGGGAGTTGGACATGCTGGATCTGGAAGAGCAGAAGCTAACCTTGGCCATCGAGCGATCCAAGATCACGCGGGAAGAATACGCCCTTGGGCTTGATGCGATCGATGCGCGGCGTGCGGCCGCCGAGAGGGATGCGGGTCGCCGGCGTGATGCGGCCGTAGCTGAGGTGCAACAAACGAGGCTGGCAGTGGAAGCCAGGCGTGCGATGGCGTCCGGACAGTTTAGCGAGGCTGATGCAGCGAGACGGAAAGCCGATGCGATTGGCGATGCGCAATCCCAGCAGGCGGAATTTTTGAGGTTGCAGGCGGCAGGGTTTTCAAATGAAGAGGCCTCCCGCATGGCGTTGGAGAATGTCACGGATCGCCAAAAAGAGCGTGAAGTGGCTAGAGCTGAGGTGGTGGGGCGCATTGGTCGAGAACTGCAGCGGCAAGCTGCCGGTGTGAGGGGGAACTTTGGGCAATTGGCAGCCAGCGTGCGTCAAGAGCGCGAGCGTGAGCTGGTAGAACAGGGTCTCAGCGCATCCCAAGCAGCGAGGACGGACCAGGTGCAGCGGGCTGCCATCACGTCCAGGGCCAACGAGGATCAGCGGTTGGCGTCGATGCGGAAGGCAGAAGCGCTGGCTCGCCAAAGTGGGGACAAGTCTGGAGCGAAGCGATGGGGACGAAAGGCGGATGGGATTGAGGAGAGGCGTCGCGTGGAGGAGCTGATCAAATCTGGGGTTGCTGACGATGACGCGAAGCGTATCGCGAAGCGTGAGAGGCGTGAGTCTGCCGCAGAACGCGAGGCTTCAGGGAAATCGCTGAAGATCGGTGGCACGCCCATCGTCAGCAGTCTGGTAAGGCTTGGGGGAGGCACGGGCATGGTGGGAGGTGGCGCAGTGGAGCTGATGAAAGAAGGGAATAACCTGCTGAGGAAGATTGAGGCGAATACCCGCGATGGATCCAAGCAGAACGGGAAACAACTACGCACGGTGAGAAGACTATGATTGTATTTTGCAATTGGGTTCCAAAGAGTGTTAAGCGCAAACGGCCAATCGTGGTCAAGCACGGTAATGCAGGCACGCTCTATGAGTTTGGTATCGATCATAAAGCCATTCTCGGGGTGCAGCCGGTAACGCTGCGGGAGAGCTGGCGTTTGTCCTTTGAGTCAGGCGTGAAGGGACGGAATGGGCTACCGAATGGGGAGGCTCTGGGCCCGCGCCGGGCGGAGTATGAAATGGACGGCTACTGGGTGGGGGGCAACGTCCCGCTGGATAGCATTGTGCGGAGCTCCTTCACCTTGCTGGGCCGGACGTATTTCGTCAAGGACGTGCAGCGCACCAAAGCGAATCGTGAATTCGTGAGGGTGAAGGTGACGGGCACGTCGGAGGACGGCGTGGGTAACGTGCCAGGATCGGTGGTCAATGTCGGCGCAGTCTTTGGCGAGGGGCCAAGCCAGGGTCCGGAGGTGGACAGTTACGGTGTCTGGAGTGACACGGTGATCCGTCGTGTGCCTGCGCCGGTGTCGGCGAATTCAATCCCGCAGATTGGCAGCGCACACCCCCGCTATGGGTTTATGAAGCTGCAGTCGGTGGGCCAGGCGTCCGTGCGCGAGGGGTATGCGGAGGTGCCATGTCTGTACCGTGGGCTACAGTTTAGTCCTGGGCCGATTTTGACCAAGCTGGATAAAACGTCCGGAGAAGAGCCATTGCCGAGTCACCCTCGCTACGCCAACATTGTGGGGTTGGACAAGGCGGTGGATCTGATTCGGGCGATCATGCGAGGCGATGCAAGGCTGGGATTGTTTCCAGGCGCGGAGGTGCCGAGTGTATGGTTCACGGGCAATGCCTTGGAACTTTACAAAAAAATGGCGTCTGGCAAAGAGGCTTACTTTGCGCCGGGGCAGACCTTCAGTTGGACACAGTATGCGTCGCAGAAGATCATCGAGAATGAGAGTGTGCCGAGGATTGAGACGCCGGTGGGCGCGCCGACCTACACAAACCGCACCTGGCTTTACACTGGGGCGGTGCAAACGGAGGAAGGGCCTGGAGTGGTGCGCATTGAGCGCACGGCATTACTATCGGCTCTGGGTGGTTGGGATGTGGACATTTATCATTGAGGAGGCTATGACAGATGGGAGCAAGCAATGAGGGGATCACAGGAATTCGAGCGGAGTCGTCCGCAGCGCCTGACGTGCAGGCGCTGCTTGAGCAGGTAGAGATCCTGCGGGCGGAGCTGCGGAAAAGGACAATCGTCGGAGTGACGGGAGGAACTCTGCGGGACACTGGAGCCGGCCAGATCATGGATCTGAGTGGGTTAAAGCAGCAGGGTTCGGCATCGGCGGCTAGGCCACATCCTTTTCAGGTCTTGGTTGGTGGGGCATCCCAGAATCCGACATTGCGGGTGGAGCCTGGTTTGGTAAACGGCAAAATCCCGACGTATGGGTTTCGTCCGCTCGATTCAATGCCGCAGATCCCGTTGGGCTCTGGGCTGAGAACAGTGGTTTACCTGCGTCTGCAATGGGATATGGAGGTCGAGGATGATTATCTGCATGGAGCGACGTTAAGGTCGGTAGAAGTCGGGATCGGCGGGGATGTGCCGCAGGGTTCACCTTCTGCGGGGGTCTTTTATTACCCGCTGGCAACACTAGACCGTGCAATGGTTACGGGGCAATTTGCGACGACGTCGTTGAGTGCAAGGCTGTGTGATGACGGCAGTGCAAAGGGTCTTGGGGTCATGTATGTATCAAAGGCATGAGTGACGGCTTCGATGTCCAATCGTGTCACTGCTGTCATCGCGTGGCGTTTCTTTTGCGAGTCACGCGCCGAGGTGGAGCAGTGATGGCTTGTGGTATGGCAAACACAGAGGAGGATCCTGAGAATCTGCAGCTCTATCGGAAGCAGAAAAAGACAGTGTCTTTAACCATTTTTGAGGCGCAACGTGATGGGGAGGATGCGCCTATCCTGTGGAAGCAGGAAGGCGGATGTCAGACGGTTATCGAACGCACGGTGCAGGGACCGAAAGTGATTGTGATGGGCGAGGAGATTTGCGCACCAGAGGTCAATGTGAGCTGTGAGACGGACTGTGAGGTCGATGACCCCTCAGATGCGTGTGCGTCCGATGGTGAAGGTGGTGCGTGTCCGGTCGAGGGCACGTTGGCCCTGCATCCGGAGGGGTATAAAGTGGGTTGCATGGAGGAGGGTGAATCGTTTGCTTTGGTATATGAGGATCCAGTGGGACGTGGCGAGGTTACGGGGGCACTGGGTGGTGCGATAAGAGAGTATGAGGTGCCGGAGATGCGATGGGGTATAGATGGGTTGGGTGACGAATCCAGCGGTTGGTTTGATGAGTCTGTTTGGCATGTGCCTGGCGGGCATAGTGTTGGTGGTCTGGGGGTGAGCGCGCTTGAGAGTTCATCCAACTGGACGGCGCAGCGGATTGAATCTGATTTTGAAATACAGCGCATTGGGAATCGGGTGCCGGTGACGTTTACCTTTACCTACTCGGTGCAACCTGTGGATTCGGAGGAGGCTGAGATCGAAGAGGAGACGCAGGCTCTTACGGCCGCAGAGACTACGCTGCGCGTTGAGGTCAGGGCTGCTGAAGGCACGCTGAGGGTATTGGAGCGAATCACCGTGCGAATTGCACATCAAGCCGCATGAAGCGTATCATTGGCAAAGAAACAAGGCCGAGGCCTGATCCGTTGGCGATCGCTGCCGAGTTGTTTGGCTCTGGTGTGGACGTGTTGAAGCGTGTGGTTGCGAAGGGGGATGTCTTTGCGAGTCCTGAGGTTGTGTCTGCGCGTTTGGCGATCTGTGAGGGGAGTGGCGATGAGGGTCCCTGCCCTGCCCTTGTGAACGGCCGGTGCTTAGATCTGGGGAGTGGCCCTGCCTGTGGGTGTGTCATCAAGGTCAAGGTGCGTTTTGCGGCGTTAGCCTGCCCCCGAAAAAAATGGGCTGCGGGTTGAGACGGCTTGGGAGTTATGGCTAAAACTCCAAAAAAACAAAAAGAGCAGGTCGGCGCAAAAGTTGCGCAAGTAAAGAATGCGCGTCGTCGCGGAAAACGTGTGCGTCCTGGAGGCGGTCCTATTTTTGGGGCGGGATGGACGCCAAAGACGACGGCGGAATTATCGCGCTATGTCGATGCGGCCGATGAGGCGGCACAGAGGGCGAGCGATGCAGTGCGGAGCGCGCGCCTTGTGCTGTTGCGCGCATTGAATGACGAGAAGGCGGCGGCACTCCAGAAGGAGTTGGCGGCGGAATGGGGCGAGTGTCTTCGCGAGGACGCCTAACTGAACTTCAACTTGAAGGGGAATTGACCGATGAAAGAAGAAGAAGCAGGAACGGGAGGCGGTGGGGAAGATCCGACCTTGGCATTGGGTGCTAGTGAGCCTAAGGTATCACTTTCGGGGCTTATCCTGAAGGAGGGATCGAAGGGTAATGAGGTTCAGCAGCTAGCGGCGCAACTGCGGTCGCTGGGTTATTGGGATGGTGAGCTGTTGAATGAGTTTACCCCCAAGCTGACGTCAGTCGTCCGCTGGTTTCAGGCTACCAATCTGGATACCGACGGCAAGGTTTTGGTCTCTGATGGCTGGGTGGGTGAGAAGACGGCCTGGGCACTGCTGCATAGCAGCGCTGAGACGATGCGGCAGAATCTCTTCGCGTCGATTCCGCGCAGGTTGTCCGCACAACGTGAGAACTTTATCCAGGCTGTGCTCAGGGACCATGCGAGAGGCACGCGGGAGATGCCGGAGGGTGCGAATAGCGGCGATGGTGTGGATCGCTTCCTGGCGGGTAAGGGGCCGATTCCTTGGTGTATGGCTGCGGTCTCCCAGTGGTGGCGAGATGCGCAGGGGCACTATCCGTTTTCCGTGCGTCATACAGGTGTGCTGAACTTCTGGGATGTCGCCAAAAAGAGTGGCGTGGCCTTCTCTCGTAAGTCTTGGTTGCCGGCGCCGGGGGATCTGGTGATCTGGGACTTCGGCCGTGGTCAAGGACATGTGGCTGTGCTGATCGCGGTGGACAAGGATCCACGGTTTTTCACAAGCTGCGGTGGAAACGAATCCAACAGTGTGCGTCTGCGCAACCGTGATCTTCAGTCCGAGAAGAACATCATCGGGTATGTGCGTCTGGCGGGAGACACAGGTGCCGGGCATGAGAAGGGCATCTTGCGTTTGCGTTCCGACAAGGGGCCATTGCTGGTGGAAGCAAGCCGGTAATGGGCGGAGTTTGACCCTTACATAAGGGCCAAAGGAAAGGGCCGGACTGATTCAGTCCGGCCCTTTTTGATTGGTTGGCTATTGGTGGCTTATGCGTCCAGAATGGTGACGAGTTGGGTGGAGGGTCCGGAGGTGTGGATGGGGTGATCTGGTGGAAGGGAAATGCCGACATCGAGGAGCGCCTGGATCGTGGCTGCAATCTCCAGAGTGTCGAAGGAGAGGTCTCGCCAGAAAGTTGTGGGCATGATGCGCAGCGCGCTGATGTGGGGATCCACGCGGTAGATGGCGGCGCGGAGCTGATCGATGTTGAGGGTGCTGGTGAGATCTACGGTGGAGTGGGGTGTGTTTTTGTCCTCAAGCATGAAGCGATTATTTGGCAGGGGGACGATAAGGTAGGCGGTCGTTTTCGTGAGGACATACCATCGTCCGTCGGGATCCCGCGCCCTCGCCCATTCGTTGGGGAAGCTGAAAAGGGTCCAGCCGGGTGGTAGTTTGGTGGGGTAGTTAAGGCCGAACCAAAAGCTCGGGCTGGCTGGTGGAGAAATGGGGGAGGTGTTCATAGAGCGTGGGAGCAGAGGTTGAAGGCGGTTAGGATTTTATCGCTGATGGTGGTTTGGTTGAGCTTTTCGATCTGGAGTCGTGCGGATCTGATGGTGCGCAGTCTTTGGGCTTGGTTGCTGCCGCGTTGGTATCTGGGTGGGAGGTAAACGAGGGGGCTATCTGCGGTTTTCCGGAGGCGGAAGATCTGGCTTTTGGTGATGATTTCGTCCGTGATGAAGCCGACGCGTTCAAGGGCCTGCTTGAGTTTTTCCTGATCATCGCTGGTGGTCCGTGAAGGTGGGCGGAGATGAAGGGCCACGTGCGCTTGGGTGAGGACTCGCGCCGCCTCTCGGAATTGGTTGTCACTGGGACTGCGGCCTTCGTAGCTGCGGATGAGGTCATTTAGGAAGTCGAGCTCGTTACGATATTGGCGGAGAGTCATAGGGATTGAGTGCGGCGAAGTTTTTCGGCCATGCGTGAGGTGCAGGTGATGGTTTTGTTGCGCTGATCGACGAGCGCCTGTTCCAGGAAGATCGGCTTGTAGTTACTCGGTCGCTTTTGCCATTTGATACGGATGCGTTTTTTCTTTGACCGGGGGAAGCGAAACTGCTTTTGTCCGATTGGCTTGTCGTAGATGATGGTGGTGAATCCAGGTATGAGGGTCATAGGGGTTGTTAGACTGGAGTGGTCTCCAATAGCTCGGGGTGTTCGATGCAGCACTGTGCCCGCACTTCAGGGGAGAGATTTTGAAGGAAGGTTTCTGGCCTGCTGCATACGCAGACGCCGATGCTGCCATCTGATGCGATCGCTTCGAACTTGAAGCCGATTCGTGTTGGGTAGATCGAGCAGAGATTGTCTGAGGTGAGCTTGGGGCACTTCGGCGGATACACGATGGGTGCGTGAACTTTGCAGCATTTCGCTCCACATACATTGGAGCAGTAGTCTTTGGTGGTCATGGGGGAGTTAGTTGCTGTCGCCGGCGGCGGCCATCTTGCGGTCGAAGTATGGCTTATCGATGGGATGGGATGCTTTGAGTCGTTCGAGGTCGTTGAGTGTACCGTGAATGCCGAGGATGCTGAGACGCAGTTCGGTGACAGTGTGGTCGGGGAGGTGGGGTCTCCAGGTGTCGATCAGGAGGTTCATGTCCTTGGCGTGCTGGCGCATTTGGTCGCTGAATGACATGGGGATGGAGTGGGGGGGAGGGTTAGGCTGAGGCGCGCTCGAAGATGAAGCGTTTGCAGGGGCCGGTGTGTTCCGAATAGACGGCCCAAACGCCGAGGTCTGGGCCGAGTTTGTAGACGCGCATGTTGCGCTGCTGTTCGGGGGTGCGATGCGGGGCATATTTGGCGAGGCGTTGGCCGATGCTGACTTTGCAACCGTGCTCCGCCCTGAAGATGGGGATGGGGGTGCCGAGAACGATTTCGTTTTCCTCCTTGCCTTTGAGCAGCCAGCCCCAAAGGTCGTTGTCGTAGAGGATCTGGATGACTTCATCGAGCTTGAGGTCGGCGCGCAGCGCGCCCTTCTCGGTGGTCTTCTCTGCGATGCGAGTGATGAGTTTCAGCGCCATCACTTCCTCGCCGCCGGCGAGGGAATTGGAGGTGGGTGCTGGAATGAGGGGGCTGCCGAAACCGGAATGGAGCATGATGCCGCCGATAAGCTCGCACCACTGAACAAAGCCTTGCCTGAGGTTGGTGGTTGCTTTGGGTGCGCCGCCCTGTTGCCAGGCATTGACCAGTGTCCAGACCGCCCCCAGTAAGTCGTTGCGGAATTTGGGAGAGGCGAGGGTGTCGTCGTCGAGATAGCTCTCGCGGTCAATGACGCGGTCTTGCACGTCGCCTTCGCTGACAAAGAGCTCTGCTTGGAGGAGTCGGCGGGCAAGGTCGGGATTGGGGTTGGTGTTGTTGCCGGTGACGAAGACGGTGCAGGCGACGGTGACGAGGAAGAGCTTGTCATTGGTATGGAACTCGCGTCCGGACCACTGAGGGGCGGTGATGAAGGCCTCTAGGACGGGGCTGGCAATCTGGTGGTAGGGCTTGACGTTATCGAAGAGCAGATGCGAGACGCCAGACCTGGCGGCGGCATCGAGCGCGGTGCGCATCTTCTCGTCGTCCTCTTTGAGGGACTCAAAGCGAGTCCACCCGGCGATGGTGGTGATGGGGATCTGAGCGAGCAAGGTCTTCCCTGACCCGTGCAGGTTGGCGGTGAAGATGTAACCCATGCGGCGGCCGCGGATCATGCCGCTGCAGAACATGCTGAAGAGAGCGCTGATGGCCACGGCTCGTGATCGCGAATACTGAATGACGACTTGATCCTTGCCTTTGGATGATGCGTCTGAGATCCAGGGGATGAGGGCCTCATGCTGCTCGTCGGTGAGAGTGGGCAGGGCCTCTTTATACCAATGGGGCATGGGCAGAGTAGCGGTCTCTCGCTCAAGCCAGGGAAACTGGGAGTAGAGCCTGCAAATATGCAGGTAAGCATCGACGGGGGTGAACTGAGTGTAAGGCAGCGCCGGTGTGTGGGGTGGTTTGGCTTTACTTGGGGTCTTGCTCATGGCCGGGGGTGATTTTGCGGGGGGTGATTTTGGCGAGTGCGGAGGCGAGTCCGGACTTGGGTGCCGGGGGTTTGGCGGGAATGGGCTGTGGGAGGGGGGCTGGTGCGTTGGCGGGATTGCTGTCCTCCCATGTCGAGAGGCGAGAGATCTTGGTCTGGCCCATGGTGATGAGGGGCTGCAAAATCGCGGCAATCGCTTCAATCTCGGAGCTGTGGCAACGGATGTTCAGGGTTATTTCCTTGGCGGCGGCCGCTCTGGCATTCAGGCAGGCTAGGCAGCCGCCGTCGCGGTCGTAGCAAAACTGGCAGGCGACCTTTGGGAAGGAGGTGATGGCTCTCATTGGCTTAGAAGGGGCAAGTGAGGTCGAGCAGTCTTTTGGATGCCATTTCCCATGCTCTGGCTACTGCGCAGAATTTGGAGTGCTTGACCTTGTTGCCCGCTGCCCGTGCCTTCGCTGCTGTAGCTCTGGCGATGGCTGCTCTTTCGGCGAACTTATTTTCGATTTCGATAAGTTGTAGAGCAGCGGATCTGGGAATGTGTAGATCTCCTGCGCTGGAGAGATCGCATCCTTCGGGTTTGCCGATGCAGCGATGACAGTCGCCGTCGCCGTCTGTATCATGGGGGCATTTTGAGCTACAAGTGAGATGGATAGGTGGGTAAGCGCCGTTGGTGCGAGGATGCAAATGAATCAGATCTAGGGTGGAAAGGCCTTGCCTTAATTCCGGCCGACTCATGTCAAGACAGAGACGGGGTTTGACATCGTAGAGCCGACAAAGTTTGAGGAAGCTGATGTGATGAATTTGGCCGTCGTGCTCGCTGCGAATAGGTCCTGGGTGGACGGCATACCGGAATTTGCCGGTGCGGATGCGGGTGGATTCTTTCATAGGAGGTCCGCGTCGGTGGGTGGTGGAATATCGGCAGCCGGATATGATTCACGGGGAACGAGATCGATGGGGCATTGCCAAACGTAGGCACCTCCTTTGTTGGGGAGGGTGTGGATGCGAGGGGCGATCTGCTCGTAGTGGGCGGAGCGATCCATCCAATATTTGCGCGTGCGATAGAGCCAGAGGATGATGCGGAACAAAAGCTGAGTGAGGCTGGAGGTCCCCTGCGCCCACTCTCGGTGGAGGGTGTGGCAGCCCGCGTCGGTTGAGATTATGCGCACGATGGCTGGTGGTATCCCTTGAAGGGCGAGGCGTTGGCGATGATAATAGGTGTTCGTATCGTTCATGGTTGGTCGG
>ERZ724509.242-NODE-242-length-26332-cov-5.053202_pt1 | contig 26332 bp, 33 predicted proteins | sample MGYA00376042_ERZ724509 | MGnify/ENA primary metagenome ERZ724509 (study PRJEB28724, sample SAMN07190887) | wastewater metagenome | isolation source: effluent of sewage treatment plant in Hong Hong | place: USA: Christiansburg, Virginia | collected 2016-03-01 ...
CTATGGTGACCTCTACGACTATAGCAACTCCATGCTCCTGAGCGATAGAATCATCTCTGTTGTCGATAGAGCCTATATCCTAGAGAACGTAGAGCAACCTGCATGGTCTGGTAAGGCTCCTATCTTCAGTGCTGGTTGGAGAGAACGTCCTGACAACCTCTACGCCATGGGACCTCTGGATAACCTTGTCGGTATGCAGTACCGCATTGACCATCTGGAGAACCTCAAGGCTGACGTGTTTGACCAGATTGCTTATCCGATCATGAAGATCAAGGGCGAGGTTGATGACTTTGACTTTGCTCCCGGCTCCAGAGCTTATGTTGGTGAAGAAGGTGATGTTAGCTACCTAGTGCCTGATGCTACTGCTCTCCAAGCAGACTTCCAGATCAGAACTCTTGAAGACAAGATGGAAGAGATGGCTGGTGCTCCTCGTCAGGCTATGGGTATCCGTACTCCCGGCGAGAAGACTGCCTTCGAGGTCCAACAGCTTCAGAACTCTGCCTCCAGAATCTTTGAACACAAAGCAGCCCACTTCGAGAGAGTCTTCTTGGAACCTGCCCTAAATGCCATGCTGGAACTGTCTACCCGTAATCTGGACATGATTGACAATATTGAGATCGTTGATCCTAACTCCGGTGTTACTGTCTTCCGATCTATCAAGAAAGAAGATATCTCTGGTAACGGTAAGATTGTTCCTATGGGTGCTAGACACTTTGCGGAGAAAGCCCGTAGAGTCCAGAGCCTGTCTACCCTCTGGCAGCTTAAGGCTACTGACCCTTCGGTAGCTGCCCACCTGTCTGGCAAGAAGTTTGCTCAGATTCTGGCTGAAGAGCTTAACGAACCTGATCTCTTCGGAGAGAATATCGCAGTCAAAGAACAGGCTGAGACTCAAATGGCTATGCAGGACCAAGAGGCCGATAGCATGGAACAAATGCAAATTGCAGCGGAGAATGGATTATAATGGCAAACCCTCAAGCAGAAATTAAAACAGCTAATATGAAAAAGCTGAGAAAACCCAAGACCTCTGGTAGAAAGCCTACTGTTCGTGATAACACTAAAGGTAAGCTAGCCATTATGGCAGCTAAGATTAGAACGAAGAACTAATGTCTGGTATCAAGTGGACTAAGGCTGGTTACACTAAGGAAGAAGTCCTTAGGTTCATTCCAGCCCTAAACGCTCTTAAAGAAATCTTGGAGACTGACTACCTTAAAAAAGAAGCAGTCCGAGACTATTCCCCCGGTTGGGAATTTAAACAGATTGCAGTAAACGAATACAACTCGGTGCTGCAAGACATCCTAAAGCTCGTAACCATAGAGAAGGACTAAAATGCTTTTTGAGGACCAAACCAAGGGTCAAGACGGCAATCAGAACCAACCTCCTACTAACCCGGTGGACTGGCTGGCAAAGATTGTGGAAGTCAAGGGTGAGGCGTTCAAGGACCCTCAAGTGCTTGCTAAATCCAAACTGGAATCGGATACTTTCATCGGAGAACTTCAACGTCAAGTCGAAGAACTTCGTACCGAACTCAGCAAGGAAGAGTACGCTAAAAAGCTCTTGAATGAATTGCAAGGTAGGCGGCAAGACCCCAATGCGAACCTTGCACCGAAAGACGGGGAAACTAAACCGAGCGATACCAAGCCGGAACTTAGTGAAGATGTAATCAAACGCCTAGTCGAGCAGACGCTGACTCAACGTGAACAGTCTAACACCTCTACCCAAAATACGAGACTTGTGCAAGAAAAGCTACAGGAGAAGTACGGGACGGAGGCTAAGGCACATATTGAGAAGAAGGCGCAGGAACTAGGGATGAGCTTTGAAAGACTGTCTAGTCTTGCTGCTGAATCCCCCACTGCCTTCATGACGCTGATTGGAGAACCTCAGCCAGAGTACAAACCTTTGGTAAGTGGTACGATCAATACGTCTTCTAGCCAATACTCGAATGCTGCGGAGAAGGACTGGAACTATTACCAGAATCTACGCAGGACTAACAAGACACTTTACTTTGACCCCAAGACGCAACAACAAATGCTAAAAGATAAAATGCGCCTTGGCGACCGCTTTGGAAATTAAGGAGAAACTTAAATGAGTGGTATGACTACTGGAAATATGAGTCAACTTACTCGCTCGGAACTTTGGTCCTCGGAACTCAAAGAAATCCTTCGCGATGAGATGCAGGCTCAGAAATACGTCAAAATGCTTGACGGCTTCCCGGATGGTGACACGTTTACTATTCCGTCTATCGGCCAACTGCAAGTTGACAACTACGAAGAAGATACGGATGTTCTGTACCGTCCCATGGACACTGGTGAGTTCCAATTCACCATCACGGAATACCTGTCGAGTGCTTCGTACATCACCAACAAATCAAAGCAGGATGCCTTCTATTCTGCACAGCTTGAAGCTGCGTTTGTTCCCGAACAGGAACGTGCCATCATGGCTCACTTTGAACGCACCACGCTTGCTGCTGCTGAAGCTGGTATCTCCGCTAACTCTAACAATGCTATTGACTCTATCGAGCATCGTTGGGCTGGTGGTGGTTCTGGTGCGGTGATTACCGTCAATGACTTTGCCCGTGCTCGCTATGCACTGAAGAAAGCCAACGTACCGGACACTGGTCTGGTTGCTATCGTTGACCCTTCGGTCGAGTTCACGATCAACACCCTGACCAACCTTGTCTCGGTGGCTGATAACCCGCGTTGGGAGGGTATCGTTTCGACTGGTATTGCAACTGGTATGAAGTTTATCAAGAATATCTACGGCTTTGACGTTTATACGTCGAACTACCTTAAGGATATTACTGATTCGGCACTTCCTACTGCGGCTGATGCAAACGTTGACTTCTCTTCGGTCAACGGTAAAGCTAACCTCTTCTTCTCTGCTGCTTCTAACGTGATGCCCTTTGTTGGTGCATGGCGTCAGGCTCCGAAGGTTGACTTCGAGTACAACAAGAACAAGCAGCGTGATGAATATGTGACCACGGCTCGTTATGGCGTCAAGCTGTACCGTCCTGAGAACATGGTTAGTATCGTCACCAAGACTAACGTGTAATAGGAGGACAACTAGATGTCTTACACTAACGCTGACGGCCTTCGCGTCCTTACTAACGCGGACCAAGGTGCGGTTAAAACTCAAGGTACTGCTGTTACGGGTATGACCCAAGTCCTTGTGGTTGACCTCACGCTGACTAGTTTGGGTACTACCTTTACCTCGACCAACATCGACCTCAACAACCCGTTCATCCCGGCTGGTTCGCTTATCAAGCGCGCTGACCTTGTGATGACCACGGCAGCTACTTCCGGTGGTTCGGCTACTCTTACCATTGGAACCTACAACGCTGCTGGTTCGGCTATTGTTGCGGCTGGTATTGACTCGGCTGTTGCACTGACTGCTATTGACGCAATTGGTGAAACTGTCCGCTGTGACGGTACCCACACGACCACGGCTGGCTATATCGCAGAGAATGCCTATATCGGTGCTATCTACGGTACGGCTGTCTTTACTGCCGGTGTCGGTAAGCTTTACATCGAATACGTGAAGCTCTAATCTAACTAAAGGGGCAGCTTCGGTTGCCCCTTCCACCTTCTAGGAGATACCATGCCCCTTCACTCTGCCCTCACTGGAACTGATCTCCATGAACCTAAAGGCGTAGCTGCTGCTGCTGCCGGTAAGATTTATCTGTCTAACGGCCTTGGTGGTGGTTCTTGGGTAGTCCCTCCGTATACCATTAACGCAGTCATTGATGATGTCTCCACTGCCTCTACGATCTATATCCCTGTGCCCTATGCAGGTACTGTAACCAAGGTTGTGACTGTACTAGCAGGCTCTTTGACTACCGCTAACGCCATTGTGACTGTCCGTAATGCTGCTGGTACCTCAATGGGTACGTTGACTATTACTCAGGCTGGCTCTGCTGCTGGTGATGTGGATACTCTGCTCCCGGCCTCCAATAACACCTTTGTCAGTGACAGCAAGATTCAGATTGATACCGATGGTGCTTCTGACACCACCAGAAAGCTCTTTGTAACCGTCTATATCCAAGGTTCGTAATAATGAAGCGCACGTTGCTTTCCTTAACGCAGAGCATCCTAAACGACCTAGATAGTGAGCCTGTGAACAGCATCTTTGATACCGAAGAAGCACAGCAAGTAGCTTCTGTTATCCGGGATACCTTCTTTAACATTGTGGCCGCTAGAGATACTCCAGAGCATGATCAACTCCTGAAGCTTACTGCTCTGTCCGATGCTACTAAGCCAACCATCTTTACCTATCCTGAAAATGTCAAGGAGATTCGTATCTTTGAATACGATGGTAAGGAGGTCTACTGGAAAGACCCTCTGAAGTTCCTAGATAGTCTTCCTAGTGCTGACGATGCTGATGTCATTGAGTATGTAGACCCTACCTCTGGAATCACTCTAACGGCTAGAGACAATAAAGGACCTAGATACTACACCTCTTTCGATAACCAATACATCATCTGTGACAGCTATGACTCTACTGTCGATACTACCCTTCAGGAAAGCAAGAGCAGATGCTGGGGCACCAAGTACCCTACCTTTACTGTAGCAGATAGCTTTGTCCCTGATCTTACCGAAGTAGCTTTCCCCTATCTCCTTGCAGAAGCCAAGTCAGTGTGCTTCAGCATCTTTAAATCTGGAAGTGACCCTAAAATTGAACAAGCTAGCCGAAGACTCAAAAACGGAATCCAGAGTGACAGATTCAAAACCAAGCGAGACAATAAAAGAAATCTCTACGGTAGACGTTAATCAGGAACTACAGACAGCTAGGATTACCTCAGAGAAGCATAAAACAGAGTTTATTGTCTCCAAGCCTAGAGTGGCTAGATTCTTTGGTGTCAAGACAACTACAGGCTCTGTTCCTCTTAAGCTAGCCGGTAAGTATTCGTCCCTTGAATCCGGCATCAAAGCTGTCCAAGACTATATCAAAAACTCTAAAGAAACCTTTGCTGTAAAGTCTGATAGACTCCACGAAGAACGTCAACAGAGAAAAAATGCAGAACCTCAATCAAAGAACAGTTAATAACCTAATCAAAGGTCTTATTACTGAAGCCGGGGAACTTACCTTCCCAGAAGGCGCATCTATTGATGAGCTTAATTGTTCTTTGTCTAGAGATGGCTCTAGGTCTCGTAGACTTGGTGTTGCCTTTGAGGCTGGTAATGCTCTGTCCTCTTTTGATGTAGACCCTGCTGAAACCTTCACTGTAGGTCAGTGGGATAACCCCGGTGGTATCGCTGGACTAACTCTTATGGTTGTTCAGGTAGGCGGTACTCTGTACTTCTACAACAGCGGCAAGGCCCCCTACAGTGGTCAGTATATGGGTCTCTCAGTAAACCTTGTTCCCTATCAGATTGCTGGTAAGGATGTTACTATTACTCAGGTTCAGTTTGCTTCTATCGCTGCTGCTCTTGTTGTAGCATCAGAAGCTATGGATACTGTCTATCTAACCTATGACGGTGTGTCTATCACTGAGACTGCTATTGACTTCAGGATTAGAGACTTTGAGTGGATGTCTGATATCTGCAACCTTACTCAGAAGGTTCCTATCGGTGACGCTACTCCGGGCCGTAAGTACGATACTCTGAATACTGGTTGGACTGGTAACTCAGGTACTCCTAATGAAGATTTGTTTGGTGGTAATGGTTCTGGTGGTATTAGTACTTCCGGTGGGACTGGTACTACGGCTCTGTCTACCTATGCGGCTGCTAGAAGTGCTTATCCTCCTCTAACCCATCCTTGGTATAGTGGCAAGAACTCTTCCGGGGACTTCAGTGTTAGTGAATGGGAGAAGATTTACTCTGGCTCCAGCCTTATCGGTAACGGTCACTATATCCTAGACTTCTTCACCAAGGACAGAAACACTGCTGCTGGTATTACTGGTATTCCTACTGACGTAGAGCCTAGCAGATTCTCCACTGTGGCGTCTTATGCCTCTAGGATGTTCTACGCTGGTCTAGGCTCCGGTAAGAACTCTGGTAAGATTCTCTATAGCAGACTTATTGAGTCTCTAAAGGAGAGCACTAGCTGCACTGTGATTGGTGAGTGCTACCAGCAGAATGACCCTACCGCAGAATACTACAGTGATCTCCTAGAGACTGACGGTGGAGTTATCCATATTCCTGAAGCCTACAATATCAGGAAGATTTATACTCATAACCAGTATCTCTATATCTTTGCTGATAATGGTGTCTGGGTTATTTCTGGTGCAGACAATACCTTCTCTGCTTCCAGCTACTATGTCTCCAAGGTCTCTAACATTGGTATCTACTCGGTAGGTAGCTTTGTGGCTGCTGAGGGAGTACCATTCTGGTGGAGCAAGTACGGTATTCATACCTTTGCTTATGATGAAAGCTCCGGCTTCCCTATCGAACAGAATCTGTCTATTCAGACTGTTCAGACCTTCTGGGATGACATTGATACCAATGCCAAGAACCTAGTTACTGCTGCATATGATAGGGTCAACAAGCAAATCTTCTGGCTCTACCCAGAGAACGAAGAAGAAGACCTTAACAAGAAAACAAGAGTCCTCATTCTGGATATTCCTCTTCAAGCCTTTTACCCTTGGAAGATCGCAGACAACACTACCTATGCTATGTCTCTATACTTCTTTGATGCCTACGGCTCAGAAGAGTTTGAAGACATCGTAGTTGACGAACTAGGTGCTGATGTAACAGATAGCCTAGGTGGCGATGTCTGGACTGTAGGCTACAACCTTATTAGAGCCTCCAGCACACAACTTGGTGTTCTTACGTATACTGCTGGTAAACTCACTGTCTCCTCTTTCTCAAATAAAGACTTTGTTGATTGGGGGTCAGAGGACTACAGTAGCTACGTTGTAGCTGGATATGACTTTGCAGGAGACCTTCTACTTAAGAAGTCTGCTCCTTATGTTACTGTCTACACCAGATCAACTGAGGAGGGCTTTACGCCTATTACCTTTGATCCAATCAATCCTTCTGGCCTATTCATGGAAGCCTATTGGGACTTCAAGGACTACGCCTCTACCAGACAACAAGTTTATCGTCCTAAACCTACTCCTATAGTTACTCCAAGTAACTTGTCAGATACCGGCCAGAACAAGTCTGTTGTAACAACTAGACTAAAAGTCAGAGGTAATGGCAGAAGTATGAGACTTAAATTTGAGGCTGAAGAAGGCAAGAACTTTATCCTTCTAGGTTACTCTGTCTTGGTTGGTGCTAATGTACGCTTCTAAATCCTTTACTGCTATTGAAACCCCTCACTACGCTATCCGTCTAGAGTACAACGAAGACTACGTAATTCTTCATCTTCCTAATATCGACAAGATGGATAAAGGTGTCTTCTTGGATATGAAGTTCAGACTAGAGGATTGGTATGAGTTCTTCAGAACAGCAGGATACAGAAGTATCGCAGCAGCAGTAGACCCAGACAATCAAAAGATACAGAAGCTATTGCTAATGCTTGGCTTCCAACTAAAAGGCTTCGCAGACAACATGAACGTCTATTTTTATGGAGAACTCTAATGGGTCCAGTAGCAGCAGTCATTGGTGCGGTAGCCACAGTAGGCGGCACCATTATGGCCTACAGTGCTCAAAAGAAGGCAGCTAAAGCCGCTCAGAGGCAACAGGAGCTATCCACTCAACGTAGTAACCGTCAGTCTATCCGTGAGGCCCAACTCAAGAGAGCACAGGCTATAGCTGCTGGAGCCTCTATGGGTGCTCTAGGTGGCTCTGCTCTAGCCGGTGGACTAGGCTCTCTAGGGGCACAGCTAGGCTCTGGTCTAGGCTTCTCCAGCCAGATGAGTAGCCTTAGTGCTGATATCAACAAGTACAGCCAGAAGGCAGAGACTTGGGGTGCAGTGGCTTCTATGGGTGGCTCCTTGTTCCAAGCTGCTGGTGGCTTCAGTGCATTCAGTGGTAAAGCAGATACAGCAAACAAGGCCCCTACCGCTACACCTAGGTATAATCCGAACAGAACTCCGATGACTTACTCCTACGGCGGTGGTCGATAAGTATGACAGTCTTTAAGACTAAAGAAGACAAACCTGTAAACACTATCTTCAGACTTCCGGTAGATACCTCTACTGGTCCTAATGGTCTGCTTAGATCAGAGTTTGTTAAAGACTCCAATAGTATGCTTTATCCATTGGTCACAGAGAGTGATCCTGAGGAAGTCCAAGCATTCCTTGATGCTGGTATTACTGGTCCTCTTGTCTCCAGAGCAGAAGGTGTTACTGCCCAGAAGCGTCAAGACATCTACAATGAAGTCTTTGAGGTATCCACCCTAGACCAGAAGACTCCTGAACAAGCTCTGGATGAACTAGAAACCCTTAGAGACGAGAACCCATTCCTTAAAGCTTATGTGTCTCCAGCCACTCTAGAGGCTCTAAAGCAAAGTGAGAACCCTACTGCCCGTAGGGCTGCTCAGGGTAAGCTTGCTAACGTTCTTATCGCCGCCGATATTCTGAACAACAAACTTAGCGAAGCTTCTTCTGAAGGATTTCTAACTAACTTCGACTTTGTAGATACTCTTCTGTCTGATCTCCCTATTGTCTCGGCTATGAATGTCAAGAGACGTAAGGAACTAAGTGATAGGTTTGTTCAGATTCTGGACTCTAATGAAGACCCTTCTGTTATCAGCAAAGAGCTTCAGGACATTGTGAATGAAGCTGCTGATATGGGATTCTTTACGGACTCCAACAGATTCTATATGAATGACTTTCTTAACCTTACTCTAGAACAAGGTAAGGGGGCAGAGTTAGCACTACAGCAAGGCTTTGCAGGTCTTGACGCTCTGCTTGCTTCCGGTGCTCTAGCTGATGCGGGTAAGCTTATCGGTCTGGCTAGAGGTAGCACTAAGGAGACCTCTAAGGCTCTAATGAAGGGTGTCATGAAGGACAATCCTGCTGGTGCTGTAGACCCCGCTACGTGGAAAGAGAGTCTGCTTACTGTCGGGAGAACTACTCCTAGAAGTCCTGTAGAGTCTGCTGCCAAGAAGGATGTGGAGATTGAACTTAGAGCACGTCAAGAAGCGCTAGAGATCAGACTAGCTTCTGGCTCTTCTATTGATGACGATCTATTTGCAGCCTTTGAGGCTAAGATGGTTGCCGAAGCCAAGAAGAGGGCTAAAGATACTGGCCAGCTACGATACATTGACGCTACCTTAGATAAGGATGCTTTTGATAACGTCACTATGTCTGAGTTCTATGGAACTACCAAAGGTAGAGCCTTTACCAGCCAAAGGGCTGCTCAGATGTATGCTGATCAGATTCTAGGTGAGGTAGTTCCAGCTTCTGGCGGCACTGGTGGCTTCATGGTAAAGAAGACTTCTAACGTTCCTACTGGAATCTACAGCCAAGGGGCTACCTCTAATGACATTGTGGCTGATCTTGGACTCTACCGCTCTCTTGACACTGATGAACTAGGCAGAGGCTTCTTTGCTCACTTCGGGTCTCCTCTTAGCCAGACTGACTGGACTAACAATGCTGTCCTTAAGCAAGGGGAGTTTGCTAGGTCCAAGGCTCTAGAGGTTATTGGTAGAGACGTAGAGAAGCAACTCAAGATTGTTGGTAAAGATGGTAAGGCTGCTGTAGAGAGAGTCCTCACAGAGCTTAGAGATGGCTCTCTGGCTCACCTCAGAGAAGCTCCTAGTGTAGCTGTATTCGACGATCAGTTCTTCAAGATCAATGGTCGTAGAGCTACTGAGGCAGAGCTTGATCTCTATCGTATGATACTGTCGTGGAATGATACCGACTGGTTCCTGTCTGCTGACATGCACTTCAAGAGAGCCGTAGAGCGTGGCGTAGAGATCATCATTCCCCAAGATGGTCTAGAACTAGGTGCTGTCAAGACTACCAAACAAGCTCAGGCAGGAAGACAGGTGTGGGATGTCGATGCTAAGGCGTATGTTGCTGTGGACACGCTACCTGATGACCGTATTGTCTATCGTCTGGTCACTCCTACAGAGTTCGATGGAAAGCTTCACGATCTTGTTGCATCTGCTACTCCCAAGGTTCGGGCCTTGAAGCATTCTGATGTCATGGGCTACAATGCTGGTGGCTCCAGACTTTATGCTAACAACAGAACCAACTTCATGGTCAAGCAAGATACTGAAGTAAGGCTGGCAGATGGTACTGTCCGTAAAGGTCAGCCTAGAACTCTTCTTGTAGCCAAGACAGAGAAGGAGGCAGCTAAAGCTCAATCTAAGATTAACAATGTTCTTAGTGCTCTTCATGCTAAGGTAAAGCCTAGTGCTTTCCATAATGCCGAAGAGTATCTTAGAGTAGTCACAACCAAGTACAAAGATGGTGAGCTTAACGACATCATTGCTAGGAACAGTGCTTGGAATACTGATGTACATAGCATAGAAACTCTAGTGGAGTGGGCTGGTGAGAACAACGTTGATCTTCGCAAGACTGTTCAGTCTGTTTCGGATGGCCAGCCGCTTGTAAAAGGTGACGACATGATTGGGGACCTTACCTTCAAGGACGTAGCAGTAGCTCCGGGTCCTCTGAAGATGGGTGACTTCCGTAAGGACAATGTACTTATGGGGTATGGTGGCCAGAAGCTTCCTACCATTCCTCCTTTTGAGGCTATCAGCCGTAGTCTTATGTCTTCTGTCTCCAGTCAGACTGAGATGGCTTATAGCACCAGAGCAATCATGAGGCTCTTCAGGACTGCTGTAGAAAAGAATCTTCTGTCTACAGATAATATTGCTCTAGTCAGAAACATGTCTCTGCGCCAGAAGGTAAGAAACATGGCTATCAATACTGGTACCTCAGACGGTAAGAAGCTGGAGCTAGAGCGTAAGAAGATTCTCTCTCGTCTTGAGAAGCAGCGTATGCTCGATGACTTCTACCATAAAGCCAAAGATAGCCTATCTAATGTTCTTTGGGATAAGGGTTGGAAAGAAGCCTCTAAAAAGATTGATGCTCTATCTGCTGATCCCGTAGCCGGTACCAGAGGTATTGTCTTCGATGCTTATCTTGGTCTAGGGGCTATTGACCAGTTCTACGTTCAAGGCTCTCAGATATTCAACATTGTCGGTATGGCTAACAAGACTGTAGGAGTCCAAGCTGCTGCTGTAGCGCCATACTTCAGAGCCACTGTAATGAATGGACACAAGGCTCCTAGTGAAGCTATGGCTAAACTGTCTAGCGGTGCTCTGGGTGTTACTCCTGAGCAGTTCCTAGCCATGATTGATAGCTTCAAGAAGTCTGGTAAAGGCTTTGTGCAAGGCTCTGTGGCTGACCTTGGGGAAGACTCTGCTGGTAAGGTAGCCTTCCGTAAAGTAAGAGAAGTCGGTCGTATCCCTTATACTGAGGGTGAAACCATGGCCCGTATCACTGCTCACGTAGCAGCTAGTATGGAGTACATCCAGAAGTTTGGCCCTAAGGCTGATCTTCTTAGTCAGCATGGCCAGCGTTGGGTCACTCACCAGTCTGATGTCTTTACCAACGGTATGACTTCTACCTCCAGACATCCTATCGAACAACTACCTATGATGCAGTTTATGTCTTACTCTATGCGTATGGCCGAATGGTACCTTAGTGGTATTGCTGGTGACATCAATAATCTTGCTAAGGGTGGTAAGTGGGGGGACAAGATTGGAGTTCTGTCACTAAAGCAAAAGGCTAAGCTCTTTACCTTCCAGCTTGGTCTCTACGGAGCCTCTGCTCTTCCCTTTGCTGGTTATTACCTAGACTGGTATAATCGTAAGTATGGTACTGAGCTTTCTGAATCTGACTTCTACCAACTACGTCATGGTCTGGTGGATAACTTCATCAGATACACCACTGGAGTAGAATCAGAGCTTGGCCGCAGGCTTGCTTGGGGTGAAGGTCTCTTTAATACCATTCAGGACCTACAGTCCAATAGTCCTCTTCAGATTGCCCTAGGACCTTCCTACAGCCTTGGTAAAACTGTTCTGGAGTCTACCTCCAAGATGCTTTGGAACATGAAGGTGGCTGGTACTGATCTTCTTGCAGAAGATACTCTTGATGTCTTTAGATCAATCAAGTCTGTTAACCTTGGCTATAATGCTTACATGGCTATGCGTTATGAGCTTTACCGTACCCGAAGAGGGGATGTTGTCTCTGATGATATCAACTCAGCAGAAGCTGTAGCTTTGGCTCTTGGTGTACCTCTAGGTAAGATCAATGAAGTCTGGAGAGATATTGAACTAACCAAGTCTGACAAGAAGCACCACATGGATATCGCCAAGAGAGTTACTGGTATCTGGCAGGACCTCTACGATGAAAGACGCCGCAATGGTTTTGGTACCGACAGAGAGCGTAAGCTTATGTCTGCTCTTGAAACTATCTACGCTATTTACACCCCACTAGAAATCAGAGAGTTTGAGAGATACGTGGATAAGAGTCCTATGACTATGAACGAAGAACTAACGATTGAAATCCTGAAAAGAGAAGCACTAAAGGGGGCTGCTGAATAATGGTATTTGCACCTAAACTAGAAGGCGGAGTGGCCTACAACCAACCAGTCCAGCAGCCTAATGCTATGAGTGCTATTGCTGATTTATTCAACTTTGGTGCTAAAAGCCTAATGGGTGACGCCGAGGAAAGAGCAAGGAACGTACCTAAACCAACAGAAGACGAGAAGTTTGGAGCCTCCGTAAGGGCCTTTGAGGCCGACAACAGTATTGGTGGAACTGCTGACTGGAATAACAACCTTATGAGGAAGTTCATCTTCCAGTATCCCGAGCATGACCCAGCTAAGATTAAGGAATATGCTGGTGGTATTGGTGTGCAGACCGAAACTCCTCTGGAGGTGGCTAGAGATGCTGCTGTGGAATGGTTCAAGACTGAAGAGGGTATGATGGCTGTTGCTGCTACCGAAGGTATGGAGCCTGAGGAAAGAGATGCAGAGATAGCTCGTAGGTTGTCTGTCGTCATAGGGCAAGAAGCTGAACTAGCCAAGCTTCAAAGAGAGACGGCTATCCTAGAGGCTGAAGGTACTCTTGATGCTAAGCGTTGGGATGTCCTTAAGCCTACTTCTAAAGATATGGTAGACGATACTGTCTCTACTGTCTTGGCTCCTATTGTTCAAGAAGTAATGAACGGTGTTGCTGTTGATGTCCCCCCAGAGCTTGCTCAGCAACTAGGTATTCGTTATGGTACCATCGACATAAATAACCTTCCTGCTGTTCTGGCTGACACCAAGAACTACCTCACCAAGCAGGCTAGAGGAGCTTATACGAATAACTTCGGGGAAGACCTTCTACCTTCTGAAGAATGGAATAAAGAAGTCTTTGCTTCTCTAGATAGTCTTATTGAAGTAGGTAAGGCTATTGACAGTCCTCAAGAGAGGGCTTCTGCTATGCAGGCTATGATTGAGTCTGAAGCCTACAAGCGTCTAGATGCTGGTGGCATTGCAGTAAGCCTAGAGATCATCAAGAAGCTGCCTCCTGAGAGTGCTGCTGGTCTTCTTGCTCTGCCTACTCTGGATGGTCCTCTCAAGGAGATTCTTGCACCTAATGGTACTCTCTTTGGTTCCAAGGAGATTGCTGATGCAGCTACTAATCTGTCTACCAAGGAAGCTCAGGACGTAGCTAACGATACCATTCAGATCATTGACAAGGGTATCACCCCGGAGTTCTTTACTGCCTTCAAGGAATCTGCCAAGAGATCAGGCTATAATGTCGTAGACAGTAACAGCTTTAAATCAATCATTGGAAACAATATTGAAGAGATCAATAGACTCACCTCTAAGAACCCTGAGTTCAGAGCAGAGATGTCTGACTTCCTTACCTCTGACATTCAGCAGACAATCTCCATTATAACTAGTAATCTTAGTACAAAGAACTTTACTCTGGTCTTCGATGGCAAGAAGTTTGCTATTGATATGGCTGGCGATCCAGAAGCACGTCTAGAAGAATACAATAAAGGTAGGAAATATCCTAGGCCGATGCCTACTCCAGAGGAGATTGCTGCTACAGCGAATCTACCAACTGGTATGACTCTAGATACTTTGAACGAGAAGATTGGTGCTTTGGGTCTTCTTGGTGATGTCGGTAAGGAAGTCCAAGAGGCTATCGGTATCCTTAACCAGCCTGAGAAGACTGCTGCTAGAGAGTCTACTGCTAGAGGTAAGGGTAGAGGTCGTGGTAGCTCTAGTTCTAGCTCAAGTGGCTCTGGTAACTTTGTTGTAGACGGTCTAGTTTCTAGAGGTATGGCTCCTCACATTGCAGAAGGTTTTGCAATGAACTTCAAAGACGAGAGTGCTTTTAATCCGACTGCTGTCGGTGACGGGGGCAATGCCTATGGACTCGCTCAGTGGAACGGTCCTCGTAAGAGAGCCTTGGAGAACTTTGCGGCTTCAGTGGGTGGTGATGTCTCAGACCCTGAAGTACAAATGGACTTCCTTATGTATGAGCTAGGAGGCCCTGAGTCAGAATCTTGGCAGAAAATTCAGAATGCCAAGACTGCGGATGAAGCTGCGGCTATCATCGTGTCTGAGTTTGAAAGACCGGCTAAGGTTCATGAGGACCGCCGCAGGGCTGAATACCTCGGTGGTAACAGTTCTGTTGGTGCTGCGTCTATGCCTGCACAGAGCGGCTCAGAAGCCTCTCCTACGCTGTCTCTGGACTCTGGGGCATCTGAGGTACCCCAAGGTCGAGATGGTGCCTCTACGGCCCGCCCAGCGCGTCTAGAGGGCAATCTAATCTCCTTCGACAGTCCTGAGGTACAGCAGGTTGTAGCACAGTCTCAGAGCAACCCAGAGGAGTCGGTTAGAATGGCCAAGGAACTGTTAGCAGGAAAGCCTATGGACCCTCAGGTCAAGGCATTGATTGAGGCTCTAGTTAGGATAGGGGAAAGAGCATGAACTGGAAGCGAGAGAGCACTAAGGCAGTAGCAGAGGTTTCTAAGGTTACTACTAAACTAAAGAATGTAGAACTTATTAAAAGACATGAGGGCTTAAGGCTCCAAGCTTATCTTCCTACACCTAATGACAAGTGGACTATTGGTTACGGCCATACCAAGACTGCGCATAAGGGTATGGTAATTACTGAAGCTAAAGCTGAAGAGCTTCTGCTTAAGGACTTAGCGTGGGTAGAAGCTGCTATTAAGAAGCATGTTAAGGTTCCTCTGACACAGAACCAGTATGATGCTGTAGCTTCTCTTGTCTATAATATTGGTGAAGGTAACTTCTCTGAGTCTAGTGTCTGCCGTAGGCTGAATGCTGGTAATTACGGTGGGGCTGCTGATGCCTTTCTTCTATGGAACAAACAACGTAACAAGACCACTGGTAAGCTTGGTGTTCTCAAGGGCCTCACCAGACGTAGGGAGGAAGAGCGTAGTCTCTTCTTGTCTTAATGCCAGAACCACTGAAAGATGATCTGGTAAACAAACTAATGGTTGGGGCTGTCATTGGTCTGCTGGCTTGGAACCTGTATACCACCCAACAACTAACTATTGACGTAGCTATTCTAACAGAGAAGATCATAAGACTGGAGAGGGAGTTCCAACAATGATGCCTAAGATTCTAAATGGACTGATGGACTTCCTGATGTTCATCGTACCACTGATGGAGCTTACTGACCTTATGGCAGTGATCCCTCCTGAGTACCTACCTTGGTATATGATCTCTACTGTTGTACTGAGACGTATACTGAGAATGCTAGAAGATCATCTGAAGAAGGATAAACCGGATGAAATGGCTGAGTAAATGGATCAACCTTGCCTTATCTCAAATGTGGCTCCTTGTGGCTGGTGCCTTTGGTGTGTTAGTCATAGCCGTCAAATGGATGGTGAAAAGAAATTCAACTCTGAAGAAGAAGAATCAGACTCTGGAAACAGAGGTACAGAGAGCAGAAAGGATTCAGGATGTCAAAGTTAATGTTGATCGGGATGCTAGCCTTGAGCGCCTGCGTTCCCGTGGCTCAGTCCGCAAGGATTAACCTCTGTAACCAGTTGCCTACTGTCTCGGAGAAGGATACCGCCCAGACTATTATTGAGGTGGATAACTTCAACGAGAAGTACAGAGCGGGGTACTGCCAGTAATGACCAATTTCAGTAAACTTAGCAGTAAGACTAGTTACCAAATTAACAAGAAGATAGCTCAGGCTTCTGCTACCGTCCCCGTCTCTGCTCATACACATGTTATAAGTGATGTGACTGGACTACAGACAGCACTAGACAGTAAACAAGGATCAGGCTCCTACCAAGCTACTCTTGTCTCAGCAACTAACATCAAGACTATTAACGGCAGCAGCATTCTAGGCGCTGGTGACCTTACTGTCTCCGGTAGTGGAGGCTCTAGCCCAATTCTTTCATGGATGATTTAACTTGATAAACCTAACCAGTACCAGTGACCTTATCAGAGTTGTAACTTCTTCCGCCTCGCAGATTGAAGTACATGCTTCGTATGTGGATTTCAACGGTACTGCTGTAACTCCCGGTAGGACCAATACTCCACACATCACTACAGCTACTACGACTACCATTGTTGGGTCTCCGGGTTCTTCTGTACAGCGTAACGTAAAGCATCTGAACATCACCAATGACCATGCTTCTGCCTCTTGTGGTGTCACTGTGGAGCATAGCGATGGTACCACTGTGATTGAGCTTATGGCCTTTACCCTGCTGCCGGGTGAGAACATGATCTTCAACGAAGAAGGTAGATGGGCGCACAGAGACGCTAATGGTGCTGAGTATCCTCCTGCTGGTAAAGGTGCTTATGATGGATACCCTGTAGTCTTTATGAAGTCTGGTACCGCCGCTGACACTATTGGCTACTGGTACTGCACCTCTAAGGATGCTGGCTTCCCCGGAGCATGGGCACCCGGTACTCCCGGTGTTAATGGTAGAGTTACTGATGGTACAACCTCCGGTGACTTTGGATGTATACCTGTCAAGAACCCTGCTGTTGGTGCTAACTACCTTACTGAAGTTACCATGGGTGCTAGTGTCAACCACTCACATCTATTCTTTGATGTACTCTGGGTGAACTCTGGTATTGTGGTTACCACTACAACTGCTCAGACTATTACCACCCCTACATTGCCAGCTAGAGATGTCAATGGCACCACCAATGGTGAAGGCTGCATGATTGCAATGCTTACCACCACAGCTAATACCAATGCTGCCGCTATTGCCAATACTACCATAAGCTACACTAACTCGGATGGTACCTCCGGTAGAACTGCTACTCTGACTGCTATTGCTGGCTCACAGATTCCTATCACACCTGTCGTTGGAACTATAGTTTGGTTCAATCTTCAGGCCGGAGATAAGGGTGTAAGGTCTATTCAGTCTATTACTCTAGGTACCTCATTGGCTGCTGGTGCTGTAAGCTTCATGATCTGTAGAGACCTAGCCAATATCGGTACCTCTCTTGTCAACGTACAGTTCACTAGGAAGCTCAGTGAGCCGGGAGTAAGACTCTATAACGGTACCTGTATGCTGCACTGTGTCTTGGCTTCAGCAGTTACCGCAACATTCTTTAACGGCGAAGTCGTCATTCAGGAGAAATAAATGCCTAGCTCTAAGAACTATAAACGCGACTACCGGAGGGAGTACCTAGTATCTCATTCTTCGCCAGAAGAGAAGAAGAAGCGGGCCTCTAGGAATGCTGCCAGAGCCAAGATGGAGAAGGCTGGCAAGGTTCGTAAGGGTGACGGTAAAGACGTAGCACATCGCGATAACAACCCAAAGAATAACTCTTCAGGGAATCTTGGTGTGCAAAGTCAAAAGAAGAATAGATCGTTTGCTAGAACTAAATCAGCAGGTATGAAGAAATGAGAATCTACCCCGGAACAACTGTAGACTATGAGTTTGCAACGCTAGGTGGTCTTGGTTATACCGGGACTCTAAACGATAGGCAGTTTGCTGCTCTTAGGGCAGAAGGTCTTACTGGTTCGCTACCAGATATGTTTGGTCAGTTTGATGGTGATCTGGTAGCCAGCTACAGCCCGGTGGCCGAGCCTGACCCGAGCGCCGCGATGCTGGCCGAGTATTCCGCCGCGTCCGAGTACACCCACGACTGGTCCAACCTCACCGGCTGGACCGTGACCAACGTGCAGGTGTCGAGCAACCGGCTTTATGGGATCAGCAGCGGGGCGAACCCAAGCGCCTGCTACTATCCTTTTGCGGTTGCGGCGGGAGAGAGCGCGCGGGTCACCTGTGAGATGGTGCGCGTCACCGGCGTGGCGAAGGCGATGTATGTCGGGTTCGAGACTGTCGGCGGAACGATCCTGGCCAGTCTGCCGAACTTCTGCGGTGTGGGAATAGACGGAGGCGATGACTTTGAGGCGTTCATCGGGGCAAACTTTACGGGCGGCGTTCCGACCGGCAACACGAACCTTGGATCGCGCTCGGGATCGGGAACGTATACTGTGACGGTCAGCGCCGACCCGGATTATGTGTCGCTGGTCGTGCGCATGGCCGACAGCAGCGACGAGGGCGTTCTGGTCATTCCACGTTCGTCCCTGCCCGGTGGTGGGGCCATCGCGGGAATTACGGTCTGGAACACAGACACGCGAGGCACGTCAGGCAGCTACATCAAGGGCATCGGTGTTCGCAAATCCCTAACCCCGTTCGTGACCAAGACCGTCACCGGCGGCGTGATCGAGGGAACCTCGGCGCAGGTCATCCATCGTGGCACGTCTGGCAACTATTGGCGCGTTCACCTTCCGAAGGCGATGGACGGAACATTTGCACATCCGATCTGCCTGTTCACCCACCAGGCTACCACCGGGGACAGAAACTCTGTCTGGGAAGAGTCGCGGGCGAGACCGGTTCTGGAAGCCCTGGACGCTGCTGGATATATCGTGATCAGCGCTGACGATGGTGGCGACAAATGGGGCAACCAAGCCTCGATCGACAACTACCTGGAAGCCGTCCAATGGGTCCGTGACAACTTCTACGCCGGGCCGCTGGTGCTGTGGTCGCCGTCGATGGGGGGCACCCCGGCATGGAATATCATCCTGCGGCGCGAGGCCCACGTCAGGGCCGTCGCGGCGATATGCCCGGTCTGCGACATTCCGCTGATGTATACCGGGGGGTTCGTGTCCGCCCTGGACGCGGCCTACGGCGTTGCATCCCTGCCTGCCCTGGAAGCGGCCTTGGCGGCAAGCGGCGGTTACAATCCGTTGGACGGCGACATGGTCGAGTTCACTGGCAAGGGTGTGAAGTTCTGGGTTGGGACCGGCACCAGCGACAGCACTGTGCCAGAGGCGGATCATGCCGTGGTGATGCAGGGCCTGATCGCGCCTTATGCCGCTGAATCGTCGCTGGTCGAGATCGGCAGCGGGCACCTTGCGACCAGCCAATACGACGCAACTGCCATCGTCGCGCTGTTCGACGCCTACACCTGACCCTCACCCCACCCCCCGCCCGTCCCTTCGCTGGGCTGGGCTGCCTTGTCACGCCGCGCGAAAGGAACCCGGCCAGATGAAACAGATGATCACCGGCACGGCGGCAGGGGATTACGAGAGCTACACCAACTTTGATGGCGTCATCATCATGGGGGCGCAGGTGTGACCTGCCATCTGCCGCATCATGGGATATTTATTTAAAGGAGAATGAAATGAACAGCAGAGACTCAGTAAAGACTAGAGCAGATGCAGTAGAGAAGCGTTATGCCAAGACCACCAAAGGTACTGCGTCTAGAACTAAGATCAAGAAGAAGGTTAGTCCTATTCTTGGTAAAGACAAAGTAGGAATCAAACTAAAGGTTAAATTCTAATGGCTAAGAGACCAACACTAACTGACATCACTTCACTGACTAACTCTTCGGCTATCAATGCTCTGAGTGAGAATTGGGATGCTATTGAGGACGCCTTTGATAACACACTAAGCCTTGATGGGTCTACTCCCAATGCTCTCAATGCTGACCTAGACCTTAACGGTAATGCTCTTCTCAATGTTGGTACTATCGACGTAGAGAACCTTACCCTAGATGGTCAGACTATTACAGACATCACGGCTGTACCTGAATGGCGTGGAGCATGGGTAACTCTCACTGCTTACGCCAAGAGGGATATGGTAAAGACTGCTGGTAACGTCTATATCTGTCTGGAGGCTCATACCTCAGGCACCTTTGCTACTGATCTAACTGCTCTGAAGTGGGAGCTTATGGTATCCAAAGGTGACTCTGGGGTAGGCTCTGGAGATATGGTCGCAGCTAACAACCTCAGTGACCTTGCAGATGATGCTACTGCTAGAGCTAACCTTGGTCTTGGTACTGCTGCTGTTGAGAGCACTATGCCTATTACCAAGGGTGGTACTGGCGCTACGGATGCCGCTACGGCTCTAAGTAACCTAGGGGGACAGCCTTCTGACGCTACCCTGACCAGCCTTTCTGGACTGTCTCTGGCTGAGGGTGACATTCTTTATGCTACCGCAGCAGATACACTCGTAAAGCTGGCTAAGGGTACAGCAGGACAAGTATTGAAGATGAACTCTGGAGCAACTGCTCCTGAATGGACTACCAATAGTACGTCATGGACTCTTGTGTCTTCGTCTTCTACATGGACTGGAGGCTCACAGACTATAACTGGTCTTAGTGGGTATTCTCAGATCATGGTATCTGCGGTTAGCCTAACGGCAAGCGTTAGTGACAGTCGATGCCTACGGGTAGGGTCCGGGTCGATCCTGTCGTCAAGTTCCTACGTGCGGGCGAATGATGGCATTCTGACTCGGTTTGAGTTGACTACAAGCAGTACAGCAGCACGGTCCTTTACGGTCATCATTGATCGTTTCAACACAACTGATGCTGTAAAGCCATGCGTCTACTCAGGGGATGGTGCGTCAAACGCCCCTGTTGTTGTGAGTTCAGCTAGCGCGATGGATCGTATTCAGGTCTTCAATAGTTCTGGTAACGTTACTGGTGGTACTCTTTACGTCTGGGGTAAAGTCTAAAAGTAAAGGCCCCAATTAAGGGGCCTTCTCTTATGCTTTATCCCAACTGATACACTGGTATTCTGCTGTATGTGGAGGAGCTTGTCCAGCCTTAACAGCTTCTTGATGGTTAAAGATATTGTTCTCAGCAGACATAGAGCACTCTTCTTTCGTCTCGTAGTCGATTTGGTCTACAAAGAAACTACAGCTACCGTCAAGGAAACAGACTAGGTATACAGCACTAAACATTATTCCTCCATTGCATCTTGCAAGAGTTGAAGTTTAACAAACTCTAGAATACCTAGAGCTTCGGCCATCGAAACTTTACCATCTCCTTCTTCATACATGTAATCTACGATAGCGTCAACCATACGACTAGCAATTCCTTCATTCATCTTTCTTTTCCTTTTCGATGTTCTCGATCAATAGGCGGGCGTAGTGGATCACTTTGTTGAGGTCTTCTACCCCGCCTTTCTGTTTGTACCTACAGGTGTACTTGATAATGTTACCTTCACAGAAGTTAAGATCATTAGCCTGAATGAACTCTACAGGCTGAATCTTCATAGTCTTGTAGTGGGAACCACCTACTTGTTCGTCTAGTGGATTAGTCATTTTACTAAAGCACTCCAACTTACTGGGAACTTCTCAAGCATTTGCTCACTGATTTGGTTAGCAATGAGTCTAGTTTCTTCTTGGGTATCTGGCTTACAACGTAGCTTACACATGTTGGCAAAGGCATCTAAGCTACCGGACCAGTACCATTCTGTATACATTGATTGAGGGAGTACCATACGGGCCATCTCAGGGGCTACACCTTTCTCCAATAGATACTCGTAGCTACTTAAACATTCTTCTACAGTCACTTTATAGGTATCATAAAGCCACTTCTCTGTATCGTCTACCTCCTCTCCCGATCCCTGCTTCTTATCCGTAGCTCTACCTCTCCAGACTTTAGGCTCATAGAACTCTGGTGAGGTATCCACATACCGTCTAGAGACTTCATTCATTCTAAGGTATTCATGCTTCACTAGCTGTGACCTGACGAATACAGGAGCCTTGACATGGAAGCTTGCAAAGCAATGACCGAAGGGACTATAATGCCCATGGTCTGCAAGGTACTTGATCAGCTTATGGTTCTGTTCCTCAGTGAACTCTGAGGCTTGCTTGTGGAAGCTCACACGGGCTGCTGAGGCCACTGTGTTATCGTCTCCCATACTGTTTAGCATCGTAGCTTTCAATGTACTCTCCTTTAAGGTTGTGGCCTAACAGTCGATCTTAATGGGTATTGCCCTAAGGCTCAGGGTTTCTGGTTTGCCACTTTAACGTCTACTACAAACCCTTGTTCGACATCTGGTTACTCGCACTGCCTGAGGCCGGTAGAGGGGTCAAAGTAACAGGCCCCACCTTCCTCAATGAACTCATCCTCAGGCACTTCTTCCTCCACTGCTACGTCTTCTACAGCAGCGGCATTGAGGATACCGTAGCGCTTACCGGAAGCTCTGAAGGTGGTGCAACCAGAGGCTCCTCCAAGGTAAGCTTGCATGTACACATCTTTGAACTGATCCCAAGTAACATCATCTCCTACGTTACAAGTCTTGGAGCAGGCAGAGTCTACATACTTGGAAGCAGTGGTAAGCACCTTCACATGGTCAAAGACACTAAGCTCATTAGCAGTCTTACCCTTTACTCCGAAGACTCTGTATCCGTAGTCTTCAACCTTTTCAATCTTTGGGCCGTCAAAGGTTTGGATGGTTCTTTCGTAAGAGTGGGAGAAGACTGGTTCGATGCCTGAGCTAACATTATCGGCAGAAAGGCTGATAGTCCCCGTAGGAGCAACAGACAGAAGATGACTATTCCGAATACCATAGTTATTAATATCCCTACGGATAGGCTCAGGAAGGGTTCTAGCAAATCCAGACTCCAGATACTTGTCTGCTTGGAACAGAGGGAACGGACCCTTCTCCAAGGCCAGACTGATTGACGATTGGTAGCAGGTATCTCTGATCACAGTCATGACTTCTTCAAGCCATTCTAGGAACTCATGAGAGCCATAGGTATAGCCTAGAGCTTCACCAGCGTTAGCCACACCAGTCACCCCTAGACCCATCCTACGCTTGTTCTGAGCCTCTAGGCGCTGTGCTTCAAGTGGGTAGACAGTACGATCAATGACGTTATCCATAGCTCTGACTACGGGGGCAATGTCGTGCTTCAAAGCTTCATAATTAAATACCCTAATTCTACCCACACCTTCCCCGTCTGTGTAAACATACTTAACTAAGTTAAAGCTGCCGAGAAGGCAGGCACCGTAAGGTGGTAGGGGCTGCTCACCACAAGGATTAGTAGCAGCGATAGTCTCAAGGTATCCTAGATTGTTCTTCTTGTTGATGGTGTCGATGAAGAGTACACCCGGCTCTGCCCAATCCCACGAGGCTCTCATGATCTCATCCCATAGAGCCTTGGCCTTGACAGTCTTATAGACCCTACCGTTGAAGGTAAGATTGAAAGGTTTGTCATTGATCACTGCATCCATGAAAGCATCAGTGACGCCTACGGAGACATTGAACTGAGTTAAGGTAGTAGAGTTGTTCTTAGCTTTGATGAACTCTTCGATATCAGGATGATCGACCCTAAGGACTCCCATTTGTGCGCCTCTACGATGTCCAGCACTTGCAATGGTTTTGCAGATAGCATCAAAGATTCCCATGAAGCTAATGGGACCGGAGCTACGGGAGTCCAAGCTCGCAATGTGGTCCCCTCTAGGACGGAGTGAACTAAAATCATAACCAATACCTCCACCAAGTCTCATTGTTTGTGCTGCTTCCGCAGCCTTCTCCATGATGTCTTCCATGGAGTCTTCTAGTGTACCGCTGACAAAGCAGTTGTAAGCAGTCACAGCCCTTGGGGCACCCATAGCTGCTTGTACACGTCCAGCAGGCAAGAACCTCTGGTTAAGGAGGATGTTTTTAAACTGGAGATAATGTTCTTCATTGTCCTTAAGAGCATCTGCAACTCGGACCATAGCATCTTTAAAGCTTTCTCCTTTGCTTCGATACTTCATTTGAGAAATCTCTTTCGAGATACCTAGAGTGGGGCCATATTCAATAGTCAATCAAAACTCCTGCGCTGCTTAGGACTAGGTTAGTCACTGGATGGTTATTGTTAGAGTTGAAGTCCGGTACGTACACAGGCTCTTCCTCAGGGAACTTCATCAATAGGTCAATTAGTTCGGCTACGGTCATCGTGAATCTCCTGAGCCACCAAGCTTACCTCTGTCTTGTCTGGACTTAAGCTTCTCGATGTTGTCTTTAGCTACGTCAGAGAGGTGTACATCAAGCTCTGCTGCTGCTCTGGCTACGTACCATAGGACATCACCAAGTTCTGCAATCATGGCCTCAGTATCGTAGTTGCCGTCTCTGATCATCTTCTTGACCTTACCGGCAAACTCTCCAGCTTCAGATGCTAGACCCAAGGCTACATACTCCAAGCCTTTCTCTGGAGGATAAATAGCAGTGGTATCAGTGAAGTCTTGGTACATATCAAAGAAAATATACTGGTCAATCTCCTCCATGTCTTTAATCTGGTCAATCATCAGGCCATAGTGGTCATCACCGTAGTATTCAGTTCCGGGTACTGCTTCATGTTCATTCATCATCATCGTTTAGCTCCCATCTAAGATCGTCTAGGTCTATCCATCCGTGTTCAATAAGCAACTCAAGCACAGCCACTGGCTCTACATCGTTAAGTTCTAGTAAGGTATCAAGGCCAATGTCTTCTAGTAGGTGCTCAAGGAAGTCTTCTGCTAGGCGTTTATGCTTTGCCATACTCTTTACGCAAAGCCTCCATACTGATATGCTGGAGGTCGTAGCGGCCACCTTCTACATTACGTTTGATACACACACCACTAGTCCATAGGTTACAGGTAGACTTACCAGCCCAAGGACTAATGTAGTCTTGGTACATCCCCACAACAAGAGCCTGCTTGGTTGCTCCAGAGGAATCCTTAGCCACATGGTAGTCAAAGAGGTGCGAGTGGCCGCATGTGCTGCTGTTGAATCTCTTCATGGTTAGTGCTTGGGCATGATGAACACTCTGAAGAGGACGGCCAGAAATGCCAGAAACAAAATAGTGAGCATACGTGCACCCATCGATAGTGATCTCTCCCGGATTACCTCCACTGTATTCTACGACATCACTATAGTACCTATCAAACTCTAGGTCTTTGAAGCTAATGCCATACTTAATACCCTCTAGATGAGGCTCGAAATCTAGTACGCGCTTAATGCGGTGCTCATGATTTCCTTCTAGGATGACACTATAGGGGCGCTTCTTCTTTGCTTTCACAATAGGAGAGAACATACGCTCCTGAGCATCGAGATGAGCTACGATATCCTTCTCATAGTTCCTACCATGGAAGCTAGCCTTACCTTTGTCATAGGCAGAGAGGCTAGCCATGTCAGCAGTGTCTCCAATGTTCACCAAGACATCTGGCTTGAGGTCTAGGATAAGCTTGCCAAGCCAATCATAACGTTCGTTAGAATAATCGGGATGGGCGTGACTGTCAGGGATAATTAGATGCGTTCGGCTCAAGGTTTACCCTCCATAACGATTACAAACAAAGCGATGATTACAACTAGGATCAGGAACTCACTCATTAGGAACACCACTCCAGATTATCTGCATTACAATTCTTAGGATTACCATCCTTGAAGATCACATGCTCATAGCCTTCAGGATTAGGGATGAACTTCTCTGCTACTAGGCGATGTACATACTGTTTACCACCTCTAAGAGTCAGACCAAAGTGAACCATAAGGAAACCCTCGGCATCTTCAATAGGCTTTAGTTCTCTTCGGCCTTTAGATGATAGGCTGGAGATAGGGCTTACCTTCCATCTAGTTCTCTCTGATACTTTACCATCTCTGTGGACGATATAGCCGTATGGTACTTCATAGGTTGGAATCATTTTGATAGCATCCAATAAAGGTGAACAGGCCAGACAACGATAGAAGCCACAGCAGTAACCCACTTGTCTAGTGTACTTGGAGGTTCTTGTCTGAAGTAGTCCCTACAGAACTGATCGAAGTCTTTAGCCAGTGTAGTCCACAGAATGAACAGAGCCATCATGCAGCCGATTAGGAGATAGGCTTGAAGGAAGATCATTTCGCCACCCAATAGGCATTAAGGTCAGGACGATAGGTGAAGCCATCAGACTTCAGGGCTTTCTTCTTGGAAACCTGCTCCATGTAACCTAGGATATCAGTAGCCTCGCCCAAGAAAGGATCATAGCTAGTGGCCAACCAACCATCATCACCATCTAGGTACAGTACAGATTCCTGTTTGTTGGTGAACTCTAGCGGTAGTACATGATCTACATAATCCTTCTCATTAAGGATAAAGGAAGCCTCCATCTTACCTTTGTAGGAGCCAACACACTGAACCAAGTAGCCCTGAGTCTTACCCATAACAATCTGGGTATCCATG
>ERZ724509.244-NODE-244-length-26276-cov-11.274894_pt1 | contig 26276 bp, 35 predicted proteins | sample MGYA00376042_ERZ724509 | MGnify/ENA primary metagenome ERZ724509 (study PRJEB28724, sample SAMN07190887) | wastewater metagenome | isolation source: effluent of sewage treatment plant in Hong Hong | place: USA: Christiansburg, Virginia | collected 2016-03-01 ...
AAGGTGGCGCAGCAATAACAGGGTCAGGCAATGCTGGCGGCGCGGCAGCGGGCGGCGCTGGCGCGGCGGCAGCGGGCGCCGCAGCTGCTGGCGCAGGCATGAGCGCGGCCAGCAAACTCAGCAACCAAAGCCAGCCCGACAACAGCAGCAAGAGCAACGAGAAGCCGGCCGAGCAGAAGGGCATGCTCGCCAAGACCACGGACTTCATGAAGTCCAACGCTGGCTCTGCACTCATCTCCGGCGGCCTGAACGCGATGAGCAGCTACATGCAAGCCAAGGCCCAGGAAGACGACGAGGCGATCAACGCGCTGTACGGCGTGAGCCCGCGCGAAGGCGACACCAACCTGACGCCCGAGCAGGTGCGCTTCACCGAGCCGATGGAAGACCGTAATTCGTGGCGCCCGCGCCTCATGTACGACGCATAAGGAGTCGCGCCGTGATCGACAACAAAGCCCCTGTCGCTGCCCCCGTCGACCCCGATCTGGAGGAGGACGACGAGCCGCTGACCGAGGAAGACACCGTCATCTACGAGACGATGGTCGCGGGCCTGCGCGAGCATGTGTTCGGCGCGGCCGAGGAGGGCATCCGCGAATCGCTGCGTAACTCGCAGGACATCCCGCGCGACATCGGCTCGATGACGCTTCCGCTGGTGATGGAAGCCGGCAAGCAGGCGACGCAAGAGGGGATCGAGGCAGACTTCGACCTGCTCTCCGCCATCGCCACCGAGGTGATCGACGACCTGTTCGACATCGCCGAAGCCATGGGCGTGGTCGATGAAGTGACGGACGACGACCGCAAGGAAGCGATGTACGCCGCGATCATGGGCTACCTGTCCACGGCTGACGTACCCGAGGAGGAGTTGGCGCTGGCGCAGGAACAGCTGCGCGTGATGAAGGAAACCGGCGACTTCGACGAGACCGCGGAAGACCTGAAGCGCATGGGCGAAGCCAAGGGTGTTGACCCGTTCGCCAGTGAGGAGCAGCCTGCGCCGCAGCCGCAACGGCCAAGCATGATGGGGGTCTGAGGTGAGCAAGCGCGCACGGCAAGCAGCCCTCATGGGCTTCGCGAGTGGCGTCCTGTCGGACCTGCAGCGCCGGTGGGAGACGCAGCGCGCCCAGGAAGCCGAGGCCGCCAAGGAGCAGCGACTTGCCGCGATCCGAGCCGTCGAGCGTTCGGAGGATCGGCAGTTCACGCGCGAGCAGTTCACCGCGCAGCAGACCGCGATGGACAAGCGCGACGAGCGCAACTTCGGCCAACAGAAAGAGCTGTACGAGCTGCAGGACCGAAAGGCCGCTGCCCGCGACGAGCGCAACTTCGCGCAGCAGCGCCAGCTCGCCGCCGAGGGTCGCGCCGCGTCCGCAGCCGAAGCCGCCGCCGGTCGCGCGCATTCCGAGAAGCTGGCAGGTATGCGCACGCCTGCGGAGCGCGCGCCGCGCATCGAGTCGTACATCAACGAGAAGACCGGCAAGGTGCTGCAGTTCAACATCAGCGACCCCGACGACGTCTCGCGCCTGAAGGTGTGGCAGCAGACCCAGCCGGTGCGCCCGTACAACCCGCCGACTGCGCTCGATCCCACTGACCCATTGACCACGCCGGCAGCGGGCGCGCGCGCGCCTGCTCCCGCTTCACTGGTCTATAACCCGAAGACTGGTCGCCTCGAACCCGCGGTGCGCTAATGCCTATCCGCGTACAGCTTCCGAACGGCACCATCGCCGAGTTCCCCGATGGCATGTCGCACGCCGAGATCGAAGCCGCCATCGCGGCCAGCGATCAGCGCAGCATCACGCCAGACCGCAACTTCATCGCGCAAGGCGTACGCACGGCAGGCCAGGCCATCGGCGGCCTCATGGGCACGTTCGGCTCTGTCGTCGATGCCGTCTCGCCCGACATCGCGCCTGACTTCACCGGCAACGCCCAGGCCGTCCGCGACAACCCGCTGACGCGCTTCATCCCTGGCGCCGGCTATGTCGCCAACCTCAACAACCGCGCCGAGGAGGTGACGAACAACCTCATGGCGGGCGGCGGAGAGCTTGTGGGTGCCGCGATCAAGAAAATCGGCCTCGAGCAGTTCGGCGACGTGGTGTCTTCTGGCGCTGATATGTATCGGCAGGACAACGTCCGCGCGCGCGCCGAGGACAATCGTCGCCGGGCCGAGCGTGGCTACCCAAGTATCGAGCAGCAGAACGCTGGCGGCATGCTCAACCAGGTGGGCCGCGGCTTCCAAGATTTTGGCCGAGACGTCACCGAGTTCTTCACCAGCGACGAGTCGCGCGCGAACCGGGCCGACTTCGGCCGCGCGTGGGAGCAAGGCATCGCACCTGGCCTTGATTTCACCGCGTCCAACCCCGGCACGGCAGCCAACGTCGTCGCGCCATCCCTGATCGAAACCGTGGCCACCGCCGGCATCGTTGGTCGCGTGGTGAAGACCGGGCTCATGGGCGCCGCCGTCGGCGAGGCAGCGGCCGCCGAGCGCGTCGCCGTCGCCGCCGGTCTCGACGAGCTGGGCGTGGTGGCTGCGCGCACCGAGGCGCTGGTCGCCGGCACGCTGCGCGCGGAGAAGGGCGCGCTCAACGCGGCCCTTGGCACGCAGGCCGTGCAGGTAACCGAGATGAACGTGCGGCAGCAGGCGGATGCGATCCGCTTCGCGCCCATCGAGGAGCTGCGCAAGAACCCCGTCTTTGTCGACATGGAATCCCAGCTCGGTGAGGAATCGGCGCGCGCAGCGCTGATCCAGCAGCTGGGCGACGTCGGCGTTGCCGCAGGGCTGCCCCTCAACGCGCTGGCGACCTTCCTCCCGGGCAAGCTCGGCCTGCAGCCGGTCGAGTCCGCGCTGGCCGGCGGCGCCGCTGCCACGGGCCGCGTGGCGGGCATGACGGGCGTTGCCGGGCGGGTGGCGCGCACGGGCGTCAAGGGCGCGCAGGAGTTCGCTGGCGAGGCGATCCAGGGCGGCGCCGAGCAGCTGGCGCAGAACATCGCAGGCGTCCCGGCTGGCACCGCTGGCGGCTACTTCGAAGACGTCGGCAAGAACGCGATCATGGAAGGCGTGGTCGGCTTCGGTGCAGGTGGCATTGCCGGCGCCTTCACCGGCCCGGCCGCGGCGCCCGCGGCGCGCGGCGAAGCGCTGGCCGAGCAGTTCCTGCGCCAGGCGCTGCCGGATATTGCGTCCGCACCCGCGCCGGTGCAGACTGGCCAGGCAGCCCCCCCTGCTGCGCCAGCACCTCCCCTTGCTGGCTTGGCGCCGATCACGACTCCCCTCGAGACCGGCGCTCCGGCCGCCGCCGCACCCCCTGCGGCGGCGGCCCCTTCCCCGCTGACGCCGGAGAAGTGGACGCCACGCGGCGGCCGCGAGACGCGAGTGAACATCAGCGACTCCGTGGTGGAGGGCAGTTCCGGCGCGATTTCGTTCGAGGTTCGCAGGGATGCCGAAGATCGCACGCCGTTGCAGCTATGGGTAACGCGCGACGGCAAGCTGACTGAGCGCGGAAAGGCGTTCACCGCCGAAGGCGAACAAGTCCACCTATGGAATGACGGCACGACCGAGCAGAAGTCACAAGTCGTTGACTTGCTGCGCGAGCGTGGGAATCACCCGATTGGCAGCGCAGAACGAAAGGTGATCGACCGGCAGATAGCCGACATCGTCACGGGGAGCGCCAGCACATCGCCAGCACCCGCCCCGCTACCTGCACCCGTCCCGGCAGCTGCGGCGCCGGCTGCTGGCGCGCGTCCAGCGCCCACGCTGGCCGATGTGGGTCTCGACCTGAGCAACCCCGCCGACGACCTCGAGCAGCAGCTGGCCAACGCCGGCGCTGCGCCGAAGCTCAAGCCCGCGGAGACCCGCCAGTCGACGCGGTACGCGCCGCGCGAGGATGGCGAGACCGACAAGGCGTACGCGAAGCGCGCCATCGACACGATGCCGGCGCCGAGCGAGAAGCTGGTCGACGACCCGGGCCTGTACTTCAATCAGGCCCCGGACGCGCAGACCGTCCCGATCGAGAAGCTGCTCAGCACCAAGAGCGCCGAGGAGAACGCCAAGGGCGGAGACAACGGCATCAAGCGCATGGCCGCGGCAGCGGCCGGGGTGCTTGGCAAGCGCGACCCCATCGAGGTGGTGGCCAACCCGGATGGCACGTTCAGCGTGGTCGATGGCAACGGCACCCTGACCGCATCCAAGGCCGCCGGCCTGACCAGCCTGCCGGTGCGCGTGGTCGGCCAGCAAACCATCGAGCAGGCGGCCGAGCAGTCCGGCATGTCGCCGCCGATGATCCCCGGATTCACCAGGGTCTACGCCCGTGCGTCCGAGGTCGCGCCGAAGTTCGAGGCCACGCTCAGGGCGATTGCCGACGCGATCCCGGGCGCCAAGACTGTGCTGCCTGGGCTGAAGTCCATTGCGCGCTCAGCCGCCAAGGTTGCGGTCGACTACGCCGGTGACGCCAGCAAGATCAAGGATATTGTTCGCGGCACGGTCGTGATCAGCTCACTGGCCGACGCGCCAGCCGCTCTTGCGCAGCTGCAGCAGCAGTTCGGTGCCGACAATGTCAGGATCAAGCGCAATGCGCTCGACCCGAACACGGCACCCATCTCGGCCTCGGGCTACCGGGACGCGACGGCGCTGGTGACGGTAGACGGCGTCACGACCGAGGTGCAGATCAGCACCCCGGAGATGATCGCCGCCAAGAAAGCGATGCACCCGAAATATCAGCGCACCGAGGAGATCGCACGCGACGTGGCGACTAGGTTGCGGGAGCTTGGCGTCGACACGGATGGCCTGTCTCGGCAGGCGTACGCGAAACTCGCCATGAAGACGGCCACCGCGGATCAGCGCGCCGAACACAGTGCGCTGCGAAAGGAGCAGGCCGCGGCCTACGCAGAGGCTTTTGCCGCCTCGACCAGCCGGTCAAACTCCGCCTCGGAGATGGGGTCGGCGTCCTCCTCGAACCGCGACGCCGTGATCGGCAACCGCTTGGGGCCGTCGAATATCGCCCCGACCATGTCGCCGCAGAACGCGGGCTTGCCGTCGATCAATCCGAACCTGTCCATTCGATCCTCCGTGTCATCTGCTACCACTATAACAGATGAGCTGCGCGCCCACGCGGCGCGCCTCCAGGTCGCCATCACCGCCGCCGAGACCATCGCCGGCAAGGGCAAGAAAGGCTCGGGCAAGACCCGGGTCTTCAACACCGTGCAGGACGCGCTGGACGCTGGCTTCAATGTCCAGCCGGATCAGGATGCGTTCTACGACATCGATTCCGACACCACTGGCGTCATCGCCGAGAACACCCCGGACGCGAATCGCGCGCTGTGGGTGGCGTGGCACGAGCGCTCGGGTCACCGCGGCCTGATCGGCATCTTCGGCAACTCCCCGGCCCTGGTCGCTGAGATGAAGCGCGCCGGCACCAACCCGACCGTACGCAAGATCGCCGATGCGCTGGCGGCCGAGCGCGGCTTCTCGCCGGAACAGGACGCGCTGGCCATCGAGGAAGCGCTCGCCGAGCTGGCCGCCGCTGTGCGCACCGGCAACTGGTCCGAGATCGCCACGCGCTACAAGGTCGAAGCCAGCGACATCACCAAGCGCTCCATCGCAGATGTGCTCAAGCGCATGCTGCGCGCGATCCGTGCGGCGATCACCGGCAACGGCGGTCAGTCCGGCGCCTACAGCAACGAAGACGTGATGCGACTGCTGGAGGATGCGCACAAGCGCGGCATGGACAGCTCCGCAACGGGAGCGAGCACGGGGAGCCAGAGCACCCGCGCAAGCAATGAGCCCAAATACGGCACCGACGAATGGGATGCTGCCGTCGAGGAGGCGCTGACCGACGCCGGCCAGACCATCGACAGCGACAACGCAGCGATGAAGCTCTGGAGCGACGGCAAGCATCGCATCTTCGCGATGCACGAGAATGGTGAGTCGGCCGATGAAGTGACCAGCGTCGACATGCTGCGCAGCTACACGCCAGACCAGCTGCTCGCGCTGTCGAACGCGGACGCCGCAGAGTACGGCGTTACCGCGCGGCCGACACGCGAAAGCAAGGCGAAGCCGATGACGTCAAACGCCAACGGCATCAGCTACACGCAGGCAAGCGACGGCTCGCTCATGGTGACCGAAGGCGCCGAGCGGTTACGCGCCATGCTCACCGAGCGCGGCGAAGGCTCGGTCGGGCGCAACCGCGAAGGCGGTGTCTACTTCAGCCCGCTGCAGGCACCCCGTGTGCTGGCCGCGATCAAGGGCAGCAGTAACCTCGCGTCGCGTCGTGGCGAAGTCCACGATCACACCGAGAAGAATGGCGCGCTGGTTGGAGCTCCACCTCGCTTCAATACCCGAGGCAAGCTGCCGGCTCTGCGCAAGCACCTCGAAGGGCTTGCCACCGAGGGCGCGACGGGCCGCATGTGGTACGAGGAAAGCGGCAAGGCTGTGCTGAAGCTGGTCGGCGGCGACAAGAACGAGGCGCGCAAGTTCCTGCAGTTGCTGGCGATCTATTCGCCGCAAGCCGACATCATGCCGAACTACGTCTTCGCCTTGCGCGCATGGCTTCAGATCAAGGCCGGCGCACCGGTCAGCGTCAAGACTGGTACGCAAGACCGAACGGCCGAGCGCGTTGTCCGCGACGGCGGCGAGTGGGCGGGCGAGAAGACCAACAACTTCTACAACAACCTCATGCGCGCCGTGGATCCGGACAACCATGGTGCCGAGACCCAAGGCGTCACCGGCGACCTGTGGATGGCGCGCGCGTTCCGCTACACCAACGACGCGCCGAACGATTCCCAGTACCGCTTCATGGAGATCGAGACCAACCGCCTCGCGCAGAAGCTTGGCTGGGAGCCGCAGCAGGTGCAGGCCGCGGTGTGGGTCGCCCTGAAGTCGCGCATGAACGCGGACAACGCGGCCAACCGCCTTGTCGACGAGGCGTCGATCAAGCGCGGCGACCTGCAGATCCGCGATGGCCAGCGCCACTTCCCGTCAGCCGAGGCGCAAGCGCGCCACCGCGAGCGCTGGATCGACGACGCAATGAAGCGCCCGCTCGAGGCGGCCACGCTCGAGAAGGGCGAGTTCCACTACGGCAAGGCGATCCACGCTTACCTTGCGCAGGTGAGCTGGGAAGCACGCCCTGGCCGCACTGCAGGCGGCGACATGCAGTGGGTCAACGATGCTGACGAGGTCGTGCAGGCCGAGTATCAAGAGGCGATTGCGGCAGCCCTGCGCGACGAGTCGGGTGCCGACTTGCTGGCCAAGAAGCTCGGCCTCCCGTTCGTCGACTACGTCGCTGCGCCGGGTGTCTGGCAGGGCGAGGTCGCGGCAGGCGGGCAGAATGTCATCAGCCTGCCGCTGCGCAAGGGTGGCGCCAAGGATCATGCCAAGGACGTCGCCAGCCGCGAGGCTGCTGGCGAGACCCTGAGCGACGAGGACCGCAACCCGGTCGACCCAAACGCTCAGCGCATGGTCACCGCCTACGCTGCGATTGTTGGGCGCCTTCTGAGGCAGGAGGGGATGGGTTGGCACCGCCCCGACTACGCATCGAGTGCTCGCGACGCCAACGGGTTCGAGCTGGCCATCGGCCGACCGTTCACGTCGGTGGAAACCATGGCCATGTACAATGCGGTGAAGGAGCGCCTCGCGTCGACCGACATCGGTATCGACGACGTGGCATTCATCGCGTCGCCGTCCGGGTTGCGCGTGGTCAATTTCAGTGGAATGGCGAACCCCACGTTCGGCAAGCTTCTGCAGGAGGCTGCAACTACCCGCACCGACCTCGACCTCGAGATCGCTGTCGAGCGCTTCCGCGCAGATGGCGCCCTCGTTACCAACGACTGGGAAGCATCGCCCGATGGCCAAGATTATCTCCGACAGGCTACTGAAGCCGGACACGGATCCACTGCCGAGTGGGCCGACCGTGTTCTCGCGCCTCGGATCGAATCCGCAAACCAAGACTTCAACGAGCGACACGGACGAAGCACCCGAGCCAGCAACAAGCGAAGCGGATCCGATGCAGCCGGGGATCGACGCGCACGAGGAGACGATGCAGTCGAAGTTCGCGAAGGGTGGAACGAGCGACCCATCCAGCCCGACGCGGTAGCGATCACGGGCATCCACTACTCGAACACCGCGGGGCTCAAAGCGCTCGACGGATCGAAGTACGGCAGCAACCACAAAGGCGCCGAGTGGAAGCGCATCGAGACCGCGCTATGGGAGGACGAGGAACGCTTCGCCCCCATCGCCAACCGGGTCTATTTCTACCCGAGCGACAGCCGCCTGGCTGACGGCGAGTCGATGGTGCGCAGCACCAATCGCCACGACATCCCGCTGGCCAACCTGTACGACATGACCGAAGACCCGCGCGGCCTGCTCGACGCAGCCGACAGCGTCAACGAGTTCGAGCTGGCCGTGGTCGAGGCTGGCTTCGATGGTTACCGCACCGAGGACATGGCGGTCGTGATGGGCACCAAGCCGGTGCCGACCCGCGCCAGCACCCGCAACCCGCAGAGTGCGCTGGAGTCGATTGGCCTGGACTTTGCGCAAGATCGCTCCCAAAATATCGCTAAGGCCAATGGCCGCACCGCCCCCTCGGTCCCGACGACTGTCAATCCATCGGAAACGTCGCGTGAAGAAATCGGGCTTGGGGAATCTTTCTGGCGTTGGTTCGGCAAGTCCAAGGTGGTCGATTCGGCGGGCAACCCGAAGGTCGTGTACCACGGCACGACAGCCCGGTTCGATGCCTTCAAGATCAATGAATCCGACGGTGCGTTCTTCACTGGCGAGCGTGAGCACGCCAACCACTTCGCGCAGAACAGGGGCGTAGGAAACGGGCAGGTGCTCGAATCCTACCTGTCGCTGCAGAATCCGCTCATCATTTCGCAGGACGACCTCGATGCCGCTTGGGACGAGGATGCGGTCGATGGCGAGAACGACAACCCGCCTCGCATCTACGTGTTCGACTTCATCCAGAAGGCGCGTGAGGCCGGCAATGACGGCGTAATCGTCCGCAACATGGACGACCTCGATTTCTCGACGGACGTGTTCATTGCGTTCAAGCCCGAGCAGATCAAATCCGCCACCGAAAACTCTGGCGCCTTCGATCCTGCAAACCCCAGCATCCGCGCCAGCACCGTCAACCCGGTCGCCGCCGCGAAGGCCGAGGCAGCCGCGAAGCGTGACACCTACGCCGACCTGAGTTCGCAGCTGCGCAAGGCGATGTCCGGCACCGGCCGCATGGAGCTGGCCACCGCCCGCGCGCGCCGCCTGATCGGCGAGGTGGCGGCCATCGGCGACGTCGGCCTACTGCTCAAGGAAGCGCAGCGCGAGCTGGCCGAAGCGCGCCGCGGCATCGACGAGGAGGGGCGCGACGCGCTGCACGAGTACGACCGGGCCGCGGCGGCGGTCGCCACGCTGCGCCGCGCCGGTCGCGAGGCGGGCAGAAAGTCCGCGGAAGCCAACCGCCTCCTGACCACGCTGGAGCGCGCGGAGCGCACCGGAACGCTCGCCGAGCGCCAGCTCCAGCTGGAGCGCCTGCTCGACACCGTAGAAGCCGCGCGTGAGACCTGGGAGGCAGCGGCCACCATTCGCGACTGGCGTCGCGGCCGCCAGCGCTCGCTGGTCAAAGCCAGGCAGAAGCGCGGCGACACGCTCAACCGCCTTGCGGCCGAAGGCATGCCGCAGGGCAATATCACCTGGACCCTGGACAAGGCCGGGCGCGAGAGCGCGCTGCGCAAGGCGCGCCGGCTGTTTCAGGACAAGATGATCGACGTGCGCGACATCGGCACAGCGATCAGCGAGGCGCTCGGCTCGGCGCTGCCGGACATGCTGAACCTGTACCAGTCCGAGAACCTCATGCACGGCAAGGCCGAGGAGGGGATCGAGGCGCTCAAGCGCTCGCTGGTCGACCCGCTCAAGGCCGCCATCAAGGCAGCGGGGCTGACCAACGCCGAGGTCCATCGCTTCCTGTGGGCGCAGCACGCCGAGGAGCGCAACAAGCGCATCGCCGCCATCAACCCGGGGATGCCGGACGGCGGCAGCGGCATGGACACTGCGCGCGCCAGGCAGGTGCTGGCCGAGTTCGCGGCGCAGGGCAAGACCGCGCAGCTGGCGGCGATCAGTCGCCGCGTGCAGGCGATCCGCCACCACACGCTCGACACGCTGCTGCGCAGCGGCCAGATCACGCCTGAGCTGCACACCAAGCTGTCGACCATGTACCGCCACTACGTGCCGCTGCGCGGCGACCCCAAGGCTGAGGAGGGCGAGACCCGCATCGGCAGCGGCCGTGGCCTCGACGTGCGCGGCAAGCCCATGCAGCGCGCGCTGGGACGCAATAGCGAGCCACGCGACATCCTCGGCGAGCTGGTGGGCGATGCCGAGCGCGCAATCCTTCAGGGCGCCAAGGCGGAGGTCGGCCGCACGCTACTGCGAATGGCGCTCGCGTTCCCGAACAAGGACGTCTGGCTGGTCGAGCCGGTCATCGTGGAGCCCAAGTACAGCGAGGCGACCGGCGAGGTGTACCTGGCCGTGGCGCAAGCCGACCAGGAATCGACCGTTGTCGTGAAGCACAACGGCAAGCCGTACGCGGTGAAGCTGGTCGACCCGCGCTTGCGAGACGCGGTCCTGAACTACGGCATGGACGGCACCGAGGCCATCGCCAAGCTGCTCGGTTGGGCCAACCGCTGGATGTCGGCGGTGAGCACGCGCTTCAACCCGGCCTTCGTTGGCGTGAACATGATCCGCGACGCGATCCAGGGCTCGATGGCCATCGGGTCAGAGCTAGGCGCAGGCGCGCTCAAGGATTCGCTGGCGCTGTACCTGCCGGCCATGAAGGCGATGTGGCTGTCGAGCCGCGGCGCGGGCGATGCCTCCGTCGCGGACGCGCAGAAGTCCATGGTCGATTGGGCACGCGAGTTCGCGGAGGCTGGCGGCAAGACGGGCCACGCCAGCGTGGCCGATCCCGAGACGATCCAGCAGCGCATCGAAGACGAGATGGCCGGCATCTTGGACCTGCTGCGCGCGAAGCGTCCGGTGGCCGCTGTCTCGCAGGCGCTGCAGCGCAGCACGATCATCGAGACCATCGAGCGCGCCAACGACTCTGCCGAAAACGCGCTGCGCCTGGCGGTGTACACGCACCTGCGCCGCAGCGGCCGCAGCAAGGACAAGGCGGCGCAGTACGCGAAGAACGTCACCATCAACTTCAACCGCCGCGGACAGATCACTGGCGCGATGAACGCGCTCTACCTGTTCTTCAATGCCTCGATGCAGGGCGGCCACCGCACGCTGCAGCTGCTGGCCGACAAGCGCGTCCTCGGCACCCTGGCTGGCATCGGCGCGGCGCAGGGCATGCTCGCCATGAGCGCCGGCATGCTGCGCTACGAGGATGACGACGAGACCCTGTGGGAGCAGATTCCCGACTACGTGCGCGAGAAGGCGTTCGTGATCCCGCTCGGCTTCAGCGAGGAGGGCGACCCGCAGTACGCCGCGATCCCGATGCCGTTCGGGTTCAACCTGTTCACCATGATGGGCGGCTATCCGGCGCTGATCGCCAGCGACACCTGGCGTGCGCGCCAGCCGCGGAGCTGGCCGGCGACCATGCTGGCTGACGTCGCGCGCAGCACCATCGATGCCTTCAGCGTGATGCCGCTCGGCGAGGAGGGCTGGTTCATGCCAACCCTTGCGCGCATGCAGCAGAACTTCGCCTCGAACAAGGACGACCTCGGCAACAGCATCCGCTCGATGGCGGCACAGCGCGGCGACGCGCCGCGCGCCTACAGCGGCAAGGCCGACACGGGCGACATCTACCGCAGCACGGCGATGCTGATGAACCGCATCGGCGGCGGCGACGAGGTGACCAAGCCGGTGGCGTGGTTGGACTACGCGCCGGAGGACATCGAGTACATGGTAGGCAAGGTGACCGGCGGCGCTGGCAACACCCTGCAGCAGCTGGTGCGCGCCGCCACGCGCTCCGTGCATGGGCTGGACATCGCGCCCGGCGACATCCCGGTGACGGGCCGCCTGGTGGGGTCGCAGCGACGCGAGCGCACCACGCAGCGCGTGTTCTACGAAGCGAGCGACCGCATGGACGCGGGCCTTGACCGGCTCCGCATCGCCTTCGTCGACGGTGGCGTCGAGGCGTTCGAGCAAAAGAAAGCCGAGCTGGGCCCGGCGTTCGAGGGTGTTGTCGTGGCGCGCTACAAGACCAACGACCGCGAGGGCGCCTATCGCCGCGGCGACTACCGCATCGACACCGACACCGGGCGCCCGACCTTCGTCGCGATCCCGGGCAGCACCTTCGATGCCTTCAAGAACGCCAAGCGCAAAAGCGACGAGTACAACGACACCGTGCGCGCGACCTACACAAGCGACGTGCTGTCGAGCAAGGAGCGAGCGGAGCAGGTCGAGGCGCTGCAGATCGCGCGGGCGCAGAGCACCCGCGAGTTCATGCGCCTGTGGAACGAAGCGGCTAAGACGCGCTGATAGCCGCGCCGGATTCGTCGGCCGCACCAATCGATGAGTCCGCGGCCTTCGACGCGAAGATGTACTCGTTCGGGTCGCGCTCGACCCAGGACGGCACGCGCTCGAACACCTGCGCCAAGGTGAAGACCTTGATCGCTGTGGCCTCCGATCCGCCGCGCAGCGAGGTCAGCATGCGCTCCAGCTCGACCTCGTCACTGATCGGGGTAACGTTCTGCGGAGCGCCAGAGGCGTCGGTGCGCAGGCGATAGACAATTACGAAGCGGCACATGCGATGTCCTCGAAATAGGTGGCGGCTGGATGGGGCCAGCCGCCGGGTTTGCCGGACGCGGAGAACGTCGCGGCGAACGCTTTAGCTGCCCAGGCCGCTGGCAGCAACGAAGCCGGCAACCGGATCGACCGTGGTGGTGTCGGGGAAGGCGTCGAGCTGCGCCGGGTTGGCCGGGGCGCCAGCGACTTCGGTGGAGACCTTGCCGGCAAGCCTGAGTGCGTCCTTCACGCCGAGCGGTCCGACGGTCCAGTCACTCTTTGCGGCATGGAACAGCGCCTGCTGCTGGCTGGTGGCTTCAACGATGCGCTCGACACCGTCCTTGTTGGTCAGCAGGTAGGGGCGGGTGGCGGTTTTCTTTTCCATGGTGGTCTCGTGGTTGTGGTGGGTGGGTGAAGCGGTTACTCGGGGAAGCGATCCTGCTCGAACGGATTGAAGGTCTTGCTCTGCTCGGCCTTCGGCTCAGGCTCGACGTCGACCGGCATCGGCTCGGCTTCCTGCTGGACCACGGCCGCGGCGACCGCCGTGATGACCTCGTCCTGCACGTGCTCGATCACCGGGCGCTGCTCCTGCCGCTCTGCGGCAAGCTGCTGCAGGTCGCGCTGCAGTTCGGCGACACCGGTGTTGACCGGACGCACGCTGGCCTGCTCGATCCGCTGCGCCTCGTCCTCGTCGTAGATGCCGCCGAAGCCGAGCGCCACGCGCGCCCCCTGGATCAGCGCCTTGTGCCGCTGGAAGCGCTTGGGGTGCGTCTGCCACGGCCCGTTATAGCTGTTGCGCGGCGGCTGGTAGACCTCGTCGAGATACTCGCGCACGCGGATCGGGCGACCAATATCCTTGCGGTAGATGACTGCCTCGACCCACACGTGGGCATGCTTCGTCGTTCCGGCGCCGGCCACGACCATCTCGTCGCTGTAGACAAACTCGACGCCATCGTAGTGCGGGTGGTCATTGATGATCCGCACCCAGCCATCGATGGAGACGACGGGGATGATCCCCTTTCGCTTGTCGAAGAACGCAAAAATCTCGCGGGTGAACGGGTTGAGGTTGAACTGGTCGGCGACCACGAGCAGCGCGTACAGCTGCGCGTCGTTCGCTTCCTTGCCCTCGTCCTGCTTGAACGCGGTCTCGCGTAGCGTCATCAGCAGCAGCTTGGGGTGGATGCCGTACTTGGTGGCGAAGCGCATGCCGATGGACGGCGAGCCGTCGGGCATCGGGCGCTCGATGGCGGAGACGGGTTCTTGTGTGCTCATGGTCAGTCCTTGTCGCTGAAGGCGTAGCCGGGCAGGTGCTGGTCTTCGATCTCGTCGGGGTAACCTGCGAAGCGCCCCGAGTCCTTGATCGCCTTCAGTTTGGCAAGGCGCTGTCGCAGCTGCTGAAACCCGCGCTCCTCGCCAGCCGCTTCGATCTTGCGCAGTGCGCTCAGGTACGGCGGGGTCTTCTCGCAGAGCAGGAAGACGAAGCCGCGCAGCGGCAGTTCGTTGGCGCGGCAGCCATCCGAGTACATGCAGTGCTGCGTGTGGTAGCTGTAGTCGAACATCGACTTGCCGAACTGCCACTTCGAGGCGCTGATGACCGACTTCAGGTCAAGCGCGAAGGCGTAGCGCTCATCGTAGAAGTCGACCCGGCTTTTGCAAACCAGGCCGGTCTCGGGGTCAACCCACCGCAGCACGACCTCGCGCTTGCCGAGCGACAGGATCGCCTCGACCAGCGGCCGGCGCATCATGCTCTCGTACATCTTCGCGACCGCGTCCAGCTCGCGCTGCTTGATCGCCACCACGCCCGGGTTCGCGGCGATGAAGGCGTCGCGCTCGGCACGCCTGGTGGAACTGCGCATGTCGCCGAAGCGGTCCATGTCGATGTAGGTGGTCTCGAACTTGGACGGCTCGAGCACGCGCATGTGCAGCGCCTTGCCAAGGTCGAAGGCCGGGCTCTCCACCTTGTTGAGCTCGTCCTTCAGCCACGCCTCGTAGTAGGCGGGCACGTTCGACTCGATCATCTTGAGCACGCTGTTGCTGGCAACGAACGGCTCGCGCTTGAAGTAGGTCTCCTCGGGTTCGTCGTAGTAGACGCCCGGTGGCGGGCCCTTGTAATCGGCCGGCACGGCATTGACATCCATGGTGATCTCCTATCGCGCCCATCGCGATTGACTAATGGTCGCACGCCCTGTACGGTATGTCAACCACTTCCATGTCAGAGGCGCTATGCGCAAGTACATCGAGAAAGAAAGCGGCGAACCGCTGTCGCGCGACAACACGCTCGTGCGCAAGCTGGCCAAGAAAACGGGCTTGTCGTTCGAAACCATCTACCGATCCGCGCTCGGTGACCGGGTCATGTCGCGCTTCTCCGCCGAGAAACTGAGCAAGGCCACTGGCGGCAAGCTCACCGTCGGCACCATCCTGGGCCTCAACCGGAAGACCAAGCCATGAACCAGGCCACCAGCACGCTGCTCGCCAATCCAGAGCTGCAGTTCCTGCCCACCTTCGCCGACTGGCTCACGCAGAACTGGCATGTGTGGATGGCGTTTTGCCGAGAGGCCGACAAGGTGTGGAACCGCGGTCGGCGCAAGTACAGCGCGAGGACCATCGTCGAGGTGCTGCGCCACGAGTCGTCGCTCGCCGAGGTCGGCAGCGAGTGGAAGATCAACAACGTCCGCATCCCAGACATGGCGCGGCTTTACATGGCGGCTTACCCGGAGCGCGACGGGCTGTTCGAGACCCGGGTCCAGCCGAACACCGAGCGCGGCCGACGCACGATCCCGAACAAAGGGTTCACGCCCTGAGCGACCCCGCGTCAACGTATCGTGAAGACCTGCTACGATCCCCCAAACCCGGGGGATTTATGCTGCCAGTCGCGGATATGGACACAGTCGTCTCGAAGGTGCTGCGCCGACTCGAGGCCGTCGATGTCCCGCAACGCATGACCATCTCGCTCGGCTGGGATGGCGCCAAGATCATCGCCAACCTGGGCGACTACAACAAGATCATCAAGTCGCTCCCGGTCGAGCACGTGACCATCATGCGTGGCCAGGCCGAAGTGACCGTCTCCTCAGCCATCCTGATCGCGGTCGCCCGCCTGCAGTTGTCGCTGCGCGGGAAGACCGGAAGGGCGGGTGGGCGCTCGCCCAAGGGTGGGCACCTGTGGCGCACCCAGGCGCGCCGTGATGGCGTTGCGCGAGGCTCTGGCGGGGAGTAGCTTGCCGGCAACCTGCCGACTCGAGATTCCCCATGGGCGCTACCGTCACCGTCATCAATTCGACCACCGCCGCTGTTACCACCAAGCAGCCGGTCGATGCCCGAGCCTACGACCGCATCACCATCGAGGCCGTCGGTCTCGCCGGCGCCGAGGAGGTCGACATCCTCAAGGGTGGCGGCAAAGACTGGGTGCCGTTCACCATGCCTGACGGCACCACTCCGGCCAAACTCACGGCCACCAACGCGAGTATCGAGCTGCCTGGCGGCTACTACGGGATTATCAAAGACGCGACGGTTGCTGCGGTCGAGGTCAATGTCTCCCTGATCGGCAACGGCTGAGTCGTGTCGCTCGCGAATTACATCGCCAAGTACGTGGCGGGATTTTCGGCCCGCGCCCTCACCGACCCCGGCATCGGGGGTGGTGGGCCTAGCCTGACCCCAGTAGAACAAGTACAGGCTATCTTCCAAGTTCCAGGGACTGAGGGTTTCTTCTGGGATCCGTCAGTGCTGGGGAATATGTCCAGCGGCATCTATACCCAAATCCAAGATGCAGCGGTGAATGGCGTGGTGGGGCTTCTGTTGGACAACCGGCCAGACTCAACACTTGGGCCTAACATCGCACCGGGAGGTGGCACATTCACTGGTGGGGCTACTGGCTGGGCACTTTCAGGGAGCATGTGGGAATATGCAAGTAACCGAATCCAAACGAAGGTTGCGGGTGCTCCAGACTACGCAGTCGCAAATAGCGTAGTCCTAGAGTCCGGGGCGTTCTATGCGGTGGACTTCGACACCAATAGCAATGACAACGTGAACTACGCGACGGTCTATGGCGGGCCATATAGTGCGGCTGCCAATAACAATGGTGGCCTGCGCGTTCGCAAATATATTCTTGGTGCGAACACCTCTTATATGAGTTTTCGAGGCGTAGCTGCATCCGCATCAGTCTATGTGGATAACGTCGAAATCCGCAAAATGCCGGGACATCCGGCTATGCAGAACAACGCAGGTAAGCGACCAGTATTGAAGAAAACAGGCTCGGTTTATTGGCTTGATTTCGATGGTGTGGATGACGCGATGTTTACCGTTTTCCAAACATCGCTTGGAACCAATGTCACCATCGCACGCTCAATCCCCGGTGTTGGTGCAAGCATCCTCACTGGCCAGACAATCAGTGCAGGGACTTGGACTGACAGCACAGATCATTCCGGCCTGATCATGGTCAACCGCAGCCTGACCGCTCCTGAGCTTGCCGCCGTCACCGCCCTACTCAATGCGAGGGCAGGCGTATGAGCTTGGTGGCTATCGTCCCGGTCGCATCACTAGCCGCCGCCAATGCAGCACTGGAAGCGCAAAACTTCGGCCCATCTAATTTCAGTGTGCCTGCCTACGGTGCAACAGGCGCAACACATGCCGCGCTTCACGCATGGGATGACCCGGCGTTCTCGGCCGCGATCAAGGCCGTGGCAGGCGTCGTGTTCAATGAAGGCACTGGCGACCCGGTAACGCGCACGAACGCGCTAATCGTGGCGCAGGGTGCGAAGTGGGGTGACAAAGCCCCTGACCTGCCGGCATCGGGGAACGCAACGGCCGGCACCCTTTACCGGTTCACGGACAGCACGTTGTGGTGGTGCATTCAGACGTTCAACCGAACCACGTACCCGGCGCACCCGTCTACCTACCCCGCATTGATCCGACAAAGGCGCAGGCCCGGCGAGCGGCTTCCGTGGGTGCAGCCGACAGACCAATACGACGCCTACAAACTGCTCAACCCGTTCACCAACAAGCCAGACGAATGCACCTTTGGCGGCAAGTCGTGGAAGGTGTCGCAAGCGGATGGAAGTGGTAACAACGTATGGCAGCCGGGCGCGTTTGGCTGGGTTGAAGTCACCTAAAACACCCCATCCCAAACCGGCTCAGGCTTCCTAGGCCGGTAGCTAGCAGCGATCACGCGCGCCTTCTGCTATAGTCGTGTCATCCATTACCACCGGGTGACGCATGACAGCAGGAAAGTTGGGGCCGCCGAAGCGCGTCCGCGGGCGCGTCGGGATATGGGTTCCAGGGTCTGAGATACCGCCACTTCAAGACCTTGGATTCCAGCGGGTCTCGGAGGAGGTGGAGGGTATCAACCTCATGAAGCGCATCGCGGTGCAGCCACCGGCCGCGCGCGACCTCATGCAGCGCATCTACCACACACCGAACGGTGGGCGCCGCGGCATGCGCGAAGCGAAGCTGTTCAAGGCGCAGGGCGTCCGCTCCGGCGTACCGGACTACTGCCTGCCTCTGCCGCGCGGCGAGTTCCACGGGCTCTACATCGAACTGAAGGCGGCAGACGGAGCGCTCGAGAAAGAACAGCGCGCGGAACTGGAGCGCCTGGTCGCCGACGGCTACTGCGCATGCTGCGCCTGGACCGCGGAGGCGGCCTATCGCGCGCTGGCGGGCTACCTCGGGTTGCTGCGGCCGTGAGCGAGATCGACACCAAGGGCTGGACGCTCGGCAGCAGGCCAAACGCTTCGGGCGAATACGCGATCATCGACAGGCTGTATGCCTGCATGCGCTTCGCGTACTGGAACCAGCGAGATGCGAGGTGGAGCTGGGATGGGCAGTTCAGGCCAGAGACCGCGGTGTGGTACTACCGGCGCGCACCCGGGCTGCCATCCGACGTGGCAGCCCGGTGGGGCGTTACCCCGGAAGACTCAGTGGGTTGAGCTGGCCGGATCGACCAGCGTGCCGTCGGCGAGCGCTGCGATGCCTTGCGCCAGGCGCGCGCCGTCCTCGGCTGCGTTGCTCTCCACGTTCTGGATGCGCACCGCCTCGAGCAGCAGCAAGCCAGCCGCCTTGCACAGCAGCAGCGGGCGGCCAAGCTCGGCGATGTCGTCGCCGTTCGGCATCGGCAACCCGATCTCGTCGAGGAACCACAGTGCCGGGTTGTCGGTCACCAGCGCCTCGGCGGCCTGCGCAAGCTCACCCTCGGCCAGCTCCGGCCGCATCAGGTCGCCGACCTCGGCGCTAGTCGCGCTGAAGCCCGTCAGGGCGGCCAGGACCGGGTGTCCCTCGTGGACCACCAGCACACCGGCCCCCTCGGTCTTGCTCAGGAGCGTCTGCGCCATCAGCACGGCCATGTCGCTCATGGCCTCGACGCCGTGCTGCATTGCGCTCGAATCCTTCATGTCGACCGGGAAGCGGCCGGCGAGCGCACCCATCAAGCTGGTCACGGTGAAGCGGAAAATATCGGGGTCGATCTTCTGGATGTCCTGCACGCTCTATCTCCTGTGTGGCGCTGGTCGTGGCGTCAGCGCCTGCCGCCTGATTCGTGTCGCTCTTGCAACTCCGCCTCTGTTAGGTTCGGGTTGTGGTCGCAAAACCTGGAGCCCCTCCGATGCGGGAAGTGATAGCCGTAGCACCCTCCGCGGCCCGGGTAGCATAGCTGGCCGCGACGCTTGAGGCCCGCACCGACCTCGTTGCGCTCACGCCACTTATCGATGTAGTAGTGCGGAGTCCGCAGCTTGACCGGGTCGTACTCCATCTTGCGACCGCAATGCCTGCACCGCGGGAGCCGGATGTACTCCCGCGGTGGCTTGCCAAGTGTTGACCGACCCTGGCAGCGCGAGCACCTAACGTGTGCCATCGATCCCCTCGTCCGCAGGGTGGCGGGGTGGGGCGGTGTAAATCGGGGTGATCGGCCAGCCCTTCGCAACCCACCTATCGGCGACCGTCTTGTCGTAGGTCGTTGCAGACCTGTCGGTCAGGTGGTCGTCGGTGAACCAGCCAATCGGCACCGCCTCCACAGCAGCCTGCTTGCTGGTGTTGCCGCAGCGGGCCATGCGCTCGGGATCGTAGGCGGCGAGTGCTTCCTCGATGACCGCGATGTGTTCGCGATCCTCTGGCGCGGTGAACGGCGCCCACTGGCGCACCCAAACCAGCGCACGCGCCACACCCCCCTCACTCGCTGCTGGCTGCTTGGTGCGAAGGGCGGCGGTTGCGTAGGCGCGCATTTGCTCGGCGGTGTAGTTGGGCCTCCATCCTGCGCCTCGGCATTCCGGCTCAGGCAACTCCGGCAAACCATCCCCCACCTCCTGCTCGCCGCCTTGCTGCTGGGTGATGGCTTTTTCGATGGCGGCCAGCGCGTACTCGCCGCGCACAAACGGGTTGCGGCCTTCGCGTACCTCCGCTGCATCGGTCGGCCTGCTGCATTCGTCCAGCGCGGAAGCAAGCAACTCCCGCGCGGCGGTGTTCGTGGTTGAGGGGGTCACTTGGTTGGCTCCTTGGTGTTCTCGACAGCCCACTCCATCAATCGCTTGATAGCTGGCGGCGTTGTTTGGTTGTGCGGCGAGACGGCGTTCGATAGGCGGCAAAACGCCTGCCCTATCACCCATAGGCCGCCAGTGAAAACGCCCGCCGCAAGGATGACCAAAGCCATCGGCAGGACGATGGGCAAAATCAGCCACCATCGCGGGTTGTGGATCGTCCGGCGCCTCGTGTCGGCGTCCATCACACCTCTCCCGCTTGCAGCGCTGCCGCTGGGGGATGGGCGGCGGTTGCCTGTTTAGGCCCGCGCTTGACGTAGCGCATGTGCGATGCGCGGGCACCAGCGCCGGAGCAGTTTGGACCACGGTTCCACGGCGACGCCTTGCGGCCCATGGCGCCGGCCGTTGAGTTATTTCCTGTTGGTTTTTTGGCTTTCGGCATCACGGTCTCCTGTTCAATCGATCCTATCGGCGGTCGTCGCAGATGTCAACGGTTTCCATGTGCGCCCGGAACGCAACGGCTTCGACGTAGCTCATTCCGTGCTCGCGCATGACCGACAAGGTGGCCTCGTCGGCGCTTTGCGGGGCCAGCAGCGGGGCGTTGCAGATGAGCTGCTCGATCATCTTGCTTTTGGATAGGCCATTGCGTGCGGACATCAGCTCGAGCGCGATGTTTGCCTCGTGGCTCAGGCGCACCGCAAACCGCTTGTTGCCCGCATCGAGCCAGCGCTTGTGATGCGCACGCTTGGCGGCCGGGCTCGGCTGGTGCCGGCTCATGGCGCCGCCAGGAGCAGGCCGATGGCGACGCCGGCGATGAGCGAAACCACCACGATGCCGGCGACGTACGGGATGGCACGCTTTTTGGCGGCGCGGTAGCCGCGGACGAAGCCGGCGTCGCACGCGTTATGGATGCGTTCCTCGAGCTGCTCAAGGAAGGTGCTGGTCGGATGGTCGTGCATGTCGTGCTCCTTGTGTCGCTACAGCCCGCGCGCCCTGAGCCAATGGGCAACACCCATCTCGTCCGGGTAGATCAGGCAGAAGAAAAACAGCAGGTAGGCCAGGAGGATCGAGCTGTAGCCGATCAGGTTCCACGCCGCGGCGCAGGCCATGGCGCGCCAGTCCCGGCGCCTCATCCGATCCTCCGCTTGCCGCTGGCCAGGCACTCAGCGGCGTACTGGACGGTGTAGGGGATCGGTGACCCGCCGCTCAGGTAGTGGCGCAGCGTGCGGTCAGTGAACCCGAGCCTGGCCACCCACGCTTCGCGGGTCAGGCCCGTCGCCTCGACCAGCGTGCGCAGGTAGGCGGGGTCGGGGTTGTGCTGCGTCGCGTCAGGCTTTTTCATTCGGTGCTCCGTTGGTGGCTTGTGGCTCCAGCGCGGCGAGGGCGGGCGTGCCTTTCAGCATTTCGCGGAACGTTGGTCGCCACATCTTTCCGGCGTGAAGGCCCATGTCGGATGCAAGTGCGGCCATCGCTTCAAGCGCGGTCTCCGCGAAGCCTGCGTGACTCTCTTGCAGGTTCTCGAAGCCGGGGCCGGTGGCGCACCATTGGTTGCCATCCATTTCAAGCCGGATGCCCGCGCGATCCGCGTAGGTGTAGGCATCCTTGTCGGTCAGGCCCCACTTTTCAGCAAGTTCCTGCACTCGATCTTTTTTCGCCCCAAGCGCCAAACCTTCGACGGCGATGTCCCAAGCGCCGGCCCGGTCACTCGGACGCATCGGCCACATGCAGAGCGCGAGGTCAGAATCACGGATGTCCGCTGCCGTGCCGTCGTATTCCGGCTTGTAGATCAGCGATCCGTTGACGTGCAGGTAATACCAGCCAACCAGCACCCCCACCCCACCCCCGGCAGTCACTGCGGGGCTCCGGCGATGGCCGCAGCAATTGCGATAAGCGCCGCTTCGTCGCCGAGCGTGGCAGCCCCGTGCGTCATGATCCGGTCGCCCGTGTGTTCCATGCCGATGCTGCCGTAAGCCTCTGCCAGCAGTGCGCGTGCTTGCTGCTCAATCGACTCCTGAGTTCGCGCGTGTTTGCCGACTTGCTCGGCCTCGGCCAACACCGCCAGCACATCAACCTTGTTTGCCATGTCGATCTCCTCAGTTGTCGAACGGGTTGGGGAGCGCCGCGACCTGGCGCATCTGCTCGATGCGGGCCGCGTTCTGCTCTTTGAGCTTGGCGCGCTCGCCGCCCCGGTACAGGCGCTGCGTCTGCGTGTTCACCTCGCGCGGCAGCATCTGGACCAGCATGTGCTCGCGGGCGATCTCGAAGGCGGCCGATGGCGTGGCGCCGGCGGCGAGCGCTGCGGCGTAGGCCACGTCGCAGCCAGCCATGGTCAGGCCCATGTTGTGGAGGTTGCCGGCGGCCACGCGGCGGTTGGCGGCGAGCTTGGCCAGGTAGTCGAGGTTCATGTCACTCTCCTGCGCGCAGGTTGAAGCGGGCGTAGTTGCGGATGCGGCTGTCGAAGTTGGTGTGGTTTTCGACGAACTTGATCTCGTAGCCGCGGGCCTTCAGCGCCAGCACGTAGAGGCCGAGGTCGCAGTCCTCCTCGAGGAAGACCAAGTCTCCCTTCTCGTAGCTGTAGGGGGAGACCTTATCGAGGAGGCCGAAGTTGGCCAAATCCTCGCGAGGAGCGATGCCCCAGCCGTGTCCGGGGTCCGTCATGACGTTGAGGTTCACCAGTTTGTCGTTCATCTCTGTTCTCCTTGGTGCGATCCCCGCCCATCGGGGACAGTTGAATCATACCGGAAAAGATTTCCGGCCGTCAAGCGTCGCGCAGCGCTTCCATCTCCGCCTCGGCCTCCTCGACGCGATCCGGGTGGTAGCGGCGCACCAACTCGACGTATATGTCCTTGCTGGCATCGCTCTCGAGGTACTCGCCCGGGTTGTGGTAGCGCATGCGGCTCAGCTGCCCGCCGATGCTGCGGCCCTTTGCCCTGCACCTGGCGGTGAGGCCGCCCCTGTTCCACCAGTCGCCGAAGGCGGCGTAGGCATCGACCACGTCAAAGCGGCTGCACTCTGCGGGGATCAGCCCCTGCCGGCGCCGGGCCGGCTTGTCGGTCACGTACACCACGGACAGGTTGGGGCAGGCGGCCATCAGGGTCTTGAGGTCGGTCATTGCAGCACCACGAACGGCTTGTCCCAGCGGCCGATATTGACGTCGACGTACCAGCCGACGTCGAAGTAGTCCGTCTGGATGTCGCTGTTGTTGTAGTTGCCGCGGTTGAGCGCCTCGAGGATCGGCTTCAGGATCGCGACCACCTCCGGGCTGAAGTGCTCGTGGTACCAGTAGGGGTTGACGCTGGTGTAGGTCTGCTCGCGCATGTCGTCGCGGTCGGTCTGGCAGCGGCGGCTGTTCTGCGCGCTCATCGCCTTGGCGTCGGCGATCAGGTCAATCGGCGCCGCGGCAATGTTGAGCGCGATGGTGCTGTGGTGGCGCACCGCGAGGGTCCACTTCCAACCCTTGGGGATGACGCGCTTCAGCTCGGCGGCGATCTCTTTCTTGCGTTCCTGGCTCATGTAGGCCATGTCGTGCTCCTGGTTGCGTTGCGTGGCGGTCAGAGGGCGCCCGGGATCGGGCGCTCCGCGGGCTTGAGGCCCAGGTTGTCGTTGCGCTCGGCGACGATCTCGAAGAACCGACCCTCGAAGCGGACCACCTGGCCGACCTTGATCTCGACCATTTGGTAGCGGTCGCGCTTCTCAGCCGTGATGCTCGTGCCGAGCGGGATCAGGTAGTGGAGGCTGTGGCCGCGGGCCTTCTCGCGTTCGTAGGCTTCGATGGGGTCGTCGCCGCTGCGCAGGGCGTAGGCGATCACACTGCCTGCCTTGTACTGGTGGTGGAGCGTGCCGTGGTTGCGCGACTCGTAGGCGAGGGCGAGCCGGTCGCCGTCCTTGATCTCGACGCATCCTCCGCGGTAGTCGGGGGCGGGCTTACCCTCGACGATGTCGTAGGCGGGGCAGCTGTAGACGATGGCCTGGTTCATTTCGTTCTCCGCTTTCCGGCTCCGCCCATCGGAGCCACGAGGCAATGGTGGGGGAAAAGATTTCCCGTGTCAACCGTTGACACCGGAAAAGGTTGCCACTAAGCTGTGCGTGTCGGATGGGCCGACACCGGAGACCGAGATGAAGAACCTGATCCAGCGCTTCCTCGCCTACATCGACATGCGGGCCGCGCAAGCCGCCAGCTACGACGACTTCCTGTTCCACCGCAGCCGCTTCGGCGGCGTGCCGGTCTGAGGAGACTGACCATGGAAAACCAATACAACGACATCATGACCATCGAAGGCGAGCACGAGGTCGAGACCGAGATGGACTACTACGCGGCGATGCAGCGCACCATCAACGCCGGAACCTGGGGTCTGCAGGGCAGCTTCGGCCGCTCGATGATGCAGGCCATCGAGGAGGGCCGCTGCATGCTCGGCACGAGCGGCGCCCGCGACTACTACGGCAACTACATCCCCTCGCGCGACGAGGTGAAAGACGGCACTAAGGGTAGCCGCGGCTTCGTGGTCGAGGCCATGGGCGAGGATTGGGCTGCCGAGATGGAGGCGGCATGAGCTACGTCATCAAGCGCACTGACCAAGGCGGCGGCTTCGTGTCCAAGCCGGGCGGTGCCAAGAGCTACACCAAGGACATGCGCCAGATGCGCAAGTACCCGACCCGCGAGGCGGCCGAGACTGACCGCTGCCAAGACAACGAGATCGTTGTCGACTTCAACCACATGCTCGATAGCCTGAGAGACTGACCATGGACAACACCACGCAAGCCCCCGAGATCGTCGACCCGCAAGCCAAGGTCATCGCCGCCTTCAGCGCCACCGAATCCGGCCTGGCCACGCTCAAGGAAACCTACGGCGCCAAGGTCTACGACTGCACCACCAACGCCGGCGACGGCGACGCGCGCCATGCCCGCATCGTCCTGCGCGACACCCGGGTCAACGTCGAGAAGTTCCGCCAGCAGCTGAAGGCACCGCTCCTCGAGGAAGGCCGCATCATCGATGCTGAAGCCAAGCGCATCACCGCCGAGATCACCGCGCTGGAAGACCCCATCGACGCGCAGATCAAGGCCGAGGAGAAGCGCCGCGCCGACATCAAGGCAGCCGAGGCGCGCGCGGAAGCCGAGCGCCTGGCCAAGATCGACATGGTCATGCGCTGGCTGCGCGAGCGGCCTGGCCTGTACGCCGCAGCGAACGTCGCGACCCTGTCCAGCGTCATCGCCGAGATCACCACCAAGTCCGAGGCTGGCTTCGAGCACTACGGCGCCGGGCACGAGACCATCGCGGAGCAGGTGATCGCGACCCTCAAGCAGCTGGAGACCATGCGCGAGGCGCGCATCGCCGCCGACGCCGAGAGCGAGCGCCTGCGGCTGGCCAACATCGAGCTGGCGCGCAAGCAGCGCGAGATGGAGGAGCTGCAGCGCGAGATGGACGAACAGCGCGAGCAGCTCGCGGCCATGGCTGCGGAGCAGGCAGCGGCGCGCGCCGAGGCGCAGGCCATCGCCGACGAGGCGCTGCTGGAGGCGCTGGACGTCAAGGTCGACCCAGTAGTCGAAGCGGCTACCGACAACGGGTTCCTGGGGCTGGCCGCGAGCCTGACACCCAAGGCCGACGCCATGGAGGCGAAGGTCGAGGTCGTCGCCAAGGCGGTCTCCGGCCTGCTCCCGGTCAACCCTGCCTTCGCCGGCATGCTCGAGGCGGCCGACAAGCTGTGCGACCGGGCCGCCGCGCGCATCGAGCAGGGCATCCCGCCGGCAGCTGGCGAGACGGTCAAGATCGTGCGCCAGACCCCCAAGCTCGGCGACGGCGAGACCCTGCTGCAGGTCGCCCGCGAGGCGCACCTGCTGCTGGTCGGCCTGCTGCCCGGCCACACCACCACCATCAAGCTCGGCAATGTGCTGGGCTCCTACCAGGAGTGAGTCATGCAACCACGTAACCTGACGTTTTTCGCCATCCCCAAGGGCACCATGCCCACGCCCAACGACCGGGAACTGATCGCCGAGTGCGCGCTCAAGCCGGTCGGACCGCTCGAGATGTCCAGCCGCGGCTTCGTCAAGCCCTACGCCGGCGACGAGATGGTCGCGACCGCGGTGCTGTCGAGCACCACGGACCTGGCCTGGTTCACCGTCGGCGGCGAGGA